>Ga0160438_1000031_pt1 | contig 115189 bp, 94 predicted proteins | sample HID1975K_E0MG_FD_108203 | JGI IMG/M metagenome (GOLD analysis project Ga0160438, IMG submission 108203) | Enriched soil microbial communities from UW Madison campus, WI, USA - HID1975K_E0 MG | ecosystem: Environmental > Terrestrial > Soil > Unclassified | place: USA: Madison, Wisconsin...
CAGCTAAAAAAACAACCAGAATTATCCACATTTATTGAACAAATTGTGGGTAAACAAACGAAATAAACCAAAAAAACTAGAATAATAAAAAAGGCTGCCCCATTTTACTTTTGAGACAGCCTCTTTTTTGTTTTATAGTATCCCAATGAATACGCAAAACATTTATGCCATCAGGGTTCCTTAAAAAGGATTTTGTACCACCAAGCCATTGGAATTGTTTATCTCATCCTGTGGAATGGCCAACTGCCAACGCGGATCTCCCGCCGGAACCTCCATTATATTCGCATACGTAGCGTTGTGATTGCCACCCGTCCGATCCAGCGGTAAATTATTCCGTTTCAAATCATAGAAACGGAAACCTTCTCCCCAAAACTCTATCCTGCGCTGCGTCCAGATTTCCTCCACTAATGCCTGCCCGTTATTCGTAGAATTGGTGTATTCCCTATCCCTGCTAACGGCAAAAGTATGCAAGGCACCAGCGGCACCGGCATCATCGCCACTTCTGGCCAAGGCCTCCGCCTCAATTAAGTACATCTCCGAGGCACGCATATAAGGTACGTCTCCGATACTCAAACTTTCATCTGCTACGCGGAATTTTCTACTGCCGTACCTGGCCCGAGTTCCATTGGGAGGCACAGGAAACTCTTCCGTATTGGCACCTGTTGGATCCCACAACTTTTTCCGAATGTCCGTTTCCGTGATTTCATCGTACAACTTGGTAAAAATTGATTTTGGATTCACCCGTATCGCTGTGGAATTATAATTACAAGACATATAGGCAAAGAAAGAGTAGAAAAAATTAGTCTGATCTGATTGGATACGAGAAGACCACATCCATTCTGAATTATCGTAATTGTTAAACCCACCCAACATCTCGTCCTGACTCATTAAGCTAAATCCTTCCCGTGCTTCCCGTGCATTTTGAGCAGCAACACTCCAGTTTTCCTGCACCAAAGCTACTCTAGCCTTTATTCCTTTGGCCACATTTACATTAAGGTGCGACTTATTTGCTCTTGAATATCCACCCAGGTTTGCAATAGCTTCATCTAAATCAGCATTGATTTGTGTATATACCTCGGCAACGCTACTTCTAGGATATGCTTCTGTAGATGGAACAGTGACCAAGGGAACACCTAAACCACTATTAGGCCCGCCTGCCACATAACGTTCGCCAAACAGTTGTACCATCTGGAAATAAGACCATGCTCTATAAGCCAGTGCCTGTCCTTTAATAATCCTCTTGTCTTCCTCCGGTCCACTTGCCGCGTCGACATTGGCAATAATCATGTTGGCATTGCCTATGATCACGTAATAAAAACCGTAGTTGTAGGTATTGCTATAACGGGTAGCGTCAATATGGCCTGTCCATTGATATTCCCTGGTCAGCCAACTATTACTGATACTATTGGCCACCATATCTTCGCCCATAATGTCCATATATAACATATTTCCACTTTGGCCTCCCTGGGATTGGTTGCCAAAAATCTGAGCATATAAGAGTCTATGCACCCCGTTTAAAGCGGCCCAAGCATTTTCGGTAGTGCTAAAAGCATCCGCTGTTGCCACCTGATTAGTTGGCCTTGTATTTAGGTAATCTTTGTTACAGGCACTTAACGACAAAGCAACCAATAAGACAGAGACTCCTTTATAAAATATCTTTTTCATCTGAATATTATTTAATTTTTTCTATTTATCAGCTTAAAAATTCACGTTCAACCCAAGAGAAACAATGCGGTTAAAGTTGTAATTATTATTAACCGTTCCGTTAAAAGAACCAGGGGCATTCATCCCTTTACGCTTCGTGAATGTTGCCAAATTTTCTGCATTAAAAAAGATGCTGGCATTTTGTGCTTTGATGTGTTCGAGCCATCTTTCAGGCAAGTTATAACTCAAAGAAATCATATTCAACTGCAAGTAGGATGCACTGGTTAAATACCGACTGCTTTGCGCGGAAAAATCGGTGATCCTTCCGTTATCCAAGCGTGGAACATCGGTAACCTGACCAGGACTTTGCCAACGATTCAAAGCATCCACACTCATGGCGGTGCCATAGGTTCCTCCGTGCATTAAGCCTGCATAAGCACTATCATAAACTTTGCCGCCCAACTGGAAAGTAAACTGAACCGCTAAAGAGAAATTTTTATAACTGAAATTATGTGCCATGGAACCATAAATATCCGGAATGGACGAATCTCCTGTATAACGAAGATTGGCCTCGTTATACGAAGTTGTTACCGTATCCTGCCCAATGAGGCGGGCGTTACTCGTCATTTCATTCGTCCTATAAAGAGCCTCCCCGGTTTCCGAATCAACTCCGTAAAATTCGCGTAAATAAAAATCATAAACAGAATGTCCTACACTTAACGCCTTGGTTGCATCAACAATTAGCGCTTGGCCTTCGGGCATTTTGGTTATCTTATTGTTATATCGGGTCAAATTCAGGGTAGTAGAATAATGAAAGTTACCCGATCGCACAATGTCCCCGGTAAGTTGTAACTCCACTCCTCTATTGTAGAGGCTACCGACATTGGTGTACACTTCAAAAAAAGCGTCGCTATGTGTTCCTCCCAAAGAAATAGGCTGGGGCACCGGAAAAATCAACCCATCTGTTGTGCGGTTAAAATATTCCACTGAACCACTTAAACGTCCTTTAAACATACTGAAATCGGTTCCCACATCAAAATTCTTCGCCGTCTCCCATGTAAGCTCTTCGTTGGCGAGCGAATTTTGTGTGAATCCTGCTTCCGACTGATTATTCCTTCCCAAAAGGTATAAGGCCTGATAGGGGTAATATCCTATAGTATTTGTACTAACATTATCAATTCCGCCATCGTTTCCTACTGTACCATAAGCTACACGTAATTTCAACTGATCTATCCAGGAAACATCAAAAAAGCTTTCACGATTGATATTGTAGGCACCGCCGACCGACCAGAAACTCTTCCATCGTACAGCCGGTGCAAATTTCGAATTTCCGTCTCTACGTAAACTTCCCGTAAATACATATTTACCATCATAATCATAATTTACCCGGGAAATATAACTTTCGACCCTGGCATTATGTTCAAAAGAGCTAACTCCAAGAGCCGTTGCAAAGTTTACTAATTCGGTAATCCCCCCTACAATTTGTCCGCTGCGACTACCTGTAAAACTATTGTATTTGTAACTAAAGTTCTCGTGTCCGGCCAATATATTAAAGTTATGCTGACCGATTTTCTTCGTATATTCCAATAATTCATTCACAGTATAAACTGTTGTCCGGAGGAAAGTGGAATATGCCCTACCCGATGGAGCCCCATCTCCAATACTTGGATTATCAAAAGTTCTTTCATGCGTATCCAACAAATCGAAGCTAACCTTAGCCGTTGCCGTCAAACCCGGTAGAATATAGGCTGTTCCGTAGGCTCTGGCCCCCAGTTGCCCTCTCCCACGGTTCTGTGTATCGTTTAAATTTTCAAAAATCGCATGCCGGCCAGGGGAGAAGGGGCGACCATCTCCAAAGTCGTATCGCCGTTGCCCATTTTCATCCAATATCAGCGCTCCACTATTGGGGTCATGCAGATGCACCGGATAAATTGGCCCCATAAATCTGGATATATAGAAGGGATTGATGAAACTACTATTATTCCCAGAATTGTCATATTGAGAAGTAGAATAGGTCCCCGTTACATTCAGCCCGGTTTTGAAAAAACTGACAGGCTGTGTATCCACATTTAACCGCCCTGTATATCGCTTTAAGTCTGAATTTATTAAATAACCTTTTTCATTGGTGTAACCTAGCGAACCAAAATAATTAGATTTACCAGAACCACCACTGTAGCTCAAATTATAATTCTGACGGCTTTTCCCACCCTGCGTTGTTTGATCGGCCCAATTTAAGTCATCCGCATATTTCAACTGCGCGTTCGGATTCAATACGCCGTTGGCATCCACTATTTCGTTATCTCCTACATTAAAAGGATTATATCCCAATAAGCTTTTTATCCCCGAATAATTATTACCATTGTAAGAAGGTGTCAAACCCGAAGCTATACTTCCTGCGATATCGATCGGTATCTGCTGACCATATTGCAAGGAGTTACGATACGCTTCCCACATCAAGGGATAGTATTGCTGCGCGTTCACACGCTCATATTCAGGTAAACCTCGACTGACCCAGCCTTTGCTGGCCTGAACATGTAGTGTATTATTTCCAGCACTTCCTTTTTTGGTTGTGATCATTAATACACCATTCGCACCTCTTGATCCATACATGGCCGTGGTGGAAGCATCCTTCAATACCGAAATAGACTCAATGTCCGCAGGGTTAATACTGGCAATATCTCCTTCAAATACAGCACCATCTACCACCGTTAATGCATCGTTACTGCCAGAAATCGAACCAATCCCTCTGATCCGAACAGAAGCGCCAGATCCGGGGGCTCCCCCCGCTACACTCGACTGCACCCCCGGAGCGGCTCCTACTAAAGCGTTCATCACATTTGTAATCGGCCGTTTGTCGATATCCTTTGCATTTATCTGCGCCGCAGATCCCACCGCAAGAGCTCTGTTGACGGTGCCATAGGCAACCACCACCACCTCGTCCAATGCATTATGATCTTCCTGAAGGTGAATTGTCAGGACGCTTTTTCCTTCTACAGGAACTTCTTTTGTGCCGTATCCCAACGACCGTAACACCAAAACGGCGTTCTCCGGAATCCCTGGTAAATTGAAATTCCCTTCTGCATCTGTCTGTACACCGGTGGTGGTCCCCTTCACCAATACCGTCACCCCCGGAACCGGTACATTTAATCCGTCCAACACTTTTCCCCTAACGCCTGTCTGAAAGAAATGAATGTTGGTGTAAGTAACATTTTTTCTTTCGGCAACAGCAGGATCACTCAGTAAAGAAACAGACATTGCGAGAAGTACATAAGACATTGCTTTTCTGGAATGCCGTTTAGGTCTGTCATTTCCTTTCTTTTCATCGAAAGGGTCATGTTTTTTGTTGTTTGGTCTTTTAATACGCATAAAAATGGTTTTTAATAAACAAAAAAAGAGGAGCATAGCTATTAATAACTATGGAAATTAAATATGTATTTGAATTAGGAGACTAGGCCACGTAAAATATATCCATACAAGACATTATAAAAAGCATACACTTAAAAAAGCAAAAAAATAGTGAATTTAATAAAAAAATAAGTAAAATATTGAAAAAACATCAACAAAATAGATAAATTATAAAAAAATAACACATATAAACACCAATTACATAACAAATAAACAAAAAAAGAAACAATATTTTAACATTATTTCTCAATTAACTCCATTCTATTACAGAATAGACACAAATTACACCAAATAAATGATTTTTTACATCATAAAACAACAAATAATTAAACAAAATAAATTACCTTATAACAAAACGAACCTCTTTACCATCCCGGATTCTCTATTTTGCCGTTAAACCAATAAGAACCAAAGCTTAACAGCAACTTAAAGCGCTTGTAATATATGTTTACTACTATAGCGCTATTAACTTAAACTTCAACAGTTATGATCAAACAGCTACTTTACTATATTTGTCTTTTTACACTGATCGTTATCTCTTCTTTAGTATACGCGCAGGAAATCACCAATATTTCCGGTAAAATTGTCGATCTATCTAACCGCCCGATTGTAGGAGCAACCATTCGCTTAAGTGGAACTTCTTATTCCGTTTCTACCGATCAGGATGGGCAATTTCAGCTACTAAACATTCCACATGGCAAGTATACACTTACGGTAAATCATCAAGCTTACCAACCATTGGAACAAGCACTGGACACTTCTATTCCAACCTTTGCGCCCTTAATGCTCCATTTGAATCCAGCCAATCAAATGCTTAACGAAGTGGTTGTCAGCACCCAAAAAAGACAACAAAGCAGTTTGGAAGTTCCGCTTGCAGTGAGCGTCCTATCGGGCAGTACTCTTAACCGACTGAATATACGTCAGTTAGATGACATGTCAGTATTTATGCCCGGTCTGCAAGTTCAGCTACAAAGCCCTAACAATCCGGGCTATGTGATCAGAGGAATTACCTCGGATGATGGGGATTCGCGCTCCCAACCAAGAATATCGCTGTTTCAGGATGGTGTATCGATTTCCCGTTCGCGCGCGTCGGCCGTAGAACTTTTTGATATTGAGCGCGTAGAAGTCGTAAAAGGTCCGCAAGGAACCCTCTTTGGTCGTGGAGCAGAAACTGGAGCTATTCACATTATACAAAACAAGGCGCAGGATCATTTCGGAGCTCAAATCAATGGTGGTTACGGCGCTTATCATCACCGCTTTGCAAACGGCTATATCAATACCCCTATTGTAAAAGATAAGTTATTTAATCGCTTTGCAGCCAATTATGAAGGTCGCGATGGTTTTATTGACAATCTTGCAGGAGGACGGCTCAATGGAAAAGGAGTGATTGCGTTGAGAAACAGTACCCGCTTGCTGGCAGGATCCAATACCACGGCCGATCTGATCTTGAATTATCAATATGATGATTATCCAGGCACCAGCTTTAAAAGTCAGCGTTTTGCTCCTGCTGGTGGCGACACAGACCCAAATACTTTTGCCGACCTTGAACAAGGCGAAAATCTTTACATCAAAAGACATGTAGGCGGAGCCACTCTATTAATAGACCATCAACTCGATAACCATTGGAAACTATCGTCCATCTCGGGATTCAGGAAATTTAAGGCTGACGAATCTTTCGATGCCGATGGTACACCCGCCCCTATTTTATGGATATCCGAAATTGCAAAAGGCGATCAATACAGTCAGGAACTTCGCTTTAACTATGATGATAAAAATAAATTCTCCGGATTTTTAGGGGGAAGTTATTTTTATGAGAATTCTTCCCAGGAAGTGCCTATCCGCATTAATGAGCAATTTTTATACCCCGCTTATATTGCTCCCCTATTAGGCGGCCAGCTTTCCGCCCAAATTGGTCAGTTCGGAACTTCCCTTGGTCTTCCAGCCGAACAAGTAACAGCCCTAACGCAGCAAGTACAGCAGTTATTTCAAACACCACCACCGCTTATTGACGGGATACGTCAACCGGTTACCAACCTGCCCAATCTGCAACCCCTGGCACTCGGACTGGTAAACCAATTGATCCCCGGCGGATTGCCTCCCGGCATTACCTGGGACCAACTGGTGCAGTCGGGTATGTTGCCAGACGGACTTATTCCCGAACAGCTTATTGCTTTAGTTAGTTTGCTGAATGGAAGTCCAATCAATACCATGCATACCGAAACATCTACCAATTATGGCAGAAACCAAGCCATTGAAATCTATGGCGATGGAACGTTGAACATAACAGATCAACTCAAACTAACAGCTGGCTTGCGAGGCACTTATGAAAGCCAACGAGGAGGCTACTATGCTCCCTCACCATCCCAACCGAGTGTCTTTGGAATAATTGCCAACAATGGATCCCCTACCCTGCTCAATCCCGTTTCAGATAACCAAATTTATGCTTATAAAGACTATTTTTCCTATGTAGGTCGATTGGCCGTCCACTATATGTTTGATAGAAATAACGCTTACGCTACGGTATCAAGGGGTCGGCGTCCGGGTGTTATTAACATATTCCCCAGCAGCACCACTTTCCTAAATCCTGAGATTGTTTGGAGCTATGAACTAGGCCTGAAAGGTCTATTGGCAAACGGACATCTGAATTACGATTTAAGCGCTTATTATTACGACTGGAATAATTTTCAGACCTTATCCTTCCAAACCGTTGATGGCAGCATCACACCCCAGTTATTGGCAGACGACGGGGGGAAAGCACATAGTTTCGGTGTAGAGGCAGGGATAAAATACTTTGTTCTCCCGTCCCTGAATTTATTCGGAAACTACACATACATCGATGGCAGGTTCAACGATACCGACGGGAGCGGAAATCCGCAGGAATATGCCGGAAACCGCTTCCGTTTAACGCCTAAACACAGCTTTGCTTTGGGTTTAGATGCCAATATTCCAACTAGGACGAGCAGCTCCATATACTTGCGGCCTTCTTACTCCTATAAATCGGGGGTATACTTTGAAGACAGTAACCGGGCCGACCTATACCAGCAAGCTTATGGCTTGGCGAACTTTACTGCCGGTTATCAGTTTAAAGTGCGTAACATCGATTACGAGATAGGTGCTTATGGCCGTAATGTATTTGACACCAAATACATCATTGATGCGGGAAATAGCGGTGATAATATTGGCTTCCCGACCTACATTGGGGGAAGCAGAAGCATTGTAGGCATACAACTTAAGGCCACCTTCTAAGAGATGAAAAAATTACTTCGAGCCATAGCATCATTATTGGCAGTACTACTTTTGGCTTTCTGCACGTTTTATTTCTGGGCACAGGGTGCCAACTGGCAAGCACCTGAACACACAAAAATCCTACATCTGGACACAGCCTCTCCTGAAAACGACAGCACCTTTTCTTTACTCACTTATAACATAGGCTACCTCAGTGGTATGACCAATAATGAAGCTGTAAAACGTGAACAAGCACTGTTTAACAATAATTTAACACAGGCTCAAAACCTCATTCATCAACTGAAACCTGATATACTGTGTTTCCAGGAAATAGATTATGCTAGTAGCCGCAGTTACGAAATCAATCAAGAGGAAGCGATTGCCAAAACAGATTATCCTTACGTTGCACGCGCAGTGAATTGGGATAAAAAATATGTCGCTTTTCCCTATTGGCCCATCAGCATGCATTTTGGGAAGATTGTATCCGGACAGTCGGTTCTTTCTAAATATCCGATTGAAGGCCAAACCGTAGACACCTTGGCCCGCGTAGCCAGTGCTCCCTTTTTTTACAATGCCTTCTACCTGGAGCGCCTGGCCCAAATCGCCAAAGTAAAAATCGATCAGCGCGATCTCATTGTGATCAATGTCCATTTAGAGGCATTTGACAGGGAAACCCGTCGTATCCATACCGAGAAGATACTGGCACTATACAAACAGTACAGCAAGGATTATCCAGTGATTTTATGTGGCGATTTTAATAGCAGTCCAGACGAAAAAGAGGCTACCATTCAGCTATTATTGCAAGCGGGTATTGCAACAGCCTCTCTTCCCTCTTCCTCTATCACGACCGGTAACTTTGATAAAACCTATAACAGTCTCCATCCTACCGAACGGCTGGATTATATCTTTTATACAGATGATAAAATCAACTTACTAGAGAGTAGACTGGTCAAGGAGGCTGGTCAGATTTCAGATCATCTACCGTTATTGGCCCAATTCAGCTTCAAACAATAAATAGAAAATGACCCCTACTATTTTCCTTCACATCAAATCAACAATAAAGTAACATTCATTTATTAAATTTGTATATCTGCTAAATGATCGAAATGCGGCATATTCTTCTCTTTATATTGCTCTTATGTGCTTGTAGCAATGACGACCGGTCTATCAAAGTAAAAGGATCCGATACGGAGGTAAATCTTGCTGTCACTCTCGCCGAACATTTCTATCAAGTCAGTCCTGATTTTAGTGTAGCGATTTCCGGTGGAGGATCCGGATTAGGAATTGCCTCTTTATTAAATGGACAAGCAGATATAGCTAATTCTTCCAGGCCTCTGAATGCCGAAGAAGATAGCCTATTTAAAGTCAAAGACATAGAACTACGTACCATCATATTTGCGGAAGATGCTACTGCCTTTATTGTACACAAGGATTTTCCAGCAGATACGATCGATGTAGTCTCGCTGGCCAAAATTTTAAGTGGCGCTTCCAGGTCATGGAAACTTATTACAGGACAGGACCTCCCCATTAATATTTATGGAAGGCAGAGCAACTCCGGAACGCATTCTTTTGTACAAGAAAAACTAGGTATTCATTTTAGTAGAGAAGCCAAAGAAATGAATGGAAATGCCCAAATCATGGAGGGTATCAAAATGGATCGATCGGGCATTGGATATGTGGGCGCCGGATACTTGGCCCATGGGGATGAACAACAGAACGTAAAGGTGCTTTATGTACGCGATTCGGCTGCAAAGGTTGCCATTTCTCCTTTAGACGAGCAAGCCATCAAAGAAAAACGTTACGCTTTCCAGCGCCCTTTATATCAATTTATACCCAGCACGTCTTGGGATAAAGTCAAAACTTTTATCGATTTCGAGCAAAGCGAAGAAGGCCAGAAAATAATCAAAGCTTCTGGATATTATATCACAGCACCCTAAAACCATCATGATGCAGTTAAGTGCTAAAGAAAAAATCGACCTCACCGCCAAATGGCTCTTTCGAGCAACCGGCATTCTTATTATAGCCATCCTTGGTGGTATATTTTTCATGCTTTTGTGGAATACGGTTGCTTTCCTTCTCGAGGTAAAACCCCTGGATTTTATTACGGGTACGCAATGGAACCCCGCAGGACACCCTGCCACCTATGGCATATTACCCTTATTGGTAAGCACCTGTTTAGTTACCTTTGGCGCCATGCTTATTGCCATACCCATTGGTATCGGCACCGCTGCATTTCTTTCCGAATATGCCGGTAAGAGGTTACGTAACATTTTAAAACCGGCTATCGAGATGCTAGCCGCTGTTCCCTCGGTTGCCATCGGTTTTTTGGGGATAGTGATTTTGAGTCCACAGCTCGGCGAACTATCCAGCCAGCCGAACGGTTTAAATGCACTCAACGGCGCCATTTTATTGGCTATCATGGCATTGCCTACTATTATTACCGTTACAGAAGATGCGCTACACAGCGTGCCCAAATCGTACAAAGAAGCCAGTTTTGGTTTAGGAGCGAACCCTTGGCAAACATTACGCAAAATCACCATTCCAGCAAGTGCGCCCGGTATTTTGGCAGCCATTATGTTGGGTGTTGGCCGTGCTTTGGGCGAAACCATGACGGTGCTGATGGCTACGGGCAATGCATCGGCCTTCCCAAAAGGTTTTTTTCATTCCGTTCGCACCATTACAGCCACGATCGCGATAGAGATGGGTGAAGTACCTTATCAAACCACTCATTACTACGGCTTATTTGCCATTGCTACCGTTCTTTTTCTGTTTACCCTTATTGTAAACCTGATTGGCGAATATTACGTTAATAAGTTTAAAAAATATCAAGCAACCTAGAGATGAAAAAATTAACGCCGATTATCGAATGGGGCACTTTGCTTTTCTGTACGGGGCTGGTTTGTTTTTTCCTGATCGTCATTATTGGCGACATCATCAGCAAAGGCTCATCGGCCTTATCCTGGGAATTTATCAGCACACTACCCACAGAAGGTATGACCAAGGGTGGCATTTTACCCGCCATCATGGGCACTACCATGCTTACATTGATAACGGCGACCATTGCCGCTCCTTTTGGTGTAAGCTGTGCTATTTACCTTAATGAATATGCCCCCAACACCTGGCTTACCCAACTTATCCGGGCATGCATCCGTAACCTTGCAGGTGTTCCCTCTATTATTTACGGCCTTTTTGGTCTCGCTTTATTCGTGCAGGGCCTTAACATGGGTACTTCCCTACTCTCCGCCGGATTTACGTTGGGGCTTTTGTCGCTACCCTATATCATCACCACTACCGAGGAAGCACTGCGCCGCATCCCTGCCAGCACTCGCGAAGCTGCCCTGGGTGTCGGTGCCACGCAATTCGAATCCATCCGTGACATGGTATTACCCTCTGCTTTACCTGGAATCCTTACAGGTTTGGTGTTAACCTTGTCTAGAGCTGCGGGGGAGACCGCCCCTATCCTTTTTACCGGGGTAGCCTTTTATATCAATAACCCAAATGGTTACCTCGATCAAGAATTCATGGCCCTTCCTTATCATTTATATATGTTATCTACCCAGCATCAGGCCATCGAACAGGTACGGCCTTTAGCCTATGGCACAGCTCTTGTGTTGATAATAGTGGTTTTCTTATTAAATAGCATTGCCTTTTATATACGTTATAAACACAGTAAAAATGAAGGATAGTCCGATAAAGCTTGCTGCATCTGGAGTGAACCTCTGGTTTGGATCCAAACAGGTACTTAAAAACATTCAGGTAATTTTCGAAAAGAATAAGGTAACGGCGCTTATTGGTCCTTCAGGGTGCGGAAAAAGCACCTTACTTCGTTGCTTCAATAGAATGCACGACCTTAGTCCGGACGCACGGATAGAGGGACAATTTCTGTTAGATGGCAAAAATATTTATGATGCCAACTTCCCCGTCACGCAGGTTAGAAGACGTATTGGCATGGTTTTCCAGAAACCAAATCCTTTTCCCAAAAGCATTTACGAAAACATCAATTACGGTTTAAAAATCAACCATATCCCCAAAGAACAACCACCACAGCTAATTGAAACCGCCCTAAAAGAGAGCTTCATTTGGGAAGAAGTAAAAGATGATTTATTAGCTCCGGCAACCCGCCTGTCGGGTGGACAACAGCAAAGGCTCTGTATAGCCAGAGCAGCGGCTCTACGACCTGAAGTCATCTTAATGGATGAGCCCTGTTCTGCTCTTGACCCTATTAGTACCCTCAAAATAGAAGAACTCATTGTGAAATTAAAAGAGCAGTATACGATTATCATTGTTACCCACAATATGCAACAGGCACAACGTGTGGCTGATAAAACAGTATTCATGTATTTAGGTGAAGTCATCGAGGAGAATAAGACCTATCAATTATTTAACGAGCCTAAAAACGAACTCACTGCCAATTATGTTGGGGGTAAATTTGGTTAATTTTGCGCAGCGCAAGCACTATAAAAAATAAAGAAGATTAAAAATCTGTAAATGGAATAGGTTGACCATTCCATTTACAGACCAATTTCAGCTAACAGAGTACTGGTTTTTGCAGATTAAACTGTCCAACCATAAGGTATGTATAGGTTATCGAACGTACCGTCATCATATAAATCAACCAAAGCATAACCATTCTTGGTAGCATAACGGTCACCTTTCCACCAATTGCCACTTACAGCGCCATTACTGATATAGGTTACCCCTTGATATTTTACTTCATCATTTAAATGAATGTGGCCACTTAAGGATAATTTTACCTGGGGGTGTTGTGTAAAGAGGGTCACAACGCGCTCCGCGTCATTCAATATAGCTCCACCTCCCAATTGATAACCCGTATCCGTTTTACCCAAGTGTCCTACTACCAAGGGCGCTGCCGACAGGATAGGTGCATGCGATAAAACAACCGTATATTTATCTTTATTCGCCTCCAGATCCTGTTGCAGCCATTCAAACTGCGCATCATCCAGCTGGCAGGCATACCATTCTCCGTCACTAGTGCGTGGTTGAATGCTATCAAGCACCACAAAATGCCATCCCCCCTGATCAAAGCTGCGATAAGGTTTTTGGAGACGCATCATCTCCAACGCATAGTTCTTTCCATATAAAGGATCTGCTTTCTGAGCCAAACCCCAGCAATCATGATTACCGATACAATATTCAATGGGTAAACTGTTCTCTCCCGTCATCAAACTATGCCAAAGTTTCCACTGGGTTTCTACCCGATCCTTCGGCTGTTTTAGTGCATCCATGATACAGTCGCCCGTATTGATAATCAGAGCAGGTTGATCTGCCTGCGATTGCACATGATGCAAACAAGCGGCCAGACCCTTTGGAGCGTTTAGCTCGGGCTGCATGTGCACGTCGGTTAAATGGGCGAAACGTAAAGCGCGCTTAGCCGTTAGCGTCCTTTGATCTTCACTTGTTAACACATTGGCTAAGGCTGATTTTCCAAGGAATAAACCAGAGAGGCTTCCAATACCCAAATTTTTCAATAACGATCTGCGATTCATTTTATATGCTTATTTATGTTGATAATAAGGATTAATTATCTACGCCATGGAGATAATAGCAAATTTAGATCGGCTAATGTTAAGATAACATGAAGAATGAGTTGTTTTTTTGATCATCGAGATTTATTTTTCTTTATTTCGGGAACAATTGTTACAAAAGCAGCACTCCTTCATTGCCATTTTCATAATACACATGTGTATTAGTATTAACAATTTTGTAAATCTCATTCCACGAGCATTTAAAATTTATTAAAAATTTAAGAAAAAGACAATTTTACTGCCATTTTATTTTAAAACATTTAATAATCATGTTATTTTTGTTATAGTTAAAATGGATGATATGAATATAGCTTTACATCGATTATCTGTTTTTACTGCCGATCTGCACCGCATCACCGGCAAAAGCATGCGTACATGCCAACGCCATATGCAGCAGATCAGAGACATGTTTGCTTTAGAAAAGCAGCAGCCCGTTACTGTATTCCATATTGCGGAATACCTGGATACATCTGTATCAAAAATAGCTGCTTTCCTAAAGATACAACGGCAGTAAAATGGAAAAAGAGCAAAGGGTTTGCTCCATGTAAAAACATTTTCTGGATCAAAAGCAATGAAACTCTATGTGGCAAAGTTAGGTGGGGGCAACCACTTTTATGCTGTTGCTGTTCTTCTTTACAACCAGGTAGCATTTGCCGCGTACGTGTTAGATCCCGAAATGGTAAAGGTGTGAGCGATTGGAGCGAACCGGTGAGTTTAATGGTTCGGTAATCCATCATCTGGCAAAAAGGGCTGTTCACGATATCGTGAACAGCCCTTTCCTATTTAAGTTCATTTATTACTATTTTTTCCCTTTGGCTAGATCAGCACGAACGTTCTCCACAAATGCTGCTGTAACGTTGGCAAAACTAACAATTTCGGTAGTACTAAAACGACCAGCCAAAATTAGGTTGCTGACGACTTCGTAACTTTTAAACTCGGCACCTTTTTCTATACCTTGTTCTATACCTTGTTCAAGGCCTTTTTCAATACCCTTTTCAATACCCTTTTCTATGCCTTGCTCAATGCCTTGCTCAATGCCTTTTCTAACACCTTCCTTCATCCCCTCTTTAATACCTTTTTCTACACCCTCTGCGAAGCCCTCTTCCAATCCCTGCTGACGCGCATAGTTCCGGGTGTTCTCCTCATCCCACTTACGTTTTAAACTCACATCATACATAGCTTGTTCCTCCTTCGTTAGTTTATTATATTCAGCTATATTAAACAGCTTTTCAAAGATGGGCTTCCGCAAATATAAAGGCAGCTTTTCCATCTTCGACATATTCCTTAACACATAGAGCCATTTATCTAAGTCCGTCTTTAAATCAGGCTCTTCTTTTACAAAATTAATCAATTCTAAGTATATGAATCCTAGTTCCTGGTAAAATATTTCTCCAGTATCTCGGTTACAGAGACAAATATCATGTAAATATAGATTATTATTGCTATCTGGCATCGAAAAACCGTCCATTATTACGATGACATATACCTCCGAAATCTGATAATTCCAAGCTGATCGTTTACCTTTAGGAGCCTGATCAGAGATCAGCTTACTGGAATAGTAAAGCATACGCCTTTTGATATTGGATTGATTACTCCTTTGTACTTCGATCAGAAACTGCGCACCATCTTGATCGGTACAGGTCAGATCGAAGATCACTGAACCGGTATCCGAATGATCACCTATATATTCGTTCTTATTATATACGAGATCGGAAATACGTTTTCGTCCACGGAAAATTTCATTCAATAGCGCAATTAATAGGTCTTTATTCGGTTCCGAGCCAAAAATCTTTTTGAAGGAGAAGTCTATAAGTGGATCGATATACTTGGTCATAAACAGGCTTTATCATTAGTCGACCCAAAGATAAGAAAAAAATAAAAAATACTAATTTTTTTAGCTAAAAATAACCATCCTATTAATCAAGAAATACAACTTTAGTCGATTAGACGAGCATCGAATTCATCACTTTTTTAGCAAATCATATTCTTTTTCAGCATTATCAATAACCAACACCCAATCATTTCCTTCTCCCTGAGTTGGAGACGTAAAGGACATCTTGTCTGAGCGTTTCATAGCACCAACTTGCGTAGCTTCTCCATTTTTTGGATTGTACCACCAAACGAGTACCTGCTTGGTCTTCATAAAAGCGATATTTACTTCGACAGTTTTACCCACGGGTAGATAAATCATTGTATAGTTATTGTTATCTCCCCGAAAAGCTTCGATATGTTCCCCTCCTTTTCCGCTATCTCCTACCATAATTGCATTGTCTGGAACTCTCCTTAAAAACGGGCGCGACTCAAGCAGTCTCCTTAGATATCCCATCTGAAAAGCCCCCGGCCTGTCCATCGCGTTGATCCAACCACGATCAGCAAAATTGATCACTTCCTCGCGTGCATTCATAAATTGCCAGATGGCGTGATGGCCATAAGTGACACCGCATGCCCCTGCAAACACCGATCGATAGGCCTGTTTCCGCACATCATAGTCGCGGAAATAACCGTTATCTGGATTCCATTTTGGCCAGGGGTTTACGGAGTGATCTTCATAATTGGGTTCTGCATCTAACGTAGGTTTTGCGGGAAGGAGGTCCCTATCCTTTTTCACTGTTTCCCAGTTCGGTACATCATGCCCACGACCATGCCCCGACTGGAACATATTGATGTCCAACCAATCTTCTTTGTGTAACCAGGACGATGTAGATATATTACCGCCAGACGGATGATACGCGATGAGGCAATTTCCGTTCGTGGCCTCCCTGATACCTCGCGCCATTTGCCGCCATACAGGTCGCCAATCCTGCTGATCCTGCATAGCAGGCCTATCCCCTCCCAGTATCCAGATAATATTTGCATCGTCCTTATAACGATTACCTAACCATTTGCCATAGGTATAAGCATTAATACTATCAAACACAACCGGTCCCTTTCCCCAGGCTAAGGTAACCTTATCACCCCAAGTAGGGAGCAGACCGACAAACATGTTACGTTCGGCCGCCATTTTAATGGTACTATCAACCAGCCTAAAATATGCTTCATTTGGCTTGGCAGGGTCATCATTCACCAAGGGCTTCTCACCATACCTATTCGGTGTGTGTAGCCCATCAAATTCGGCCAATGCCACCGCCTGAATAACCGTAAATCCCTTTGCTGCCCGGTTGTCCAGGTATTCCTTTATTTCGGGCAAAGTAAGCCGGTGAAACAATTCCCACCCCGTATCCCCCAACCAAAAGAAAGGAGAACCATCTTTGTATTGTAAATCATGGCCGTCCGTGCTCACTAGCATACGTCCGCTCTTGCTATTTTGTCCCTTTGTTGAAAAGCAAATAAAAAAACTAAGAATAACGAATATACAGGGTTTCATATTGAACTCGGTTAAGGGTTTCACGTGTATGATGGTTTACTATACAATAATAAGCAAGATTTTAGACTTCTCTATGATGATATCCATTAATTTCCTACATCAAAAAGCTACGTTCTCAGCTACTTTACATCATTATATTTAATATATTGCCAACGTTTCTTATAAAGACATGATGTTCGACGTATTACTGGAAAATATAGAAAAAAAGATTTCGCTTACAGCAACCGAAACAGCGCAATTAAAAACCTTCTTTATTCCGAAGAAATACCGTAGAAAACAATATATGTTACAGCAGGGCGATGTATGCCGATATATTGCCTTTGTAGAAAAAGGAATGCTTCGCTCCTACCAGGTAGACGATAAAGGGACAGAACATATCATTCAGTTTGCACCTGAGGGCTGGTGGATTTCGGACAATTATAGCTTTTTAACAGGATCTCCCAGTAGTTATGACATTGATGTTTTGGAAGAGGCAGAAGTACTATTGATTACACAGCCTTCTATGGAAGAAATGCTGCAAAAAATACCGGTAATGGAGCGCTACATGCGTATGCTGATGCAGAACAGTTTAATCAGTATGCAGCGACGCATCGCCTGTACTTTAACTACTACTGCCGAAGAGCGTTACCAGAGCTTTCTTCTTGAACACCCCCGTATAGGCCAACGTGTACCGCAGCATATGTTAGCTTCGTTTCTGGGTATGACTCCTGAGACACTCAGTAGAATAAGAAAACAATTATTGAAGAAGTAACTGGTAGTTTAGTTAACAAACTCGATTGTTTACAGTTACTGGTCGGCTATATTCTTCCAACTTATAATAGCATATTTAGATCGTTTTTCATTTTCATCTCCACCGTAAATCAGTGTTTTTGAAACCGATGCGGGAGATGAAATCTCCTCAAAACGATCCATATTCTTAAATAAGTTTGACAGGATAGTTTTGGTTGCCTTTATTTCGAATACATTAAAACCCTGCGCTTTTTTTGTCAGTAAATCAACTTCAAGACCATTACTATCCTGCCAGAAATGAATACCTTCATGCAAGTACAGATGATGGTTTCTTTTTTGATACTCAGCTATCATCGTATTTTCAAATAAATTACCCTTTAATCGATCTTCTTCCAATTCCTGTGCTGTCTTTATTCCCAATAAATAGCTACTCAATAGCTGAAAATTTTGCGACCTGACAATATATATTGTCCCATCATCCGTCTTTCATCAACCCTTCCATGTATTGTAAGAAAACAATTCTGGAACACGCTGTACCTCGTCCAAAATAAATTTTCATTATATAAATCTAAAAAGCCTACAGGATCCTCTTTCGCAAATGTCCGAATATTGGGAGATTCAAGTGTTACATATTTGTAATCACTAAAAGGTTCTCTTAATAGTGTGGTCTTTCCCGACTGCCTTGGCCCAGTAACAGCAAGCACTGGAAATTTGTTCTGCTGTGATTGAATTATACGCGTTATTCTTCTCTTTTACTATCCTTTTCCTTACGATCTATTGCAAATTTACATAACCGCTCAAGGGTTTGCTTAGCACCAAAATCAAACAACAAATGTATAACAAGTAACCAATAATGAACAACTAATAAGCATCTTGATCTACATCAAGGATATTTCTTATTCTATATCAATGGAAAAAGATCCCCTGCCTAGCTAACTTTGTATTATACAACAGAGGGAGGGAAATCATGTACACGAAACAAACTATAGCGATTGTTGGCGCTACCGGAAATATGGGAATAGCCTTGGCGAAAAGCTTGGCAACAAGTTCTTACCGTTTGTTATTGATGGGAACAGATACAGATCGTTTACAGCACGTTTACGAGGAGACAAAAAAGATAAATGAAAAAGCGGACGCCGACATACTGCTTTGTCCTATTGAAGCAAGCTGGGAAGCCGATATCATTATTCTGGCCGTTCCATTTGCTGCCGAAAAAGAGCTGGCGCCTAAGATTGCCCCAGTAACCAATGGAAAAATTGTCATCAGCATATCCAATCCGATCACACCTGACTTTGAGGGCTTGTTACTGCCTGAACAGAGCAGTGCAGGAGAGGAATTACAACAATTACTCCCCCATGCTAAAGTGGTAAAAGCCTTCAACACTACCTTTGCAGCTAATTTCGGCCAGCCTATATTCGATGGAAATGTGGCCGATTGCTTTCTTGCAGGAAATGATCCGGAAGCTGTAGAGCAAACTGCCCGATTGGTGAAGGCGGTTGGCTTTAGACCCGTAGTGGCTGGCGATATCACCAAAAGCCGTACCTTGGAAAATATGCAGATTCTTTTGATGCAGCTTGGGATAAAAAATCATTATAACTGGCATGCCGGTTGGAAGATTTTACATGATTAATATTAATAATTCGTGTAACCAGGAAATGAATAGACGGCCTTCATTAAAACGATCCTAATGGCAGGAATGAGTATGAATACATTAAGAGCATTTAATCAATATACCGATTCATTAAAAGAAGATGGCTACTTGATGCCGGTGCTTTTTATCGGGCATGGATCACCTATGAATGGTATAGAGCATAATATATATAGTCAAACATGGGGAGATATGGCAAAAAAAATACCCACTCCAAACAGTGTATTGGTAATTTCGGCCCATTGGCTCAGCAAAGGAACGGGTATTACCGCCATGAATTTTCCACGCACAATTCACGATTTTGGTGGATTTCCAAAAGCACTTTATGAGGTACAGTATCCGGCGCCGGGTAATCCACAATTGGCAGAGGAAGCGGCACACCTTATTAAAAATACAGACGTGGTACTCGATCATGATTGGGGTTTAGACCATGGTGCCTGGACGGTGGTTCGACATATGTATCCAGACGCCAATATTCCGGTTTTACAACTCAGCATCGACTATGACAAAGATACTTCTTATCATTATGATTTAGCGACACAACTGCATGCACTACGCAAAAAAGGGGTACTCATCATCGGCAGTGGAAATATGGTACATAATCTACGAATGATTTCCTGGCAACAGATGGACGAGGTAAATTATGGATATGACTGGGCTTTGCAAATGAATGATACGTTCAAAGAATATATTGGAAACGGCAATCATGAGGCCTTGATTCATTACAATCGATTAGGACGGGAAGCAACATTGGCGATCCCTACACCTGACCACTATCTTCCTTTGATCTATGCCCTGGCATTACAAAGCAAAAAAGATGAAGTACAGTTTTTTAATGATTATGCCGTGGGCGGGTCATTAACGATGACATCCGTGCTTTTAAGCGGAAGGCATTAAGAGACACCAGACATCAGTAGCAAGACATAAGACTTTATAAGGTGGAAGGCAAAACGTTTAAGGCGGAAGGCTTATAGCAATATCTTGATACTTGATACTTGATACTTGATACTTAATACTTATTACATAAAACTTAAAACTTAAAACTTTTAATATGAAAATTGCATTAATTGGCGCCACAGGATTTGTTGGCGGAGCGGTTCTAAATGAGTTGTTAACAAGAGGTGAAGCGGTTACAGTGATATTGCGTAACCCATCAAAGTTGACTATTAACAGCGAAAAACTGCATGTTGTAAAGGCAGATGCGGTAAATGCGGAAGAATTAGCCGAAGCTGTCAAAGGTTATGATGTTGTCATTAGCGCCTATAACGCTGGTTGGACAAACCCGAATTTTTACGAAGATTTTTTAAATGGATCAAAAGCCATCCAAGAGGGCGTAAAGAAAGCAGGTGTAAAACGTTTGTTGGTGATTGGTGGTGCGGGCAGTTTGTATGTCAAAGAAGGTGTGCAATTGGTGGATACTCCTGAATTTCCAGACGATTGGAAAACGGGAGCCAAAGCAGCACGTGATTATTTAAACGTTTTAAAAGAAGAAAAAGATTTAGATTGGACGTTCTTAAGTCCTGCTCCTGAAATGCATCAAGGGCTTCCCCGCGAACGTAAGGGCACTTATCGCACCGGAACAGATTATCCGGTAGCCGATGAAAACGGCAGAGCATGGATCACTGTTGACGACTTAGCTGTTGCCATTGTTGACGAGACCATAAATCCTAAACACCTTAAGCAACGTTTCACGGTGGGGTATTAAAATGGAGGAATAGCCAGGCTGTCTATGAAAGACAGCCTCTATTCTTTTCTACCCCTCTTCATATAAACGCATGACTTTAAATCCGGCAGACTGCAAACTGTTTACAATATCCGATACACATAAGCCGATTCCTTCTACAATCAATAAATTGTAAACCGAATCGAAATCTACAGTCCATCTCCTCAAACCATTGATACTTTTCATTAAAGGGGCGATGACCTTTAAATTTGCTGGTGTATTCAAACTTGTTTTAAATTTCAACGTTTCCATAAGATCTAATTTTATTTTTGAATTACCTATTTTAATTTTGCCACTAACTCATACAAGAACATCCTTTAAGCCGGTTTTAGGATGAATACCGACGGTGTGTCGGACAGCCATACATTTCTGGTTTCGATGGCCTTTTTCCAACTATTGAGGCTGATCAGCATAAGGTCTTGATGAGCCAGAATATCCATCCTCTTCTTATCATATATCCACACAATATTTTCGGGAGCAACTTGTTGAATAGCACGTATCGATTCTTTAAACTCTACATCATTTTTGATGACGCCCTCCACATCCAATAAAGTAACCTGTACGGCTCCATTATGAATAAGCTTCTGTATATAAATCAACAAGAAACTATCGCTAAGCGAATAAACCGGAACAACCACCCGCTTGATTTCCCTCAGATTTTTATCGATAAAAATGCCTACCGGAATTTTGGTTGATTTAATAATCTGTTTGGTACGTTCATCAAATATACCTCCGGCAAATAAATTATCTTTACCCTTGAGACTATCATATAAACGTTCGGGATTAATAACACGTGTGGTAAATCCCAGGATTTTTCCTAAAAATGTCCCTTCAAAAACAGATTGACCGATACCGATCAACAATAAATCGAAATTACCCTCATTGGCCATTTCTACAATTTCATCATCAATACTCTGTGACGGTTTAAACAAAGGAATCACCGGTTGATTTAGTCTCGTTGCCTCTTCCTTGATCGGTGCAAAACTCTCGCTTTCATATTCGCCAGCATTAAAATGATTCAGTTCATTACCGAGGGAGAGATGCAGTGCCGTAATCGTAGCCGACTCCCTCGACTTCCGAATCATGGCATTTGCCACACGCACGAGTAATTTACCGGTTGCCGGACTTCCAAAGGATATCAATATATTATATTTATCCTTCATACTGAGCTCTACCGCAAATGCTTCTTCATTCTTAAAAAGTCTATTGATGAGGTCCAGTGCCGGTCCTGTCATGAACGTTGTTACCAGTGCCATCAGCACCAATATGGCAAACATTTCTGGGCTAAGGACACCTAAGTCATATCCAATGTTCAGAGCCACCAATTCCATCAGGCCACGTGTATTCATTAAAGCACCGATGGTTAAACTACTATGCCAACTTTGTCCCACAAAACGCGCCGCTACAGCGCTGCCTACGAACTTTCCCACTACTGCCACCAGGATAACGAGCGCACATAGCTGCCACAGGCCAGGTTCATTCAACAAACCTATCTGTGTTCGTAATCCTGTAAAAACAAAGAATAGCGGTAAAAGTAATACCAAAGCAACATCTTCTACCTTATCAATGAATATATTCCTGAAATTGATATTGGCCGGCATGATCACTCCTGCCATAAAAGCACCGAACAGTGCATGGATACCAATAATTTCTGTACTCCAGGCAGACAATAATAAAGTAACGAAGAAAACACCTACAATGGGCTTACTCAACGCTTCTTTATTCGAATAGATATCACCCATACGCCTTAAAAAGGGCCGAATAACTTTGAGCATTAAAAATACATAAGCCACTGCCAGCAAAATCGTGTAACCTGCACTCAACAATGAACCAGCTTTTACAACCGCAATCACCGCTGCCAGTATACACCAGGCAGTAATGTCATCCGCGGCTGCACAAGTAATCACAACTGATCCCAGCTTCGTTTTTGTTAAGCCTCTTTCCTGTACAATCCGGGCTAATACCGGAAAAGCTGTAATGCTCATGGAAATTCCTATAAATAGCGCATATGAAATAAAACTCACATGATCTGGGGCCGATTGTTGATAGATGAAATACGCCAAAAGAACCCCTAAAGAAAAGGGGAATACGATGCTGGCATGACTGATTACCACTGCTTCATGCGCCTGATTACGTAATACTTTTAGGTCAAGCTCCATCCCTACCACAAACATGAACAATATCAATCCGAACTGACTCATCACTCCTAAATTGCCAAGAGAAGAAGCAGGAAACAGGAATGATGAAAAAGCCGGAAAATATGCACCAACGAGCGACGGACCTAATACAATACCAGCTACAATCTCTCCAATGACGGATGGTTGCCCGATTTTCCTACACACAAAACCAAAAACACGCGCCACCAACATGATGGCGATTATTTGCAAAAGCAGAATAGCCAAAGGGTAACTGAGATTACTAAGAAACGCTTCTAAAAAGTGATCCCAACTGGAAGTGCCGCCCTCTGAAGGAGGCAGGGATAACCGACCAATCTGAAAACTCTCTCCCTTTATAATCATAAAATAGATAAAGACAGATAGCCCCCCGATCACAGTAATATAGAATAATAAATTTTTTATCCCCTTCATAGTGTTTATTGTAATAATCGCGCGTTTCTGCTAAAATAGTTTTCGTTCGTTACTTTTTAAACCCTTGCAACGAATATTGTAACCAACAAGCAGAAATTTGTAATAAACTTCAGTAAGAAGAACGTTAGTGAAGATAGCTATCAAGAAAAGCTTTTCGATAATGTTCGTTCAAGGCAAACTGTACCCCTTTACCATCGGCATCCAAGATATTGGTACTTATACTGTCTGATGTATAGGCAACAATCCTGTTTCGCGCTACTATTGTTTGTCTATTTACTCTCATAAAATTCTTTGTGGGTAATAGCCTTATGAGATCTTCGAAAGAAATATTTTTCAGTATAATATCCGTACCATTTCCAAGTACCGCACGCTTATCACGTTTATCGGTATCGGCCACGGTAATATATAAGAGGTCTTTAAAATACAGAACGGCTTTACCCTTATTACTATTCACCTGTATGAAGTCAGACGTCTCTTTTTTTTGTTTTAGTTGTAACCTTGCTTTTTGTAAAGCCTTTTCCAATCTTTCTTTCTGTATCGGCTTTCGAATATAATCAATAGCCTCCATATCAAAAGCTTCCGCTGCATATTGTTTATAGGCAGTTGCAAAAATCACTAGTTTATCCCGTAATCTTTTTGCTACTTCCATCCCGTTGATTCCGGGCATTTCAATATCCAAAATGCATACATCAAAATCCAGCGCATCAATCTCCTTTAAAAGTTTAACCGGGTCTGTGAATGCTTTAACTACTTCAATATATTCTATTTGCTCGCACATCCGGCGCAAATAACTGAGTCCGGGTAGCTCATCATCCAATAAAATACATTTAACCATAGCTCTCTATCAGTTTTATTTCTAAGTAAGTAGTATAAATCCCATTACCTACCGATTCTTTATAACTGAAATTTTCACCATAAATTGCTTTCAAACGTTTGTTAAATGTAAGATTTCCAAGCCCACCCTTGATTTTCTCCGTGGTTGTCCCTTCGTCCACGCTATTGGATACGGAAAGCTGGAAGCACCCATCTACGAGATCAAAAACAATGGATATAAAAGCATCTTCCCTTTGCAGGCTAGCGTGTTTGAAGGCATTTTCGATGGGGTTAATGGTAATCAATGGCGCAATTAAACCGCTTTCATATAAAGGGTCTGTTTGTTCGATTTTATTTTTAACATGTAGATTGAATAAAGGGCTCGTTTTTAGCCGGTTTATCTCAATCAGGCTCTTTGAAAACGCTATCTCTTCCTGCAGCCGCACATATTGCGTGCTCGACTCGTAAAGAATATAGTCCAGTACGTTAGATAATTTATCCAGCGCGTAGTAACTCTGATAAGCATGCGATTGGATCGCATTTAGTGCGTTTTTAAAGAGATGCGGGTTTAATTTATACCGCAACACCTCATCATCTACAACGGCTGCTTTCTTTTCTAATTCTTGGTAATTACGCTTTAAGTGTGTATGCTCCTGTTTTAAGCGCTGTATTTTATGTAAAAGAAATGCAATGGCTAAGATGACGATTGTTAAAACAATAATAACTGCAAACCATATAGTCGTCGTATTGAGCAAGGTATCGTTTTTGTATCCACAAACATATACAAATTGACTTTATTATGCAATTTTATTCAAGCTCTAATAAAAACGAAAGGTCTCCAATCGGGGAGATTGAAGACCTTTACTAACCAATTATAAACCTAAATTATGATGACACAAAGATAAAGATCGGGAACGGTCCCTGCAAACATTTTTAGTGTTTTAACATATTTTAACAATTTCTGCTAAATCATTTTAAACGTTATAAAAACACAAATACTGCTCGATGCCATCTTCTTACAAAGAGTATAAAACACCATTCGATAACTAGACACGTCCTGTTTTGTTATCACTTCCAGGTGTCGCTACTTGATTCTATTTTTCAGATCCTCGCTTCCTGTATTTCGTTTTCTTCCAGCATTATTTTCTTTTCCGAACCGGTAGGTGAAACTTAATATTGCCGATCGGCTGTCGGCGTTGCGCAAACTATAAATGGCTACATCTCCGTAAATCTGTTCTTGCTTAAATCGATTTCCTCTAAAGATATCATTCACCATCAGTTTTATATTTGCCTGGTCACCCAGTAGATCTTTCTGAATACCTGCAGAGAGGAGATGATACGCTTTGAGTTTTGATACACCGGTAACTAAACCCGACAAATAAAAACCACTCAACTCTGCCCTCCAGCCATTTCCCAGCTTAAACATGTTCTGAGAGTTAAAGGTCAGCGTATTCCCAGCTCTTTTTACATCCTCCTGCTTCGATTGAATCGTATATTTATTACGGTAGAGATTAACAAACTGAGTTCCGGTCCACCAGGAAGTAATGGCTGTAGTGGTAGTAACACTTACGCCATAATTGGTGTGCGCCCCTAAATTAGCCGGTTTTTCATAGGTAATATTGGTGTTCGCCAAAAGGCCAACAAGACTGTTAACCACGTCGGTACTTTCATTATAATTTAAAGCAACATGAATAAAAGACCGATAGCTGTAGCCTATTTCAAAACTGTTGACGAAAGCTGGCAACAGCTGTGCATTCCCTTCGTAGTAAGAGAAAGGATCGACGTATACTCTAAACGGATTCAAATCCCAATAACTTGGTCTTTGTATACGTCTGCTATATCCTGCCTGTAACTTATGTTTTTCGCTTACGTTAACCGCTAAAAACCCACTTGGAAATAATTTAAAATAGTTTCTGGTAAAGCTAGAATCGCTTGTTATCTGCTCACCCTTTGTAGCGGTATATTCTCCTCTTAGGCCCAGTTGCAGGGTAAAAGCTCCCCAACTATTTTTTAAGTTAGCATAACCTGCATGAATCTGTTCTTTATATATAAAATGATTACTGGTGCTGGCATCATATACATACCCTTCATTGGAAAGTGTATCATACTTTATATTATTTTCCGTTTCCACATAACTGCTTTTCCAGCCTGCTTCCAACTTTCCACCCGTGGCATAAGGTAATGTATAATCTATTTTACCGACATAAATATCATTATTCGAAGGTATATCTCCTATTCTAACAGCCCGCGGCCGCTGCACAGCACCTTGTTCAACTATATAACGTGTATCCAATTGTTGATCCATCCGATCATAATGAGACACATAATCCAAATCAGCGGTCAGCATGTGACCGTCCGTATCAAATTGGTGTTCGAAGTTGATATTATAAAGGAAATCTTCCCAACGCTCCTTTCCTTCGGTTAGTGTATTTGCTTGCCAAATCAGGTTCTGCTGTGGTAATGCGCTTAACGTATTGCGGGTAGGTTGCCTGGTTGGGTATTTACCCAACCCACCATTCACTAAAAATCCCAACGTATTCCGTTCATTTAAAAAAAGATCGATACCTACCCTGAAATTGTTAGAACGCAAACGGGGTTCGATGATGGTATGTTGATTGGATAGCTGCTTAGCCCTTCCTGATGCCACACCTTCGCTTCCATAATAATAACGCATTATATCATCAAAACTTTTACTGTTTCTATAATACTGATCGTAACTACCATACATATTCCATTTTTCAGAGCGATAATTCAAGCTCGCCGTTCCGCCCAAAATTGCCCCCCGTCCGGTACCGCCATTAACGGATACAGCACCGTTTATCCCTCCTTTTATCGGTTTTTTTAAAACGATATTGATAATACCGCCATTGCCAGATGCATCGTAACGCGCTGATGGATTATTCATTACTTCAATCCGCTGCACATTGGCTGCGCTCATACCGCGCAATAGATTAGCTAGCTGTAAATCGGAAAGGTAGGTTGGTTTTCCGTTTAGCATAACCAGGGTGCCGTTTCTACCTTTCAGTGAAACAGTGCCATCATCGCCAGCGGTGACACCCGGTGTTTTGCCCAACAATTCGAGCACATTACTTCCTGCGGCCAATACACTATTTTCTACATTCAGTATCACTTTATCTAATTGTTGCTCTACCAATGGTGGAGCACCTGATATCACCACTTCCTGCAAAAGAAAATCATCCGATACCAGTCTGATATCACCAAGCAAATAATTTAGCCCGGTATCCTGATGTACGAAGGGTTTACTCCTATAGGGCTTAAATCCCATGGCACTGATCTTGATAAAATAGCTTACTTCGGGTTTTATTCCCCTAAAATAGAAGGCACCCGCAGAATCGGCCAAAGAAGATTTAATAACGGCAGAATCCGTCAGTTGGATTAAAGACACCGCAGCGAAAGCAATTTCGTTACCTTGCTCATCCACTAAGCGTCCGCTAATTTCTTTCTGCTGGGCATAAGCAGGCTGGCATAGATATCCTATTAATAAGATTATCTGTAAAGTGTTAAGGAAGTACATTCGTTGAGATAGCTTTCGGTCCAGATTTCGATACTGGCCGACTGGACACATGGTTCTTTTTTTTCTTTCTGAATGTGCGGTGGTACCAAATCAAGAAACCGGTGACTGGTAAACTTGCACAAATTAAGCTTGCCAAGAAATACAGGATCTTCGTAATAAGCCCTCCGATGAGCCCGGTATGAAGCGCGTAGTTGGAGCGCATGATCCAATCGGCCGTATTTAGATCCCCAATTTTCGGACGGGAGCTGGGCAACAGGGACAAAGTTTCCTGATCGAAATATAAATCCCGCCAGTTACCATTATACATATCGGTACAGGCATAAATAGCCTCTCCAGCTTCCTCTGGAAAATGGATGATTACCGCATCTTTATTCTTCTCACCGTATTCTGTACGCACTTTTTCCCAAACAGCATCAACTTTCTGCATTAGATTGCCGTCAAAGGCCGGCAGTATTTCTGTAACCTCCACTTTGGTGTCTTTTTCCGCTGTACCGCCACTAAGCCAGTAAACACTCTGTCTTACCAATGGAAAACCCATAATAAGCCCTGTTACGGCCATTAATACCGCGAGAAGCAGGCTATAGAATCCTAATACATTATGAAGATCGTAATTGAGTCTTTTAAATTTCGCATTCCATTTTACCTTAAAACTTTTCTCGACCGTTTTGCTGTTCCATTTGACGGGAAACCACAATATCAAGCCGGTTAACAATAGTAAAAAGAACACTGCTGTGCACCAGCTTACCACTTGTCTGCCGATTTTAGGTGGCATCCAGAGATAGAGGTGTCCTTCTTCAACAAAATGGAAAAAATCTTCATGGTCTATGAATGCTAATTGCGCAGCCGTATAGGGATTCACATACAGAATCGAATCGCTGTCGATCGTTACCTTTACCGGCTTATCAAGCCCCTCATACCAGAAACCATGGACGTCTACTCCCGGCATTGTTTTTTTTAAAGTCGCATAGATTATTGACGGCGGAAGCATTTTCTGTCCCACCTGATGTTCTACTGATCGCCACGATTGGAATAGGGCATTTACATCCTGTTCAAATACCAGGACGCATCCGGTAATACTGATAATGACCACCGGTATACCGGTTATAATACCTACCCATAAATGAAACCAGGCATTGATTTTCTTTAGCATAGAAGAGCAGCGTTAATTCCCCGAATACTTGTCGTACTTGATGTCAGGTTTGACAAGTGCTTTATACATATAGTCACGCAAGACGCTCTATTGGACAGCTTTGAATCTAAAAAAAGTAGGGAATTGTTAATCACTTCACTATCAAGGGAATATTTTACACGGGATATAGTGCGCTTTTAATTGGTCTTATCTAGAAAGTTGAAAGAGATAGAAAACAATTTAGAAAAAATATTAATATTGCAAGTTGTGCCTCAAATGAGATAAAGCTTTGGTAATATGCTGCTTAACGGCACTTTCAGAAATGTTTAATTTTTTGGCTATTTCCTGTTTATCCATCCCTCGCTGATGCATGGCATAAACCTGTTGGCATCTTGCAGGCAGTTGCGTGATCAGTTCATCGATTTCATTAACAAGTATTTTAAAGTTGAATATTCTTTCTGTACTACGATCTGCGCGATCAGCTGTAGCAGCTATATGCTCTATATGACCGGCACGGCTGCTATTATTTCTGAAATAATTCATGATTTTTAGCTTAACAGCGCGGTTTAAGTAACGCTCCGGATTTTCTATAACAATAGTGCCTCGCTTTTCCCATAAAGAAAGAAATACGTCGTGCACAATATTCCCCGCTTCACTATCTACATAGTGATAAGCCAAATGATACATATTTTTTGCATACAAATGATAAAGCTTTTCAAATGACTCTCGGTCAATCTGAACAGATCCACTCTTTTTTTCTCTATCTTTTTTATACAAAAGTGATACCGGTTAAACTGGAACAAAGATATGTTATTTAGATTTATTCCAAACAATCAAAAAGAAAGTTTTATCTAACAAACGGATCCTATACTTTTTATCCTCTTGTGCAGATGACACAATGAACTGGTTGGCTGGGTTTAGAGCTCCAGCCAAACCTGTCTTTTTAACGGGCTTCTTCACTTGATTGTTTTTGGCTGCGCTAAAGGGATCCTATTGATATACGCGCACATAGTCTACAATCAGTTGCGCAGGCAAATTGCCCTCCGGAATTTCTTCTCCGCCTTGGCCCAAGGCGAGGTTTAACAGCAGATAAAACGGCTCTTTTAATGGATTATTACCCTTGTGATAATTCACAGTTTGATCCAATTCGATTGTATTTAATTCTTTTCCATCCATGAAAATAATCATCTGTTGCTCATTCCACTCCAATTGCCATTCATGAAAATCATCTGCCCAATTTGCACCTCCTAAACGGTTATCGGGCCATTTCATCGTATCCCACTTACTTCCCTGTTCGCCTTCCCACACGGCGTTAGCAAGCAAAGTACCCCGATAGTATTCCATAATATCTACTTCCCCACAGGCAGGCCAATTTACGGGTCCTCTATTTACTCCCAGCATCCAAAAGGCAGGCCACATTCCTTTACGAATATCGATCTTGGCTCGCATGGTAACCTTGCCATACTTAAACGCGTATTTCCCTTTTGTAATCAAACAGGCAGAAGTATAATCGGCATACTCCCGATTAAACCGGTAGTCAGTGCTCGACGGATCATAGTTGGGGTTTTTCTTTTTCTCTTTTTTTGCTTCAATAACAAGGAAACCGTCTTTGCAGGATGCATTCTCCGGTTGGTACCATTGTGGTTCCTGATTTCGGATAAAGCCGATTTCGTAATCCCATTTGACAGGATCGGGTTGACCATCTTTACTGAAATCATCTTCCCAAACGAGTTTATATGTTTTTACCTCTTTTGTTTGCTGGGCCTGCACCAACTGCCAGCCCGTTGTAAGCAATAGGATAAAAATAATAGAAATAGTGTTTCTGATCATTTTATAACGTTGTTTTAATACCTGTTTCGTTCGCAGAAATGATGATAGCGCTCTCGCTGTGTTTCCCGAAAGGGTTTAACAGAACGCAATGTAAATCTAAAAATGACAATATAGCCATTAAATAGATGCACTCAAATACCAAGTGCAGCGGTCGGTAACCGCTTGTTGCTCACCCGCCTTTACCCATACGTCGTTATTACCCGGTGTTAATTGCACGTCATGCCACAGCACGACCACCCCTTGCGGTTTTTTCTTACCTTGGCTCACCCCATTTACCCAAAGCTCTACTTCCAGTTCATTTGTATATACTTTTACGGTGGTAGAGGCCTCCGTCCGTGCGACATAACGCTTATCATTGAGGTGTAACACCGGAACATCTTTCCGCCAGCTTGCTTTATAGAACCACCACGCATCCTTTTTTATTTTCCGATCGTAGGTTACCAGACCTTTATCGTTGATACCATCGGTATCACCCTCCCGTCGATGAGCCGCACCAAAGTCAAACAAATTCCAGATAAAACTACCCCATATAAAAGTCCGCTCGCTAATAGCCCGCCAATTCTCCTCGTGGTAGTAAGCTTGCCAAGCTTCTGGGTGCCAATAGCTGGTGGCTATTGTTTTCTTTAGCTTATTTTCATGATGGCGCACACTCCCTCCGGCTCCATATTCACTGATAGCAAGTTTTAGTTGAGGTCGCTGCGCATGTAAGGCATCCGCCCAAGCGCCAATCTCCCTTGGCTCACCGCCATACCAGCCATAGTATTTATTCCACGCGTTGAAATCAGTAACACCGGTCAGTTCTTCATCATCGATATGGTTCGCGGAAACGGTTGATCTGGAAGGATCTTCCTGATGAGCCAATGCGTTTAGTTCTTTCACATATGGAGTCGGACTATCGCCATGCATCGTGAGCTCATTATATAGCCCCCACATAACCACACTTGGATGATTATAATTTTGCCGGATCATTTCGATCAATTGCTGCTTACCGTTTTCCCGAAAGGATGCCTGATTGATGAAGCCTTCAAAATTATATCCACCCGGCCCGACGAAAGGTATTTCAGACCAGGCTAGGATACCCTCTTTATCCAATAGCTCGTAAAAGTAGGGCGATTGAGGGTAATGAGATAAACGGATAGCATTGGCTCCCATATCGCTTATGATAGCCATATCCTCTTCATGCTGCCACGGTGCCAGTGCATTGCCAAAGCCCATATGATCTTCATGCCTGCACACGCCCTGCAGCTTGATAGGTTCGCCATTTAACACCGCGCCCTTATCAGCATCTATATAAAAACTACGGAGACCTAACGGTTGTTTGATCTGATCGATGAATTCACCATCTGCTAGTAAAGACACCTCGGCGGTATACATAAAAGGATCTTTACGTCCGTTCCAAAGGTGGGGTTCTACTATTAGTAATTCGGTTTGTTCATAAAAGCTCCCTTCCGCTCCTTTTTTAACCGTCATTTCTTTCGTTGCGATGAGCTGCCGATCATCTTTAATCTGTATGCGCACCTTTGTATTCATAGGCGCCTGCTTGGAAAAATCAAGCATTATTTTGGCACTTATAGTTGCCTTTTCTTTGTTTATTTCTCGTTGCGTTAAGTATACACCGGATGAAGCATAATCAAGCGGACTGATACAATTTTGCTCGGTGAGCAGCAAGTGTACATCCCGGAAGATGCCGCCATAAAAATTAAAATCTCCCAGTAAAGGCATTATATCTAGGTTCAGCGCATTGCTCACCCGAACCATCAATTCGTTTTCCTGCCCATAGTTTACCTGATTGGTGATTTCATAAATAAAAGCGGTATATCCTCCCCGGTGCTCGCCCAGGTGCTGCCCATTGATAAAAACATTTGATACGCTGTTTACACCATCAAATTTAATGAAAAGCCGTTTTCCCTTCCACTCCTTTTTGACGGCTAATTTTTTCTGATAAATAGCCGCCCCCCTGTAGTAATCCAGCTGACCCTCCAAAGCATCTCTACTGTTCCAAGTGTGCGGAAGGTTTACTCTTTTACCAGCTGTTTTCTCCACTTGGTAATTAAAAACGAACTTCCAATCGTTGTTCAACAATATATCGCTACGCCCGGTAGCAAAAAGCTTTAATGCACATATTTGAAGGAGTATCAGCACTTTTATCTTCATCCTTTTTGTTTTTGATCGTTTTCCTTTTTTGAATTTATCTCTTAAATTCTATTGATATACACGTACATAGTCAATTAAAAATGTGGCAGGCAGCGCTTCATCGTGCAACACACCTCCGAGGTTATTACCATTTCCCAAAGCTAGATTCAGCAGAAGGTAATATTCTTTTAGGAAGATATTATTTCCATCTTTTTGCTGTGCCTTTTGCACATCAAACGTAAAATAGTTGATATCATCATAGAATAGCTTAATCTGCTTTTCATCCCACTCCAGCGCATAGACATGGAAATCATCATAAGGCGCTCCAAAAACGGGCTTCTTCCCTTCCATGCGGTATTTATTGAGCGAATCTGCATAATGTACCGTACCATACACCAATGTAGAATCTTTTCCCACAAACTCCATGATGTCAATCTCTCCGCAGTTGGGCCACTTGACCTTTCCTCTATCCGTGCCCAACATCCAAATAGCCGGCCAAACACCTAAGCCTTTGGGTACTTTTGCCCGTACTTCTATCCGCCCATATTTGAAATGTTGCTTATGCAAGGTATTCATACTGCCCGAAGTATAATCGGCCTTTAAACCTTGATCCGTAAACACTTCTTTTCGAGCCTCGATAATTAAGTTACCATCTTCCACCCGCACATTTTCTTTTCGGGCATGGGTATAATACTGGGGCTCTTTGTTTCTGATATAGCCCACCTCATAAGCCCATTTGGTGCTATCTGGAAGACCGGAATAATTGAATTCGTCAGCAAAAACAAGTTTTCTCTTACTATTCACTATTTTCTTTTTATATGTATTGCATCCTAAAACAAAAAATGAAATCGCGTAAATAAGCAGCCCCTTTAGGGTGTGGTCAAAATTCTTAATATGCATATTATCTACCTTTTAGCCTCCTTCACCATATTTACTTTAATCAACCCAACCTTGGTTTTGTGTTAGAGTACTATTCATTTGTCTTTCCTGTAAAGGTATTGGCCATGCATACAAGAAATCACCTGCCCAAACATAGGGCACAGTAACCCTTCCCCAAACCTGCTTCACGCCATTTCCATTATAAAACACGGTTTCTTTCCAGCTTTGCCAACGAAGCTCGTCAAAAAAACTAATCCCCTCGTTTACAAACTCTATGCGACGTTCATGACGGATCCGGTTGCGCATATCGTTTTGCCCATTAACAGTGGTAGCGGCTGATGAATTAAGCAAACCAACACCTGCTCGCTGCCTCACTTCGTTTACCAACGGAACGGCCTCGGCTGTTCTGCCCAACTCATTCAATGCTTCTGCCCACATGAGCAACACATCTGCATAACGGATAATAGGGAAATCGGTAGGTCCTTGTGTACGATCGGGCAATTCTGAACTACCTAAATACACAAACTTACGGTGTAGGTAATAGAAGAAAGTGCGTGTATCTGTTGTTAAATCAAATAACGGTGCGTTTTCATTTCGATGTGGCCATCTGGAAATAAACGTACGATCTGCTCCATCGATTTGCCGACCCAAATATCCCGAATACGGCGTAATCACGTTGGCAGTTAACCTCGGGTCTCTATTTTCATATGCCGCTTTTATCCTTTCTTCATTGCCGTCCGGAAGATAATTGTCCAAGCTTATTCCTCTATCAGTAACCGCTGCCCTTTCAGCATCTGTTAAGTTATTACGAAGGAAATATACCTCTCGCTGTTCTATTGGCATCTCATTATACCCGGGTAAGACATCATTCCAATTAAACGGACTTCCATCTGTATTTTCATACATGTCTACTAGATCTGGATGGATCAAGTAGGTATTCCAGTTTGAGCCGAAGGCCGACCGTGTTCCGCAGTAAAATTGCGTCGTAGATCCATAACCTGCTAAAGCCTTATGTTGAATAGAGAAAATCATTTCATCACTTTGCTCATTCGCTTCCCTAAAAAGTTCGACATAGTCAGCGAATAAACTGTGTCCGGCTTCCTTCACCTTTTCAAAATCGGCCACAGCTAAATCCCATTTTTGCTGATAGAGATATGCTTTTCCTCTGAGTGCATAAGCAGCGCTTTTTGTCACATGACCATAATTGGCGTCGCCTTTGGGATACCTCGTTGGCAAATTTGCCTCATTTATACAGTCGGTTAAATCCTGTATAATAAGGTCCCATACCGCTTGCTCCGTTTCCCTAGACTTGTTCATTTGATCGGCTTCTAAGGGTTCCAAATAAACAGGAACGCCTTTAAACAATTGGTTTAGCCTAAAATAGAAATAAGCTCGTAAAAACTTCATCTCAGCAATATACCGAGCCTTTTTATCGTCAGCGCTTGGCGAAATAAGTGGTATATTATAAAGCGCATCATTTGCCCGGTGTATACCTTCGTACAATTCCTTCCAAACATTTGAAACGGTACCGTTTGCAGTGGTGGCGGTTCCTTGCAGAAATGCATCGCCGTCTCTAGCCTGACTGGTAATAAAGCGGTCGTAGTGATACAATTCCCTTCCAGATGCCGCGCCTGTTTCAATTCCTATACGGAGGGCATTATAGACACCTGCCACACCTAAGTCGGTTAAATTATCCGTTGTCCACATATTGGAAGAAGCAATTGTTCCCGGAGGCTCCGTATCTAATAGGTTTTTCACACAGGATGTAAGTGTTACCATGTGCATCAGTAATAAGAGCCAAATCTTTTTGGTGCATACCGTCCGGGTTAAAAGGGAGTGGCATGCAGTTTTTATGTTATTGCGTTTCATCTGTAATTATTTTTTTCCATCGGTCAGATGGAGATTTCCATATTCATGATATCCGTTCTTTGATTTATTAACCGGTTAAAAATTAACATTTACGCCTAAGGCAAATTGACGCATGGTCGGATAGCCCACATTTGCACCTAATTCTGGGTCTAGGCCAGGAAAAGCGGTAAAGGTTAATAAGTTTTCACCCGTAAAATAGAAACGGATTTTACTTACATTGAATTTATTGGTTAAACTGGCGGGCAAGGTATAACCCACTTGTGCATTTTTTAAACGGAACCAAGAGGCATTATATAACCAAAATGTATTAGCGGCATTGTTGACATCGTCTCCGTTGTATTTTAACCGTGGGAATATTCCCTGCAGATTGTTAGCAGGATCATTTGGATCCGCATCATTATAATAATAATGATCATCTGCATAACGTGTGCCTACAGCATTTCCATTACGTACAATGGAATTATTATACCCTTCCTGGTTCCAATAATATTGCATACCAGCCATACCAGCCCAGATCATGGAAAAATCAAAACCTTTATAAGCAGCGCTTAAATTCACGCCAAAGGTGTATTTCGGTTCTGAACGGGTATTGGTTAGAAATTGATCATAGGTGTTTCCATAAATACCGTCACCGTTTACATCCGCATAGATAAAATCACCATAATATAACTGAGATTTACCCACCCCATTTACTGGCGAAAAGGAATATCCGGCATCTTTCATGGCATTTAACCAAGCCATATCTTCCGGTGTACGGATCATTCCTGAACTCGGACCTCCATTGATATTCACCGATCCGTCTGCATTAAAATAGCTACCATCGCCTTGGTAGAGATTACGGACATAGTAGGAATTGATTCCATAGCCCTCAACGATGCGCTCCAAACCACCTGCAGAAACATCTCCAATATTACTTTGATAAATTGGATTGCCATCGGCATCGGTGGTCCATCCTTCCTGCAATGCACCTTTATATTTTTTAACCACATTATGATTGTAAGCGAAATTACCACCGATGGCATATTGGAATTCGCCTATTTGATCTCGCCAATTTAAGGCCACTTCAAAACCCCTATTTAAAATAGCCGCGGTATTTCTAGTAGGAGCACTTTTAGTTCCAGCAGTCAGAAAAATAGGCGGCGCCGTTAAAATTCCATCTGTATAACGATTATAGTAGTCTAACTCTACCGTCAATTTATTCTTCAAAGCAGAAAAATCCAAACCTATGTCCGTTTGGGTGGTTTCTTCCCAGCGTAAAGTCGGATTCGCATATTTATTTTGCGCAAGGCCAATCAATTGGATATCATTGAAAGAATAATTGACGCCACCATAAGTAGCCATATAATCATAGTTTCCTACACTGGCATCGCTGCTCAACCTGCTATTTCCCAGCCTACCCCAGGAGGCCCGAAGCTTTAGGTTCTGAATAGTATTATTGATTCCCGACATGAATTCTTCTTCCGAAATCTTCCAGCCTGCAGAGAAAGAAGGAAATGTTCCCCACCTATTTTCTGTTGCAAAACGGGATACACCATCAAAACGAATATTAGCCTCAAACAGGTATCTATCTTTAAAAGCATAATTTAGTCGTCCAAAGTATGACCGATATGCATAATCATATCCTCCGCCCGTTGTGCTGACCATCTCGGAGGCAGAACCGGGTGTCGTCACGGAAGCATCAATCAACCCCCTTTTTGTGGTATTTAAATTATTATACTTGAAATAATATTCGTTATGCCCCACCAATGCACTAAAATCATGGTCTTGACCGAATTTTGTATTGTAACGCAATACATTATCGAAGGTGATCATGTAATCCTTGTTATAGCTATTGGAGATGGTCAGATTGACAGGAAGCGCTGCCGGAACAACGATGGTATTATTGGCAAAATTCCATCGATCAATCGGAATGGTATGCGAATCCTGTTCCTGAAAACGTGTTTGGTAGTTGATTCTACTTTCTAATCTTAGGTTCTTTAAAAAGTTTACATGCGCGTAGACCGTTGTGTTGAAACGTGATGTCTGGTTATTTCCGTCCGTACCATATAAATAATTAAATAAGTTATTTAAAATAGGTGCCTCATCGGCAGAAGAGGGCCCGCCAAACCGCCCCTCATATATGGGATATAAACCCGGGGTTGTTTGACGCAAATAATTAAAAGCCAGATCCGTATTACCTAAATCTTCCAGTTGCGTATTGGCAAAAGTTTGGGTACCCAAGGTCAAAAATTTAGAGATCTTTGCCTCCAGATTCGCTCTGATTTCATAGCGTTTCAAACCTGTATTATGCATCACACCAGGGTTATCCATGTAGCGCCCAGAAAGAAGATAACTTACATTATCACTGCCACCACTTACGGAGAGACTATGATTCTGCACTAAATTATTTTCAAAAATTTCTCTCCCCCAATCGGTATTCGGATAGGCCACATAATTCGGAATACCAAATTCGTTTAATGCATTGGGGTTTTTATTAGCTTCTGACCAGAGATCGATACTACTCTGCGAATAAGGATTTGCTTGTCCGACGTTTCGTGCCCCTTCATTAAATAGGTTCATGTGCCTCACATAATCCGTCACAAAGGTGGGCATATCAGACGGTTTGCTGAGGGATAGGACACTGGTGTAATTTAACATAGGTTTACCGCTTTTACCTTTTTTGGTGGTAATGAGTATAACACCATTAGCAGCTAAAGAGCCATAAATAGAAGCAGAGGCTGCATCTTTTAAAACACTGACGCTTTCAATATCATTCGGGTTGACCGCATCCATATTGCCAATGATACCGTCTACCAATACCAGCGCATTATTATTATTTAGGGTACCTGTACCACGTACGCGAATGGTAGCACCGTCAGCACCCGGCTTACCAGATCCCTGGCGAACTGCCACCCCAGGTGCTAAACCGGCCAGAGAACTCGAAACATTGGTTACTGAACGGTTTTCAATATCCTTGGAAGATACGGTTGCTACAGCCCCTGTCAAATTGGCTTTTTTCTGCGTGGCGTATCCTACCACCACCACTTCGTCCAGATCCGATAGATTCTCGCTCAAGATCACGTCAAAGTTTTTGCGTCCATTGACGGTTTCTTCTTTCTGTTCATAACCGAGGTAGGTAAATACTAGTACGTCTTCATTTGAAGCTTTTACTGTAAATTGTCCGCTAGACGATGTGGATACGATTTCTCCCGTTGCTTTCACTTTGACTGTTACTCCGGGTAGTGGTAAGTTTTGCTGGTCTTTTACCGTCCCGGAAACCCCTGCTCGCTGTTGCGCGAATACGATAATGGTGAAGAAGGTGGCGCATAATAAGGCCACTGCTTTGTACAAATTGCTCATAACTTGTAAATGATGGTTATTAGATTTTTTTACATTCTATAGCCTTATACGGCTACACTTCATTAGGTTTTCCTGCCTGTTTTGGTTTCGTTTTTTACACATACATGTTACATTAGGTTAAGTATATGAGCAAATGTATTGGCCGAGGAATATTACAAGGGGGTAAAATTCTTAAAGAATAGGGGTAAAATCCTTAATTTAGCGGTGAATACATTGTGTAGACGCTATCTTAGCGTAGTCTAAATTTGGCAAAATTTGCAAGAATATGGGTTCTTATTAAATTAAACATACAATTAAAGAATGCATACTGACTGGTTATTCAGGAGGATAGATAGTATCCAACTGATTCTCTTTAGAATATTTTTTGGCGTATTGATCACGTTGGAATGCTGGGGAGCCCTGTTAACTGGTTGGGTAACGGATACCTTTGTAAATACCAGATTTACTTTTACCTTCATTGGCTTCGAATGGACCCAATTTCTGCTGGGCAACACAATGTATGCACTGTTCTTTTTGTTAGGGTTAACCGGTATAGGTATTGCTATGGGTTATTATTACCGGATCAATACTTTACTATTCAGCCTCGGTTGGTCGTTAGCCTATTTTATGCAAAAATCACATTATAATAACCACTATTATCTCCTGATGCTGATATCCTGGTTTATGGTATTCATGCCCGCTAACCGAAGTCTTTCTATGGATGTAAAACATCGTCGTGCAAATGAATCATCTCATATGCTCAGCTGGCATCGCTATCTTTTTATTGCCCAATTGTTCATTGTTTATACTTTTGCTGCTATTTCCAAACTGTATCCCGGGTGGTATACCGGACAATATCTTCATCTACGTCTATCTATCTCTGCAGCTTGGTTTCAAGAACATCTATCATGGCACCGATTTTCTTCTTTGCTGGAAACCGAAAATTTTGCTTTTGCAATATCCTGGCTTGGTATAGCTTTTGATTTTTTGGTTATTCCTTTCTTATTGTGGAAGCCAACACGCAACATAACCTTTGTTGTCACTTTACTTTTTCATCTTTTTAATTCCATTACATTACATATTGGCATCTTTCCCTATTTTGCTTTAGCATTGTCTATTTTTTGCTTTCCTCCTCATTTTATTCGCAGATTATTTTTGCCTACTTCATCCTACGATACACCTGAAAATGTGATCAAAACCACCCACCGTCAAAAAAAACACATAACTACTATGCTGTGCTTTTATCTTCTTTGGCAAACCTACCTTCCTTTGCGCCATTGGCTAATACCTGGGGATGTATTGTGGACGGAAGAAGGACATCGCTTATCTTGGAGAATGATGTTAAGAAGTAAATCTGGAAACATCTTTTTTTATGTGGTAAATAAATCGACTGGCACCAAAGAAGTTGTTTCGTTAAACAACTATCTAACAGCTCACCAACGCCAAAGCGTGAGCGTTTTACCGGATGTTATTTGGCAGTTTGCACAGAAACTCAAGGAAGAATATCGGCAACAGGGACAAGATATAGCAGTATATGTACACAGCACCATTTCAATCAATGGAAGTCTATATTATCCGTTCATTGATCCTGAAATTGACCTTGCTTCCGTTAAATGGAAATATTTTTCTCATCAACCCTGGATTTTGGATCGCCCGGTTGATCTTTACAAAAAGAGAAATAACATGTATTAGTCTTTCACGTAATCAGTGGGTGTCTTTCCGAATTGCTTCTTAAATTCTTTACTGAAATACTTACGGTCGCTAAAACCAACAGTGTAGGCAATTTCGGCAATGGTTAACGTTTTCTGGTTAAGCAATTGGGCGGCACGTTTAAGACGGATGGATTTGATAAATTCATTAACAGACATATCGGTCAAAGCCCTGATCTTCTTATACAGCACGGGTTGACTCATACCGATCTTATCTGCTAATTGTGGGATATCAAAAGAACTATTCTCCATCTTTTCTTCAATAATACGGATTAGTTTGTCCAGAAAAACCTTATCCATATTATCAATGGGCTGATTAGTAGGTTCGAGTTTAACCATCTGCATGTACTTCTGGCGTAAGGTAACCCTGTTCGCGATCAGGTTCGCCACATTGAGTTGCAGCAACTCAATACCAAAGGGTTTTACCATGTAGATATCTGCTCCGGTTTTTAATCCGTTTACATGATGATTATAAGCTGCTCTTGCCGTAAGTAGTATAACCGGAATATGATTACTTCGCTCATCTGACTTTAAATAACGGCACAAGTCTAATCCATCCATTGTTGGCATCATTACATCGCTAATTACCAAGTCAGGAAGGTCGCTTAAGGCAATATCAAGCGCTTCTTGACCATCCGGTGCTTCCATAACAGTATATTCTCCCTCTAGAGTCTTTACAATAAATCTGCGTAGCTCCAAGTTATCTTCAACCACTAATATGCTATATTTTTTTGCGATTTGTTTTTCTCTGGTTACCGTGTTCACGATGATTTCCTCGGGCTTGTATAACAAAGGTTCATCCACGAGCTGCTGTGCAGTAAAGGAAATCTGTTTTTCATCAAAATGCGTTTTTCCTTTCAAGAGGGTAACGGTAAAAGTAGTCAGTGCTATGGTGTTGGGATTGCCCAAAACGCTTTCGCTTTTTAAATGAATAGTGCCCTTATGAAGCTCTATAATATTTTTAGATAAGGCAAGACCCACACCTGATCCAATATGGTAACGGTCGAGGTCTTGTATCTGATAAAAATTAGTAAATAATTTTTTCTGTTCTTCCGGTGAAATCCCAGGACCATTATCGGTTACACTGATCTGCAGCTGTTCTTCCCTGGCAGCAATATTGACATTAATTTCGCCCCCATCGGGTGTAAACTTAAAAGCATTGGACAAGAGGTTGAAAAGAACTTTCTCCAATTGTATTTTATCAAAATAAATCCAAGACTCCGCCACGTTAGTCTTCATGCGATAGCGAATCTGTTTGTTTTCGGCCATGTCCTGAAAAGACATAAAAATATCACGGGTAAAAGAGACAATATCATGATGGCTGATCAATAGTTTCATGAAGCCGCTTTCGGCCTTCCTGAAATCCATTAACTCCGTTACTAAACGCAATAGCCGATCAGCATTGCTCTTAACCTGTACTAATTCCTTATTAACAATTGGATTTTCAACAGTATGATGGATTAGTCTTTCCAAGGGCGCTAAAATCAACGTTAAAGGTGTGCGTATTTCGTGTGAAACATTGGTAAAAAAACCTAATTTCATCTGATTAACCTCGTGTTCTCTCTTTAAAAGGGCTCTCATCACCAGATATCTTATAAATACCATTAGTATAGCCAACAAACAAACTGCATAAAGTAAATAAGCCCACCACGTTTTCCATAGGGGAGGTAAAACCTTTATAGCCAAAACTCTAGGCGCACTCCAAATACCATCATTATTAGTACCTTTCGCTCTAAACGTGTAATTACCAGGAGGTAAATTGGTATAGGTAGCGGAGGGTATATCAACAAAATTCCAGTCTTTATCAAAGCCCTCTAATATGAAAGCATAACTATTCTTGTCGGGCTTTATGTAGTTCAATACAGCAAAGTCTATGCTGAACACATTTTGGGTATATTTAAAAGTAATTTTTTGACTACTATTTAAACTGTTTTTTAGCAAGCCATCCGTACCCTGTATTTCAACAGGTTGATTAAACAGTTTTAAACCTGTTATGTGTACGGGTGGAATATGTCTATTCTGCTTAATTTGAACAGGTGTAAAAGAAACCAGTCCGTTATAAGTACCGAAAAGGAGCCTACCTTGGCTATCCTTAAAAAAAGAATTGTAATTAAAATCATTGCTTGGCAGGCCATCACTTATGGTATAATTTCTAAAAAGAGTACTATCCGGATCAAAACGGCACAAACCTTTGGATGTACTGACCCATAAAACGCCTTCATGATCCTCCAGTAAACCTACTACATTGTCGCTCGGCAATCCCTGTTGAGTGGTGTACGAAATAGTTTGTCCCTTTTTTTGATCATAGCGCCATAGACCGCCGTAATAAACCCCCATCCAAATTCTTCCTTTTCGATCTGCTACGACAAAATTCATCTCCTTACTCTCTTCTTTAAATACCGACTGAAAAAAACGGCTATTTTTTTCCAGAAAATACACGCCCGTGCCGGTTGCTACCCAAAGAGTATGTTCTTTGTCTTCAAAGAGCCCGGTTATATTGGCATTTAAGTGGGTATTTTTTATATCATAGTGCTTATCAACTTTAGTAAATGTTTGCTTATTCCTATCAAACAAATTCAGTCCATTTCCAGTGCCTACCCAAAAGCGTTGTTGTGAATCTTCCAAAATAGCGCAGACATAATTGGAGCTAATGGCACCTGTATCTTTGCTATCATTTCTATAATGAACAAACTTGCCTGTTTTTGGATCATATTGATTTAATCCACCCTGAAATGTGCCGATCCAAAGCGCTCCATAATTATCTAAAAAAGCACTTTTTATTAAGCTGGAATTAATACTGTTTGGATTATTTGGATCGTGAGGAAAATGCCTAAATAATCCCGTAGCTCTATCATAATAATTTAACCCACCCCCTTCGGTACCGATCCATAAGTTATGTTGCGCATCTTCTACGATGGCTCCCACGATATTGCTACTCAGCCCCGAGCCATTGGTGTCATATTGGTAAATATCAAAATTGGTGTGGTTAGGGTGTACAATACTCACTCCACCATAATACGTACCAATCCATATAGACCCGTAATTATCTTGAAACACTTCGTAGATGGAATTATGGCTTAAGCTATTCGGGTCATGCGGATTATTCTGATAATTGGTAAAACGATCGGAAATGGGATTGTAGATGCTCAGGCCATCCAGCGTTCCTATCCAATAGTTTCCTGAATCATCTTTGATGATCTTCCTTATATTATTACTTTTTATATTGTTTCTACCTCCATCCGGTTTAAAATGCCGTAGCTTGTGCGTCCTGGGATTGAACATAAACAATCCATTTTTATCAGTACCTATCCATATCAAGCCACCTTCATCTTCAAAAATAGCGGCAATCTTACATCCTCCATCTGAAATTCCTATTTGCCTATTTATATGCTCAAACAACTGTATGTCGAGCTTTTGCCCGTCGAAAGTGATTTTTTTTAAACCATCGCTGGTTGAAGCCCAAATACCGCCATCTACCGATTTTGTTAATACATGAAAGGCCTTGTCTTTCCAGGCCGACTTAAAACTTCCATTAGCTTGCAGAATATTGACACCCCATCTTGTTCCTACCCATAATCTTTTTTGACTGTCCTCCAGTAAACTCAGAATCGTATTGCTACTTATCCGTCTGGCATCGATCTGACTGCTTCCATATGTAATAAAAACTTCCTTTGCGGCATCATATCTGTTAAGCCCTCCTGCCGTTCCGACCCATAACACCCCCTTGCTATCAACCAACATAGTGTTTAGGTAATCGCTCGAACTTAAGCTCCCGTCAAACGGAGATTGGTTAAAAGTTTTAATAGTACGTGTATCATAACGGTTCAACCCATGCCTGGTACCGATCCAAATGAAACCACTCGAATCTTGTACCACAGAAAGAACAGAACTATTAGACAGGCCATCATCTGTACCCAAACGATCAAATTTGATTTGATGCTGTGCTGTTAATAACAAAGGTATAAGAGCGAGGATGCAGAAAACAAAAAACGGCATCCTGAACGCATGGTGCCCTACACAATCGTAAACCTTCATAGAAGTTGTTATATTTTCTTTACTGACAAATATTTCCGCAAATTCGATAATGCCTCAGATTTTTCAATAGGTTCTTACAGGTTTTTGATTTGATAATGCTTTAACAGGACATAAAAGTAAACAAATTTATTGTTCAAAAATCCTTTAAAACCGAATTATGCATTAGGATTCGTGATGAGCGGCAAAACCACAAGAAAATCAGATTGTTTGGAGACCGAGGCATAACCTCGCTGTGATGAGGTCGAAAACAACAACAAAGTAACTGATTTTGAAGTGCTTTTAATACGTAATAGAACGTTTAATGCATAATTTGGGTAAAAACAAAAGGTCTCCGAAACCATATCCGGAAACCTTTTAGAAATCTATATAATGGGGGCTAATCAATACGCAGCCAGTTCACCAAATAAGCCTAGTTAAACTCGCCATGACTATTGAACCAATTCTATCTCCACTCTTCTATTTCTTTGCCGCCCTTCTTCCGTGGTATTGCTGGCAATGGGTTTTGTGTTTCCATATTCGGTTGAGGCTATCTTTGTTTCCTCTATACCTTTGCTGATCAGGTAGGCTTTCACTTCATCTGCTCTTGACTTAGATAGATGCCAATTATACACATATTCACCAATGGAATCGGCATGTCCGCTGAGCTTAACTGCCACAGGATTTCCCTGTAACTCGTCTATCAGGCGGTCCAATTCCTCGATACTGGTATTTCTGAGTGCTGCCCTATCAAAATCAAATTCGATATTCTCAAACTCAATATTGTTTTTTTTACTTTTTTCATTCTCTGGAGAAATAGCCTTCTCGGACAACAAGGTAAAAGACAGTGTGGTACCCACGACCATCGAGCAAACAAGAAATTGTGCGGTTTTCATTACATTCTTCATAGTTGTATGGATTAATTTATTTAAGAGATTCATTAGCTGCAGTTCTTGAAAAATCTATTATGTGAATAGCGGGTATTGATTCATTTGCATGTAGTTTACATACTAAATTGGCAGATTTCCGCTGCGTTGTCCCACTTTTAAAAACATGAATATTGATATTTTTAAGTGGGATAAACAGTAGGGAGGAATCGAGTTCTGAAAAGTCCGGCGTATTGATGATAATATAAGCAAAATGTTTCTTGAAGGTAGCTAGCATTTGCTTAAACTCCGTTTTAGCAAAAAAGTGCTGTAAAGACCAAAAGTAGCTTAACTCTTTAGAAATTTGGTTTTGCTTTCCGAGGCTCAATTCATCAACCCGGATGTTTACTTGATTATGCAGACGGTGCTTAGCTGCTTGTAGCACCTGTTTGGCTATACTTTCCGTCTGCGTAATGATTTCAGACACGCTAAAAGTGTGTGCAGCGCCCCTACATTGTGGATCAGATTCATTTAATAAATCTATATGGAGTACTGAGCTCCCAAGCGCGGCTAATAGTGCGCCCATCTGCAATCCTATGATACGCCGCTGGTCTGCCGCTTCTACCGAGTAAATGGTAACCAAAGCATTCCTATTTTTTGCGAGATGATCCACCACTTTAATTAGCTGTTCGTAGTTAAATGCAATAAGCTCTTTATTTACATTCTTATTGAGTTCCAGTTTGACATTCTTTTCAGAATCAGGAATTTCTATATCTTCTATGCGTATCATAGAAGGCGACTTATATTTTCTATAAAAAATGAGCAGGAAGGGTGTAACAATAGCAATTAATAGCAATATACAGCCCCATAACCAAACATAAGGATTATGAAGCGCTCTAAGTTCGTCATCTGTTTTTTGAGTTTTCTCTTCGACCGATTGCATCGCACCGTTCAGATGTGTGAATGATATTTGATCCAATTGCTCCTCGTAACGTTCCAGCTGATTGGAATATATCTGCGTTAGGGAGTCTTTTTTATCAAATAATAGGGCAAGCGCCGCTGATGTTTCCCGAATATTGGGTGACTGATCATGTATAGGTTGCTTGGTTTCTCGAATAAGCACGGTTCTCTCCGCCTCCAATTGATCAGTAAGATGCTCTTGTAAAGACTTAAGTGGTTTGAAAAGAGATGAATCATACGGATTGTTTGTTTTGTACATTTTTGCAACCTTCATTTGCTCCTCATTGTAATCTTTTATTAGTTTTTCTAATGTTGCGTTGTTTATAAAGTAGGTGGGTAGTTGATTAAATTGATAGAGAGGAGTCCTTACGTATCTTAAAATAGCCTCGATCTTTTTAATAATGAGTTGTCTGTTGCTATCAGAAACTTGATTTGTTGTAGTTGTTACTTGTTCTTTTTGGTTTTGTAGTTGCAAATTAATGACCTCGCTTAATTGCCGCAGCTGCTCGTTTGTAGTCGAGATGCTATCTTCCAACTTGAACAATGTGTTTCCATCTGCTAACACAGGTGTCGTTTCTGACGCATGGAAAGGCGTTGATTGCGGTGTAAAAAGTATATATAAGGCTATTCCCGCCATGAATACCCCGATCGACAATAACATCCACCGTTTACTATACCAATATATTTTTAAGCTTTCTCCTGCGATGGCTTGTATCCTCTGACCCCTATACTTCTGCATAACCAAAATTTGAAATACTTACGATATAATAAGACTTATCGTTCATCAGAAGTTTGACTTGTGTATCAAATTATAAAAAAGTGTGCAAAAGTGAATAAATATTAGAGATAGGCGTCTTCCGTAAGTTCCTACATGGTTTCAGCAGAAAACTTAGTGGAATTGTTTACGTACTTATGGAATATAATGTAATAAAAAAAGTCCCCAGAAAGTTAGACACTTTCTGGGGACTTTTTTTATTACATTATAGCTTTTTCTAGTAGCCCGGATTCTGTACAAGTTTCGTATTTAAGCCCAACTCCGATGTCGGAACTGGGTAAATGCGAAAACTGCTCGCGGCACCTCCCGGATTAAATCCCCAGGCTCCCTCAAATTTCCCAAAACGAATCAAATCATTTCTCCTCCAGGTTTCCCAAGCAAACTCTCTTCCACGCTCTTTGAGTAACTCGTCTAACGTAATGCCGGTTACTTCTCCTGCGCCAGCTCTCACCCGAATTTTGTTGACCAGTACATCCGCTGTTTGCATCTCTCCGTTTACGGCTGTAGCCGCTGCTCCACGCAAAATAGCTTCGGCCTTCATCAAATAAACATCTGCTAGTCTGAATAAGGGAACATCGTTATTGGAGTCACGCGTATCTGGATGTGTGTTTCTATCTGGGTAATATTTGATGGAACGCACTCCTCGCGCCTGCCCTAATTGATCGTTACCGACATCCATCGTGGCCTCACTACGCAACGGCATTTCGGGGGTAAATTCCAATTGCCAATCAATCTCTTGATTAGGATTTGCACCACTATACGTCTCATCAAGCCCCCTATTGGTGGTTCGGATCAATAGGGGGTTATCATTAAAGTCAAACTGTTTCCCTGCTAACCAGGTTTCATTACGTTGATCATTAGGAAGATCAAAAATGGCGTAAAAATCAGCAATGGTGCTTAAGGCGATACTTGGCCTGAAAGGCAAGTCATACTTATCCTGTAATCCAGTGTGTAGTCCAAACCGGGAAAACTGATTACCTTTCGCCACATTGGCATCATAAGGTATAGCAAAAATTGTCTCGCTATTGGGCCCATTTTCAGGTAAAAACAGCGTAGTAAAATCTCCCACCAAGGCTAGATTCGACTCGGCTAATAGTCTATCGGCAAAACTAACAGATTCCGTATATTTTGGAGTTCCTGTATAATACTCGGCATTCAAGTACAGTTTTTGTAATAGTACATAGGCCATCCAACGGGTTGGCCGTCCATAGGTTAAAGCGCCACCGTCTGTAGATAAATCTGGAATAATCGCCAACAACTCCGATTCGATATAGTCAAATACCTCGTTACGCGGAGAGGTTGCCGGCTGCTCCGAAGATCCAAAATTTGCGAACAATGGAATATTTCCATACAAATCCATCATAAAGAAATAAAACAACGAGCGCATGGCCCTCACTTCAGCCAATGTCCGTGTCTTATTATCATCATCTGGCAACTCTTCGAATAGACTTATAATACGATTACACGTTTGGATACCGCCAAAGCCCCATTCCCACACCGTTTTAACCGTGGGATGATCTGCCGTCCAATTATGTTTATGCAACATGCGGTACTGCCCGCCATCATCATAATTTCCACCCCGGGCAGGAATAATAGCTTCCTCCGTAGAAAGTTCTTGCATACGCCAATAGTCAACTGCGAAATTATTGCGCAATTGAGTATATATCGGACCCGTAGCGGCTATGAACGACTCAGGGGTGTTGGGAAAATTTCCTGGTGTATATTCTGATTCAATAGGCACATCCAGTTTGGTACAACTTGTTGTAAAAGCCAGTGCCAGTGCGATTGATAAAATGAATTTCTTATTCATAACAATATTTTTCTAAAGGATTAAAAAACAAGATTAAGCCCCATCATAAACGAGCGTGTTTTAGGATAGTAATCCCGATTGTCTATCCCTGGTTCAATCCCTCCCATATTAATTTCAGGATCTATTCCGCGATAATTGGTTATCACAAACAGGTTATTACCGCTTACATAAAGACGTATGCGATTACTCCCCTTCGTACGGAAAGAATAACCCAATGTTGCATTATCCATGCGTAAATAAGCACCGCTTTCTATAAATCTATCCGAAACCAAATAAGCATTGTTATCATTCACCGATTCGTCTAAAGAAAATTCGGGGATGTTGGTCTGCGTAGCATTTCCAGGAGCGTTCATATCGGCTAAGGTTCCATTTAAAATCTTGTTACCGGTAACACCACGTAGGAAAAAGGTTAGGTCAAAATCTTTATACTTAAATGAATTATTCCATCCATAGATCAACTTAGGCTGGGCATTTCCGGCATAATAAGCATCAGCAGATGTTGGCGTAAGTGTTAATTCACCATCTTTATCAAAAAATTGTGACTGCCCTGCTTCATTTTTACCCGCATACCTGTAGGTATAAAACGTTCCTATGGGATATCCCTCCTGCACGATTTGTGATGCGACACCTGTTTGTCCTCTTCCTCCCAAATAAGCCGTTGGAATAAGCGGAAGTTCAAAATTGTCGTTTGACAAGGAAGTTAGTTCATTTTTATTGTGCGAAAGGTTTATACTGGTAGTCCAACTGAAATCCTGCCGCTTTATTGGCGTGGATTGCAAGATAAATTCAATCCCCTTGTTAGAAATTTTACCGGCGTTAGCCATCAATCTATTGACGAAATATTGTGTCGTAGAAACGGGATATGGCCAAATCAAATCGGAAGTACGCTTATCATACACGTCTATGGAACCCGACAAAAGATTATTAAATAATCCAAAATCGAGGCCTAGGTTGACCGTTGCCGTGCGTTCCCACTTCAGGTTTGGATTATTGTTCTGAAACGGACCAATAGCGTTGATAAACCGACCATCATAATAAAATCTTCCCGAACTACGATACAGCAGCGTAGAGGTAAAAGCATCAAATCCCAATGAATTCCCTGAAACGCCATAGCCTGCTCTTAGTTTTAATTCGTTGATCGTTGCATTGTTTTCCATAAATGATTCCCTATGAATCAACCAACCTGCAGAAAATGCCGGGAATAAACCCCAACGATTGTTTTCACCAAAGGCAGAAGAACCATCTCGCCGTAGAGAGACTTGGAGAAGATATTTACCCTCATAGCTATAGTTTGCCCTACCATAAAACGAAATCAGGCGCAAGGTCTGGATTCTTTTATTACCATAATCAACGGGAACATCACCCGGATCACCCAAGCCAGGATTATTGTACGACAAATCATCGTTTACAAATCCTTGATTGGATGTCTGGAAACCATCTCCCAGGCGATCTTCCTGCCATGAATATCCAGCCAGCAATTTTACATCATGCTGGCTTCCAAAAGTGTAGTTATAATTGAAAAATGATTCTAGTATTTTTTTGGTATTACTAACAGTATTCCGAATAGCCCGCCCTTTTAAATTTTGTGCTAAACCTGAAAAACTGTTATAATAGATATTCGTGTCTATCCGTTCATCCTGATAGGATACACTAGTAGTAAAATCCAATCCCTTTACGATATTTACTTTGGCGCTACCGTTTACCAATAGTAATTTTGTTTTCTGTTCTATCGTGTTATTATCAATGAGAGAAACCGGATTGAGATAATTTCTCGTTCTGCTAAAGTTTTCAGTATAGGTGCCGTCTGGCTGTTTCACGGCCACAGTTGGCAGATAAGTAAGCATGTTATTATACACCTCATCTGATATTAATTTACCGGTAGTATTGCTATTGGTGACATTCAAATTTAATTTAAGACGATCGTTGAAAGCCCTCTGTTCTATATCTGCACGTGCAATAAAGCGTTCTAAAGAAGACCCTTTAATAATCCCCTGATTGTTTAGGTAATTAACACTGGCTCCATAAGACGAATTTTCATCACTACCATTGAAGGAGATATTATGATTATGCGATACACCGGTACGACTTACTTCATCTTGCCAATTGGTATTGCTTCCATCATCATCTATCGGATCCAACGTTTTTCCCTGTTCTGATAGATAGGTACGTAATTGGTCGCCCGAAAGCATATCTATAGTATTGGAAATGTTTTCTACCGCTGCATATGAACTATAAGAAAGACGTTTTACTCCGCTCTGAGCTCTTCTCGTGGTCACCATAATAACGCCATTGGCCGCCCTTGAGCCATAAATAGCGGTAGAGGCCGCATCTTTTAAGACATCAATGCTCACAATATCGTCGGGTGCAACCAAATCGATGGATGCTCCCGGTACACCATCGATAACATAAAAGGGTTCCTGCGCGCCTGCTAACAACGTAGACGGCCCTCTCAAGATAACTGCTGGACGACTATTTGGATTTCCGCTTCTGGTGATATTTAAACCCGCTACCTTTCCCTGTAAGAGTTGGCTCGGAGAACTGAACACCCCCGTATTAAAATCTTCACTGGATACAGAAGTGATAGCTCCTGTGACTTCGCTCCGCTTACTCTCTCCATATCCTACAATCACCACTTCGCCAAGCCCGGTAAATTCCTCCTTTAATTTCACATCTAATGTAACCTGTTTACCACTCGCGACTTGATAATTCCTAAGAGTCATTGTTTCATAGCCTATGTAGCTAAAGACAAAATTGTAAGGCCCACCCTCCGGAATAGAAGTGAATTGAAATAAGCCCCGCTCTGAAGTGCTTGCCTGAAAGCTCCTGCGAGTACTTTGGTTAATGGCCCGTACACTTACACCAACAAGTGGATTTCCTATGGTGTCCTGCACGAGCCCAGTAACCAATGGCTGAGATTGCTGTGCATAGAGCTGCTGCGTAAGCAAACAGACTAGCAGCAGCATACCGCTTTTTAGTTGTTTTAATAGATTCATTTTGAATAGTTTTAATTAATTGTTTGTTATTGGTTTATAGTGTTTTGAGTTATTCTATGTATGATAAAACCTGCTGAATCATCTCGCTGCACGGCCAATCCGTTTAAGAGACATATTTTCTGAAGGATGTTCTCAAGAGCTTCTTTCTCTACGTCAATTTCTCCGGTATAGGTTATAGTTTTCGCCTCACTCTCTGCCTCCATCTTTATGCTGACAGCATACTCTTCCCCTAAGACACGAAGCACCTTATCAAGGCGCACGTTTTTAAACGCTATTACATCGCCGATTTTTTGATAGACACTTTTCTGGGTCTTCTCCTTGGGTTTTTCTGCGATTTTTATTTCTTTGGATGTAAGTCGATTAAATGCAAAGGATTGACCCGGCAACAAGATTTTCTTAGAAAATGAGCCGCTGCTTTGTATCGGTTGTAATTGCACCTTTCCGGTATGGAGCACAATAAGAGTTTGGTTTACTTTATCTTTGGTATTGATGGTAAAGGAGGTACCCAAAGCTGTTGTTTTGAGATCTCCAGCATATACATTAAAAGGTTTGCTTTTATGCTGCTCAACGATAAACAAAGCTTTGCCTTCCAAATAAACATTTCTATCGCTACCTGCAAAGTTCTCTAAATATTTGAGCGAACTCTTCGGATATAGGAAGACCGCAGAAGAATCCGGTAAAAGCAGATGTATGCGTTTTTTCGAGGTATTAACGGATGTCTGCCATTGTGGCTGTACCGGTAAAATATGCTGCTGTTGTTGACTGAGGTGAGCTGTATCTTTTTCAGAAAGCTTCCATAGCATGAAGGGTACCAATAATGGCAAGAAAGTGGCAGCCATCGCTTTAATTCCCGGCCAATAAGGACGCCACATTTTCCTAGCCTTAGGCCTTTGCTCTTCGGTAACTAATTGCGCCTGTATCTTGCTTAGTAAATCTTTAGAGCGTGTATGCTCCAGTTTATCTGCTGTAGAAAATGATTGCCAGTCGCTGTCCGAAAAAAGACGCGTTATACGTTCAGGTCGACGCCAAAGGGCATACTTTATTTTTTTTCTCTCCTCCATACAAATACAATACGTATGAAAAGAGAATCCCCCTTAATCCTTAACAATAATTTAACATGGAAGATGTAGTTTTTCTGTCAACAGAAACTAAAGCATGATGGTATAGATATATTGCTTGAGTTGACTAAGCGTTTTGGTAATATGGGCTTCTACTGTTTTAGTAGAAATACCCATCATTTCAGAAATTTCCTTATGACTTAGACCGCGTTCCCGGCTGAGGCTAAAAACCAACTTACGAGTGGCAGGCATATCAGAAAGTTCTTCCTCTAAAATCCGTTTTAGGTCTTTCGCCTCAATAGATTGAACTAAATTATCAGTAAAAGGAGTTTGTGCGCTCTCTCCTTCACATCTATTTCGTGTGGCCTCTTTTCTTAACTCATCAATCATGACCTGCTTTACCATATGAAAAAGCTGGATGGAGATATCTATATTACTTTTCAGGGTATGTTTATAGTTCCACAACTTAATAAAAGTAAGCTGTACCACTTCTTCTGCAAGGAATGTAGATTGCGTTTTCTTCTTAATGAAAAAATAAAGTCGATGGTGATATTCGGCATATATTGCATTGAATGCCTTTAAATCTCCTTGCTTAAGATCATCAACTAACTGCATAGGCCACAAAGTTAAAACCATGTCTTTAGCTTAAACGTGATTATATGTTAAGCTTTTATTAAACACGGCAAATCACCGTGTACATGGCTATTTATAATTGGTTTGCTATATAATGGCTATTGATTTTTTACCAAAATCTAGTATAAATAACGGCTAATAGTAAAATGGTTGTAACACTTAATATGATGGTAGATGGTTCGAGTTTAAACATGGCTTTATCCAAAGAGATCGCTTTTTCACTGATTTTTGGACCTCCTAGGCTCACTCCTACCATCACTAATACGGTGGTTAAGAAAGACCATCCCAAACAAATAAAGAAAGGTATTTCGTAAATGCCATCCGAATTTTTGAATGCCGAATACAACCAGGTTTCGGGCCCTAAGAATGGAACAGCTAATTGATTAAAAAATATCGAAGCGGCAAAACCGGTTAAAATTCCCACCACCGCAGCCGTACCACTTGTACGCTTCCAAAACATCCCCAGTAAAAAAGTAGCTAAAACACCTGGACTGATAAAACTTGAATACTTTTGCACGAAGGTGTACCCTCCTTCTCCGCTGATACCCAATAAATCATTCCAGGTAAAGGCAATGCTCAGCAGCATAGCGACTACCACCGCTATACGCCCCGTTTTTACCATCTTGATTTCATCGGCTTCTTTATTGAGATATTTTTTATATACATCCATCGTAAAGATAGTAGAAATACTATTCGCTTTTCCAGCCAGCGATGCCACAATTGCTGCCGTTAAGGCCGCTACCGCCAAACCCTTCAATCCTGCTGGAAGGAAAGTCAATATGGCTGCATAAGCTGCATCCTTATTCCCCCCATCCATCGCTGGTAACAATCCCTTACGATGCAACACATAGGCAATAATACCTGGGAGCATAACGATGACAGGCATTAAAATTTTCAGTAGACTGGCAAATAAAATACCTGTACGCGCCGTTTTTAAATCAGCTCCTAATGCACGTTGTGTAATATATTGATTACATCCCCAATAGTTGAGGTTGCTAATCCACTGCCCGGCAGCATACATACCAAAAGCCGGAAGAATTAGATATTTATCCACGTATTCCTGAGACGCTCCTGCTGTTGGTTTAGTAATCATCAGATGAAAATGATCCGGTGCTTCGTTTATCAACACGTTAAACCCAGCCATAGCATCCTTGCCAAAACCAAAACTTTCGCTTACGATGGTTAGTGCCATGTAGGTAGTTGCCAGTCCGCCAACGATTAATACGGCCACCTGTATCGCATCGGTATAACCAATAACCTTCATTCCACCCAATGTAATAAAAATGGAAAACAGTGCCAGCACAATCATAATCTCATGAAAGTAGGCCCCGCCAGCTAGACCATTGATAGCCAAAGCTCCCAAATAAAGAATGGATGTTAGGTTGACAAAAACATACAGAAAAAGCCAAAAAATAGACATAATGAGCGCCACCTGTGCATTGTACCGCCTGGTAAGGAATTGCGGCATGGTGTAAATTTTATTTTTGATATAAACAGGCATAAGAAAGATGGCTACTAATATTAACACCGCTGCCCCCATCCACTCATAAATGGCCACCGCTATCCCCGCAAAGAAACCATCACCACTCATTCCTATAAATTGTTCTGCCGAGATATTTGAAGCGATAATGGATGCCCCTATCGCCCACCAGGTAAGTGAGCCTTCTGCTAAGAAAAAATTTTTAGAACTAGTAGTTTCTGTTTTCTTTTTCTTATTATAAATCCAATATCCGTAAGAAATGATTATTACCAAATAAATGGCAAAAACAAGATAGTCCCAAATAACAAGTTGATTTGGCATGAATAGCGATTAAATAAAAATGGTTAATAAATCTCAAAGGCTAACTGATATCAGTTAACCTTTGAGAAAAGCAAACATAGAGAAATTGGCATTATAATGCAATTTCGATTATTCGATTTGCTTACAATTTCAAAGTAGCGGGAAGATATTTAGCTACCAAATCTTCATAATAAGGTCGTAATTCCGTCCAATTCGGAGGAACTGGGTTCTTTGAATAAAGGTCGTACGGATTAAAGAGATTAACCCAGTAAAACATTTCCTGATCATGTTTACTCATCAAATGATCATAAGCATGCTCTCTGTGCTGCGCATAGAAGGAGTGATATCGCAGCATGTACAAAGCACTCTCAGGCAGATAGTTTTTCATCATCTGATAGATATATTCATCATGCCCCCATGATAGCTGCACCTCATCTAAACCACAATTAGGTTCATAAATACCATATTTGGTATTGAATGTTTTATTATCGTAATCAGGATTAAACTTAAAAAATTCGGCATAAACAATCTTATCAGAAAAAGCGCAACCTACGGGAAAAGTATCTCCCACAACTGCCCACTGAGGTTCTCCGAAGAGGCAAAGTACTTTACCCAAATCATGGAATAAACCGGTAAGAACCATCCAGTCAGGATGACCGTCGGCTCTAATAGCCTCCGCTGTTTGCAATAAATGCTGAAATTGATCCAGGTCCGTATCGGGATCCGAATCATCCACTAATTGATTTAAAAAATCAAACGCTTCCCACACCGGCATTTCCTTCTTATCAAATTGCAAAAATTCCTTCTTTTTGTTTTCTACAAACTCATAGGACTGATACGTATGGTTCAAACGATAAAATTCCTTTACACTATCACGCGCAGGTTCATCGTAATTTCTATATTCTTCTTTTGTTTTGGCCGTAGCTATTTCATCAGGATCAGGGTAGCGGCGCAATAAATCATCTTCCCACTCATCTAAATCCTGCAATGGGGTTTTAATTGCTGTTGAATTTAATTGATTATTCATAATGGTTATTCGTTGTTAGTTGTTAGTTATTTATTGTTAGTTGTTAGCTATTGGTTATCTGTATTTCGTCATGCTGAGCAGTGTTTAAGCATTTACACCTCATCATTGGCTAATCAACTAATTGGTATACTCAAATTTGCAATAAATTCTTTAGGATAGTTTAGATTTGAATAGATATATTTACTTAATCGATTACGTAATAAACCAATAGACATAAAGAAACCTGTATGGGAAATGTAAGGATGAAACACCTGGCCAAGGAGCTGAACTTATCGATGGCTACCATTTCAAAAGCGTTAAGAGACAGTTACGACATCAGTGAGGCTACCAAGCAAAAAGTACTTAAACTAGCGCATAAGCTTAACTATATCCCCAATGCCCATGCAAGTAGTTTGAGAGGAAAAAAAAGCAAAACAATTGCCGTAATTATACCTGAAGTGGCCGATAGTTATTTTGCCCAGGCTATTAATGGCGTGGAGTCAATTGCCCAAAAAGAAGGGTTTCACGTACTGGTTTACTTAACACATGAGCAGCATGAAAAAGAAAAAAATATTTTAAAAGAATTGATGAATGGTAAGGTAGACGGTGTGCTTATATCCGTTACAGGGCAAACTCATGAAACAAATCATTTTCAGGAACTCATACGCGCAGGCATCCCGCTCGTTTTTTTTGATCGCGTTATTGAAAATATTGGTCATGGCGAAATTACTACCGACGATTTGAATGCCAGTTATTTGTTAACGGAACATTTAATTAAGCAGAAGTGCAAAAATATCGCATTTCTGCTGTTTTCAGATGCCTTGTCTATCAGTGCGCAACGCTTAGAAGGTTATAAACAAGCCCTTTTAACCTATAATATGACGATCGAAGAAAGAAACCTAATTCCTTGTGTGAACGCTGAGCAGGAGAACTTGGCAAGAATAAAGAGCCATTTACAACGTATACATAGACCTGATGCGTTAATCGCATCTGTTGAAAAGTTAATTACCCCAACCTATCTAGCTTGTACAGAACTAGGCTTACATATCCCGCAGGACATCAAGGTTGCTGCCTTTTCCAATTTGGCAAATGCCCGTATTCTTCAACCTCCTATTACTACGGTAACACAGCCTGCCTATGAAATGGGAATGGCTGCTGCAAATTTATTGATGGGTGTGTTAAAAGAAAAACCGATGGAAGAAGAGGAACGGAAAAGGATACTCCCCTCGATGCTCGAGATAAGAAAATCTTCTGTACTAGTGCCTTAGTAGTGCTTTAAATCGACTTTTTAAAAGCTGAAAAATATTTTTGAAAAAAAGTATACTAAATTAGTAGTCTTTTTATATATTTGCATCATAAACAAGTCTTCTCTTCTCATATATTAGGTTTTATAATTGGTTAGCTCAAAGTGTCCGCCCATCGGACACTTTGTTTTTTTAGAGCTGATGATCAAATTTCTTCCATGCGGTCATGCTCTTGTGGCGGCGGCAGTTTCGAATTCAAATACTTATTGGTATGATCAATGGCTATTTCGACCCACATAGGCAAATGATCTGATAACTGATGCGTCCGCCAGTAGGTTTTATAATAGGCAGCAGGATTCTTTCTCGTATTCCCTTTGGAATCTTTTAAATAGGCTTGCCCCATTTCAGCTACATATTCCTGTTCATCTTCCGTTCTAAACACCACTTCATAATAATCAAAAACACCTGCTTTGCCAGTTGTTTCAAAATAATCGGGCCTGACCTTGAACGCAATCTGATCATAAAATTTATTTTTAGGCACATTTGTTGGCAATTGCTGTAGCTCGGCCGGTACAACAAAACCTGCCTTCAATATTGCTTCATATGTATGGTCTTTCGGATGAAAGATATTAAAATCTCCCAATAGTACCATGTTTCTCGACCATTCATATGGACTATCCGATCGTTTGGATAATGCTTGAGCAACTGTTTCAATTTCTTTAACCCGATTTGGATCATTAGCTGCTTGCTTGCCATAAAGTATGTGAACGGTTGTTAACTGAAAATCCGTCCAACCCGCTCGAAAACCACAGGTATAAGGGGTGCGCGCCAATTGATCTATCGGCTCATAAATCGTCTGACCTGTTTCGGGATCTTTTTTTTCAAAAGGTGGTAAAACAAGTTCCCCTGCCAAACCACCAAATTTTACTTTACGGGTATCGTACACGAAGGCCAACCGTTCACTATTCCCTCGTTTTCCATCCGTTACATCTGTGACAATGTATTGCCAATTTCCAGCGCCTAAGATTCTAATCAATTGCTTAAGGGCTTTCAGATCCTGTCGTACTTCTTGGATAGCAACGATATCAAATTTGGAAACTATTTCGGCAATATAATAAAACGATTCCTCCAAACGCTCGCCATAAGCAGGTGAATCAAATTCACGGATATTCCAAGTAGCAATGAGTAAATTACTTTCAAGTTTTTTCTCCGGAACTTCTTGGTACAATTTCTCACGGAGCATCAATAAGCGCGATAAAATGCGCCTACCTACTGGGGTGGATGGATCAATATCTTGATAGAAGGGCATAATTTGCATCATTGGTGTATATCAAAGTTACTGCCTAGTTATAAAGGCAGATGTACACCATTGGTTATTTTTATATTAATTTATCGTCAAGCAATTACGCTTCTATCCTCATAGAGTACAAAAACCGATCATCTAACACCGATGTGTTGCCATACCTCAAATTTCTCGCGATACCAGCTATTTTTCTTTTAAGCCTTTTCGCTATCTTCACTCAAAAAACGAATGAGACTAAAATATCTTTTCTTATTTATACTACCCCTGCTTGTTGTAGAGAAGCTAGCAGCTCAAACCAAGCAGGACTCTTTAACGATCGTATTGGCTAAATGGCAACAAAAGGAAATAAAGAAGGGGATAACTTGGAAACAGACGCACTTTGAAAACCTTTTTGATAGCCAGCAGGAAATCAATCTCATTGAGATAGACTTAAACAACAAAAAATTAAAACTCGGCCTAGAGGGCTTTGCTGACACCTTATTTCTTACCAGCGCTATTGCGGCTCAAACCAATGCCGCCGCTGCCATTAATGGAGGTTTCTTTGATACACAGCATGGAGGCGGTACTACTTTTGTAAAAAAAGAGGGCCAAATAGTTAATAAGACAACCTTGCTGGATAAAAATAATAAAAGAACAGAAAGATCAAATGGTGCGTTGGTACTGAACGGGAAAAAGACTCATATCGCTGCTGGGAAAATCGCAAATGAAAAATGGGATGAGGATATAAGAGCAGTAAACATCATGGTGTGCGGCCCTTTGTTAATTTTCGACAACAGCATAAAACAACTATCTAAAGATGCTTTCAATGACAATAGGCATCCCAGATCTGCTGTGGCTCTAACGGCAGATCACAAACTTTATTTACTTACGGTAGATGGCAGAAATGCCAAAGCACAAGGAATGAATCTTCATGAGCTATCTTTCCTCTTAAAGGCATTGGGGGCAAAAGAAGCACTCAATCTGGATGGAGGTGGCTCAACTACTTTATATGTCAGAAACGAAGGTCTTGATGGTGTCGTAAATTATCCTTCAGATAATAAACTTTTTGATCATGCTGGAGAACGCAAAGTAGCCAACATGATCTTGGTTTACTAAATTAACGGCAAGATTATGGCGTTTCAGATAGTTTTTCGAGTTGCAGATAGCGGTTACGATACTTTTCAGTAGCTACTTTCGTTTCTACGTTGATATGCATTACCTCTGCAGATACGCCATTTTTAATTTTAGGCCAATGCGGAACACCTAATCCATTTGGATCATGTGTTTTTATAAAATGCTCAAAATAAGCTTGCATAACACCGGAAACCTCATAATCTTCCGGTTGCCAATCGTACACTCTATTGGTTGGAAGATTGCCTAAAGCATATTCAATTTCGGCCGAATGCACCGCCCCCTGCGCTTTTGGAGCGGATTCTTTTTTTGCATCCTCCCCTTTGATGATACCGCCTGCCAAACCGGCCACGGCATTCCCCATTTCGGGTCGCATGGGAGGTCTCGGTCTTTCATAAAGATAACGGTATATCGGTTGCCCACCGGTTTTACTATGTAGGTCTGCCCACCGCCATGTTCCATAAGCAATAAACTGATCACTCGCGAAATCAGTGGCTACTTCCTCAACCTCGCCATCTGTTTCGGGATTGTATACCTGCAATAACGCCTCGGCTTGTTTTCCAAAGCGTTCTTTAATCACTTTAGTATAATTCTCAATCGTAGGTTCTGCGCTTCCCAATAATGCCCGATAATTCATTTCTTCAGAATTCCACCCCACTAAGAGTGGTACTTTCGCTTGTTCACCTCGTTTAAAAACATCTAAGGGGTTTTCTGTAAAGAAATACCCATCAATATTAACGGAAAAATTGGCTTCGGGTTTCGCAGTGGCTTCCAATAATTTTTCAGCAGGCATCGCACGAAGTGCTTCCAGAGAATTCACATTCAATGCTGCTCCAAAAGCTTGCCCCTTCTTTTCGGCTTCTTGAAGAGAGGGAAGTGCTCTATTTCCAAGCAAGGAACCGCTCTCTCCAATGGCGGCACTGAAAAGTTCTTTAGAAAGTGGGGATGCCATCTGTGCGCTAACAGAAAAAGACCCCGCAGACTCTCCTGCAATGGTTACCTGATTAGGGTCGCCGCCAAATGCAGTAATATTATTTTTGACCCACAACAATGCAGCATACTGGTCAAGCAACCCATAATTTCCGGAAGCATGGTAAGGCGATTCTCTACTGAGCTCAGGGTGTGAGAAAAATCCAAATATATTTAACCGGTAGTTTACGGTAATCGCAACGATCCCTTTACGGGCCATACTCTCTCCATCATAGCGTGGTTCCGAGCCATCCCCGGCCATCAAACCACCTCCGTAAAAGTACACCAATACTGGAAGTTTTTCATTATTGGATTTTGCCGGTGTCCATACATTCAGATAAAGGCAGTCTTCGCTGACACCATCCGACCGAAAATTCATATCTCCGAATATGGGCCGCTGCATCGCTCTTGGTCCGAATTTATCTGCCTTCCGAACACCTTGCCACTTTTGAACGGGCTGCGGCTCTCTCCAACGATATTGCCCCACCGGAGGTGCCGCAAAAGGGATTCCTTTAAAAGATGAAATGCCCGACTTGTACACGCCTTCCAATAGGCCATCACTCACTTTTACTTGAGGATTGCTTACGTTTTCATTGAACTGAGCATAAGTACTATGTATGGTAATCACCATCAATAGAGAACAGAAAATTTTCATGCTTAAACAAATTTAATCCATCGGTCAGCTGCCTGCCAGCAGATAGCTGACCATGTTCAACGCTTGCATTTTTCTGTGATAAAAATGTAGTTTTGAACATAGACGCTTCAGGAATATAGTTTATTAACTATGCAAGATATAAAAAATTATATTGACCGTTGCAAAATGATTTTCATATCGTTCTCATAAATTAGGCCCGCTTATAGGCAATATATATGAATAAACCTGTTGATCAAAACAATTTTATAGCGTATTGATTTTTTTCGATAAGTTTGTTCTATACCAATTTTATTATGATCTGATTATGAAAAAACACCTATTTATCATTCCACTTTTTGTATTTGTCATTACAGGCGTTTTTGCGCAGCATCGTTTAAAAGCGGATATATCTATCGAGTCGACAGGTTTTTCAGCAGAAAGACTTACCAGAATAGATCATATACTGCAGCAATATATTGATAGTAATTGGATAATGGGGGCAGTTGCTTTGATCGCACAAAAAGGAGATATTGTCTATAACAGGGCTTTTGGAACCAATGATATAGACAAACAATCGGCACTGCAAAAGGACGCTATCTTTAGGATTGCTTCACAAACAAAAGCAATTACCAGTGTTGCCGTCATGATGTTATTCGAGGAAGGGAAGTTTCTACTAGACGATCCGATCTCAAAATACATCCCCTCTTTTTCGACACCAAGAGTACTTTCGAGTTTCAACGAAACAGACTCTTCTTACACAAGCAACCCAGCTAGCAACGAAATAACTATCCGTCATCTTCTTACACATACATCTGGACTGGGTTATGCCCAAATAGGATCTCCTCAGATGAACGCTATTTATGCTAAAGCTGGCATCGAAGCGGGTTTTCTCCCTCACAAAATGATACTAGCCGACGCTATTGATAAGTTGGGAAAATTACCTTTAGAATATAATCCGGGTGAGAAATGGAATTATAGCTTAAGCGTTGATGTGCTGGGTCGTTTGGTAGAAGTGATTTCGGGGCTTACGTTGGACGAATTCTTCAGAAAACGTATTTTCGAACCTTTAGGAATGAACGACACTTACTTTAATCTTCCAAAAGAAAAGCAAAAACGCTTAGTGAACGTTTTTACAGAAAGACCTACAGACAAACAGCTGACCTTGTGGACCGCAGATACTTTTCCTGAACTAACTATCGATTATCCGATCAATAATAACGGCTACTATGCAGGCGGTGCCGGCTTAGTTTCCACGATAACCGATTACGCCAGATTTTTACAGATGATGCTCAATGAAGGTGAATACGGTGATAAAAGATTATTATCTCCACATACGATTAAAATTATGACAGCAAACCAAATAGGTGATTTATCATTGGGATATAATAAATTTGGATTAGGATTTGAGATCACCACAGATAAAGGCATGGCTAAACTAGGTCAATCTGAAGGTAGTTTCGCGTGGGGTGGTTTCTTCGGTACATCTTACTGGGCTGATCCAAAGGAACAACTACTGGCTTTGCTTTTCATTCAGCAATATCCATTTTCGCATGGTGAATTACATGATAAATTTAAAGTATTGGTATATCAAGCTTTAGAATGAGCATTGTTAAATACGTTTCATCACATTATCGATTTCATACTTTAACTGTGCTACCGCTGGCCGAAGTTCGCTGATCGATATCTCCGTACTCGTTTCTACCACATAGGCTATTTTATGCAGCACGGAGAAGCCCAGTGTCAAAGCGGTAGCCCGAATTTTATGTGCGGTATGTTTCAATGCTTCTATATTATCTTTATCGCAAAACTCATCTAAATCATATAAAGAGTCTTTCAAGGCGCGCTTGGCTACTAATACAATTTCATCTGCATCCTCTTTACTAATATTTAACACTTTAGAAAGACGCTCACTAGTATGATGAAAGGTGCCTAGCGTCTGTTTAGGCGTTGCTAGTAAACTTTTCAATGTTGGGGCAAGCCACTTCTCGATGGTCAACATCAACGTATCCTGTAATACCGGTTTACTCAGGTAGTCGTTCATCCCAATGGCATAACATTTTTCCTTTTCTCCATTTAAGATCCCTGCAGTAAGTGCGATAATAGGCACGGTCTTTCCGTAACTGAGCGCTCTTATGCTCGTTGTTAACTCATATCCATTTAACTTGGGCATTTGGATATCCGTTATAACCATTAGCGGTTTATATTGTTTAAATAAATCGAGCGCTACTTCACCATCCTTTGCCTCGAGCAAATGAACTCCCGAAATGATATTCTGGAAGTAGGATTTTAGCAACAACATATTAGTTGAATTATCTTCCACAAGCAAAAAGAAAATTTCTTGTTTCTCTTCTTCCTTATTACGCCCTTTCGCTGCTGTTATGGGATTTGAGATAATATCGACCCTATTTTCTTTTTCCTGGACCAATTGAAGAAGCAGATCAAAATAAAAAGTACTTCCTTCTCCTTGCCTACTTTTTAAGGTCAATTCACTACCCATCAAGTGCAGCAACTTGTTAGAAATGGTTAATCCTAATCCAGTTCCACCAAATTTTTTAATGATAGAAGGATCCTCTTGCGTAAAAGCTTCAAAGATTTTCTGCTGGTTCTCTTCCGCTATCCCCATTCCAGTATCCGTCACCGAAAAGCGTAGTTTCACTTCAGAGCTACCGGGATAATCAATCGTTTGCATTTTCAGTTTTACTTTTCCTGTACCGGTAAATTTTAGCGCATTACTTAACAAGTTGAAAAGTATCTGACGCAATTTAGCACTGTCGATATATACAAGCTTTGGAATAGTGTCAGACACTTCAAGTTTCAATTCCAAGCCCTTGTTCTCCGCTTGATACTTTAATATCTCAACAACCTGCTTACCTAATTTATGTAAATCAACCTGATCCAACACCAAATCAAGTTTTCCAGCTTCTATTTTTGAGAGGTCCAAAATATCATTTATCAGCTCCAAAAGTGCTTGTCCTGATTGAAATACATTTCCCATATATTCTTTTTGTACTTCCGTGAGAGCTGTTTTTAATAAGAGGTCGGTAAAACCGATAATGGCATTTAAGGGGGTACGGATTTCATGGCTTATGTTTGTTAAAAATTCCGACTTCGCACGATTGGCGATTTCTGCCTGTTCTTTTGCAATTTTTAATGCTATCTCATTTTCCTTTTGTTGAGAGATATCCCGAACAATCATTAATATTGTTTTTTCATCTAATTCATCTTTAAATAGCACACCATTGACGGCAATGGGAAGTATGGAGCCATCCTTTCTTACACATTCTGTTTCATAATTACTAAATTTACCCTGCAATTCCAATAAATCCAATTCCGCTCGGTCCAATGCCTGATTTCCTCCTGGTGTGAGATCCTGAAAATTAAGCTTTAAAAATTCCTCTCTAGAATAGCCGGTAAACGATAACAATGCATCATTTACTTCGATAAACCTTCCCGTTTTATAGTCGTTTAAAGTGATCCCAACGGGACTGTGATCGACTATACTCATAAACTTTTGTGAAAGCATACGCAGCTCCTTCTCGGCAAGAAAATTCTCCGTATTATCTCTGCATAAAACAATTACCTTATCTTTTTGAAAGGGGGCAATTCGGGCGTTATAATATCTGGAAACATTTTTTATTTCCAGTTGATAATTAAATTCCACCAACTTATTGGTAGTGATGGATTCAGAAATTTTATCTGTCAATTGCTGCCCCAGTTTGGAAGGAAAAACGTATTTAAGACTTTTACCGAGAAAAAAATCAGGTTGAGAATACAGATCATGCTCTGGCGCTTTGTAATCCAAAAAAACACCTTCTTTTGTGAGCACAAATAATAAATCAGGGATGCTAGCAATTAGGGAGTTTGCATATGATTCACTAATTTTCAATTCTTCCAGCAATTGTTTTTCCTTTGTATTTTCTATGTGCGTACCATACATCCACAAAGGCTTTCCGTTTTCGTCATAGGTAAACACCTTCCCCTGCACGAGCATCCAAACTAAATGACCTTCTTTATGCCGCATCCGTATTTCACACTGATAAAAACCACTTTCCCCTTCAAAATACTTATTCATAGCTCGCTGGGACTGCTCCTTATCTTCCTCATAGATGAGGGTATCCAATATTTCGATGGTACAGGGTGATAATTCATCTAGACGATAGCCAATGAATTCTGCCCAACGTTCATTAAAAACGACGGCCCCTGTTTGTATGTTCCATTCCCATGTACCTAAATCTGCACCTTGTATGACATACTCCAGTCGTTCACGCTCTTTAATCAGATTCATCTCCGCAATCTTCTGCTCGTGTATATCTTGTATCAAACCATAAGCACCCACACATCGATCTCTTTCAAATATGGGTACACCAATTATCCGTACCCAACGCTCTATATTCTCCGATGTAACAATCTGTAGTTCTTCATCAAATTCGCTTTCATCTTCTTTATTCAAGGTCTGCAAGCCGGTTAAAAACTGGAGATAATTTTCGCTATTCTTAAATCTTGCTGTGTATAGTTCTAGGGACGTATTCTCGCTATTCCAATCATGTATCTTCAATGCCGACATACTATTTTTTACAAGATTATTATCAAAATCGATGCTCCAACTACCAATTTTTGCAGTAGCATTGGATTTTTCCAATATTTTTCTGGTTCGTTCAAGAGAGGCTAAGACATTGTTTTTCCAGTTTTCAAAAATCATGGTGAGCCAAAATACACATACGATTAATCCTATCATCGATAAGAGTAGATGTATACCTCTGATTGACTCGCTAATCAGATTTGGAAAAACATATCCCTCTTGATTCAATATAGCAAATACGAATAGAATAACGAGTACGATGGTTAACCATAATTTGGTAGATTTACTGTTTCCAAACAACATGACGCAAACCAATGGGGGCAATAATAACCAACTGGTTAGAGAAGAATAAAGCCCTCCTGTATAATACATCAACGGCACTATAAGGCAGAAGGTTATGATACAGATAAGAACATGTACAGCATTGGGCATCTTTAGGCGGCCCTTAACAACAATGAATCTAAAAAAAGAAATAAGCAACAAAAAAAAACCTAAAAAAAACACCTTAACAATACTTTGCAATAAACAGAATATTACAAAATAGATAGCGGCCATCAGTATGCCTAAGTCTATCACTCCTAATAACATCTTTTCTTTAGAAAGAAAAATCTGACTTGGGCTCAGAAATCTCTTCAACTTCCCAAAAAACACACTCATAATCAATGTCTTAAAAAATATTCACATTGTAAAACAACCGACATGTACAAAACACTCATTTTTATTTGCCTATACCATATTATTAGCGAATATAATGGAATCTACGTAATCTTGCACTTAGAATTTTTATTACGGTAAATAATCTATCTTTGCTTGCTCCGTTATAAGAAGTAAAATATTTTTGGAATCTTTCGACTCATGGAGCAAAAACTTTATAGCTTAAACTTCTGGTTACTTTGTTCGAGCTCTCTCTTATTCTCTGCAAGTTTTAACATGCTTATTCCTGAGCTGCCGTCTTACTTAAGCAGCATCGGTGGCGCGCAATACAAAGGATTGATTATTGCATTATTCACATTAACTGCCGGTATATCGCGGCCATTCAGCGGTAAACTTACTGACACTATTGGTAGGGTTCCTGTAATGGCGGTAGGATCGATTATCTGTTTGATATGTGGCTTCCTATATCCTGTATTAAGCTCCGTTGCAGGTTTTTTATTTCTGAGGTTATTGCATGGTTTTTCCACCGGATTTAAACCAACAGCTACAGCGGCATATGTTGCCGATATCGCCCCATCCTCTCGTTGGGGAGAAGCTTTAGGGATCCATGGTCTCTTCTTCAGCACTGGAATGGCTATAGGGCCCGCAATAGGGAGCGCCATTACTGCTATCTATTCCATTAATATACTATTCTACTTTTCATCGCTATTAGCATTTTTATCAATTGGTATTCTGTTAAACATGAAGGAGACACTGGCAAAAAGACAAACATTTTCATTTAAGATCCTACATATTTCCAGACATGATATCATAGATATACGCGTTATACCTGCCGCTTTGGTAACATTTCTTTCTTATTTTGCTTACGGAGCCATACTAACGTTAATTCCCGATTGGAGCGCTCACCTAGGCATAACAAACAAAGGTTTATTCTTTATGGTGTTCACCCTATCATCTTTATTGATTAGATTTATAGCAGGTAAAATGTCTGATCAATTTGGCCGGGTGAAAGTTATCAAAATAGGTCTTGCTATATTAATATTTTCTCTTGTCCTGATCGCATTTTTCCAAACGGCCACTGGTCTGCTGGTTGGTTCTTTTGTTTATGGAATTGCAACGGGGATACTTTCTCCGGCTACTAATGCCTGGACAGTAGATCTTAGCCATCCTGAACATAGAGGAAAAGCGATGGCGACCATGTATATCGCCCTGGAAGTTGGGATTGGAATGGGAGCATTGCTAGCAGGATGGTTTTATCAAGATAGAGCCTATATGGTTCCTAAAATAATGTACGGCGCAGCAATCATCGCTTCCGTAGCACTGTTATATACTTTTTTAAGAAAGAAGAGTACAGCCTCCTTACATTAAGTATATATTTCCTCAATAACAAGTTCTCCATGGCAGAGAAGAAACCGCTATATTCATTTTATATGCAACGCAATTATATTGCATATAAAATGAATTTATCTAAGTTTGTAGTATCGTATCGGACAGCGAATAAAAATATGATGACACCATGATGGTAGATCGCTTCAAATATCCAATTGGCGTATTCCGCAAACCGGAAAGTATTACTACTGAACAGCTCAATAGCTGCATCAATAATATTCAATCTTTCCCGCAACTGTTAACCAATGAAGTCTCCTCTTTAACAAAGGAACAACTAGACACTCCATATAGACATGATGGGTGGACAATTAGGCAAGTAGTACACCATTGTGCAGACAGCCATATGAATAGTTTTATCCGATTTAAACTTGCATTAACGGAAGAAACACCAACTATAAAGCCCTACCACGAAGACCGTTGGGCTGAATTATCCGACGCTAATACATTTCCTATTGAACATTCCTTAACTTTATTGGACGGACTCCACGCGAGATGGGTGGCTTTGTTGACATCACTGCAAACAAGCGACCTGAAAAAAACCTTTATTCATCCCCAAAATGGCGAGGAGATATGTTTGGATCAGAACATTGTTTTATATGCGTGGCATTGCAATCATCACTTGGCTCATATTACTTCATTAAAGAAACGCAAAGGCTGGAAATAGCATTATACGTATAAACCCAACATGATAAAACAATAATATCCGCATTCACGTTTGAAAACAGAACCCCGCTTAGCGGCTCATGAATACGGAGGAACATGTGCGAGAACAAATAAAAACAAATACATGAAACTACTGCAAGAATTGATTCTTTTAGACAAGAAAGAACGAGGTTTCCACTTAATTACTGCTGATATTTTACGAGCCATACCGCAAATTAAAAATTTCAGCATAGGCATGTGCCAGGTATTTATACAACATACCTCAGCTTCATTGAGTATTAATGAAAATGCCGACCCAACAGTGAGAATTGACTTCGAAACCTATTTTAATAAAGCTGTACCTGAAAATGATCCCGACTATTTACATGATTATGAAGGATCTGATGATATGCCCGCTCATTTAAAAAGTTCCATTATTGGCAGTTCTGTTTTAATCCCTATACAAAATGGAGCACTGGCATTGGGAACCTGGCAAGGTATTTATTTATGCGAACATCGAGATAGCGGTGAACGCAGGAAACTAGTCGTCACCGTCTGGGGAGGATAACTTATAAGACTCCCCTTTCATATACACTTTCCCCTCTCCTTCCAAACCAATTGCTTTTTCCGATTTCTCCTTGCCCAGATAATAACTATTGCCTTGCAAGTGTAGATTATTTGGATTGGTTGAAATCAAGGCAAGGGCCAAACTATCACTGTTGCTGGTAGCCAGCGTATTTTTAATAATTTTCAATTGGTGTGATCCCGCATCCTTGATACATACTTTGAGCGAATTGATTTTATTTGCCTCTATCAATACATCTGCTGCACTATTATGAATATATAAAGCGTCATTATTACCGGTCATAGAGATTTGGTTTCCTGTCACAACAGCTCCATTGACTTTCCATAAGGCTATCGCTCCACGTGGCGAGCTACTTAACAGTACGTTATTTTTAAATATAAGCTTACCGGCCATATTTACATTCACATTCCCTTTAAGATCATTCGCTAAAAAGACCAAACTATCTACCATGATACCATTGGGAATGGCAAGATCACTGATATTATTTGAATCTAGAGTCAACTTTTTAGCTTTTAAGTCGGATAACAACCGCAATCCCGCAAACTTGTTTTTATATAAAAGTACTTGCCCCTGCTTACCCACTATCTCTGCAAAGTTATCCGCCTCATTATCTCTCACTTCGATCATATCACATTCTCTCAAATAAATGGAAGGCCTATTACTTCGAATTGATTTATTATGTTTAACCAATACGTTCTTCAAACCAACCAAAGTGGCTATACCTGATCCATCTCTTGTCTTATCTTCGCTTACCCAACCATTATCAGAGCTCTCATTTCCTTCTATAAGAGCTTCCAAATCAACCATTCTGGTAAAATCAGGATTATTAATATCAATCGCATCGGCAGCATTTGTATGTAAATTATTATAGGTAATCTTATAATTATTTTCTATTCCTACACTACCAAATGCTACCTGAATACCGCTCATACCATTATGGTGAATGTCGTTATGGTGAACATCGATATCTGCACAGCTATGAAAGAAAATGCCGTTTTCTCCGTTGTGATGTATTTCGCTATTCCTAACAGCCACTTGCCGACTGCTTTGGGCACGTATTCCGGTGCCACGTTGATAAATCGAAGAACTCTGCCTCTTTTTTCCATAATTAGCAACTTCTACCCGCTCAATTTCGATAGCGTTGCAACGATAGAGATATATTCCTGCGAAAGAATGTAACTTCGTAGAATCTCCGATAATTTTTGCATCCTCAATAGCTACATCAGCGCTTTTAGACAGATGGATCGCTTCCCCGTAACTATGAGCATTGAATGTTAGACTTAAACGATGTACATCTTTTCCATAAAATAGCGGATATTTGGAAAATTGTTTACTCAGCGTACAATCTTCCGTCGTATCAGGAGGTAGTTGTTTAATAAGCCCTTTCGTATACAGGCTAACGCCACTTTTTAGGTGGATGGTCTGTGCGTAGTAAATACGTTCGGGCAGTTTGACCGTATCGCCAGCATTCGCCTCATTAATAAGATTTTGAATATATTCTGTATCATTCTTTTCTTTCTTTTCTGTTTTTTTCCACTGTGCTTGTAAATCATTTTGTAATATCAGCAACAAAAAACAATTGGTAACAGCTAAAAATAACTTCATCTAACTCGCTTTTAATTTAAAAATTGTTGGAACAGCTTAAGCAAATATACATCCTACATCGGATAACATAAATATAATTAACAATATTTAAGCGTGATTATTTTGTATAAACTCAGAATATACATATTATGACATTTAGATAACACGGATGTTAATATATCGCTATTCGATGTGTCCTTTGTTTATACGGCACAACACCTCTTCCGCCATCTCTTTGGAATCCAATATCTTTAGAATTTTTTACTGGCATATGGCAGTCAATACAATTTTCTTCAGCGGCTATCAGGGCTTTCGCATTTAACGACTGATGATTCATCTGCTGATGGCATTTTTTACAAGTGTTTGAATAAACAGCCAAACTCGCCTCTATATCAGAGTGCGTATTATGACAGCTAACACAGTCGAGTTCACTTAATTGATAGCACTTACTGGATTGCAAAAGCTGCTTTTGTTTGCCATGCACATCCGGGTCCTTTCCAGCGTAAGTAGAATATTGAGGTAAACTGGTAATGGTATCGCCCGGTTTAAAAAAGAAAGTAGAATTTAGCATCTGTAGATCGATTCCCGAGTGGCAGACAGCACACATATCTACTTTTTGTGATCTGGAAAGCTGCTGATATCCCACCATATATTTTGCTTCTTTCGCAGAGGGATTAGCCTGATGATATTGCACATGTGCTGCTGCAGGACCGTGACAGCGCTGACAATCGATACCAGCAATGAGCGAGTTCTTTACAAACTCTTCTTCTATTTGCAAATTCCCCGAAGAAATCACTTTCGACTGTACAAAGGAGCTATGGCACTCTAAACATCGGGTTATAATAGCCCTTCCGTAATATATCTGATCGGAGGGAAATCCCGGACTATTCACCCATTCACGTTCATGAACAAGATAATTCAGCGGCTGTTGCATTAGTTTATTCCCATACCAAAAAGCGAATGTATAAGCACTTTTACCTGCACCGAAGACTAAATCCGCGCGTTCCTCTTTTACATTCTCTCCGTTTACATAAGCTATCTGGTATAAGCCGTCTGATTTTCGTTCAATTCCTACCTTTGTTTTTTCATTAAACACATATGTCCCTTCCGACAACCCAATACTATCTATAACATGGGATGAGGATAATATTTGTGTGGTATTGAAATGTGCGTTGTGCAGGTAATTCTGAGCAATATGCTGGTGGCATTGCATACAGCTCTCTGCATTCGCAAATAGAGTACCGCGCGCATCATCAGTATCTTGTTCCGTGCATTGGACTATCGTTATAACGATGCAAATAATAAAAAAAGATACTAATATGAATGGTCGTCGTCTCATAAAACAGTATAAATGGCCGTGCAATTGATAGCGGAAGATACAATTTCTTGATGCAATAAGTATATTTTTTACTACATCTAATGATATTTTGCTTACAAGAGCAAATTTATTATGTTTGAAACAACAAACAATGTTAAAAAAACATATTTTGTATACTAGAGAACAAGCTTCCAAATTAAAACAAGCCTTCTGGACAACGTTCGGTCAATACATGACGGCAGTACCTTCTTCTGAAGGGATAAAAGTCAACTGGATAAACTATAAAACCGGTTTTAAACATTTGTTCTTTAAAATGAATGCCGATAACCGCAATGCTTTTGTTTTTATAGAAATTTCGCATCCAGATCTGGGTATACAAGAACTTTTTTTTGAACAATTCAAAGAGCTCAAATATATCTTACACAACTACTTAGATGAGGAGTGGGATTGGAAGTTACATACGGAGGATGAATATGGGAGAATAATCACCAAAATAAGCACCCAAATACAAGATGTTACTATTTTTAGACAAGAAGATTGGCCAACGCTTATATCATTTTTCAAGCCTAGAATCATTGCCTTAGATGAATTCTGGAATATAGCTAAGTATAATTTCGAAGCTTTGAAATAAATATAGAAATTAATAGATTTTCGCAACACAAAGATTACATTTGTCAATTTCGCATTTTTACTTCAAAAACCTTATCTTTCCGATCAGAAAATGACGATTTACTTTTTTATATGTAAATCAATTGCTCTTTTATGATACCAGCGCCTCCTAGGGCTATTTAAATAAAATTATTTGAACACTGAATAGCCAATAAATAGCGCGTTATTGATTTATGTAAACGTTAACACTATATAAACTGAAACAGATTACAGACGAACACCGATCAGAGATGACCCATAATAATAAAGGTTTCTAATCTGATTTAACCAATTAAAAAATGAATTCAAAAGATTTTTCAAGAAGATTATTTTTAAAACGAGCCATGATGCTTTCTGCCGCTGCCGCGGTAACACCGAGTATCCTCCAGGCAGGCAGACATTCATTTCCGACTCCTACATTTGCGCAAGAACGCGTAAATCTTGCTTGTTGTGGGATAGGAAACAGAGGAGGCGAAATTATTCAAGATTTATATAAAACGGGGCTTGCAAATATAGTGGCCTTTTGTGATGTAGACATGGGAGCTCCTCATACCGTAAAAACATTACAGCAATTTCCAGATGTCCCTAGATTCAAAGACTTCAGAGAGATGTTCGACAAAATGGGCAACCAAATAGAAGCGGTTTCTGTAGGTGTTCCAGACTTCTCTCATTACCCGATATGTATCGAAGCCATGGGAAGAGGAATACATGTATATGTGGAAAAACCGATGGCCCGCACTTTTAATGAGGTTGAACTCCTGATGAAGGCCGCCGAAAAATACCCAAAAGTTGTTACTCAAATGGGCAATCAAGGGCATTCGGACGCCAATTACTTCCAGTTCAAAGCATGGGTAGACGCGGGCATTATAAAAGACGTAACAGCCATTACTGCCCATATGAATTCAGCACGTCGTTGGCATGGATGGGACACCCAAATCACATCATTGCCGGCAGCCGAACCAATCCCCGACACGTTGGACTGGGATAAATGGCTCACTACACGCCCATTTCATGAATACAATCATGATTATATCAACGGACAATGGCGTTGCTGGTATGATTTTGGATTAGGAGCCTTGGGTGATTGGGGTGCACATATTTTGGATACCGCTCATCAGTTCTTAGACTTAGGTTTGCCAGAAGAGATAAATGCTGTGAAATTGGATGGGCATAATGATTTCTTTTTCCCTCAGGCTTCCACTCTTTCATTTAAATTTCCCAAGAGAGGGAAAAAACCTCCAGTTGAGGTAATGTGGTATGATGGAGTAAATAATCTACCACCAATTCCCGAAGGTTACGGTGTTTCTGGTCTGGATCCGAACATACCTCCTCCCAGTACAGGAAAAATAGAACCCGCTCAGCTAAATCCCGGTAAAATCATTTACAGTAAAGACTTAACTTTTAAAGGGGGTTCTCACGGCAGCACTTTATCCATTATACCGGAAGAAAAGGCAAAAGACATGGCTTCTAAATTGCCCCAGGTTCCTGAGAGCCCATCGAATCACTTTAAAAATTTCCTTCTGGCATGTAAGGGGGAAGAAAAAACACGGTCTCCGTTCCATATAGCAGGCCCTTTGAGTCAAGTATTAAGCCTGGGTGTAATGGCACAACAGCTAAACACCAAATTGTTATTTGACAGAAAAAAGAAAATCATCACCAATAATAAAGTGGCTAATGATCTACTCATTGGTCCTCCTCCTAGAAAAGGCTGGGAAGATTATTACAAAGTTTAGTTCATAAACACTGGTACCATTCAGCGCGAATGGTACCGGTGCTCAAACATAGTTTATTTTATTTGTTTCGAGATTCCCTAATCTTTTGGAAAATCAGGAGAAGCTTTCACTTCCTCAATTTGCAATGTATGCCGTAAGCTATGCCCAGCGATATACAGAACCATCCGATAGGCATCCGCATATTCCTGTGCCGGTGTCAACGTAAGATGGTTTCGAAGATCCTCTAAAGATGTTTGATCAATAAACGTAAGCGTACGTGCGCGTTGTTCTTTTAAACTATCCAATACATCGCTCAAGCGATAGTTTCCTAACTCGGGCTGCAGGTCTTCCGAAGCTTTGACTTTGTGGCTTCTATCTTGCATCATTTTCAGCACGTCTTCGTCAGCACCCTTTAATGCTGCTTTTTTTTCAGGATTGGCCGGTTGCTTAATCAGATTCTGGGTCATAGCGAGCAACATAGCTTCAGTCCTCGCAATGTGTATCATACACTGAGCAATTGACCAACTTTCTGCATTGGGTTTAAAGTTCAATTGTTTATCACTCAAACCATTTACGTCTTTAAGCAATTTGCTATCTGCCTCCTGAAAAGCACTTAATAATGAATCTTTACTATCATTGATAGTCATGCTGGCTTCGCCCACTCCGTAGCTCAGCACTAAAAAGACAATAAAAAAAATTGATTTTTTCATCTCATTTGGTTCTAATTCAAATAAAGGTAGCTAAAATCCCACCCAAGTAAGGGTGTAAACGAGACAAACAGGAAGGCAATACAGGACTTTTAAAGAAAAACCCATAGGAAAGGGTTGGTTACGAGACTTCTACGCAGTATCTTTGAGTAGTAAACAACTAACTAATTAATACGCTACACCAATGAAACACATATCTATTCTGATCCCCCAAGGACATACTAGCATCACCAATATCGAAGGCACACACCAAATATTTTCTGAGGTGAACACCTATTTGGCAAACATCAATCTCTCCCCTCTATTTGACATTCAGCTAGTGGGTATTGACACCAATACCAGCCAACGAGATGGCTTATATACTATAAAGCCGAATAAATTGATCTACGAAGTAGATAAAACCGACTTAATTATCATACCCGCTATGCTGGGCGATTTGGAGAAGGCCATCCAACTTAATCAGGATTTTATCCCCTGGATAACAAAGCAATATATGAAAGGGGCCGAATTAGTTAGCTTCTGTGTGGGTTCATTCTTCCTGGCGGCAACAGGTTTATTAGATGGTAAACAATGTGCAACCCATTGGCGCTTTGCCAACGAATTCAGGAAAATGTTTCCTAAGGCACACTTAGTTGACGATAAAATTATGACAGAAGATCGTGGTATTTATACAAGTGGTGGTGCCTATTCTTACACCAACTTACTGATGTATCTGGTAGAAAAACATGCCGGACGAGAGATTGCTGTTATCATCTCTAAAATGTTCATGATAGATATTGACCGTCACAGTCAGTCACCATTCATTATGTTCAGAGGCCAAAAGGAGCATGAAGACAACCTTATTATGAAAGCACAGGAGTTCATCGAACATAACTTTCAGGAAAAGATTACGATCGATCAATTAGCTGACATGCTTGCCCTTGGGAGAAGAAGTTTAGAACGCAGATTTAAAAAAGCCACCAGCAATACAGTGAACGAATATATTCAGCGTGTAAAAATGGAGGCAGCCAAAAAAGAGCTGGAAACCAGCAGGAAAACCATCAACGAGCTGATGTATGAGATAGGATATAACGACACCAAGGCCTTTCGAGCTACTTTTAAAAAAATAACAGGTTTGTCTCCCATAGAGTACCGCAATAAGTATAATAAGGAGTCTGTTCTTTTAGTTTAGTAAATAATAGCCTTCAGACAGATCTTTATCAAAAAAGTAGATACTAGCATAAGTGCTTTATCGGAGCTAATATTTTTGGGTGTATGTAGAATTTGTTCATCAAAAATAGGACATCATTTAGCTGATAAAAAGATCCTAGCCGCCAAATACAAGGGAGATCTATATGAGCTAATAAGCTATATTGACATGGTCCATATCAATCCGATTTTTGAGGAATACGCCATAATAGCAAGCCTTTATTCTACCAGCTCCCACTTTACTGTTTTTCCAAGCAAGGTAATGCCTTTATACACCCGCATCAATAGGGTTTTGCCTCTCATCTCAATGTCAACATCATAAGTGTTCCCGTTTTCAAAATAATAAATTTTGCCATTTACCCATTTGTTGTCCCGGTAGGTTAATCCTGTAAAGAGGACATAATTTTCCAGCGATTTAGACCGAAGAGACGGATCAGGATTATGGACATCTTTTTTGTAGGTTTTGCCATCAGCCTCCAGCAAATCTTCACCGTAAAGCATCTTTCCGTTGAAGTGATTGCCCTCCTTATAAACCTGCATCTTCCCTTTATGATCCTGTGTTTGCCATATATGCGCAATGGCATCCGCTTGGTGTAAGGTTTTGTCCTGAGCAGATGCCTCATAAGTTAATATCCCCAACAGAAGACCCAATAAAGCTATCTTCATCCCTTTTTTCTTTTTTGGTTTGGTAATAAGGCAAATATAATCTATTAAATTTGTGATCGTTACTAAAGCTCCTGATATGAATATTGCGGTTACCGGTTCTTCCGGATTTGTCGGACAAGTGCTTTGCCGCGAATTGCTGGCAAACGGACATTGCTTGCGCCTGCTTGTTCACAGTCGTCAACCATCCAATCCCACCAATGATCGGGTGCGCTATGTCCAGGGGGATTTGAGTGATAAAAGAAGCCTGGAAACCTTAGTGCCAGGAGTAGAAGTGGTTATCCATCTAGCCGCCAAGCTTTCGGCAATAGATGAACATGATCCTGTGCTTTTTCATACGAATACAGCAGGTACCCAATACTTGCTCGATGCCGCCAAAGAGGCAGGTGTTAAACAATTTATCTATTTAAGTTCCGTAAATGCTTATGTGGCTCGTCCAACTGATGAGTCAATGGATGAAAGCCGTCAATTGCGAACAAGTGGAGTGCCGGGTTATGATCTTTCGAAGGCGATAGCACAAAGTATGGTATTGGAGGCGAATAGTCCGGCAATGGCAACAATCGTTCTTGCCCCAACGGCTATTATAGGGCCTTATGACCAGCAGCCATCCCCTTTAGGCCAGGCCATTATCAAAATTTACAATGGAAAAATTCCTGCTTTATTCCCTGGCGGGGTTGACTTTGTAGATGTTCGCGACGTCGTTAAGGCCATTGTAAATACGCTGTCTATGGGAAAGGCCGGAAAGGCTTATTTGTTGGGAGGAAAATGGGAAAGCTTAAAATATTTAACAAAAAAGATTAGCTTAGTAAAAGGGAAACCTATTTCGATACCGGTTCTGCCGGCTTGGCTTCTTCTTTTTTTACTTCCCTTTATAGGAATGTGGGCAAAAATCACGAAACACTCCCCCCTATATACGAAATATGCGGTGGATAATTTATTATATAGTAACAGACAGATTGACTATTCGTTAGCCATGGCCGATCTTCAATATCATCCAAGGCCTTTGGCCGAAACCATCCAGGATACGATCGCCTGGTTTAAAACAAGTGGATACTTAATATGATACATTTTACGCCTACACCCATGCAATACCATATGTTTATGCTGATCTGGATCATGATAGGCGTTCTCACTTTTTTTTATCTCTTGCGTAGGGAGGCTCCCTATGGCCGGTTCAGCAACGCAAACTGGGGGCCAATGATGAGCAACCGACTCGGCTGGATACTCATGGAGGCCACGGTAATGGTCACGCTGGTGCTGTGGATTCCATTCAATCGCTTTGATTGGCAGGGGCCGATAGCGGTTATGATCGCCCTTTTTGCTATCCACTATATCCATCGCAGTTTGATTTATCCGTTCATGATACGCACCAAAGGAAAAAAAATGCCCGTAGCGATCATGCTTTCTGCGATCCTGTTCAATGCGATCAATGGTTCGCTATTAGGTATCTGGTTTACCCGTTTTGCTGTTTATCCGGAAGGTTGGTTAACCTCTCCTATTTTTATATCAGGGCTTCTGCTGTTCTTGCTGGGTATGATCATCAACTGGACAGCTGATTATAAATTGATCCATCTTCGCCAAGCGGGCGAAACGGGCTATCGAATTCCTTATGGAGGTTTATTTCAGTACATCAGTTCTCCAAACCTTTTTGGTGAGATCGTGGAATGGACGGGGTTTGCTGTATTGACCTGGAGCTGGCCTGCCCTTGCCTTTCTGATCTGGACCTGTGCAAATCTGATTCCCCGGGCACTTTTCGTCCATCGCTGGTATAAAAAAACTTTTTCCGAATATTCGTCCGATAGAAAAGTACTGTTCCCTTTCTTATGGTGATCGGTCAAACGCACTGACTGTGAACCTGCCGTTTTGCGCAAAACATTGCGACATTTTCGAACTCTAATACATTACAGAAGTGGTATTGTTTAAATGGATGGATGGTTTGCCTAAACCTGAGAAGGGTTTATTCTTCGTTGCCGTTATATGCTAAATGCACATTGGGATGATAGATTTCCAGCATATAGGACGGATTAGCAAGATCCTTAAACTGAAATTGACGATATAAACCATGTGCATCGTTTGTATTCAGCATCTTTCTTCTGAGGCGCTTGGACCAGGGCTGCTCGAGAATATAGGATAACATTTTTTTGGAAACACCTTTTCCTCGATATTCAGGTAATACAAAAAAATCGGCGAACCAGCCAAACGTGCAATAGTCTGTGATAACTCTTCCAAACCCGATCTGCTTAGCGTTTACAAAGGCTCCGATACAAAATGAATGGGTGAGCGAATGATCTACCAGCTCAAAGGAAATGTCTTTAGCCCAATAGGAATCTTCTTTCAAGAAACGATGAATCATGTTAACATCCATATGCTCTTTACCTGTTTTAATCGTTACTGCTGGCATATTTATTAATTTATATGCAAAAATAATCAAAGACCATCAACGAGCACAGCCACAGTTTTGTGTTATTTGATGGACACAATTATATTTGTGGCATGGAGAATGATTTTCTATATGTTAAGCTATCAAATAACATTGCCAAACTGATTCGAAAAGGGGTTTTCAAAGCAGGTGATCGGTTGCCCTCGGTCAGGATGTTATGTCAAGAACATAATATTAGCATGAACACCGCAAAAAGGATATTTCTGGAACTGGAAGCTCAATCACTCATTGAGTCGAAATCACGATCTGGATATTTTGTAAGCCGATTATCCTATCGAAAGCTTCCACTTCCGGAAGTAAGCAAGCCTTTACAGCATAATGACCGTAATGAACCGGAAGAACTGATTAAGAAAGTATACGCTACCATGGGCAAAAATGACCATACTCTATTCTCCATCGGCACACCTTCTGATGAATTATTGCCATTATCAAAATTGAACAAGGAAATGAAGCACGCCATCCAAAAGCTTAAGGGCAGCGGAACAGCATATGAACAACTTCAGGGAAATGAGAAATTACGAAGCACAATTGCTGCCCGCTCTTTATCTTGGGGAGGATATTTACATGAAAATGATCTAATAACTACTGCCGGGGGGATGAATGCACTATCTTTTTGTATGATGGCTTTGGCTAAGGTTGGTGATACAATCGCTGTAGAGAGCCCATGTTATCCCGGTATCCTGCAACTAGCGGGAAGTTTAGGGCTAAATGTACTGGAGCTACCTACACACCCCATCACGGGTATTGAGATTGAAGCCTTAAAAAAAGCGATCCCAAAGATCAATCTTTGCCTCCTTGTTCCGAACTTCAACACGCCATTGGGCTGTTGCATGCCCGATGAACATAAAAAAGAAGTTGTAGAACTTCTGGCCAAACATCGCATTCCTCTTATTGAGGATGATATCTATGGCGATCTTTACTTCGGGGTTCAACGTCCAACATGTTGCAAGTCTTTTGATCAGGATGGAACCGTATTATTATGCAGCTCTATTTCCAAAACGCTTGCTCCCGGCTATCGTGTGGGTTGGGTAGCGCCAGGCATATACAAGGAACAAATCCTAAAACTAAAATTGGTTCATGCTATATCCTGCCCCACCATCACGCAGGAAGCTGTAGTCAACTTTCTAAAAAGCGGCCGATATGAAAGCCACCTCCGTCAGCTGCGTCAGACTTTACAGAACAATTATCAGCATTATATAAATACGATAACTGAATATTTTCCAGAAGGCACCAAAACAAGCAGACCTCAGGGTGGACTTGCCTTATGGGTGGAGTTCAATAAAAAAGTCAATACAACAGAATTGTTTGATAGGGCTATAACACAGAAAATAAGCATTGCTCCCGGAAGGATCTTTACTCTGCAAAATCAATTTGAAAACTGCATGAGGCTTTCTATTGGCCTACCTTGGTCTGAAGAAGTTCAACATAAATTAACACTACTAGGGAAATTGGCTGCAAAGATGCAATAACTTTATTTTCAAATATTTTACAACCGCCCCTTTTGTTGCTGCCTATGCTTCTACTTTCGTTCGTTTTTTATCGAATTTAAAATTCTCGTTGCCATTTTTTTTTGTCCTCTGTTACTTAAATGTATTCTGTCATTAAAATCAGATACATCTAATTCATTATCTAAATCAGTAATCAAAGGGATTCCATTGGTTGTTGCAAAATTTATTATTTCCTGCCCCTGCTCATTGTATTTTTCAGCCTCAAATTCTTCCTTCTCAGCGTGTAAATAAATGGTTAACGGGATTTTTTTGGCTTTGGAATATTCAAAAAAAGAGGAAAATCCAGTATTGAACTCGCTATCTTCTTTCTTTTTGTTTATTCCTAAACTTTCGCTTTCTGGTATTTTCTGATTATTTATTAAGTTATCAATTCTGGAAACCGCGTACCTGTCAAACAGTTCCCAGATCGCAAACTTGTATTGACGACTCTGAAAACTTTTGTGTATGTCTACTATTTCTTCAAAATTCATATTGTCATAGGCGTCGTGAGAGCTTACAACCAAATAAATTGATTTGGCATTAAAATCACCGTGTTTTTGCAAATAAGCATAACAATTATCCGGACCCCAACTTCCAGCAGAAATATTCAAAAACTGAACGTTATGTCCATAGAGTATAGATAATTCTTTGGATAAAAGGCCTGTTGCCAGTGAGTCTTGGTCGGTCAGAACTCCACCATTGATGACAGAATCTCCAAATCCCAAGATAATATGCGAAGAACTATCAATCTCATCACTTCTCATGGACATCGAATTGTATATTATCCGATTCCTGAATCTAAATCTGTCCTGATTAGGTTGTGCTATATATTCGTACTCGCTGTCTTTTCGTATCAATACGGTATCACAAAATCCGTAATACATTCTCAGAAATACTTCAACTACTATTAATAATACTATCAAAAGCGAAAAAATGAAAACGATGCGCTTTTTGTTGTTTTTTCGATTACTTAATTTACTTTTTTGTTGCATCTGCCGTTCCGATTTACGGTGGAATGCATTTTTTTAACACATTGCCACCTACTCTCAAATATACGCAATAACCTATAACGCACAAGGATACAATAAGATGCTCATCTTTTCACGTAAATACCTGTCTTTAGAGTTACAAATATCGCTAAACTCTATTTATACCGAATTGACTGCCGATGATGGTTTCATTACATTAATTTTAAATCGAAGTTATGTAATAAATTGTCTATCTAAACCGATTTGGTGAGCATGCCTTTTTTAACTTTAGTGAAAAACATCCATTTCGTTTTTGCGAAAATTTGCAAAAAACAAATAAAAATGGAATTATCAAATTTAGGCATTTTTCATACTGTAATCGGTATCATTGCCATCATCGCAGCGCTAACATCCTATACAAGGAATGGAAAAATAAATCTAGCAAGTAGAAGTGGAAATATGTACTTTTTTGGAACCGTAGTTACTTCAGTAACCGCTTTGGGCTTGAGCAAGCATGGGGGATTTAACCCCGGGCATGTGTTAGCATTGCTGGTATTGGCCCTGGTCATTGGCGCATTCGTTCTTCACAGAAGAAAAAAAGGAAATAACAAAGCCCGCTATTTTGAGAACTTTTTTCTGTCATTCAGCCTCTTTCTCTCTATGATTCCCACGGTAAACGAAACCCTTACCCGTATTCCGCTTAGCGCACCTTTAGCCACAGGCCCCAGCGATCCACTGGTTGGTAAAACTTTGCTAGTCATACTTGTTCTGTTCATAGCAGGCTCTATTCACCAATATGTACAACAAAAGAAAATCAACAAAAGCGCGTAGAAATACCTATGCCAAGTATAAAATGAAAATAACACGCCCTAGTTTCACTTAAGTGAAAATTTTATAATGGACATAAAGAGAAATTTGGACTGTAAATAAATATTAAATTTAGAATACTATGAAAATTAAATTCGAAAAATCCGCATTCGCTGCATTGGCCATCATCCTTTGCTGTGTAACCTTTAACGCATCTAAAGTGGCGGCCCAGGAAACGTTAAAAAAAGGCGAAAAAGTGCCAGATTTCTCCTTGAAAGATCAGGACGGTAATCTTTTTCGCTTAGCCGACCATCTTGGCAAACAGAAAGTGGTCATCTTTTTTTATCCGCTGGATGAAAGTCCTGTTTGCACCACGGAAGCTTGCGCTTTCAGAGACGCTTACGCGAAATACAAAGATGCTGATGCACTTGTTATCGGCATCAATAACGGTACGGTGGAAAGCCATAAAGCCTTTCAAACCAAAGAACATCTGCCGTTCTCGCTGTTAAGCGATCCTGACAACAAGGTGCTGAAGATGTTTGGCGTTAAGGAAGAGGCTATCGGCGAAATGAAAGTAAGCGGCCGCGAAACGTTCGTGATCGACAAAGACGGAACCGTTGTTTACAGTTTCCGTGATTTTATGAAAGGCGATGAACATGCTAAACAGGTGCTGAGCTACCTGAACAGCAAATAGTCAAAAACAAAAGGTGATAAAAAGGCCGCGTACAGCACTGTACCGGCCTTTTTTATTTACTGTCATTTTCTCATGAAATTTAACCTTAGTGAAAATTTGCCATTTGTAAACTTCCCAGTTTTGTATCAGCGACTAAAGCTCTTTATGAAAATTATTGAAGAATGAAAAAAACAATTTTAATGCTTTTTTGCCTGCTCAGTCTGCAGGCGTTTGCAAAGATTGATACACCGGTACAATGGAAATTTAAGTCTACCAATATTGGGAAGGACAAATACGCTGTCACTTTCACCGCTCAAATAGAAAAGGGCTGGCATTTGTACTCCCAATTCTTGGAGGATGGCGGCCCAATCCCGACATCATTTCAGTTTGATGCTTCGCCATCTGTTTCTTTTATTGATAAGGTAACGGAAAAGCCGACTGCGCTAAAGGGATTTGACAAATCGTTTAACATGAATATATTATATCATGAGAACGAGGTGGTTTTCACACAGGTCGTTACCAGCACAGATCTAAAGGCCCACCTGAGCGGTTTGTTGACCTTTATGGTCTGTAGCGGTCAAAAATGTTTGCCGCCTAGTGATGTCAGCTTTGATATTCCTTTATCCGGAAGCTTGTCCACAAGTGCGGACAACAGCAATCTGTCAAAACCACAAAAACTAACACAGGTTGATAAGCAACACCAAAGCGCCCAAAAGCAGGCCTCCGATGATCACTCTCTTTGGGGTATTTTCCTCGCCGGCTTCCTGGGTGGACTTGCAGCATTTTTCCTGCCCTGTATTTACCCGATGGTGCCGTTGACAGTATCTTTTTTTACTAAAAGATCCGGCACGCGCATTCAAGGTATAAGGGCCGCCGTTATTTATGGTCTATCAATCATTGCGATCTATGTGGGGCTAGGCTTACTGATAACAGCGATCTTTGGCGCTTCGGCGCTGAATGAAGCAGCAAGCAGTGCAGCTTTTAATCTCCTATTTTTTGCGATCCTGTTCGCCTTTGCACTTTCCTTTTTAGGTGCCTTTGAAATTACGTTGCCGTCATTTTTAGTGAATAAAATGGACGAGAAATCGGAAAGCGGTGGCTGGATCGGTCTTTCCTTTATGGCATTCACGCTGGCGCTGGTTTCATTTTCCTGCACAGGGCCGCTGATCGGCACCTTGTTGGTCGAAGCAGTCAGCAAGGGTAGTTATTTAGGACCGGCACTGGGTATGTTTGGTTTTTCGTTCGCTTTAGCCTTACCTTTTACGGTGTTTGCGATCTTTCCGTCTTGGCTGAAAGGGCTGCCAAAATCCGGTGGCTGGCTAAATTCGGTTAAGGTATGTCTTGGGCTGCTGGAACTGGCGCTGGCTTTTAAATACCTGACCAATGTCGACTTGGCGTATCACTGGGGCCTGATCAGTCGTGATCTTTTTCTGGTGATCTGGATCATCATTTTTGGAGTGCTTGCTTTCTATCTGCTCGGCAAGATCCGATTGAATCACGACACTGAAGTGGCTTCCTTATCTATTCCCCGGCTGCTGCTCTCTATGACAGTGCTCATCTTTACGCTGTACCTCGTTCCAGGTTTGTTCGGCGCACCCCTCAAAGCCATCAGCGGTTGGCTACCCCCGCAAACGACGCAGCAGTTTAACCTTGCTGCCGCAGGTAGCCGGCAGGAGGCCCCGCAGGAAACGGGACATAAGTATGCAAGCCTGTTTCACGCCCCTGAAAACATCGATGCTTTTTACGATTACGAAGAAGGCCTGGCTTATGCAAAAAAAAACAACAAACCGGTGTTGCTTGATTTCACCGGCTGGAGCTGTACCAATTGCCGCAAGATGGAAGCCGCGGTTTGGTCTGACCCTAACGTTCTGAAACGTCTTAAAGATGATTATGTGCTGATCTCTCTATATGTTGATGACCGAACAGCCTTGAGCGAATCGGAAAAGTATACATCCAAAACTTCGGGAAAGGTTATCCGTACGCTGGGCCAGAAATGGAGCGACCTCCAGGAGACTGCTTTCAATACCAATGCCCAGCCATTTTATGTAGTGCTCGATCCGGACGGAAGGTCTGTTGACGAGCCGCGGGCATTTGACCTTGACATCAAGGCCTATACCGACTTTCTTGACAGGGGAATTGCCGTGGCGCAAGAAGGCACGAACAGTGAATCAAATATCATGAACAGTAAATCAAATATTTAATAATCCATTCATACGAAACCATCATGAGCGTATCGCTCAAAGACAGCAATGAATATGCGCATGATGGTTTCATCACTATTAAAACAAAAAAAATGAAAAAGCTAAAAATCAATTTGTCCATCGCCACGTTTTGTTTCGCCCTGTGTTCCTTTTTTTTGCTATTAAATGCCGAGGCACAACCAACGTACTCAGGAACAGACGAGATCCAATTCACCACGCAAAGCTATAAGCAGGTACTCGCCTCTGCTAAGGCAAAGCATAAAAAAATCTTCGTCGATGCCTACGCTACCTGGTGTGCACCCTGTAAACAGCTTCGTGGAACCACTTTTAAGGATGCTAAAACGGCGGCCTATTTCAATCAACATTTCATTAATATCAGCATTGATGTCGAAAAAGGCGATGGTGTTGAACTGGCTAAAACCTGGCAGATCGAAGGTTTACCCACGCTGCTCATCCTTGACGAAAACGGCGAAATAATCGCCAGTCACATCGGTTACGTAGACGGAGAAGGTTTGCTTGAATTTGCCGGAGAAGCATCCGGAAAATAACATAGCCATTTTCACTTAAGTGAAAATTAATCATGGCAGACTATTGCAGATTTGCACTAAATAAAACGAAAAGCAATATGAAAAAGCGAATATTCTTGTTGTCTGTACTGTCAATACTGTTCCTTTCAGTGTTTGCCAGTCAGGTTTTTCCAAAACAAACGGTCATGCCAGCAGGCAAGGCTGTGAGCCGTACCGAGACAGCAACTTTTGCTTCCGGCTGTTTCTGGTGTGAAGAGGCAAAATTCACACAATTAAAAGGTGTTATAAAGGTAACCTCCGGTTACACCGGCGGGGAAGTACCCCAGCCCAGTTACGAACTTGTCTGCACAGGCACTACCGGACACGCAGAAGCGTGTAACATTGTCTATGACCCTTCTGTGATCACTTATGATGAATTACTGGAAGCCTTCTTTTTATCCCACGATCCCACACAACTCAACCGGCAGGGTAATGATGTCGGACCGCAGTATCGTTCGGCAATTTTCTATCATGACGATGCTCAGCGCCAAAAGGCAGCTTACTATATAGGCAAACTGACGGAAAAGAAAATCTATCCGGACCCCATCGTAACCGAAGTGAAACCTTTTACCACGTTTTACAATGCTGAAGATTATCATCAGGAATATTACAAGAAAAATCCAAATCAAGGCTACTGCCGATATGTGATCCAACCGGAATTAGCCAAATTCAAGAAGATATTTAAAAACAAATTGAAACCATAATGTAACATGATCACTATGAAATATATCATTTTGAGTTTTGCACTGGCCTTAGTGGTTGGCAGCAGTTATGCGCAGAACCAGAGAAGCGATAGGGGCCACGATAATAATCCATATTATTCAACTACCGATACAACAAGACTGCACGTATCCGATGCGGAATGGAAAAAAGTATTACCGGCTAATCTGTACCGGGTAGCTAGAGAAAAGGATACGGAAAAACCATTTACCGGCAAATATTGGAAAAGCAGTACCAAAGGTACCTATTACTGCGCTGCCTGCGGCAATGTGCTTTTTAAATCGGATGCCAAGTTTGCCAGCAGTTGTGGTTGGCCCAGTTTTTATGAGCCGCTTCGCAAAACCAGTGTAAAGTACCAGAACGATAGTTCTTTCGGTATGACACGTACCGAAGTGCTCTGTGGACGCTGTGACGCTCACTTGGGTCATATCTTTAATGACGGTCCGGCACCGACTTACAAACGGTTCTGCATGAATTCTATATCTCTCGATTTTGAACCGAACAAGTAGCCCCTGGCCAAATAAACGGTGTATCTATCAGCATCTGTGTAGTCATTTTAACTTAAGTGAAAAAAGTGCTGCATACTTCTGCGCAACTTTGGCTTAACAACACATTAAAAATTGAAATTATGTCATCTTCATCTTTATCAAATGTAGCAATAGGGGGTCAGACCTTCGAGACTGCCAGATCATTACGCAGATTATATTTTATCCGTACCGCCTTTTCCGTGACTTGGGTAATCCTTATTTCCCTTTTTGCCAAAACCTCTATGGGAATTGCCAGTGCATTGCTCATCATCTATCCTGCTTGGGACGTGGTGGGCACCGTTCTCGATATTCGAGCCAATTACCGCAATCCTTCAAAAACACCACAATATGTAAATGCCGCGATCAGTGGCATAACCACGATCGCTGTCGGCATCGCCTTACAGAAAGGTGTTCCTGAAGCATTAATCGTATTTGGTGTCTGGGCGATTGGGACCGGATTGATCCAATTGATATTAGGATTGCGTCGCCGAAAATTATTAGGTGGTCAGTGGCCCATGATCATCAGCGGAGGCCAGTCGGTCATCGGGGGTGCTTCCTTTATTGTTCTGGCTCACGCCCCAACAATGGGTATTACCAGCCTTGCGGGATATGCTGCATTCGGAGCTTTTTATTACCTGCTTGCCGCTTTTCGCCTATCCAAGACGGTTAACCTAGAGGCAGCAGCATAATGAGATCCAGACCGGTGTCACCGCCCTGACACTGGTTTAACCTTTAACGTTATCAGCAGCGACTTTTCACTTAAGCATGCATCAACAATAACACATATGAAAATTAAACTACTCGTATTAGGTTTGTCCATTTTATCGGTCAGTGCACAGGCACAAAATATGTTCAGCATGTCCAGCCTGCACCCCGCTGATACACTCCGGGATGAGGCCACGGAACAAGCTCTTCGCTACCCATCATTACGTCAGGCCTCCGTTACCGCCGATCTATTTGGGTCTGGACATTTTGAGTCAAAATTAAATGAAAAAGATTTCGCAAGTGGAGAAAGCCGAAATGCCCGTATTAGTTCGTTCTTCTCGGTGCCTGTAAGCAAATGGGATGGCAATATCATCAGTGCGACCATCTACCATAATGAACAGTTTTTTAATACCCGTCAGGTTCATAATCAACTGTCTGACGCCCAACTAAGCGAAGAGGACATCACCAAAAGCACCCTTGGTCTATCGCTTAATTTTTCAAGAACTGATGCCATTTTCCACACCCCGGTTGTATACTCGGCGGTATTTACCGGCATATCTGATAACCTGCGCACAGTGAAACGTTTTAACTTTAATGGTAGCCTTACCTTTCCGTTAAAACGCACGGCAGATGTTTACCTGTCGGTAGGTGCATTAGTGCAAATAGATCCTTCCGCGCCTTTTCCGGTATTACCTCTGTTCAATTATTACCGAAGGCTGAACAGCAACGGATTGCAATTGATCTTAGACTTGCCTCAGGGACTGTCCCTGAAACAATCGCTCTCCAAAAATGCTTGGGTTTATGTTGGCAGCACAGCTAACACATATACCTCGTTTTACCGAGCCAATACCCCATCATTGCCTGAGCGCTTTAGCTATAATACCATTGAGCTTAAAACTGGCCCCGGTATTGAATACCTCCTTGGCAAGTATGTGATCCTTGGTATCAGCGGTGGTGTAAACAGCATTGCCTCAGCTAAAGCCATTGAAAAAGGCAGCAATTACAATGATGCCTTCATTAAAAACACCAATAAATCAACTCCCTATGGTGAGTTTCGCATTTCGCTCTTGCCTTTTTTTTAGTGCAGCAGTCCTTGTATCCACACCACAAACTCTTCTTCAAATCTAGGGTTCCCTTGTTGGCTCCGGTTTATTAACGCTGTTTTCATGTGACGTATCTTTTAAGTATAACTCGAAGATAGCTCACAGGAAAACAGGCGGCGGGGATAAATCCCCTTAATTACCGGACAAATCCTTTAACTCGGTTAAATAACGGCTTACACTCTTACCTGTATTTTCTTGAACAGCCTTGAAAAATAACCAGAGTCGTTAAAACCTAATTCGTAAGCCAGTTCCTTGACAGAAAGGGATGAGTATTGAGGTTTTCGCTGGACTTCCAGCATGAGCCTATTCGTAATACATTCTTTCGGAGAAATACCAGCAAAATCCTTCACAATACCATACAAAGTATTTGATGTCAAGGCCAGTTTCTCCGCAATGTTCTGTAATCCGCATAACATCCTCAGGCAACTGAATGATGCAATTTTCATTTAGATCTGTTAATGCAGGTTGAGTTCCCTGAAGTTCTCCTCGATCGTTTCGTTATTTATTTTTGCCTGTGCTTTGCTGGTGCCAAAAGTGAGCTCATTGCTGTTGTTTTTCAACTGCTCAAATATAGATTCGATAAAGTCACTTACTGGTGGAGCAAAATCATGCAGGCCTTTCCCGCCGAGGTCAGTATTTAATGCCGGCGGTATAATTTCTATAACATTTACACCGATATCTTTTAATTGATGGCGCAAAGAAAGTGTGAATGAACGAAAGAAAGCCTTGGTGGCGCTGTAAACACCTACCTCAGTACGGGGGACGAATGCAAGTCCAGACGTGACGTTCACAATGGTGCTAAGCGATTTAAGCTTCAAAAAGAGTTCGATTAGATGAAGAGGTGCAAGAATGTTGACACCTACTTCCTGCTCTGCTTTGGCAAAGAAGCGCTGATCAGTGACTTTCATCCAGTTTTGAATGCCTGCATTGTTTATTAGCACATTCAGATCGCTGTGATTTTTGGCAACCCAGTTAAAAAGTTCAATTCGTTCCGCTGCAACCGCAAGATCGCATTGCTTTGTAATGACTGTGGGAAATCTTTTCGCCACATCATCCAGAGCCTCCTGTCGTCTGCCGCAAATAATTACGGTATTATGCTCCTTAACAAAACGTTCAGTCATTGCTAGGCCGATGCCGCTTGCACCGCCTGTTATCAAAATTTTATTGTTTGATAAATTCATAATATGTTTTAAATAGCATTTCGTTGCTCAATATTTTGTTACCAACACAATTTCACGTTCACACTAGAGGGTGGTTGATTACCTTTTTACACGTTTTCTGATTCGACTCAGTGACGGATTCGTGATCCCCAAAAAAGAGGAGATATGATAAGCTGGAATCCGCTCAACGATATTCGGATGCTCTTCCAGCAAGCGTAGATAGCGCTCTTCATGTGAGAAAAACATAAATTCCTCTGCACGCGTCTGCGCATAAGCAAAAAACAGTTCCGCCAGCAGCCTGCCGAATTTCAGCCAGTTCGCATTCGTTTCGTAAAGGGAGTTGAGATCTTTATAGGAAATAAAGACAATTTCAGCATCTTCCATAGCTTCTATGAAGTACCAGCAGGGATTCTGGGAGATAAAACTTCTGAAAGAAACGACAAATTGATTCTCAGAAAAAAAGAAAATATTTTTGTCCTCTTCTGTTTTTGGGTCATGGTAATAAATACGAAAAATTCCCTTCACCACTAATCCAAGATCGGTGCAGACCATACTCTGCATATTAAAAAAGTCCCCTTTCTTGATCTTCCGTGGTTTCCAGAATGCCTGACCCTCCGCGATGTCTTTATCTGTCAAAGCAGCGAAATTCCGCAGATGTTGAGCTATGATCTCGTTTTTTTCAGTCATGATGGTCTTATTAACGGATTTAAATTCCTCTTGATGCTATTCACAATAGCTAAAAGATAATGCAAATTTAAGCAATTACGTTTTGCATGACTTTAACTTAAGTTAAAATTCGGCATGAATTCAAAGAAAATCGTTGTTTTAATAGCTGTCCAGATATAAAAAATCCGGTATTTTAACTTAAGTGAAAAACCGATATTCAAAAACAACCGACGTTTGTGACAAACAAATGAATATCATATGAATCTACAGCAGAAAAAGAAAAGCGCAAGACCGGTAATGGCGTCCTTGTTGTTGGCCGTTGTTTGTCTTTTTTTTATTACCGGATGCGATAAAGATGACAAGACGAATCATCCAGCATCAAAAACTTTCGTGCTCGTACACGGGGCTTTTCAGGGTCCTTATGCCTGGCAATTTGTGAAATCACAACTGGAGGCAGCAGGGCAAAATGTGGTAGTTGTTGAATTACCAGGGCATGGTAATGACCAGACGCCTCCAGCAACAATCAGCATCAAATCATACCGGGATAAAGTAGTTTCCGCCATAACAGCACTCAACGGACAGGTTGTGTTGGTTGGGCACAGTTTGGGTGGTGCCATTATTACTGCCGTTGCAGATACCATCCCCAACCGTATAGAACGGCTGGTTTATCTTGCAGGTTTCGTTCCTGGAAACAACCAATCGATCCTAGAATTAACTAGTATGGACCCAAATTCCGAGTTTGGTCCGGCCTTGATCCCTTCCGCGGACGGTGCTAGCGTAAGTATACCTGACGAGAAAATTTTCCCAATCTTTTGTCTGGATGGTTCTGAAGCGATCAAGCAATTGCTGATAGACAATAATAGACCCGAACCAATCACTCCGCAATCCGACAAGATACTCTTAAGTAATCCCGCATTTGCAACCGTGCCGAAATATTATATCTATACAACGCAAGACCGTGCCATCACCATCGACCTCCAACGAAAAATGGTGGAAACTGCCGGTATCGAAAATGTTTATGAACTGGCAGCAAGTCACTGTCCACATCTATCCATACCCGATCGTGTAACAGCGACCCTTTTACAAATTATCCAGTAATGTAACACAACCGGTAAGCCGCTGGCTTACTGGCTTTAAGTATCTATCATGCCTTTAAAAAAAAACCAACCCGCCCCCAATTTTAGGACAGCGGATATTTCGGGTAAGCCGGTAACGATCAGCGACTTTAAGGGGAAAAAGATTCTGTTAACGTTTTACCGCCATGTTGGCTGCCCTGTGAATAACCTGCGTTTCCAGCAACTCAGGCAATACGATCCGTACTTTAAAGAACAGGAATTAGTCGTGCTGGCAGTCTACGAAAGTTCTATTGAAAATCTGATCAGATACAGCCGGGATGAATCCTTTTACGCGAGGCTGATCGCTAATCCGGAATTCGATCTGTATACACAATATGAGATTGAACAGAGCACACTCAAAATGCTTTTTTCCATGTATAAAGGCGTTTTTGCAAAGTCTATGGAAGGGAAAAAGTATTTTAAAGAGCGATTTGAACCGGAAGGTCATCAAAATCTGCTCGGTGGCGAGTTTCTCATTGGAGAAGATGGTAACCTGAAGCATATTTATTATAATCAGTACCTAGGAGATCATATTCCGACTTCCGAAATTTTAAAATTTGTGCAAACAGGCAATACAAGCATTTAACAGCGGCATACAATATGATAATTGCTTAGTTCAATGTCAAATGCTGAATTGTTCTTTGAATTGTATAAATTTACGCTATAAAAGAACTTTCAATAGCAGAGGAAAGATTAATAAACCGTTTTTATATGTAACGCGATGATATTGCATATAAAAGCAATTATCTTAGTTTGAGCATGGCAACAATAGGAATAAAACGGGCGAAAGGTCAATTCAGGGTCGCTGGAATTAGCGAGGCTAAATGCAATCTGGAATCATATAACCGACGAGATTTTTATAAAATCAGCCTTGTTACGGAGGGGTCGCCCTGCAACTTACGTTACGGTTCATTGCCGGACATTAAAGTCGACAGACCGGCCCTTGTGCTTGTCAACCCGATGGTGCCCTATACCTGGACGTTACCTGAAAGAATGATTCCTACAGAAGGTTATTTTTGCATTTTTAACGATGAATTTATTCGCATTAGCGCGCAACTCTCCGGTGTTGCAGACCGTTTGTTCACCACACAGGAGTCGCCAGTTTGCTTCCCCGATATACTTACAGAACAGTTTTTAATGGGATTATTTATCCGAATGCGTGCCGAGGCAGATAGGGATTATGCCGATAGAGATGAGCTATTCCGCAGTTATCTCAGCTTGCTATTTCATGAGGCAATACGGATGCGGAGCGCAGAAAACATAAGGGATAATGGTATTCCCCGTATCGCTACCGAATTTATTCGTTTGCTTAACCACCAGTTTCCGGTAGACCTACCCCTACAACCTATAGTACTCAAAAAGGCCTCTGATTATGCCGATCGTATTGCGGTACACGTTAACCATCTGAATACGGCAGTTCAAAAAGCCACAGGGAAATCAACCACCATGCACATCAGCGAGCGGCTATTTGCCGAGGCGAAATCTTTGTTGAGTTATACGGATTACAGTGTGGCAGAGATCGCATCAGGGCTGGGCTTCGAATACCAAAGCTATTTCAATCGATTTTTTAAGAAATATGCCGGTGCTACACCATTAGATTATCGGAAAAACTTTGAAAAGTATAAATAATACATTGAAAAGTTCTTGATCGAAAGTGCTTACCGCCATAGCTTTGCCTTTCTAACATTGCTATTATGGAAACATCATTAAGTTTTAAACCGACTTTTTTATTAGGCGGCGATCTTGAAGTCAATCGTATGGGTTATGGCGCCATGCGTATCACCGGCCCGCAAATCTGGGGTATGCCTGAAAATCCACAGAACTCGGTTGACGTTTTGCAACGAGCCGTTGAATTAGGCGTAAACTTTATCGACACGGCCGATCAATATGGTCCATTCACTTCTGAGCAACTTATCACCGAAGCGTTACATCCTTATAAGGAAAACATCATTGTGGGTACAAAAGGAGGCCTTGTACGTTTTGGCCCTTGGGGCGATATCAACAACGACGCCAGTCCGCAGCACTTGCAGGATGCGCTCGACGGCAGTTTGCGCAGGCTTAAATTGGAGCAAATAGCACTTTACCAGCTTCATCGTATTGATCCTAAAGTACCTGCTGAGATTACCTTTGACTTTCTGGCGAAAGCACAACAACAAGGCAAGATTAAGCACTTAGGATTATCTGAAGTTTCCGTTGACGACATTAAACTTGCTCAGCAATATTTTCAGGTCGTTTCAGTTCAAAATCGCTATAGTGTGTTTGATCGTCAATGGGAGTCCGTATTAGATTACTGCAAATCGCAAGGTATAGCTTTCATTCCATGGTTCCCGATAGGTGGAGGCATGGTTCAGTTAGAAGAAAAACTCAAGGTTATAGCCGATCGCAAACAAGTAAGTATGCATCAACTGGCATTGGCTTGGCTATTATATCATGCAGACAATATTCTTCTGATACCGGGCACTTCTAACATCGCCCACCTGGAAGAGAATATAAATGCTACAACCATCAAATTGACTGCTGATGATATGCAAGAATTGGATGGCTTGGCTCCGTTACATTAATTTTGTTTATCAAATAGTATTAACAAAGATTCATTCAATAACAACTTGCACTTCCCGAGTCAATAGGATTTGAACTCACCTGCAAATCAAGGTATCACAAAAGATGATACCTTGTTAAAACCATCGTTTAGCGCGACGCTGACTATAGTTGTATCAATTAGTTCTAGTAGTGCGCAGACAACCGCGGTGAGGGTAACAATGACACGCCTTGAACCATATTCTACAAGTAAATTTGCTGATGTTTCCATTGTTATGAAGGAAAATGTGAAGATTTCATATTGATCATAAGTCTCGCTTATCGATAGAAAAATCTCTTAATGGCAGAGGCTTCATACACCGGGCAACTTTGTTTTGATAATCTCTTCATTTTCTCTCTGTTTTTTGTCAGCCCAAAGCTCTGGTGAAATGCGACCTTATTTTTTTACTTAAGTTAAATCAGATCGAAAAGTTGCAGAATTTTTGTAAAGGATTTAAAAGCCATTTCGGGCTATTCGCAATGTTTGTCGGCTTTGACATGTCAGCCTCCTCACTTTAATATTTATATTTACAGTGTCTATAAATAATGTAATGATTACAAACGATTTGTTAAAGCAAGTGGCTTTTATTAAAGAGATTGATAAGTTAAAATACATTCAACGCCGAACTAAACTATTTCACAGCGACAGGCACGAAAATGACGCGGAACATAGTTGGCATTTAGCAATGATGACATTGGTTTTGGCCGAACATTCAGATAAGCCGATTGATGTACTTAAAGTGTTGAAGATGGTATTGATCCATGATCTCGTAGAAATCGATGCAGGTGACACCTTTATTTACGACACTTCGAAAAACCATACCAATACAGACGAGGAACGCTTAGCCGCAAAGCGGATTTTTGGACTACTGCCAGAGGCACAAGCACAAGCGTTTATAGCGATTTGGAAAGAATTTGAAGAAGGGCTTACTGATGACGCAAAATTTGCCAAAGCGATGGACCGCTTTGAGCCATTGCTACAAAACGTCTCAAACAATGGTGGGACCTGGAAAGAGTTTAATGTGGAATACCAAAAAGTTTATGGCAAGAAAAGAGCTATTAAAAATGGTTCGACTTCCATTTGGTCCTACGCGGAACGTTTGTTAAATGAAAGTGTCGAAAAGGGTATTCTTAGAAAAGATGGCCCACCTGACGAGCGAGATCAACAAGACTCGTAAGTTTCATGTTTTTTGCAAAGAATCTCAAAACAATCCCGTCAGATGAGATGGTTTCACAGAACACAGTTCTCATTACACTTCCATATTATGCGTGTTTTATGTCAATTTCTATATAGATAAATTTGACCTTTATTTCTATATTTTATATCTACGTCATGTATAATTGCTAGGGTCTTTTCTGAAAGTTTATATGCCTCCTTATCCCTTTTAGATGCTTTATCATATAAATACACAAATTCAAAAGGATCTTCAATGTGGTTAATTACTTCATTTTTTAAACCATTTTTTTCAATTACGCTGGCCATATAATATCCTGGTATATGCCCACTAGTATTCCACGTATCGATGAGCTTGTTAATGGTAAGTTTTGAAAAATCTAAATCATCAATAGATAAAATAGAATCTATATTTCGGATAATTTTTTCACCTTCTTCTATGAAGCTTTCAGGATAACCCCGTTGAAATTCAAGTAAATTAGACGCATCCTCTCCTTCATAGCGTTTATCGATAAGGTCGGCCGTTCCTTCATTTAAAATCCTATGCAACAAACTTATGATCACTTTATCATGATCCTCCGCTTCAAAGACAAGTCTAGGTCTTAACACATGATGAAATTCATGTCCAGCAAGCACACCATATTTATTTAAATCACTAAAATAGGCCGCCATTAAAGTAAATACCATCCATTCATTTTCAATATGTGCATCATTATGAATAGGAATAATGGATACTTTATAATCTGGGGCTTGTTTATGATAGGTTTTGGGCAGCATCCCATAAGCAAAACTGTAAGCGGTTTCAAAATAGCTATCGGTATTTTTTTGTAGATCAATCAAATATTTCTTCATTTCATCTTCGTGATTTTTATACTCATTCACGATGTAGGTCCACCAATATTTATTTTGATCTTTTAATTGTTGTTTTAAAATACGATCATTTTTGGGCATATAAACAATTTCCATTATCTGACGATAACGCTCTATATAAGCACTATCTACCCCCTGATCTTTTAGGTAAACCTGAATAGCACGGTCACTTAGAAAAGCGTTCCATGCCTTTTTCTCTAATGGTAGATTCTTTTTAAGGTTTTTAGTGATTTCGAAATATTTCCAGCACGCGCTATCATCTATCGTTTGTGCTTTTAAAAAAGTAAAATTTAATAGAATTATGGCAATAGCTAAAAAGATTTTCTTCATGAAATCATTGATAAAATTACGTATTACACAAATTTAATCAATTCAATGAATAATAACTGTCAGTTTGTGCACTTAGCGGTTCGGATATTGTTTCAATCGTAGGTTGTTGGCCAATGTTACCTAGGTATCGTCACGTATTTCAGGTAGTGCTGTTGCAACCCAGGAGGTTCCTTGAAGGGGCTTTTGTCGTATACGGGTGCATTTATTAGGTCTTAAAGACGTCTTCCATTATCCATACAATTGCGGCGTAGAAAAAGACATGGGAACCCAATCAAAGCCTTCGCCTTTTTTGACAATATAGCCTAATCCTGGCCATGGTAAATGGCAGGACATGGTTAAGCATTTGCTCGTTGCTTGTTCTTGTAATATCCGCCGTCTAGTAGCTACTCCCCTTTCAAAATTGGTATCCCATTCCGTTCCCCATTCAGGATGCAAAAGCAATAAACTAGTATGTACCGTATCAACAATATGCCTCATCTCTTGATCTTCTGAAAAGATGGTAAGCACAGGATGCCCTGGTGTATGACCTTCCGCTAGCGCTGTTTTAATACAGCCAAACAACGTTTCTCCGCACACAAAAAGCTTCATTTTGTTTTTAATCGCCGCAATGACGCTTTGAGCCAAAAGAACACTTTCCGTATTGGAACCCCTATTCTTACTTTTGGAAAAATCAGGATGCTTAGACATCCAAAAATCATATTCCAATTGAGGTAAATAATAGTTCGCATTCTGGAATACCTGTTGACCTGTCCCATCAAGGATACCACCGATATGATCTATATGTAGATGTGTAATCAATATGTCAGTTATCTCCTCTGCTTTGATTCCTGCAGACTGTAGATTTTCTAAAAATTTTCCCGCTTGATCCCCAATTGCTGCCCCACTTCCTGTGTCGATAATAATATTTTTTTTTCTTTGCGAATCACCAAAATATTGATGGCAGCGTCTACCATACCAGATGGCATAAAATTATCGGCCATAGCTGCTTTCACCTTTTCTTTAGCAATCCCTGGCGCAATGATGGGTTGTGCAGGGCTGATCAAGATGTGTCCGTCTGTAACCACTAACAGTTCCAGTCCGCCTAAACGAAATTTTATATGACCTCCTGTTGCATGTTCGATTGGATCATTCTTTAAAACATTCGCATAAGATCTGAATATAGGTAGAGATGCCGTAACTGCTAAGGCTCCTGTTTTTAACAACGCTCTTCTTTTCATGCTGTTTTTTCTGTAAAAGTATTTTAATGATATATTTGTGTCAAGTATGCACTTTTTTGTATCCTACGAACTAAAAGGATACCATACTGAAAATCAATTAAATAAAATTAAATAATGAAAAATAAAAGTACGGAGACATCCATTTGCTCTGTTGATTATGCCTTTAAGAGGATAGGAGGAAAATATAAAGGTCGCCTTTTGTGGTACCTATACAATCACAACATTATGCGTTATGGCGAACTCCGAAGAACACTTCCTGACATTAGCCCTAAAATGCTTACGCAAACTTTAAGAGAATTGGAAAGTGATCATTTAGTCAAGAGAAAAGTGTATCAAGAGGTGCCTCCCAAAGTTGAATATTCGTTGACTATTGTTGGACAGGAATTAATTCCCTTCATCAATCATTTAAGAGAATGGGGAGACAAACAAATAGAAAAAGAAAATGGAAAAATAAAGTTAGAATGTTAAATCATGATTCGATTCATCATAAAATGTGTTAGATAATAAAGTATACTTTAGCGTAGCAGAGAAAGAAGAACTTACCGATCATCAAAAAAAGTTAAAAAGCCGCTTACAGTAATGTAGCGTTTTTTTTTTGATCCATTGACTGCAAGCGTTTAAACTATAGTAAGACGGAGCGACAGTAGTGTTAACTGAACAGGAGACAAAAAGCCTGCGGAATTTAACTTAAGTGAAAAAAGTGGTTTCAAAACCTTCCGAGGTTTGCATCAAATAATTCACATATATGAAAATGAAAAAAAACAAGTTAAGAATTTTACTGTCCTCATGTGTACTCGCTATCGTTTGCCTGTTGGCTTTTACCAGCTGCGATAAAGACAACAACATTCAGCCCTCCGTATCAAAAACCTTCGTCTTGGTGCATGGCGCTTTTCAGGGACCTTATGCCTGGCAGTTTGTGAAAACAAAATTGGAAGCGGCCGGACAAAAAGTGGTCGTAATCGAATTGCCGGGCCATGGTCAGGATCAGACTCCTCCGGAAATGATCAACACCAAAACATATCGCGACAAAGTAGTCTCCACAATTACGGGCATTAACGGGCCGGTCGTGCTGGTTGGGCACAGCCTGGGAGGGTTGGTCATCAATGCGGTAGCCGATACCATCCCAGACCATATCGAAAAGCTGGTATACCTGGCAGGTGTACCTCCGGTTAATAACAAATCTGTTCTTGATCTGGCTGAAATGGATCCTAATTCACAATTTGCCCCGAATTTGGTTCCGTCAGCAGATGGCTATACCGTCAGCATTCCAGATGATAAGATCATGCAGATTTTCGCCCAAGATGGTAATGATCAGATAACAAAGTTGCTTATTGACAATAACAGGCCTGAACCTGCCATTCCGAATACAGAAAAAATGATCTTAGAAAATCCCGCCTTTGCCTCAGTACCCAAATACTATATCCATACAAATCAGGATCGTGCGATCACCATTGATCTGCAAAAGGAGCTGGTAGCCGCTACCGGTATCCAAAATGTTTATGCTATCAATTCAGGTCATTGTGCGATGCTTACCAATCCAGATGAAGTAACAAGTATCCTTTTACAAATCACTAAATAAAGCTGTTATGATAACGACTGCTCCGGCAGTTTAAATCAGCTTTTCTATTGGGCAGTGATCTGGAGATCACCGCCCAATAGAACAATTACATTTATACCAATAATCGTTAAAGGAATTTACATGACAGAATCGACACTTGACCGGAAAGAAATAGAATTATTAAGGGATCTTCCAGGCCTGACCCCTGTAGTACGTGACTATCACGAAAGCTGGACGATCAAGGTTTTTGATCGTCAGAAGCGTATTTGTAAAAATTACCTTTCGCCCAACCGACGTGATTTTTACAAGATTATTTTTCTTAGAGAAGGTCTCGGTATCTATACCATCGGTATGCATACCTATTACATCGACGAGCCGACCATTCTTTTTATTAATCCGAATGAGATCATATCCTGGAAGAATCTGTCATCTGTCGCTGCCGGTCATTTTACGATATTCAAGAAGCACTTTATTGAAGATTCTCCTGCTCTGAAGTCGGTTATTGAAAAGTACGGTGCCTTCTCGGATCCGTCAAGACACGTCGCACGTTTGACCGTTGATGCCATTAATAACATCAACGACTTGTTTATAAAAATGCATAAGGAAGCATTTCAGGAAAGCGCTGTATCACACGAAAAACTTCAGGCTTATATTCAACTCCTAATCCTGGAAGCGATCAAATCAGAGGATTTTCCGCTGCCAGATCTGGTTGACGACAAATACCGGCACATTTATGAATTTTTCAGCTTACTGGAAAAAGAAACGGCCGACATCAATTATTACAATCCCATCAGGATCAAGACAGCAAAAGAGTTCGCCAGTCAGCTGGCGCTGCATCCCAACCACCTGAATGCATTACTCAAAAAGCATACAGGTCAGACCGTCAGTACACATATCAGAAACCGCTTGCTGGAGGAAAGCAAGATACTGTTACTTCAAACTGATTGGACACTTCAGGATATCGGCTTTTCCCTGGGATTTGGAGACCAACCGAACTTCAGTCAATTCTTCAAGAAGAACGTAGGTGCGACTCCGGATCATTTCCGTCGTCAACACAGTCATCGTTAGCAATACTTGTAACTATGATTGGAGTTGCAATCTTTGATTTTCATATAATCATCTTTGAATAGCCTATAAACCGGGGGGTCAATTGTGAGGACATTTGTTTTAAAAAAACAAAGATGAAAACTTCAAAAATATGGCTGATCACAGGGGCTTCCCAAGGTCTTGGTCTTGCGATGGTCAAGTACCTCCTGATGCAGGGACAAAAGGTTATTGCTACAACAAGGGAGATCCCGGCAAGGCTGCGGCAGCCATTTACGGAGTGGTCGAAATGGAAGAACCACCTTTGCGATTATTGCTTGGAAGCGATGCGCTTAAAAGTGCGGAACGAAAAATAGCGCTTTTGCAGACGGACTTCAAAAGGATGGAGGCGATCACCCTTTCCACTGATTTCAATAATTAAAGAAAAGCTAATGGAAAATCTCATAAAAGACAGTCATGCAAAACAGCCTGCTTGGGCGAATAAGCCCTTGAGAACAACCAGACGCGGCCATTTCTGGATAGCCGGAGAACGTTTGAAAATAGGGAACCAAACGTATCAGCGTGGACCGATGTATGTATCTTGGGAAGCGCCTGAGGAGGTCACTAAAAAATATCCGGTAATCCTGATACACGGCGGAACGCTACAGGGAACAGAATGGCTGGATACCCCCGACGGCCGTCCAGGGTGGGCACAACGCTTTATCGAAAATGGTTACCCCGTGTTTATCATAGACCGCCCCGGTCATGGCAGGTCTCCGTATCATAATGACATCATTGGCCCGATGGGGCCTGCTTTTTCTTATGAGCGAGGGCAGGAAGTTTACTTTCCGGCGGATGCTGCTGATGTACAAACACAGTGGCCGTTCAAGTCATCAGACCATGACGCATTTGATTCATTTATCGCACCCTATGGCCCGATGCCAACAGATCTTGCCCAATCACAGGATATGGATGCTGACCGTCTATGTCGGCTTTTGGATCGTATCGGACCGGCCATCCTGGTAACACACTCGGCATCCGGGCCAGACGGATGGCTTGTGGCAGACCGCCGGCCTGGTTTGGTAGCGGCAATTGTGTCGATTGAACCGATGGGACCCGTATTTGGTACTACGCCCGGTATAGGCACGTTATCATGGGGCATTACAACGGCTCCGGTTACTTATGAGCCTTCCAGGTTATCTCCGGAGGAGGTCATGGCAGCATCACCGGAATCACTGAAAATCCCCGCGCTCCGAGATGTTCCGGTTGCACTGGTAACGGGCGAAACCTCTATTTTTGCTAGTTTTGCCCCTGAGATCGTAAAGTTTCTGGTTAACGCAGGCGCAGCGGCTGAAGAACTGCACCTGCCGGATTTTGGTATCCGCGGCAACGGTCATGGACTGATCTATGAACTGAATTCCGACGAAGCATTACAATTGGTGCTGGACTGGCTGGACAAAAAAATCCCTCAGGAAGGAAGCGGGTCCGGAACTATTGCAAATCAAACGTCATCCTCAAACTGTACAGTCTTTGTAATTTATGAGGGCGAACCAGCTTCACGTTTTGATCGTAAATACTACAGAAACAAGCATATCCCGATGCTGGATGTGGCCTGGGCAAAATACGGCCTAGAAAAAGTCGAGGATCTTTATCCGTCGGATGAAAAGGGGAATATTATTGCCATGGCGGTATGTACATTCCGGAACAAGGCGGCAGCCGAGACAGCTTTCAATTCGCCGGAAAGCAAAGCGGTGATGGAAGATATTGTCAATTATACCGATATCACACCCTTGAAAATAATGGTATAAATTACAAATTCATAGCGCTAAAAAGATCAGCAGCTGTATAAACCAGCTGCTGATCTTTTTAGCGCTGATGACTCAGTATTTTAAAAATAGTTTATTGTTTTGAAATGCTTTGAGGCCCTGGTCAATAATTCAGCGAACAGTAGCTAATCATCAACGCTAATTTTATTCTAATACCGTCACCGCCACGCGGATAATATCGTCAAAAAGTGGGCGCTCGCTGGTCGATTTGGCAGAAACCTGCAGACCCTTAACCGTATTGTTTAAAAACCGTGCAAGGGCAAGGGCATCTTTATCTTTACTGATCTCGCCGTTTGCCTGGCCCTGTTCTATCATTTTAAAGAAGGCTTGCTCCAATTGCTTTTCTGTTTGACAGACCAGGGTGTTTACTTCGGTATCATGATTGGCTAACTCGATGGTGGCGTTGACCATAAAGCACCCGCGGCGTTGTTCGTCGTTCAGCAGATCATTTGTTACCAATGCCAATAGTTGAGTAACTGCAGCTCGGGCCGATGGAGGTTCGAGTGTAAGGGTAGATAGGTGGCTGCCATAAGTGTCCTTATAGCTTTCCAGCGCTTTTAAATACAGTTGATGCTTGCCACCAAAAGTATCGTACAGACTTGAGCGGCTTATACCCAAGCCTTCTACCAGGTCTTGCATAGAGGTGCCATTAAAGCCCTTATCCCAAAAGAGATAAACCGCTTTTTGAAGCACTTCTTTTTCATCAAAATCTTTCGTTCTGGCCATAAACTGTAAAAGCCCGCTTTAGGCGGGCAAATATACGATTTTAAAATAATTAATTAACGCAATCCGCCACTGGCGATGATGGTTTCGCCTGTTAGCCAGCCTGAATCATCAGATGCCAGAAACACCGCAATAGGCGAAAGATCGTCAGGCACACCTATGCGACCCAACGGTGCTTCAGTTTCCATTTGCTTATGGAAATCACTCCCGATAACGCCTCCAGAATGTGTACCTTCTGTTTCAATCATACCTGGGTTGATCGCATTTACACGGATCTTCTTGGAGCCTAACTCTTTTGATAATACATGTGTGATCGCATCTACCGCGCTTTTGGTAGCCGTATAGACCGCGCTGTTCGGAGGGGCGGTACGTGATACAAATGAGCTGATATTAATGATGCTGCCTCCTTTTTCGGAGAAGTTTTTAACAGCGCCCTGAGTTACCAATAGCAGACCTAAAACGTTGGTGTTGAATTGATGGTGATAGTGCTCTTCTGTAATTTCCTCAATTGGACTAAATTCGTAGATACCGGCATTATTTACCAATACATTTACAGCACCAAAGGCAGCTTTGGTTTCCTCAAACAAGCGATCAACATCAGCTTTCTTAGCAACGTCACCTTGTATAGCTACAGCTTTACCGCCTGCTGCAACAATATCAGAAACCACTTTTTCTGCTCCTTCTTTTGATGATGCATAATTAACAATTACAGCCGCGCCTGCTGCTGCTAAACTTTTGGCTATGCCTGCACCAATTCCTTTTGATGCGCCTGTTACTACTGCTACTTTATCTTCTAATTTTTTCATGATGACAAGTGTTCAATGTTTATCTGGAATGAACGTTCCAAACGTATAAATAATATCGGAACACTCGTTCCGTAAATTAAAAATCTTGCGATCGAATGACACAGAATGAACCTTTTTTCTAATTTTCAATGGAATTGTTGCTGTTTAATCAAATGTGCTGCTAACCAAACGTCGCGAGTTAACAGGGAAATTCTCGTGGCCTATAATGTTTTTGAAGGATATTTCAACTATCTATATAGGCTTGCGATCGCTGGGAATAATCTATTGGTAGATTATGTTATTGAGTCTAAACCAGAACAAATATCCTGAATGAGCAGTTTATTCCAAATAACGTTTTTTTATATGTTATCAAGGGTGGTATCCTTTTTTTTAACGGAAACAAGAGTTATGCACTCAAAGCAGGTGAATGTGGCATTGCCCGAAAAGATAGTTTGGTAAAATTTGTAGTGGCCGAAAGTGAAGAAGGCTTTGAGCCCCTGTTGTTTTGACGAACCATTTTTACAACAGTTTCAAGCCATATCCTCTTTTTATCGATTTCTTGTCTGCATTTGGTTGGCTATTCGTTTCTCAAACTTTTAACCGGGTTTGACATTGCCGCTTGTAACGATTGGAAGCCGATGGTGATTAGAGTAACAAGCATAGTCATTGTTCCCGCGAGTATGAAAAGCCACCATTGCAGGGTTGTGCGGTAAGCATATTCCTGTAACCATTTCTCCATTAGAAACCAGGTAATGGGAGTAGCTATGATAAGTGAAACAGCCACCAACTTTAAAAATTCTACAGATAACATCACCGTAATATTTGATACACTTGCACCTAAAACCTTACGGATACCGATCTCCTTAACTTTTACCTGTGCTGTATAAGTAGATAAGCCAAACAAACCGATGCATGAAATCAAGATAGCCACTGCGGCAAAAATATTGAACAGTACACCGGTACGTTGATCGGATTTATATAAATGGTCGTACTGTTCATCCAGAAATGAATAGTTGAAAAGGTGGGTGCTATTGTATTTTTTCCAGATTTGTTCTGCAGCCTTTATTGCTGTCTGTGCATCCTCACTCCTAGTTTTTATGAAAAGCTGCCGTGCCGCAGAATTATAGGTAAAGATTAGCGGTTTAATTTTCTCTTTCAGTGAAGCAAAATGAAAATCTTTGACAATCCCTATGATGGTACCGTCCACTTGATTTAGCCGAAACCTTTTCCCGATAGGGTTTTCTATACTGGCTTCTTTTACCGCTGTTTCATTTAGGATATAATGCACCGAATCTGTTTTAGCTCCCGTGAAATTATTGCCCTCAATGTCTAATTTAAACACTTCCATAAAATCTCTGTCAACCTCCATAACCTGTATTAGAAATGTACTGTTGGGCTCCATTCCATCCCAGTCGGTATCACTGGTCGAGAAATCGGTGTTAATGATATTATGAGTAGCGGTGGTTACTCCCAATATACCCGGTTTAGCATTTAATTCATTCTTAACGGCGGCATAATGATTTTGCATATCATGCATTGGCAATGAAAACACATAGGATTTATCATAACCTAATTTCTTCTGTCTTATATAATCCAGTTGTTCGTTAATCAACAACGTACTGATAATAAGACCGGTGGAGAAAACAAATTGTACGATAACCAATACCTTTCTGAGCGAGTAATTTCCAATAGATGATGAAATCTGCCCCTTTAAAGCGTTCATTGGTTTATAGCCGGATAATATAATGGCCGGATAAGTGCTCGATGCAATCAGGGTAACAAGAAAGGTTGCTCCTATGATTTTCCATGCTTCTTTGTCTAACAAATTAAAATGCATTTGCTTGCCTGAAACCTCATTAAACACAGGCACCAGAAAATTGATCAATACAAGCGCCAGCATGATAGCTATCAGAAAAAACAAAAGCGTTTCTGTAACAAACTGAAAAAAAAGTTGTAAGCGCCCGGCACCGACGATCTTACGGACACTTACTTCCTTAAATCTTGACATTGCCCGCGCGGTTGAAATGTTTACATAATTAATGATTGCGATCAACAGGATTAACAACACCACCAACAGGAAGATTTTCACTGTTTGCATACCTGCTGAGCTTCCATCAGGCGCATAAAGATGCACTTTGCTTAATGATTGCAACTGGTAAAGTCCGTCTGTTTCACCGGCTAATGGCTGGTGTTTTCGATGGATGCTTATCAATTTTTCTTCTATTGATTTTAATGGTATCTCTTTTTGTATCTGAAAATAGGTTTTAAAAATATAGCGCGACCAGTCTTGTGACAAGAACTCGTCCCATACCCGTATAGAGGTAATGGGGAACAGCATATCAAACTGAATGGTCGAATTTTGAGGGCAGTCTTCAGTAATTCCTGTTACCGTGTACATATCATTGTTATCGGCAACCAACACCTGCCCGATTGGGGTTTTATCTCCAAAATAAAGCTTGGATGTACTCTCAGTTATTACAACCGACCGATTATCGGGAAAGGGCTGATCGATATTGCCTTTGAGCCATTTAAAATCAAACATTTTAAAAATTGAGGCGTCTGTAAAAAGCATATTTCCTGCTTTGAACAGCTTATTCCCATATTTGAAATACTCGTTATCCCCTCTGGGAGCAATTCTAACAGCATTTACAATTCCGGGCACCTCCTTTAATGCATATTCCGCCAATGGCGCTTGTGCCCCATCCCATACCTGCTGTGTGTTACCGGTACCCATTGATGCATTTACCTTGTACAACTGGTCAACATTATGATGAAAGCGGTCAAAACTTATCTCATCATTAACCCAAAATAAGACCATTAAACCCACGACCAAACCGATGGTAAGCCCAAGGATATTGATCATGCTGTAAAATTTGTTCTTCAATAAATTACGTACGGCTGTTTTGAAATGATGCTTTATCATAATTTACAACATTTGTTATTTCCTTTTTTTGAGGTCGTGAAGAAATCATCCCGAAACTTGAACGGTTTCTCTGGACAGCTATTCCAGCTTCACACATGATGCCACAAACAAAAGAACACTCACAATCAAATACTTACAACAACTCAGATGAAAAGCATGTACGTATTTGATACAACTCATGTGCGATTTTGGACATACAATTTGAAAGTCCGGATTACATCAATAGGTACATGGAAAGGGTGAGATGTTCTTTAAATCGGGAAGTGGGTACAATGCCAAAACACTATTTTGAACACAACCAACCGACATCCGAACACTTTTAAGTTTACGGACTGTCCTAACAAAAACCATTTATGCTGCCTTTTATGTGTTATGGCTTTTTTATACCTTTAAATCAAAATTATGTCTAGATGATGTTGTTTCGCATTGACTAATGGTATCCATAGCCTGCCGATAAAAGACACTGAAAAGACGATTTACTCGATAACTGGAAAAATTCGGTCGCTCCCATAAAACGAAAAAGTAAAATGCTCCAGTTTATTTCAGGCTGGAAAATCGGCATATACGTTGTCAGTCATTATTAGAATATCTACAGAAAAAGGAATAACCTAATAAAAATGAATGATCCTATGCACTCTGCAAAAAATAACACGTATGTACCTTGCCTGTCCTTGGTTTTCTTGCTTTATAGCTTTCATCTGACTGGTTTATGTGCACAGGAGATCGATATGAGCCAGTCGATAAAAGTAGGCGTTTATCTCAGTCCACCTTTTATCATGGAAAAAGATGATGGATTTACCGGAATGTCGATTGAACTTTGGGAAGCACTGGCAGGAAACCTAGGCTTATCCTTTAGCTACCATAAAGCGCCAACATTCGGTGAACTGATCCAAGGGACAGAAGAAGGGCGCTTTGATATCGCCGTTACAATATAAATGAAAGGCAGTGCCTGTTTTTATACGCTGGAATTATTTCCATTCGTCCCTATAGATAAATTTGGGCATTTGCCATCGGTACTTTAGGGCAAATAAGCGAATCATCAGACCGATGACAAAGGCAACAAAAGTTGCTTGGTGGTATCCATTCCCGAAGAAATGGTCGATACCGATATAAATACCCCCTGTTAATAAGGAGGCACTGGCATAGATCTCTTTTTGAAAGATTAGAGGTATATCATTACATAACACATCACGCATAATGCCGCCTGCGCAGCCCGTGATCATGCCGCTCAACATGATGATAATAACTGGCAATGCAAGCCCCTGGGCCACCTGACATCCGATTATGGTGAATACCACCAAGCCAACGGCATCCAGAAACAGGAACGTTTTCTTCAGCCTGCCCATAACTCTTGCTATAAAAATCGTTAAGAGTGCGGCAAAAGCGGTTACCAACAGATATTCGGGGTGTTCCACCCACGTCATTGGGTAATGCCCGAGCAGCATATTGCGGATCGTACCCCCTCCAAGTGCAGTGATCCATGAAATTATCAATACACCGATCCAATCCATGTCTCTTCGCCCAGCAGATAGAGATGCTGTTATCGCTTCGGCAGTTATCGCAATAATATATAGAAAATGTAACATGGTAGCTTATTGCAAATGGTATGTTTTACTTATTGTTTGTCATATCCAGATGTTCTCGTGGAAACGATATTTAAAGGTAGTATTTAAAACATAATTTTTATATAGGGTTTGATGATGACTGAAAGATTCGTCGCTATGAAATTTGAGCAGTACACAAATGTGGTTTAAGGAAGTGAGCCGAAGGCAGACCCTATAGGAATTTTATAATTCTTCGAGGATTTGATGAAAATGGCCTTCCTGTACAGGGATTTTGTTCTGGAACAAAGTATGGAAAACTCCAGTGATCTAGCTCCTGAAAAGCAATCTAAATCGAAAAAAATAATGAAAAGAAAGGACGTGAGATTGTAGCCCGTGAGGGAATCAAACCTATCGGACAGCAATCTCTTTATCAGTATTTTACAACCATCCCTTTTCCCTACTCACCGAATCACTCACTAGTTTGACATACGTTTTAGCTGCAATTGCTATAGTGCTAAAAAACAAAATTTCTGTGATGTAAGAATGAAATATTAACGGTTCGCGGCTTTGGCTTTCTGTCGTCCGTTGTCTGTCGTGCCTGGTTGTGTGTCTGCTGAAAAAATAAAAAAAGAGAAAGGAAAAATTTTATCGTGCCTTTGTTAGCTCTGTCGGTACATAACCAAATTGCTTTTTGAAAGCGAATGAAAAGTGCGACAGGTTTTCAAAACCAACTTCCAAATACACTTCTGAGGGACGTTGTTTTTTCTTTGAAATCAAAAAGTGAGCTTGCTCCAAACGCTTTTGTTGTAACCACTTTTCGGGTGTTGTTTCAAATATCTTTGTAAAATCCCTTTTAAATGTGGAAAGACTACGTCCCGTGAGTTTAGCAAACGATGATAGGGGAACGTTATACTTATAATTATGGTTCATATACGCTTCCAAATCTATCTTATGCGGTTCCTGAAAATCAAACAAAAAATTTTGAAAGACATCACCTGTTTGAAGCAACAACTCAATTGCTTCGCAGGTTTTAAGTTCCGCAATTTTTTCGGTAAGTTTTTTCGGATGATCAATATACGGCAACAATGAGTCAAAAAAACTTTTCAAAAACACATTTCCTGTTAGGTCAATCATAGGCCTACCTTTATAAGCACTTTGTTTTAGGATATTATTTTCTGTTGCGTATTGGTGTAAAAATTTTTGATCGAGAAATATGCTGATTAACGCAATTGGTTCACCATTTGAACCAAGGTTTTTCAACTTTTTGAATAACTGATTTCTACGCATTAAACAAATTGCACCTTCTTTCATTACAAATGTTCCCTCGCTTGTAAAATACTGCGATTCGCCCGATAGCATTATTCCTAAAGCGTGTTCGGGAAAGAAATGTTCGGTGCTTTGTACTTTTTGATAGGCACGTGAATACACGATATTATGTTGAATACTGATGTTGTTTTCCATAGTTTATTATTTTATTTGACTTTACAATCTTACCATATCTATTTTCCCGCATTTTTGGTAAAACCAATAGTCTCAAAATCATTATACAAATATCATTTAAAATGTTCTAAAATATGGTCTGCTTGCTAAAGGTGAAAATGGCCACAGAATAGATATAAGGATTGTTATGCAAAAAGTTCAATGATTGGGCTTATAAAATATGAATGAATTGTCAAAAGTATAATATACATTTTTCTTTATTTATTTTTTGGTAAAACCACATCACTATTACTTAATTTCTTTAGTGTGCTCTATTACTTCGGGCTTAACGACCGATGTTGCTTTTCATCGTTTATTATTTTGTTTGGCTCATTATTAATCTCTCTAACATTTTATCAGACAAAATACTTCGTAAAAACAACAACGGTTTTGCCAAATAACCACCAACGTATCGTGTTTTCGGCTTGTTTGCTTCAATTCCCTTTTTAATCAATCTTGCAATTACAATTGGTTCGGAGTTTTTGTTTTCTGTTTGTTTATAACCTTTTTCTGCTCCTTTAACCATTTCTTTGTATGCAGAGTTTCCCGAAACACGAACCAAACTTTCCAAAGCGATATCGCCCCATTCTGATTTTATTCCGCCCGGTTCAATAACAATTACGTCTATACCAAATGGTTTTACTTCCATTCGCATAGAGTCACTCAATGCTTCCATCGCAAACTTACTTGCGTGATACCAACCGCCCAACGGCAACGCAATTTTTCCGCCAACCGAAGAAATGTTTACGATTTTACCGTATTTGTTTTGTCGCATTTTCGGTAAAACTAATTGAGTTAAACGCATTGCACCAAAGACGTTTACTTCCAATTGATATTTTGCGTCCTGCATGGTTACGTCTTCAATAGCACCTTCCGAACCGAAACCGGCATTGTTTACCAATATGTCAATGCTACCTGCTTCTTTGAAAATCTGTTCAACACAAGTCGTAGCACTTTCATCTTTTGTAACGTCCAACGCAATAGGCTTAATACCGTAATTTTTGAGGTCTCGCATTTTTTCTGTCCTACGTGCAGCACCATAAACATTGTAACCGTTTTGTGCTAAGTAAATAGCGGTTGCTTTGCCAATTCCTGCCGAAGCTCCCGTTACTAAAACTGTTTTTTTCATTCGAATAATTATTTATGAGTGAAGTATCTCAATGGTATAAATGAGCTCGTTACACTCGGTTTGTTTTTTAGTTGCAATGAAGCTTGCATGAATTATTCATTGTCTTTTTGCGAATGGCAATTCATGCAGGTTTCATTTCTATAAAAGTTATAGTACAAAGGTAATTTAGGCTTGCAATGCATGGTTTGTTGAAAAGTCCAGGTTTGTGTGCTGAAAAGGTCAAACGTTTGGGGCTGTGCGTGGGCGTGGTTCGTTTGTCTTTCTAATTTTTTTTCTATGCGGTTGGTTTTTTTTATTTTTTCCGTGTTGGTCTGTGTCGTTTGGTTGAGTGCCAGCCTGCCGGTCGAGGTCATCCCGCCATTGCCAGTAATGGGAAAGTATAAGCGTAATGCGGTATTAGAATATCTACACTTTCAACTTTACCTATATATTTATTAATAGCTCATTCGTTTAATTTTATCACTTTAGCCCGCATTACGCTTATACAGTGTTGGGCACCGTAATTATTTTTTTACTTTTATTATTACCTTATCATCTGTCATATTCGAAGATTTATCAATTGCTGTAAAAGTCAATTCAAAATCTCCCTCCACAGATGGCAACCCTGATAATGTCATTTGCTCACCATCAAAATTCAGCCAGTCAAATTGATTTTGGTTAACGCTGTAAGTCAATTGTTTATCATCTATGTCTTTAAAGTAATCTTTAGGGACAAATATTTCGAATTTCTCTCCAACTTGAACTGTTGTGTCAGAAAGCGAATGATAAACAAATGGTTTAAACAGTTTTGAAGTGTTAACCCAAAATATATCTGATTCGGTTAACCCTTTTTCTCCGATTTGCAGTCGAGTAAAAAACAAAAATTTATTGTCAATACTTACAAATGGTCTTCTATCCCAATCTTTTGAATTTATTGTTGAATCAATTATTTGAGGTTCAATCCAGTTATTATGAATATCACGATAGCTAATATATAAATCCACCCATGTTTCATCGTCTGTATATCTACAAAAAATGATGTATTCTTCCTTTGGGGAAATGAATACACTTTCCTCATCATGCGATGAAATAAATTCAGAAATAACATCCACGCTTTGATACTGATTATCCACTAGTTTTGAATAGAACAAATCAGCGGTGTGGCAATTTTCCTTTCCGTCACAGTTTCTATTAGAAGAAAAATAGAGTGTACCATCATATGTCATACAAGCGTTAGCTTCCCTGCTTGTTGAACTTAATGGAGCTTGTATTATTTTTGGAGCAACCCAATCATCATTAATCTTTTCAATCATCCAAATATCGGTGTATACGTTGTCTGTATCAGGTTTACTTTGCGTGTAAAGTAAGGATTTACCATTAGGTGAAAAATAGGGCAGATATACACATTTATTTTTTAATGGTTCGAACACCATTGGTTCAGTCCATTTTTCATTAATCTTCCTGGAATAAAATATTTCTCCACTAAGGTCGTCCTTGTTTAGTATTCCAAATGCTAATTCCCGCGTGTCGGGTGTAAATGAAATACCATGCTCTAATCTGCCTTTCTTTGAAACGATACCTGGTGCAAAAATCACGGGAGTAGAATCAGGATAGGTTTGCCCAAGATAATCAGCCGATTCGGTAAACGATTTACAGCTAATCAGTAAGAGAATGAGAATAAGTGGTAGGATTATTTTAGTCATTCTGTTTCATCTTGCGGTATCTGTTTTTATGGTGCCCAACTCCCAAATATACGCAATATGGCAGATATTGATTTGCCTGGTTTTGCTTCCGGGAAGGCAAGCACAAGGATTCCGCGATCATTTGGCTGGGATTCAAATTCGACCGGGAAAAGATTGATTTGGTCAAATCATTGAAAGGTAGTTGGAGCAGGTTTAACAGGTGCTGGTACGTACTGGACAATCGGTATTTCAGGGCACTGTTCGGTATGGAAATCCCGACTAAAAGTTTGTGCTGTGCTGATTCCAAAATTGATGCTGTATATAGAAATGCAAATTTGCGTCACAGATTTTATTGGCATAAAAAAGGAGACAACTGTTATATGCCTCCAGCGCCGGAACGGTGATATCATGCTTTACGGATCGAGAACATTGGTGTTGTTTTACGAAACATTTTCTTCATCTTACAGTTATACAAGCATTGGTATTGTTAATGATGTGTCCCGCTATGCGTCCGCTCTGGGTTCAGGAAACGTAACGGTGAGTTTTGAACTGGAAGACTAAACAATTGAAGTGATAAAGACTTCATACAAAGGTAAATCTAAAGATAAAGAAAAAAATGCAGGCGAAAAGCAATGTAATACATTATTTATGGTCGGTCGGTGCGATGCTGGTTTTTATGTCCTGCCAGAACACCACAGATGCGAATGCGCAAAACCTCAACGGGAAATATGGCCTAAACACCTATAATACGCCCGAGGTGGTGGAGGAACTGGAGTACATAGAAAAGAACGTAAAGCCGTTATCGCCCAAACCCGATGCGCGCATCTTAATAACGGGCTCCACCGCCGGAATCGGACAATTGACCGCGAAAACCCTGATTGCAAAAGGGTATAAAGTGGTTCTGCACGCACGGAACGAAAAACGGGCGGACGATGCCAAACGGGACCTTCCCGGAGCGGAAGCCGTTGTCATCGGCGATTTATCCGACCTGAATGCCGTAAAAAAATTAGCGGATGATATTAACACTCTGGGCAAATTTGACGTGATCATACACAATGCGGGCGTCAATCAGGGACAGGCCGGAGGCGATACCATTTTCAATGTCAATTCGCTTGCTCCCTATATCCTGACAAGCTTGGTCCATAAGCCCAAACAACTGATCTATGTCAGTTCGGACCTGCACCGTGGAGGCAGCCTGCGATTGGAAAATATGCAAAGCGGTACACCGAACATCAGTTATTCCGACACAAAATTACAAATACTCACGCTTTCCAAAGCGGTGGCAAGGAAATGGCCGGACGTAAGGGCCAATGCTATCACACC
>Ga0160438_1000033_pt1 | contig 112168 bp, 69 predicted proteins | sample HID1975K_E0MG_FD_108203 | JGI IMG/M metagenome (GOLD analysis project Ga0160438, IMG submission 108203) | Enriched soil microbial communities from UW Madison campus, WI, USA - HID1975K_E0 MG | ecosystem: Environmental > Terrestrial > Soil > Unclassified | place: USA: Madison, Wisconsin...
ATAAGATAATCCAATTGGGAATTGAGAGTTATGGATTTCTCCGCTTCATTACATTCCGGTCGAAATGACGTAGTGCTCAAGGTTGCCTTTATGCTCGCCCAGTACTTCTTTGATTTCGTGCTCTCGTCATATCGAGTGGAACAAAGTGTAATCGAGATATCTCGTCTAGCTTGATATTTATTCTACTTGAATATAGGTGATGGATTTTGCTAAATGGCCATCCACATCCAATCCTTCCACTTCAATGCGATAGATCCCTGGTTGGTCTGAAGTGTAGAAAGAAAAGGTGTCTGCCGTGTTGTTATCGATAAAAGCGTAGGGTTGCCAGTAGAGCGTTCTGCGACGATCTTCTGTTGAGGCCTGTGTTTGTTCTGTACCGTAGTCGGGTGACTGAAATGCCCTTATTTCATAGAAGCCCTGGGGACTAAAAGTGGTGATACCCGGACTGTGCAAGTCGTTACTCAGCATAGGCGGCTGATCACCTCTTCTAGTCGTAATGATCATCAAACCGCCGCTGCCATACATACCATATATCGCGGTGTTTGCAACGGTTCTTAGTACCTCTATAGAGGCAATATCAAAAATGTTAATGATGGATAAGGCATTCGCATCCATATACATACCATCGAGTATAATTTGCATAGGCCTATCTGGTGAACGGGTGCTGTAAGGTACTCCTCCTCTGAACACAACACCAACTAGACGGCCCTGTAAACAGGCATCGATGGTTGGGCAACCTCTCATGTAAAGCTCGTCTCCGCTGATGATCTGATCGGCTCTGCCCGGACCATTTAAATTGGCAGAATATTTCGCGGGATTCACTTTTTGGTCTTTTACCTCTACTTCTTCCAGCACAATGCTTTTTTCGTCGAACCCATAGGTTTGCACCTCTTCTAATGAATTCTTATTGGAGCGAGTGGTGTCGTTTTGACTGGCCGTTATTTTTACTTCAGAGGCATTTTTTTCTTCGGCTATTTCTTGGTTGGGGCTTTCATCCAGCTTTATTTTTACATTTTTTCTGCCACGGGCGTCTCTTGCCTGCACAATGAAATCGGGTTGGTTATAAAAGAGAATCTTATCAAAACTGAAGTGGCCGTCTGGCCCCGTAACAGTATCCAGCACTGCGTTGGCATTCTGGAGCGACACGATGGTCACCCGCGCTTTATCGAGCGGTTTGTCGTCATTAGACGTAATGGTGCCGCTTATTTTAAGCTCTTTTTCAGGTGTATAGGCTTTTTCTGGAAATTTGCCTGTCTGGATGTTTTTCCAGAAAGCAGGGTCCGCTTTGCTGGTTAGTAGGACATTGTCGAGCTGCTCCCAGCGGCTCGCACTGGTTTGTTGTAAATTAACAAAGGGCATTTGCAATGCGGCATAGGTGTTTGTATGGAGGAGCAATGTCGATAGTATATTATCCTCCGGTGGAGGTATACGGTCGGCATTCACCACCGATATGGAGAAGGTACCCACACTGGCAGAATCGAGTGCGTTTTTCGCGCTAAGGTGAAGGTCGACTTTTTCGCGTGTCGCGTAACGCTTCTTATTGGTGCTTACCTGGACAGACAGTGTATCCTGTGGATGCAGGATGAATACGGAGCGCTCTCCTAGCAGATTCATCTCTTGATCCAATAATGCTAATTTCGTGATGCCCGAGGGTAAACTTTTTTTGGGGATGGAAAAAGTGATCTGATCTGCATCTAGAACCCGTTTGACAGCATAGTAGACAAAACCACCTGTTTGCGCAATCAGTGCTAATGGCTGTTTGTTTATCAGGGTTTCTGAAGCAGACACCTGTGCAAGCACAACATCCTCTGCAGCATTGTTAATGGCCAGTCCGAAACCTTCTTCCTGTACTTCCGGTAAGATTGTACGGATCGTGTCACCGTCAGCAAAAGATACGATTGCGGTATAGGTTTTGCCTGATGAGGGACTTAGGGAGAAATGACCTAAGCCCGCGCTATCACTTTTAAAATCGAGTATTTTGGTTCCGTCTTCTTCCAGATATCCCCTTATCATCCCCGTTAAAGAACCAAGTGTCCGAAATCCCACTTTTGTTGTGATATCTTTTACAAGCGTTCCTCCCTCAGGAAAGAACTGGATGCTATGCGCAAGACTAGACACATGTATAGGGATGGATTTAACAACCGGCGGCCGATCTTGATCTTCAATATTTAAAGTAAGCATACCAAGGACCGTCTCTCGATTATTTTTCACGCGAAGGTCTAGCTGCAGAACTCCCGCCTCATTAAATGCCGATTGCCCTTTAAAACTATTTTTGGCATCCAATTTTAGCTCATAAGCAACCTGTCTGTTGCCAATTGATCTGCCTTTTAAATCTGTGAGCTGTATGCTGCCTAAGACACGCTGTTTGTCCTTCCCCTCAAACTGGAAACTCGCAGAAGTGAGGAGTCCGCTGGATAAATTGCTTCCAATAAAAATCGTTTTATGAAAAAAGAGGCCATCATCAAAATTCCGCATCCAATTCGTGTATGCGCGTATATGGTATTTTCCCTCCGCTAAAGATTCAGGGAGTTTAAAATCTCCCACCGATAAGCCTGATACCACAGGGAGGCGTCGTGACTGAATTACTTCTTGTTGTTCGTTTAGAAGTTCAACATATATAATTTTACTGACAGCCGAAAGGAAATTGAACTGGCTAACGGTTACATAGGCTTTAAACCAGATATCGTCATTTGCTTGGTAATAGGATCGGTCGGTATGAAGATAAATCTGTTCTTGCGGATAGTTTTTTTGGTAGGTTTCCAGGTGACGCAGTACACGATGAAGGGCATCCGTGGTGTCAGTACGTTGTTGTGCCTGCCCCCATATCGGGAGTAACAGCCAGAGCAAAAAGTAAATTTGCCTTTTCATGTTAGATGAAATTGTTGGTAATTTAATAAACAAATGGGATAAAGTAAAGTTTGAACTTGCTTTCCCAATATTACGGTCTAAGGCTGGGGGAAAAATTGCCAATATTGCTGATGAGTATGCCGATTAAGTTGAATGAGGGTTGCTTGCTTTTAGGTATTTATGTAATGAAATAGTATTCGCTCAACTTACTGACCAATTTTATGAATTTTCGAATTCTTTTAATCGTATTGTATTGTATCTTTTTTAAGGCTAAAGCGCAGATCTCTGCTGATCGGGACTTGACTTTATGGTACGATCAACCAGCATCTGTATGGGAAGAAGCATTACCGCTTGGTAATGGGCAGACTGGAGCCATGGTTTTTGGGGGCGTCGCAAAAGAGCGTTATCAATTAAATGATCATACCTTATGGTCGGGTTATCCGGAAGATGGGAATAATCCGGAAGCTGCGAAACTGTTACCCATCCTACGGAAGCAGATTTTCAACGAAGATTATGCAGGTGCTGAAGCAACCTGGCGAAAAATGCAAGGTCCCTATTCGGCACGTTACTTGCCATTGGGTGACTTTTGGTTGGATTTTGGCGGCGATGATAGCCAAGTGAAAGATTATCGCAGGGAGTTGGATCTTCAGACGGCTACGGCAACGGTTCGGTATCGTATTGAAGATGTCCATTATACGCGAAGCACTTTTATCAACCACCCTTCCAAAGTCATGGTGGTGAAGATCAAAGCGGATAAAAAAGCGCGTATACGATTGATGGCGGGTCTTACAAGTAAGCTACGCTATGACACTAAGGCGGAGGGAAATCAACTTGTCATGAAAGGTAAGGCCCCAAAATATGTGGCAGCGCGAAATTATTTTCCAGAGCAGGTGCTTTATGACAATCAAGAGGGAATGCGCTTTGAGGTGGCTTTAGCGGTTGATCATAAGGGAGGAGTGCTTACAGCGCAGGATAATACTTTACAGATTGAAGGGGCAGATGAAGTGACTTTTTATTTGACGGAGTCTACTAGTTTTAATGGTTTCGATAAATCACCAGGTCTGCAGGGTAAAGACCCCGCACAGGAGGTATACCCTCGCCTTTCGGCTGCCATAAAAAACGGGTATACCCATTTACTAGGAGAGCATATTGCTGACTATCAGCGACTATTCAATCGTGTGAGCTTTCACTTAAGCGGAGCGGATTTTTCACAGCTACCGACCAATATGCGCTTGAAACAATTTGCTGAAAATGGATCAGACTTGGCACTACAAACGCTGTATTATCAATTCGGTAGGTACTTGATGATCTCCGGCTCACGCCCGGGCAGTCGGCCTACCAACCTCCAAGGTATTTGGAACGATCACATACAGCCGCCCTGGGGCAGCAATTATACCATCAATATCAATACCGAGATGAACTATTGGCCTGCGGAAAACACCAATCTGTCCGAATGCCATCAACCGCTGCTTGATTTTATAGCGGAACTCGCAGTGAACGGGGCAAAGACGGCTAAAATCAATTATGGTATTGAGGAGGGTTGGCTAGCCCATCACAATTCGGATGTTTGGGCTAAAACATCGCCCGTGGGACATTATGATCAAGATAAGACCTACCTACCGGGGGCTTTCTGTTGGCATATGGGAGGCGCATGGTTGAGCACACATTTATGGGAGCATTTTCAATATACGCAGGATAAAAAATTTCTAAAGGAACAGGGATACCCTTTAATGAAAGGAGCCGCAGCTTTTATGCTTCACTGGCTGGTAAAGGATCCGGAATCGAGGTATCTAGTGACTGCTCCTTCTACCTCGCCCGAGAATGTGTTTACGGTGAATGGAAAAGAATATCATATCGGTAAGGCAACTACCATGGATATGGCGATTGTGCGGGAGCTGTTTGGAGGGGTCGTAAAAGCTTCGGAATTTTTGGGCGAAGATGAAGCTTTTAGAGAAAAAGTGCAGAAGGCATTGGCGCAACTATATCCCTACCACATTGGTAAATACGGGCAATTGCAGGAATGGTCTGCCGATATAGATGATCCGAATGACACCCATCGGCACATTTCGCAACTCTTTGGCCTATTCCCGGGAACACAGATAGACCCAGCGCAAACAAAAGAGCTGGCCGCCGCTTCCAAGCAAACACTGGTACATCGAGGCGATGTAAGCACTGGATGGAGCATGGCCTGGAAAATAAACTGGTGGGCACGTTTGAGGGATGGTGAACATGCTTATAAGATTCTAACCAAGGCATTCAATTATATTAATCCGAGTGATAAGAACCTAGCCACCATGAGTGGAGGGGGAACCTATCCCAATCTTTTTGATGCGCACCCTCCCTTTCAGATTGATGGCAATTTTGGAGCCGCGGCAGGCATGACAGAAATGCTGATGCAGAGCCACAATGGTGTCATCAGTTTATTGCCGGCATTACCATCGGCTTGGCAACAGGGAGCCATAGCAGGGATAAAAGCACGCGGTAATGTGGAAATCAATATGCAATGGAAAGATAAGCAATTGGAAAAAGCCCAGCTTATTTCACTACTTGGGGGTACCCACACCATAGAGGCCCCCTTACCACTGAAGGTATTAGAGCTTTCAGCAAATGAGCAACGGCGGATAGGAAATCAGTTGACCTTCGATGCAAAACAAGGGAAAATGTATACTTTAGTGCCTATAAAGTAGAAGCGTATGTTAAGAGACATCAAATGGGGGATGATCGGTGCAGGAGATGTGACGGAAATAAAAAGCGGACCGGCTTTCAAAAAAGTTGCCGGTTCTGATCTGGTAGCAGTCATGCGGCGAAATGAAGAGAAGGTGAAAGATTATGCCGCTCGTCATGGAGTCGCCAAATGGTATACGGATGCGCAGCGCTTGGTGCAGGATAAGGAAGTAAATGCGATCTATATTGCCACGCCACCCGATTCTCATTTGCAATATGCGTTGATGGCTTTGCAAGCAGGAAAAGCGGTGTACCTGGAAAAACCGATGACCTTGAATGCCCTGGAGGCCCAGCAGCTGGAACAGGCTGTTCTTACTTATCAGGGGCGTTTAACCGTCGCACATTACCGTAGAGAACAACCCTACTTTAAAAAAATAAAATCCCTTCTCTCGGAGGGAGTTATTGGCGAACCGCGTTTGGTAAGCGTGAAGTTATGGAAAACACCTTTAAGTGAAATGGATGTACAAGATCCCAAAGTACAGTGGCGATTAAACCCTCTACAGTCGGGCGGAGGCTTGTTTCATGACCTGGCTCCTCATCAGATAGATATCTTGTACCACCTATTTGGGGAAGTGGAGCAGTTATCTGGTTTCGCGGTCAATCAAGCACGATTCAATGAAGCTGACGATCTAGTTGGTGGACAAATCTTATTTAAAAATAAAGTGTTTTTTACCGGTACCTGGGCATTTAACGTCCATGAAAATATTGATCAATGTGAAATTATTGGATCTAAAGGTAAATTATCGTTTTCTTTTTTTGATCAACAACCAATTGTATTGATCAATGAGCAAGGCGAACAACATCTTAGCTTTGATCGCTTACAGCATGTACAGCAACCCATGATTGAAGCGGTTGTTGCTTATCTACAGGATAGACAAAGCAACCCCTGTAGTATAGAAGAAGGGGTGCAAGTGATGCGGATTATGGATGCTTTTACAGCGAGATAGCTATCGTCTGTTCGATATCATTTTAATTGGCCAGTAGGTTAATATAGCTTAATATTTCGCTGATATTGCTGTTTTAAGTCTTGTTATAAAGTGTTAACTATGTAGTTAAACTATATGATAATGCCGCTAAAATATAAATTGTATATTTTATTCTTCTTTGTGTTCCTAGTTTTAGGACGTTTAGAAGCACAGCAAACAGACCTGCGATTATGGTACGACGCTCCTGCGAAGGATTGGATGCGGGAAGCCTTACCCATTGGCAATGGATATATAGGCGTCATGTTTTTTGGCGGTATAAGCAAAGAACAACTGCAGTTTTCGGAAGGATCGCTCTGGTCAGGAGGCCCACAAGCCAATGCTCAGTATAATTTTGGCAATCAAGCGGAAGCATGGAAATATTTACCACAGGTACGTGAGCTGATTAAACAGGGGAAATTAGAAGAGGCCAATGCTTTGGTAGCGAAACATATGACAGGAGCATCGCCTTCGAAACAACCGGACGATGATACAGAATGGGGCGATTATGGCGCGCAGCAAACCATGGGTGATCTGTTTGTGCAGGTAGGGCATGGAGAGATGCCGGTGAGCGACTACCATCGGGAGCTGGATATTGCAAATGCATTGGGAAAGGTGAGTTATACGATTGATAAGACGCGTTATAGCCGCACATACTTTGGCAACTATCCAAAGGGAGTAATGGTGTATCAATTCGAATCGTCTAAAATGGAAGATTATGAAATCAGTTATAACACTCCACAACATAAAAATAGTGAGACTTTTAAAGATAATCGTTACTCCTTTATTGGTTTTGTACCAAATAACAAGCAGGCATTTGAAACTGCTTATCAGGTTATCAGTGATGGACAGGTCAGTTATGCTAACGGCAGGGTTAACGTTAAAAAGGCCAAGAGTCTGACGATTATTCATACGGCCGCAACTGATTATCAGATGAACTATCCGCACTACAACGGGAATGATTTTAAGAAGCAGGTTGCTAACAGATTGGATAAGGCGGTAAAGGAGAATTATACATCCTTATTGAAAGAGCATATAGCAGATTACACGCAATTGTTTCATCGTACCACCTTTAAGTTGTCTGGGAAATCGAATACCGCCTTGCCCACAGATAAACGGCAGAAAATCTTTTTTGAAGGTGCAGAAGATGTGGGGATGGAAGAACTTTATTTCCAATACGGGCGTTATCTCATGATTGCTGCCTCCCGTCCGGGAACTATGCCGATGCATCTGCAGGGGAAATGGAACAATAGTGTGAGCCCCCCTTGGGCCGCGGATTACCATACCAATATCAATGAGCAGATGCTCTATTGGCCCGCAGAGGTAACCCATCTTGCTGAGTGCCATGAACCCTTGATTGATTACATCGAAAGCTTGGTGGCGCCTGGGAAAAAAAGTGCTTATGACTTCTTCCGTACACGTGGTTGGATAGTAAATACGATGAATAATGCCTACGGTTATACAGGGGTAAACTGGGGTTTACCTTGGGGCTTCTTTCCCGGAGGTGCGGCCTGGTTAACACAACATGTTTGGGAACACTATGCCTATGGTTTAGACGCCGCTTATTTGCGAAATAAAGCTTACCCGATCATGAAAGAAGCTGCCTTATTTTGGATGGATTATTTAACGCCGGATGAACAAGGTTATTTGGTATCGTCTCCTTCCTATTCGCCAGAGCATGGGGGGATTTCAGGGGGTGCATCGATGGATCACCAGATTGCTTGGGATATATTGAATAGTTGTGTAGAAGCAGCCAATATATTGGGCGATAAGGCTTTCGCTGATAGCGCGGCGTCAGTGCGTGATAAGATTTTACCGCCAAAGATCGGTAAATGGGGCCAGCTGCAGGAATGGAAAGAAGATGTAGATGACCCCAACAATAAACACCGGCATGTGTCGCACCTCTTTGCTTTGCATCCTGGCCGGCAGATCTCACCGCTAAAAACGCCTGAATTGGCAAAAGCTGCCAAAGTGAGTTTAGAAGCAAGGGGAGATGACGCCACAGGCTGGTCTTTGGGCTGGAAAGTCAATTTTTGGTCGCGCTTAAAGGATGGCGATCGGGCGTTGAAATTATATAAGATGGTGATTAAGCCTGCTGGGGCTGACAAAAACAATGCAGGTGAAACCACTTACGATGGTAACGGCTCTGGGTCTTATGCCAATTTACTAGATGCGCACCCTCCTTTTCAGCTGGATGGTAATATGGGAGCAACAGCTGGTGTTGCCGAAATGTTAATGCAATCGCATACAGGTGACATAGAATTATTGCCTGCTTTACCGAATGCTTGGCCGCGAGGCGAGATGAAGGGATTAAGGGCACGTGGCGGCTACACAGTGGATGTGGCATGGGAAGATGGTCGATTAAAGCAGGTGAACATCGTAGCGGATAAAGCGGGATCCAAAACATTGGTGTATGAAGGTAAATCCAAAACCCTGGATTTTGTAGCTGGAAAAAGGTATACGCTCTCCATTAAAAACTTCTAGTAGCACCTTCTCGGTTATGTCGACCGAAGTGGAGACATCTAGATCTCTCCACTTCGGTCGAGATGACGTTCTCCACTTCGGTCGAGATGACGTTCTCCGCTTCGGTCGAGATGACGTTCCCCGCTCCATTTCACTCCTGTCGAAATGACGACTTTTTAGACAGGCCCTGAGAAGATAAATGCCGATCAAGCAAACTATCTAGGGGATTTAAAATATTGGGAAGAAAAATAGAACCTTTTTTATTGAGAACGGAAGGCTATTGCTAGCAAGCTGAACCGTTCCGAAGTACACAGTGGCATCAGCTTGTGAAGGCAGCAATCGGCAGCTCAATATGCCCGTTTGGGTCTTCTAGCGAAGCTCACGGGATAATAGTAAAAGACGAACGAAGGGTTGTTTGTGTATAGGGGTGTCTCCTTTTGTATCAGGCATATTAGCCACGTATTGCAACGTAGCAAGCCAGCCAGGCAGTTATAAAGTTGTGTCTGTTTCACAAGGTCTTTATGAGCTCGGAGTCAAGCTTCTCGGTTTGGTTCCTTTGATGCTGGCCAAAGGAACTAGCCAGTGCAATGAGCACGGAAGGGCTTGAGCAAAAATGCAAAAAATGTCAATATGACTAAAATAAAGGTTCCTTTTTATTTAACAGAAGGAAATAAAATAGTCAGCTTGTATTTCCCCCCCAAAACTTTCACGTTATGATTGATAAATGCTTCGCGTTGTTTTTTGGTTTCATACATGGGAAAGTTGTATGTAATTATAGAATCATCTGTCAAGTAAGTATAAAATAGTATGGATGAATGCCGGTTTATGGGTTAGCATCTTTAAACACAATGCGTTCAATCAAAACACGCTCCTCTAATTTTTATCTAGCAAACACATAGGTTTTTACGGTTTCATTCAAAGCAATCGATTGCGTATTGCAACCGAAATGTTACGCAACCGATTACGTTGTGTGGAAATTTGTAATACCGTTTCAGGAACAATATTATTGTTTCCTATAAGAGAGGAAAAAGTAAAAGTACTGCTGAAATTTCCTTTATCCCTCTGCCTCCAGCGACACGAATAACCCGCTGGCTCTTATGGAGAAGATGTACAAGATTAACTAATTCTAACAAATCGTAAATGAACATGAACAAATCATTACTATTGTTGTTGCTGCTATGCTTTTTTGGTATCAACGCCATGGCACAACAAGAAAAAATTACCGGAAAGGTGATGGATGTACAGGGAAATCCTTTACCGGGAGTTTCTGTAATTGAAAAAAATGCTCCGAGTAACGGTACGCAAACGAATGCTGAAGGAGCATTTACACTTACGTTAAGTGGAAGTAATAAGGCCTTGATTGTAACTTATATAGGTTTTATTAAACAGGAAGTAGTTGTAGCAGGGCAAACACAGGTCAATGTTACCCTAAAAGAAGATGTCTCGGCATTAGAAGAGGTGGTGGTAACGGGATATGGTACACAGAAAAGACAGAACTTAACGGGATCCATCGCAACGGTAAGCAGTGAAAAACTGCAGGATATTACATCTCCTAACGTATCCAACATGATGCAGGGAAAAGTGGCGGGTGTAGATGTCGCTGCTAATACCGGTAGGCCCGGTGCACAACCCACCATGCGTATTCGGGGAAAAAGCTCCATTAGCTCATCTGTCGATCCATTGTGGGTGGTAGATGGTGTCATCTGGCAAGGAGTACCTAATTTAAATCCACAGGATATTGAAAGTATTTCTGTCTTAAAGGATGCGGCTGCAGCCGCTTTATATGGTTCAAGAGGAGCCAATGGTGTCATGGTTGTAACGACTAAATCGGCAAAAGGGGAGGGTACCAGTACCATTAGTGCAAATGCCAGAACGGGGGTTTCGACATTCAATACAGGCAAATTTAAATTGATGAATTCAAGGGAACTGTATGATTATTATGGTCAATTTGCTAATCAGAACGCTATTCCTGATTATTATACAGAAGACTTGCTGGCAACCAATACAGATTGGCTAGATCTTGGTTCGCAAAATGGTTTAACCCAAGACTATAATGTTTCTTATATGGGTGCAACCGAAAAGGCAAAAATTTATGCCGGAGGAAATTACTATAAAGAGAAGGGCTCTGTAAAGGGCTATGGCTATGAAAGGTTTTCAGGAAGAATGAATGTAGACTATCAGATTAGCAAACGTTTTACCTTTAAACCAAAGCTTTCGGCCACATATACGTCAACAGATGACCAACAGCATTCAATCTATGATATGTTTAGGTCTTTACCATGGGACAAACCTTACAATGCCGATGGGACTGCGGTTAACCCTCAGGCAACGGGTGTCAGATGGTACGGTAGAGATCTGAGTAATTATCTGTACGATTTGCAATGGAATTATACCAAAGGGAATAATTTCAATGGAATTGCTAATGTCGACTTTGAATATAAGATTACGGATCACCTATCGTTTATTTCAACGAATAATATTACCTACCTAAATGCAGAATCGCTTGGATACACTGATCCCCAATCCAATGCCGGATTGAGTACCAATGGCCAGATACAGCAGATTACGGCAAAAAGGACAACGAGATTCACCAATCAAATGTTGAGCTATCAAAATACATTCGGAAAGCATAGTATCAATGCCTTGGCTGCTTATGAATTTAGCGATTATAATTACAATGATGTAGATGGGATCGGCATTGGTATTGTTTCGGGAGCCTCTACCCTTAGTGCGGCATCGGAACCACTGAGTCTTACCGGAACGAAATTTAATTATGCATTTCAGTCATTCTTGGTAAATGCAAATTATAGTTATGATGATCGTTATAATCTTCAAGTGTCGTTCAGACGGGATGGCGCTTCACGATTCGGACAAGATTCGCAGTATGGAAATTTTTATGCGATAAGTGGCTCCTGGAACCTGCATAAGGAAGCCTTCTTTGATGTGGATAAAGTAGATTATCTCCGATTAAAACTTGCCCATGGTAGTGTGGGAAATACGCCGCTTTCTATCTATCCACAGTATGAATTATATTCTTTATCTGCTCAGTATAATGGTGTACCGGCAGCATATCCCAATCAACTAGGGAATACGGACTTGGCATGGGAGCGTGCATATGATACGAATTTAGGACTCGAGTTTGGATTGTTCGAGAAGTTGGAAGGAACTTTTGAAGTCTATAATAAAAACACAAGCGATCTGTTGCATTTTGTGCCTCTTCCGGCAGTGTCTGGATTTAGCGGATATTGGGATAATATTGGAGCGGTGCGCAATCGAGGGTTTGAGTTTACTTTAGGAGCAGATGTAGTTAAAGGGAAAGATTTCAGCTGGCGGTTGGATGCAAATATAGGCCGAAATGTTAATAAAATTACGGAACTATATAATGGTCGGCAAATATCGGGATTTCGCATCATCGAAGTAGGGAGCAATATAGATACATGGTATATGCGTAAATGGGCGGGTGTAAACCCGGAAGATGGTACTCCTCAATGGGAAGTTGTTGATGCTAATACGGGCGCGGTTTCGACTACCGGAAATTATAACGAAGCAACCTTAGAACGTGCCGGAACGTCGACACCCGATATATATGGTGGGTTTGGAACAGCTATTCGATATAAGGGGGCCTACCTAAACGCAAACTTCTCTTATTCTGTAGGTGCAGACGTTTATAATTACGGACGTGAAACCTTTGATAGTGATGGTGCATATCCAACTTACAATCAGATCCTTTTACAGGATGGTTGGTCTAGGTGGAGCCCAGAACATCCCAATGCAACACACCCGCAGTTAGTGTATGGGGGTAATTCAAATTCGAATAAGACCTCTTCAAGATTCTTAGAAGATGCAAGTTATTTACGTTTGCGTAACATTACAGCCGGGTATAGTTTTCCAGAAAGAATAACCAATAAACTAGGTTTAAAAGGTCTAAGTGCTTATGTGTCTGTAGATAATTTGTTTACGATTACGAAGTACTCGGGGATCGATCCAGAAGCGGCTATTAATGGTTCTGTTTACTCACCTACGTCAGACTACTCAGAGAAAGGTACTGGTTTCTCGGTAGCTAGTGATACCCAATCGCCCTACCCGCTACCAAGGAGGTTTACTTTCGGTATTAATTTATCTCTATAAATTTAAAAAAACAGCTATGAATTGTCTCAGAAAAAAATACAATAAACTATTGGCTTGCCTATTTATGTTGACGGTAAGCGCTTGCAGTGTGGATAAATCGCCCTATGATGCAGTAGTCTCTGAAGATCTGCTCAATACGCAAACGGGTCTGGAAGCAGCAACAGCAGGAAATTATGATCTATTGAAAAATATAGTAGCCGATTGGCATATTTTGCATGAGTTTTCAGGTGATAATGTCTCCGTCAGCGGAACGACAACAGATAATTTATTCTATACCTATACCTATCAGCGCTTGGCTAATAATTCCAGAACAACTAGTTTTTGGACGAATGCTTATAAGGTAATTGTGGGTGCAAATAAGGTGATAGAAGCTATTGATAATCATGCAGACGCGACAGCAAACGGTCAACTCCTTGCTGAAAACTACTATCTCAGAGCCTTTATACATTTTCAACTGGTCAATATTTTTGGAAGACCCTATAATCAAGGGGGTGATAATCTTGGAGTGCCTATCAAAGTGGATGCAGACGCATTTAATAATCCGGTTAGGGCAACGGTTGGAGAAGTATATGCGCAAATTGAACGTGATTTACAAACGGCCGTCGATTTGTTTGATAAAGAAAAGGAGAATGTTTTTGCAAGCAAAGAGGCATGCTGGGCGCTTCTTTCCAGACTCTATCTATATGAAGAACAGTATGACAAGGCCATTGAGTATGCAGACAAAGTGATTAGTTCAGGAAAATACGGTCTGTTGGAAACGGAAAAATTGGCCAGTTATTCAACCATACAACCTGAGCAAAACCCGGAAACCATATTCGCCATTAAATTTAAACCGAATATTGATTATCCTGATAACGGATGGGCAACTATAGGCTCCTTATATGCCACGATTTTAGGTTCTGGTTGGGGCGAGATGTACGCTTCCCGGAGCTATTTGGAATCAATTAGAGAATTTCCGGAAGATGTGCGTAATAACTTTATCCAACCGGTTGTAGAAGATGAAGGAGTGTTATGGGCTATTTATGTTGATAACGCTTCTAAGTATAAATGGCAAGTGGTGACAAAAAGCGGAGATGATTACATTTATAATGAAAATAATGCGACGGTTACACTTGATAAAGAAGCTGATGGACATGGTGGCTTTCATTATTTTATTCAAACTGCCGAGGGTAAAAAAAGAGTACTTATTGACCATCAATTAGCTGTTCGGAATGGTTTTCCAAAATATTATATTTTAAAATGTTCCGGACAGGAGGGGCAGGCCCATTTATGGTCGCCCGTTGTATCCCGTTTAGCGGAAATGTATCTGAACCGTGCGGAGGCCTACGCGAAACTCGGCAACGAGGCCAAAGCGTTAGAAGATGTGAATATAATCCGTAGCAGAGCAGGTATCCCAGCAGCGGGACTATATACAGCAGGGAATCTTCAGGGTAAGACGATCATCGATATTGTATGGGAAGAACGTCGACTGGAGCTGGCTTATGAAGGGAACCGTAAAGTAGATGTATTCAGAAATAAACAACCGATGGACCGGCACTTCCCTGGAGCGCACTTGCTGGGAAATAGCCCTATCACGGAAATAGATTACCAGGATAAAGCGGTTATTGAATTCATTCCCGAAGCGCAGATTTTATTACAAGAAGGATTAATACAGAATCCTTAATCTCCATTTTGCTTTCATTAAAAGGAAAAAAGCCATCCGATTCATTCCGGATGGTTTTTTTGTGATTGTTTCTCCGACTTTGTAAGGTGATAAGCCTATCTTATAACTCCACATCCTTCAAATAGGTACAACGTTTGAATGGCTTTAAAAGGCCGTTTTTCGGGTCTCTTCTGGTGTTTTTTATTGCTAAAAAAGTTAAGCTGAAAATCTCTTCATTAATTTTATACCCGACGATTTAACCAATAAAAGCTGATTTAATCAGAAACACTAACAAACCAATTTAAAGTAATAAAAGGAGACCACTTATGATCAAGATTTTTCCTCGAGCTGTTTTGTGTTTAAAAAAAACTGGACTACAGTATGGATGGTGCTTGCTGTTGCTGTTTTTTTTATCGCCCCAGGTATTCGCACAAGAGGCAGTAACGGTTAAGGGAACAGTGCTTTCCCAAGGTGACAATTTGCCTTTGCCGGGAGCCGGCGTTCTTGAAAAAGGAACGAAGAATGGCGTGAGCACAGATGAAAAAGGGCAATTTGTGCTCACTAATGTGAAATCAGATGCCATACTCGTTATTTCATCGATTGGCTATGTACAGCAGGAAATCGCTGTAGGTACACAACAAGCTATACAAGTATTATTAGCACCCGATATGTCGAATTTAGACGAAGTGGTAGTAGTGGGTTATGGAACCACCCGAAAACGTGATTTAACAGGCGCTGTCTCACAAGTACGCAGCGAGGTCATCCAGAACGAAGCGCCAGCACAATTAAGCGACATGTTGCGAGGTAATGTGGCAGGCTTGAACGTGGGCTACAACAGAAGTGCTAAAGGCGGAGGAAGTTTGCAATTAAGGGGGCGAAATTCTTTAAATGCTAGTACTAGCCCGCTGATTGTATTGGATGGTGCCATCTATTACGGTGCTTGGGAGGATATCAATCCAAACGATATTGAAACGGTAGACGTGCTGAAGGACGCCAGTGCCGCTGCCGTCTTTGGCGCTAAATCGGCCAGTGGGGTGATTTTGGTGACGACGAAAAAAGGAAAAGAAGGGAAGCCAATGATCAATTACAGTACCAATATTGGTGTGGCAACCATGGCTGTGAATGAGCCGGTGCATGATGCGCAGACTTTTGTTCCTTGGCGACAGGATGTGTTTAAAAGTATCAACCCGAATGCGCAACCTTATCGTTTCGATGATCCGCGTAGCTTGCCTGCCGATATAAGTATTGACGATTGGCTGGATTATGATGGTTCAACTGGAGATCCGGTAAGGGCTTGGTTACGCCGCTTAAATCTGCAACCGGTAGAAATTGACAACTACCTAGCGGGCAGGTCGGTCGACTGGTATGATGTGAGTTTTCAGAATGGCCTCCGGCAGGATCACAATATAAGTGTTTCCGGCAGAAATAAAGATATATCGTATTACCTCGGTGCCGGTTATATGAATAACGAAGGCATTGTGACGGGCGATGGATTTAAGACCTTACGTACTCGTGCCAATATAGAAGCGAATATCACCGATTTCTTACAGGTGGGTATGAATACGCAGTTTGTTTCCCGAAACGAAAGTGCCATTGGCTATGCCTGGGGAGAGATTACCAATCTATCGCCCTGGGGGAGTCAGTATAACGAGGATGGGGAGCTGATCTGGAGGCCAAATGGGGAACCAACTGGCGGGGTGAATCCAGGTTACGATGCTTCGCATAGGGATTATTTAATGCGTATCAATTCGCTGAACACAACGCTATTCGCGAAAGTGACTTTGCCTTTTGGTTTTACCTGGCAAACCAATTTTACTCCACAGTTGGAAGTGTTGGAACAATATAATCATAATCAATCATCGCATGAGGCTTGGGCCGCTTATGGAGGTAGCGCTTATCGGCGCAATCGGCAAACGTATTATTGGCAGTTGGATAATATCCTGAAATGGAACAAAACCTTTCAGGATATACACCGTTTCGATGCCACGTTTTTAGTGAATGCGGAGAAATTCCAACGTTGGGAGAGCAGGATGCAGGCGGATAACTTTGATCCGAACGACGATCTGGGTTATCATGGGATGCCTGTCGGTATTAATCCTATTTTAGACCATGGGCCAGATGGAACCGGAGATCAGTATAGCACCGGTGATGCCTTAATGGCCCGATTGGTGTATACCTTTAAAGACCGTTACATCTTTACAGGTACTTTTCGCCGGGACGGTTATTCGGCCTTCGGGCAATTGAATCCCCGTGCTAATTTTGGTTCAGTGGCGTTTGGTTGGGTCTTTACGGATGAACCTTTTTTCAAAAGCGAATGGTTCAACTACGGAAAACTTAGGGCCTCCTGGGGAAGTAATGGTAACCGCGACATCGGGAGATATGTAGCACTTGCGGATTTGACCACTGGGAAATATTTACACGTGCAACCAAATGGTACGGTAGTACAGGTGAATCAATTATGGGTAAACCGCATGCGTAACCGCGAATTACGTTGGGAACGGACGGAATCATACAACTTGGGCTTAGATTTCGCGCTGTTTAATAATCGCTTAGACGGTAGTATTGAAACATACGTGTCGAATACGACAGACTTATTAGTAGAAAGAAGGTTACCCACCGTAAGTGGTTTTGACTGGGTTATGAGTAACCTGGGAAAGGTGCGTAATAAAGGTATTGAAGTGACCTTGAATTCCAATAATATGCAAAGGGATAACTTCTCTTGGCGTACCACAGCAACCTTTCAGTTAAATCGAAACTCTATTCAAGAATTGTACGGTGACTTAGGTCCAGATGGGCGGGAATTGAACGATATACAGAATGGCTGGTTTATCGGTCAGCCTACCGATGTGATCTGGGACTGGAAAGCACTGAGGGTATATCAGCTGGGTGAAGAAGAAGAGGCGGCGCGTTACGGCTTACAACCCGGTGATTATAAGTTGGAGGATGTCAACGATGATGGTCGATTTACAAATGACGATAAGCAATTTGTGGGTTATGCTGATCCCCGATTCCGCTGGTCTTTAAGAAATGATTTTCAACTGTATAAGAACTTTACCTTTTCCTTCATGATGTACTCTTTGTGGGGGCATTCAGAACCTTTCAATGCGTTAAAAAGCCGCAACGGATTTCCGGATAGACAGAATTCTTATCAATTCCCCTATTGGACACCGGATAACCCGTCTAATGAATGGGCGCGGATCAGTTCGAGTGAGGGAAGTGCTACAGGCTTTAATATTTATCGCAAACGTTCTTTTATTCGTTTGGATAATGTATCGATAGCCTATAATGTGCCCAAAAGTGCGATTAGCAAATTTAAACTGCAAAACCTTAGGGTCTATTTCAACGTCCGGAATGCTGCCATGTACGCGCCGCAATGGGAGTTCTGGGATCCCGAATGGAACGATTCTGATCCCAATCAATATGCTGGGCCTACCCCACGGTTTTTCACTTTTGGCTTAGATTTAACGCTATAGCCATTAAAAAAATATTCTAATGAAAAAGCAATTTAAAAACACTATATATATCGGATTAAGCAGCTTATTGCTCTGCACCACCAGTTGTAAACGCGATTTTCTGGAACCGCGACCCTTATCTTTTTTTACACCGGAACAGTCTTTTTCTTCTGCTGAGGGCTTATGGGCAACGCTGGTTGCCTGTGAACGGAATATGCGAAACGAAACCCATCAAGATGGGGCGCCTATTGTCACGGAAACCATTTATTCGGATATTGCCGTTTCGGGGAGTACGGATAAGCCGGGGCCGGCGATTGATTTAAACTTGGTGATCCGGCCGGATGCGAATCTGGATAATATTGAATTTGAAAACCGGATCGGTTGGTACTGGCGGGAAGGCTATCGGGCTATCCGCTATGCTAATACAACCATCACCTACATTGACGTGCCTCAGGATTATGCTTCGGAGGCGGAACGGAATCAATTACTGGGATCCGCTTATTTTTATCGGGCTTACCGTTACTACCGCCTAACCCAACAGTTTGGTGATATTCCGTTAATACTGGAGGAGCCGCAGGGGCCTAAATTGGACTATTACAGCACGAAACGGGAAGTCATTCTGCAAAAAATGAAGGAAGATTTGGAGTTTGCGCAGGAGTGGGTGCCGGATGGGGGAGTGAAAGGACGGGTGACCAAGGGAGCCGTAAGTCATTTGTTAACCAAAGTGAATTTGGCCTTGGGTTTGTTTGACGATGCCATACAGTCGGCAAGCAACGTTATAGATGGTGGAACTTATGCCTTGATGACGGAACGTTTTGGTGCTTACGCCAATAATGCGGAGCGAAATATTATTTGGGACTTACATCGTCCGGAAAATAAATCGTTGGCTGCAAATAGGGAGGCTTTAATGTTGGTGATTGACCGGATAAACATAGACGGGAATGTGTCCGATGGAATACGCACTATGCGGAATGCGCTGCCGATGTGGGGGAATGCGGGTATCCTCACACCGGCAGGAAATCGGGCAACGTCTGATCAACCGAATGCGGAAATTGATCAATTAAGGATGTATGGAAGGGGAATTGCGCGTGTGCGACCTGTTTGGCATACGCAGAAGGGGATCTGGACAGATGATACCGACCTGCGTCATGCACCAGGGAACTGGATGGATATGGAGGATTTGGTGTATAACGCGCCCTCTCTTAAAGGAACCGATCCTTATTATGGACAGCATTTGCAATATCGAAACGATCGGGGTACGATACTGACGAATGATACCATCCGGAACTGGTTCAGTTGGCCACATTATAAGTTATTTGTGGAAGATCCGCAACGCGTAACTCCCGATGGTGGAAATAGCGACTGGTATGTTTTCCGCTTAGCGGAAACCTATCTGCTTCGAGCGGAAGCGTATTTTTGGAAAGACGATCTCGCCAATGCCGCTGCAGACATCAATGCCGTGCGAAACCGCGCCCAAGCTACACCGATTGCCCCTGCGGAAGTGAATATGGGTATGATCTTGGATGAGCGTACTCGTGAACTATATTACGAAGAACCCCGTAAATCGGAACTGACGCGTATTGCTTATATTTTTGCGCTGACTGGTAAAGTTGCCGAGAACGGAAAATCCTACAGTCTGTCTACCTTTTCACAGGATAATTATTTTTACGATCGGGTAATGGCCGTGAGCGATTTTTATAATAAGGGCGTAAGAACGAACTTTGGTGTGCCCTATACCATGAGCCCTTTTCATGTGCTTTGGCCGGTTCCGATTGGTGCGATTAATGGTAATACACAAGGTGTGATCAACCAAAATGAAGGCTATAGCGGTTTTGAAAGCAATGTGCCGCCTTTAGAAGAAATTATTGAACAAGAATAGTCTTGTTCTGTTATAGATTGTGTGCGAGAATAGAAAGCAAATGATGTATATTAAAAGTTAAAAATGAAAACAAAATGTATTGTCTTCGGACTCCTGTTAGCACATTCCGTGCTTTTTGCACAGGAAAAGCGAGCACAAGAAGAGAATGGATTGATTCGGTTGAACGATCGAGAAGGACATTTCCTTATAGGATATCAATATGGTGAGGTATTCCCGCCTGCGGGAATAGATAGTGCCTTTCGTAGGGCTGGATTTATCCATCCTTTGAATACCTTATCCGGGAAAACGTTAACACGTATTCAACCTCCCGATCATTATCATCACTTTGGTCTGTGGAATCCTTGGACAAGGGTTGAATATAAAGGGAAAGTATATGATCTTTGGAACCTGGGGGATAAACAGGGTACCGTTAGACCTTTATCTGTAAAAAAGTTCAAGAAAGGTAAATCGACTGGATTTATAGCCAAGCACGCGCATATCGTTTTCCCTTCCGCCGGGCAGGAAGAGCAGATCCTGGAAGAGGATTGGGATGTGAAAATCACGCCGATTGATGCGAAAAAATATAGCTGTGATATTACCTCTACCTTTCGTGTTCTCGGAAGTGACACGGTAACTTTCAAGGAATATCGCTATGCGGGTTTGGGTTTTCGGGCAAATGAACAATGGACGAATCAGAATAGTAAAATCACCACTTCCAGTGGTAAGGATCGTAAAGATGCGGATGGATCCCTCGAAAAATGGGTGATGGCCGAAGGTACGATTGATGGTACTCATGCGGGGATTCTCTTTTTGTCTTATCCAGAAAATTACAATCATCCGGAGCCAATTAGAGTTTGGCCAGAAAAAGAAAATAGAGGAAGAGGGGATGTGTTTGTGAATTTTGCACCTACTAAGAATAAAGATTGGGTACTACTGCCCGGTAAAAAGTATCAATTGAGGTATCGCTTGATTGTGTTCGATGATAGCTTAAGTGCTGCAGAGGCTGAGGCCTTTTGGAAGGATTTTGCAGGAAAGTAGTTGAGTAGTCAGCATAGTTGCGTAGTAATAGTGGGAATGGAGTCGGTTAGGTTAGCTCATGAGTTAGGTAAGCGGATAATGCTTTTATCGTTCTTTAAAATAAATGTAATGTGCAGGGAAGTGTAATCAATTGGGTCTGATATTTTTTTTGGGGTTGATGTATGGTTTGAAGTAATAGACTGCCGGCTTTGACTCCAATTTCATAAGGCTGTTCCTTTAAGGAGGCGAGTGGGGGGTGTTCAAAGTGACTAAATAAAGGGAGTGCTCCATAACCGATTAATTCGATGTTAGGATATTGATCAGGAAATTCTTTACGAAGACAGGTCATCACATCTAACATCAGATAATCTTTGAATAACAGCAACGCTGTTGGAGGAGACGACAGCTGTAGCAAGTTTCTGACTAGTTGCGCGGTTTTTATAGAACTTAGGTCGCTTTCCACAATCAATGATTGATCTAACGTGATGTTTTCTTTTAATAAACCGTCCCGATATCCGAGGAAGCGGTCGCGACTGGTAGCGAAATGAGAGGGCCCATTGATAAAGCCTATGCGTTGATGTCCGCGTGAGACAAACAGGCGAATGGCCTCTGAGGCTGCATGATAAACATCACTGCTGACACAGCTGTGAACTTCGTTGATGGGTTTGCGGGCAAAAAACATAACAGGAATACCGGCACGCTCCAGTTTACGCAGATGATCGATGTTCTTGGTCTCTTTTGAGATGGCTATTAATAAACCATCAATACGATTGCTTTGCATGACGGATACGAGCTCCTTCTCCCGTTGGAGGCTTTCGTTGTTTTGGCCTATTAACACCGTGAATTTTGCTTCCGAAGCGATCTTCTCAAATCCACTTACTGCATGTGTGTAAAAATGGTCGAGTAAAGTGGGAACGATAATTCCTAAAGTGAAGCTTTTCTGTTGTTTAAATTGAATGGCTGTTCTATTCGGACTGTAATCAAGTTTTGTTGCTGTTGCGATCACGCGTTCCTTCGTCGTGGCACCAATACTCGGGTGCCCGTGTAACGCCTTGGATACGGTAGAGAAGGAAACGTTAAGTACCTTTGCAATGTCTTTTATAGTCGTAGGGCTTTTAACCATATAAAGAACAAATGTATTGTTCTTCCTTGACTCGCTTTGAACGGTGATTTTCATAATTTAGTCTTATTGTATCATTTTACGATATCGTTATCGTGAATTTTTAAGCGACTACGTGCCGTAAAAGTGTGCGGCTATTACTATTATTGTATTTGTTGTGGGATACTTGGTTGGATAGAAAACAAAAAGGACACAACACCAATTTTTAAACTATCAAGAATAAGAATCGAAAGGATATTAAGGTTGTGAAGAAAATTGTATGGTTAAAATACTTGTGCCTGATCGTGGTGCTCCAGGGGTATGTGGATATAGTATATGGGCAATCTGTGTCATGGACGCAGGTGAAAGTATTGGTTTATACTAAAAACGGCGACGGATTTATTCATGACAATATTGCAAATTCCGTCGAGGCAATCCGGACACTTGGGAAAGCAAATGGTTTTGCCGTGGATGTAAGTGATCATCCGGGCGATTTTACAGATGCCAACCTAAAACAGTACGATGTGCTTATTTTCTCCAATACAAACAATGATGTGTTCGACAATGATGAACAGCGACTGGCATTGAGGCGATACATACAGGCTGGAGGTGGTTTTGTAGGCATTCACTCGGCATCCGGAACGGAAAGAAAATGGACATGGTTTAAGCAATTACTTGGAGGAACCTTTGATTGGCATGAGCCGGGTCAACCATTTACGGTCAATATGATCGATCAGCAACATCCTTCTGTTAGCCATTTACCGCAATCGTGGAAAAGAGCAAAAGATGAATGTTATTACCTGAAGGAAATGGAAGTGAATCTGCATGTAATTGCTGTAAATGATTTAACGACGATCGATCAAGTACGGGAACGCCGACCGATTACCTTCGGTAATAAATTCCCTTCCGTGTGGTGCCATGAATTTGATGGCGGTAGGGCTTGGTATACGTCGCTCGGCCATCAGAAAGAAGATTATCAAGATGAAGCTTTTCAGCAACATATTTTAGGGGGTATACAGTGGGTAGTAGGTGGCCAAGAAGGAAGAGATTATCATAAAGCTATTGCAACAAGTATCCATATTGAATAAATTTAAGATCATGTAGTTCCACTAGTTGACGGATCGTGGATGCTATCAAAAACAATAACAATGAATAACATCAAAGGCGCCATCTAACCGCTTAAAAACAAAAAGAGAGATGAACCGTCCATGTTTATCCGCCAGCTGGCGGATTCATCACACAGGGGAATGTGAATTTATTCATGGATTTTAAATTTTTAATTTGCGTTCATGAGCCCTCCGGGGTTTAAATGTGGTAAGCTCCATCCGACGGATGGAATAAAAACCGCTTTACGGTTCATGAGTACCGATAGAAAATAAACGTGAACGAATAATTATTTACGGATGAAAAAAAACCAAATAAACCGCCGCAAATTCATAGAACAATCCACAAAAGGATCTGCAGTCTTATTGGCTGTCGCTGCCTTTCCAACCATCGTACCTTCATCGGTGTTCGGGAAAAATGCACCCAGTAACCGCATACAGATCGGTCAGATCGGTTTTGGCAGAATAGGAATGACGCATGATCTGCCCGAAGTAATGAAACATGATTATGCAACGGTCGTGGCCGTAGCCGATCTGGACAGCAACCGATTGAAACAAGGTAAAGCGTGGATAGAGAAGAAACATTTGGATGATTTTGGGAAGTCTGTGCAGGTGAAAACGTATGATAACTATAAAGAGCTGATTGCTTCCAAGGAAATTGATGCCGTGGTGATCAGCACGCCCGATCATTGGCACGCACAACCCGCTATGGAAGCAGCTTTGGCAGGCAAACATATTTATTTGCAGAAACCAACGGCATTGACGATAGAAGAGGGGAGAACAATGGCCGACGCTATCAAGAAAACGGGTGTGGTTTTTCAACTGGGCACTCAGCAACGATCCATGAATCCTTGGCCACAGTTTAAGCGGACTTGTGAATTGGTTCGTAACGGGCGTATCGGGCAGCTTCAACGTATACAGATTGGCCTTCCAATTGACCCAGCTGGAGGAGATATCACGAAAATGCCCGTTCCGTCTAATCTGAATTATGATATGTGGCTGGGTTCGACTCCTGAGGTGTATTATACGAAAGATAGGGTACACTCCCAAACGGAAATCGATGGAGAAAGACCCGGATGGTTGCGCTGTGAACAATTTTGTGCAGGTATGATTACCGGATGGGGAGTACATCATTTCGATATTGCTCATTGGGGTATGGGAGTAGACCTAAGCGGCCCTCTAGAAGTGGAAGGAAGGGCTGAATTCCCAACATCCGGTTTATGGGATGTACATGGTACATATGAAATACATGCCTTATATCCAAATGATGTGCGTGTCGAAGTACGGGATACCTTTCCGAATGGGGTGCGTTTTGAAGGAACGGAGGGATGGATTTTTGTTTCAAGAGGTAATGTAGGTGTAACCGCTACAGATCCAACAGCTGTTGCGGGAGAAAAAGATAATAAAGCTTTTTATGCAAGTGATCCAAAAATCTTAACTTCGAATATCGGACCGAATGATATACAGCTGTATGAGAGTCCGGAACAACACACTAATTGGTTAGAATGCATCAAAAACGGAAAGGAAACAATCAGTCCTGTAGAGGTAGCACAACGCGTTGGTTCTGCTTGTATAGTGGCTCATACAGCAATGAAATTGGGCAGGAAATTGAAATGGGATGTTAGTGCCGAAAAATTTGTTGGCGATGAGGAAGCAAATGCAACGTTGTCACGGCCGCAACGCTTTCCATACGGAACCAGTTACGTGAAAGGATGAGGAAATGGACACTATCGCATGTCATCTCGACCGGAGTGGAGAGATCTAGCTATCTCGATTACGCTACGCTTCACTCGACATCACGAACAACTAATAATGAATAACTAATAACTATATAGATGTTTAGAAATAAATTTATGAAAGCAGCAGGGCTCCTATTCTTTGGAGGAGCGATAGTAGCTTGTAACAATCAATCCAATCAAGAAAAGGAAGAGGTGGAAAATATTCGTTTAGTAACGTTAGATCCTGGGCATTTTCACGCGGCCTTGGTACAGAAATCGATGTATCCCGAGGTAGACAGCACGGTATATGTCTATGCACCATCGGATGGTAAAGATTTAAAAGGACATCTAGACCTTATTAACGGATATAATACGAGAGCAGACGATGCCACTCATTGGAAAGAAGAGGTCTATACCGGTGATGATTTTTTGCAAAAGATGATCGCCGAAAAAAAAGGAAACGTTGTTGTATTGGCAGGGAATAATCAGCGCAAAATAGATTACATTACGCAATCTATAGGGGCAGGGTTAAATGTGCTGGCCGATAAGCCTATGGCGATAGACGTGGAAGGGTTTCAAAAATTGGAGAAAGCTTTTGCTGCTGCAAAAGAAAATAATGTACTGCTGTACGATATCATGACAGAACGATTTGAAATCACAGCAGCTTTGCAGAAAGAATTTTCGCAGAAGAATACCTTATTTGGAGAATTGGAGAAGGGTACGGTTGAGAAACCTGCTATCACCAAAGAAAGTGTACATCATTTTTTCAAGAATGTATCCGGCAAGCCACTTATCAGACCCTCTTGGTTCTTTGATGTAACACAACAGGGAGAAGGGATCGTGGATGTAACAACACACCTAGTAGATTTGGTGCAATGGGAAGGATTTCCAGGACAAATAATTGATTATAAAAAAGATATTGAACTTTTAAGTGCTAAAAGGTGGCCTACGTGGCTCACAGCGACACAGTTTAAAACAGCTACGGAAGAAGATTTTCCCGAAAACCTGAAGGAGAATATAAATGAAAAAGGCGATTTGGGTGTATTTTCTAATGGAGAGATTAATTATACTATCAAGGGTGTACATGCTAAAGTGGTGGTAAAATGGAATTTTGAAGCACCAGAAGGAACAGGTGATACACATTATTCTATTATGCGTGGTACAAAAGCGAATCTCATTATCAAGCAGGGTAAGGAAGAAGGTTATAAACCTGTATTATATATAGAGGCGGTAGACGCGAATCCATCAAATTTTGATCAAACGATAAAAGAAGTTGTAGCGGAAATAGCTAGCCAACATAGCGGTGTTAATGTAGTAAAAATAAAAGATGGGTATTATAAGGTAGAAGTACCGGAAGTGCTAAAAACAAGCCATGAAGAACATTTTGCCCAGGTTGCACAGAATTATCTTACTTATTTAGGGGATAAGCAGTTACCTGATTGGGAAGTTCCGAATATGATTGCGAAGTATTTTATTACAACAAAGGCATTGGAATTGGCAAAGAAATAAAAAGGGATAATCATGTTTCTAAAGAGATTAAAACAAACAATATACTGATGAATACAAGAAGAAACTTTTTGAAAAAAGGGATGATGGGTGCGGTGGCTGCTACGCTAGTGGATAGCCCTTACAATCTTATAAATGCGCAACCGAATAAAGAGGCGAAGCTTAAGGAAGATCCCTTTAAACTCGGCATTGCTGGGTATAGCTTTGTGAATTTCAACCTCGATCAATCCTTGGAAATGATGAAAAAGGTAGATGTACATTATCTATGTATTAAGGATTTTCATTTGCCATATAACAGCACTGCCGAGCAAATTGCTGCTTTCCATGCTAAATTAAAGCAATTTGATGTAAGCGGATATGGCGTAGGGCCTATCTATACCAAAACAAGAGAAGAGATTGATAACGCCTTTGATTATGCAAAAAGAGTAGGTGTTGACTTGATCGTGGGTATTCCCAATCATGAAGATTTGCCATATGTCGCCGAGAAGGCAAAGGAATATAATATCCGGTATGCCATACATAACCATGGGCCGGAAGATAAATTGTATCCGAATGCTTCAGTTATCTACAACCTCATTAAAGATCTTGATGCAAGGCTAGGCATCTGTTTTGATATGGGACATAACAAACGCGATGGGCATGACTCAATAGCCGATTTGCAAAAATATAGCAAGCGTATATTTGATATGCATTTAAAAAATGTGACATCGGCAACGAAAGATGGCACCACTTGTGAATTAGGACGTGGTATTATCGATATACCCGCTTTCGTGAAAATGCTGAGGAAAATAAACTACACGGGCTCTTGCAGTTTGGAGTATGAAAAAGATATGAAAGATCCATTGGCGGGTATAGCAGAATCGGTGGGATATTTCAGGGGTGTTTGTGATGGCACCAGGTAGTTGTGAGTTGCCAGTTGTGAGTGTCTAGCGCTTCCTAAAACGTATTACTTACAACGTATAATTTAGAACTTTCGGCTCTTAGCCTTTTTCCAGAAAAGCCTTTTGGTACGCCAAAGGGCTTTTTCCTGTAATCTGCTTGAAATATTTGTGAAAACTCGCAAAATTGTTAAATCCACTTTCATAACATAATTGTTTTACACTCATCTTGTTTTCTATTAGCAGTTTGCAAGCATGCCCTACCCGAATTTCCAATAAAAATCGAGAATATGTTTTGCCTGTTTTGGCTTTAAAATAACGACAAAATGAATTGGAACTGATTCCAGCAATGACCGATATATTTTCCAAGCTGATTTTTTGTCTGAAATGTCCAAGCGTGTAATCAAAAATACTGTTGATTCTGCCCTTTTCCTCTTCTTGGAGGTTTGGATGAAATCCAACGGAAGAAATTAATTGATAAGAACAATCAGATGCAATAGTAGAAAGCGCCTCCATCAACAGGATGATTCTTTGTGTCCCTTCCGATTTTAATAGTTCTTCTAGTAGGATAGCAACCTGTTTTTTTGCTGCACCGGTTACCTGTACCCCCCGTCGCGCTTTTTCGAGTAGCTGTTTGATGGTTAAGTTTTCGGGAAGTTCTAAAAATTCTTTTCCCCAGAAGTTTTCGTTGAAATGAGCTACCCGAACATCTGCCTGTTCCTTGTTCTCTTCATCAAAATAATGATCGTCAAAGCGCCAATAATGAGGTAACTGAGAGCCCACCAGTACAATATCGCCCGCATTAAAATGATTAATCTGGTCACCAATAAACTGGGTGCCCTTCCCTTTGTAAAAATGAATTAATTCTACTTCCGCATGATAATGCCATTTATTATTGATATAAGGTACAAAATCTTGTCGTACACTAAACGATTGCGTCGGGGCAGTACTGAGTTTTAATAATTGGGGTTTCATGCTATTATCAGTTTATATCCTTATTACATCATAACAAAACCAGAGGAGGTACAAATCAAAGGCGTTTTTAAAAAATTAGTAAGTTCTATGGTTAAGCTATCTCACAAAGATAGGGTATTTAATGCTAAAATAGCTGAATAATTAGCTAAAATTAGTAAGTCATTTCCTGCGGCAAATAACTTACTTTGTAACTGACTTTACCAATGAGGATAAATTTGTAATATTTTAAAGAACTGAACCTAATATTATTTTATGTCGAAGAAAAGCACGATCATACCGATTATTCTGGTTACTTCATTATTTTTTTTATGGGCCTTATTACATAATTTAAATCCGATATTAATCCCTCATCTTAGAAAAGCCTTTGCTTTAGATGATTTACAATCGTCATTAATAGATACATCCGCTTATATCAGCTATTTTGTGGTAGCTATTCCTGCCGGATTATATATGCAGCGGTATGGGTATAAAAAGGGAATATTATTAGGCTTAGTTTTATATGCATTGGGTGCTCTGTTGGTTATACCTGCGGCTTCTGAGCGCAGTTATGTCTTTTTTTTAATGGCCATTTTTGTCATAGCTGCAGGGGCAACTTTTTTAGAAACAGTGGCAAATCCTTACATCTCTATTTTGGGTGATAGGGAAACGGCTACTCAACGCTTGAATTTCGCGCAATCTTTTAATGGTCTAGGAGCAGTAGCAGCACCTATTCTGGGCGGAAAATTTATTCTCTCGGGAATAGAACATAGTGCAGAAGAATTGACTGCTATGGGCAACGAATCCATGAATGCCTATCTGCAATCGGAAGCAGATACAGTGAAGGTTCCGTATTTGGTAATTGCGGGGATCGTAGTGGCGTTGCTTTTTTTATTTATGATAACAAGACTGCCCGAGGGGCAGGAAGAGAAGGGAGCTAATGCGCATAGTGTTGGCACAAACTTCTCCCTAAAAGTGTTTCAACATAAACATTTTCTCTGGGCAGTTATTAGTCAGTTTTTCTATGTGGGAGCCCAGGTGGGTGTTGGAAGTTTTTTTATTCGATATGCAAATCATGTGGCTGATATGGGAGAAAAAAATGCTGCCTATTTATTTGGTTCGGTGGCCATGGTTGGATTTATGCTAGGAAGATTTAGTGGCACCTTCCTCATGCGCTATATTAGACCGGCCTTGTTGCTGGCCTGGTATGGTCTTTTATGTTCACTGCTTCTAGTGGTGGCGGTAGTGGCGTCTGGAGACGTTGCCTTATATGCCTTGGTGGCCGTGCCTTTTTTTATGTCCATTATGTATCCAACTATTTTTTCATTGGGCATACGGGATCTCAGTAATGAAGAAACAAAGATTGCTTCTTCATTTTTGGTCATGTCCATTATTGGAGGGGCTATCATACCCTTATTAATGGGACTGGTATCGGTTGCCGCACACAGTATACAAATTGCCTATATAGTACCTTTGCTTTGTTTTATGGTAGTATGGTACTACGGATGGAAAGGGCATAGCGTGAGGGGCGCTCACAACGCGCAACTGGCAACTAACAACTAATAACGAACAATGAAATGAAAACATACGCACTAACACTTGATTTGAAGGATGACGAGCAATTGATTGCTCAGTACGAACGGCATCATCTGGAGATATGGCCAGAAGTAAAAAAGTCTATACAAGATGCAGGAATCAAGGATATGCAGATTTATCGCGTGGGCAATCGACTGTTTATGTTGATGGAGGTGGACGATAACTTTAGTTTTGAGAAAAAGGCAGCGGCAGACGCTGCAAATCCAATAGTGCAGGAATGGGAAGCGTTGATGTGGACGTTTCAGCAACCCATACCCCAGGCGAAAGAAGGAGAGAAATGGGTGCTCATGAAGGAAATATTTAAGTTGTAAGTTACGATATGATAAGAAAATATTTACAAATCCATCCGGCGGATAACGTATTGGTGGCCTTACAGGATTTACCTGCAGGGGAAGAGATTTATTTTGGCGATCATGTTTTCGCATTGCAGGATGCCGTTGCAGCAAAACATAAATTTACCATGGATGCGATGGATGTTCATCAGGAAATTTATATGTATGGTGTGCTGGTTGGTAAAACGAACAGCGCACTCGCACAGGGGACATTAATTACTACAGAAAATATACACCATGCAGCCAATGATTTTAAACTTGGAAAGCGGAAACTGGATTGGCATCAACCAGACGTATCCGGTTTCGTAAACAGGACATTTATGGGGTATCACCGAAGCAATGGAACCGTTGGAACGGCTAATTATTGGTTGGTGATTCCCTTGGTTTTTTGTGAAAATAGGAATGTACTCGTCATGAAAGAAGCTTTTGAACAGAAACTCGGCTTTAAAAAAGCCAAAAGTTACGAGCCTGAAGTAGATCAGCTGATTTCTTTATACCAAAGAGGAGCCGCTATAGAGCAGATTCTTTCTGCTGATTTGCAGGGGATGGTTGCCAAAAAAGAAGCACATAGGGTTTTCAATAATGTTGATGGAATAAAATTCTTAAACCATGATATGGGTTGCGGGGGTACCAGAATGGATTCTGATGCATTATGCGGTTTATTGGCAGGTTATATCACGCATCCCAACGTAGCAGGCGCTACGGTGCTAAGTTTGGGATGTCAACACGCGCAGGCGAGTATTTTACAAAAGGAAATTGCTAAAAGGGACGCCCAATTTGATAAACCACTTTACATATTTGAACAGCAGAAAATAGGATCAGAAAGTGTATTACTCCAAGAAGCACTCAAACATACTTTTATCGGTTTAATGCAAGCTAATCTGCAGGAAAGACAACCAGCGGGTATGGATAAATTATGTATCGGCTTAGAATGTGGGGGGTCTGATGGCTTCTCGGGAATTTCAGCCAACCCTGCTTTGGGATATGTGTCAGATATGTTAGTCGCAATGGGAGGCTCGGTGATCTTGTCCGAATTTCCAGAGCTTTGCGGGGTGGAGCAAGAATTGAGCGATCGCTGTAAGGATGATGAGACAGCACTGCGTTTTATGGAGCTGATGAAAACCTATAATGACAAAGCAGAGCAAGATGGTAGCGGTTTTTATGCCAATCCGTCGCCCGGTAATATTCGGGATGGATTGATAACGGATGCCATTAAATCTGCCGGAGCAGCTAAGAAAGGTGGAACATCACCGGTACAGGCAGTAATTGACTATCCTGAATTGGCAAATGGCCCAGGGTTGAACTTATTATGTACACCCGGAAATGACGTAGAAAGCACCACAGCTGAAGTTGCGGCTGGCGCTAATATTGTACTCTTTACAACGGGCTTGGGCACTCCAACCGGAAATCCAATTACACCTGTTGTTAAACTGTCAACTAATACCAGGACATTTGAAAGAATGCCCGACATTATTGATATCAATTGCGGAACGATTATAGAGGGGAAAGAGACAATTGAAATGGCTGCAGAACGTATTTTAGAATATATAATAGAAGTGGCCAGTGGAAACACGCAACCAAAAGCAGTACAACTCGGACAAGATGATTTTATTCCTTGGCGCAGAGGGGTGTCTTTGTAGTTCTGTGTGAAGTGTTGCCCGTTACGAGTTTTATTTAGGAAAAAGAAAAACCGATTTTATAAAGAAAAATAAGAGCTTCGCGTAGTGTCACATACTCATAACGCGCAACTCACAACTAAAAACTAGATAGAATGTTTAACTTAACAGGAAAAACGGCCATTATTACTGGAGGGGGTAGTGGCATTGGAAAAGCAATTAGCTTACTATTTGGTAAGCAGGGAGCGGATGTACATATCTTGGAATTGAATGAGGAGGCGGCATCAACGGTTGTAAATGATATAAATGAAGGTGGAGGTAATGCATTTGCATATGGAGTAAACGTCAGCAATCAAGCAGACGTAAAAAAAGTAGTGGAAAACATCGGAAAAGTAGATATCTTAGTAAATAATGCAGGTATTGCACATGTAGGAAACCTGGAAAACTGCCATGCAGACGATTTTGAACGTGTGTATAACGTAAATGTCAAAGGTGCTTACAATGCTTTATATGCCGTAATACCCTTGATGAAAGAACGGGGTGGAGGCGTAATCCTGAATGTAGCCTCCATTGCTGCTCAGGTCGGTATTTCGGATCGATTTGCTTACTCTATGAGTAAAGGGGCAATTGCTGCGATGACGCTATCCGTGGCGAGGGATTATCTGGCCGATGGTATTCGATGCAATAGTATTTCGCCGGCCAGAGTGCATACACCTTTTGTGGATGGTTTTATTGCTAAGAACTATCCCGGCAAAGAAGAAGAGATGTTTGCAAAGTTAGCCGCTAGCCAACCCATTGGAAGAATGGCAAAACCGGAGGAAATTGCCTCATTGGTATTGTATTTATGCTCAGATGAGGCTAGCTTTATAAGCGGTAATGATTATCCCATTGACGGAGGATTTATTAAGTTGAATAATTAATTTTTGGACGACAGTATCAGGTATCAAGACATAAGATAATCGAAATATCAATCTTGATACTTGCTACTGGATACTTGATACTCATAAAAAATGAAACTAATAAGATACGGTGAGCCAAACCGAGAAAAAATAGGCGTTCAGATTGACGGAAAAAACTATGATGTTTCAGCCTTAGGCGGAGATTTTAACGAGCAATTTTTTGAGGAGGATGGCCTGCAGCGTTTGGAAGAATTTGTAAAAGCTAATGAAGGTCGTTTGATAGAGATTCCAGCGGAAAGCCGTTTAGGAAGTCCGATAGCCCGCCCTTCAAAGATCGTTTGTATCGGGCTTAACTATCGGGACCACGCCGCAGAAACCAATGCCAAAATTCCAGAGGAACCCATCATTTTTATGAAATCAACTACTTCTTTGGTAGGGCCCTATGACAATATTGTGATTCCTAAAGGCTCAACGAAAACAGATTGGGAAGTAGAATTTGGTATTGTTGTCGGGAAAAAGGCCAGCTATGTAAGCGAAGAAAAAGCGATTGAGTATGTGGCTGGTTATGTGCTTCATAATGATGTTTCGGAAAGGGAGTATCAGTTAGAGCGCGGTGGCACCTGGGATAAAGGCAAAGGTTGTGATACCTTCGCACCTATTGGTCCGTTTATGGCGACAAAAGACGAAATTGAAGATATCAATCATGTTCGCTTATGGTTGAGTGTGAATGGAAAAATGATGCAGGATGGCAATACCAAAAATTTGATTTTCAACGTACCTTTTATTGTTTCTTATATCAGTCAGTTTATGACATTGTTACCAGGGGATATCATTTCTACGGGCACACCGGCGGGGGTCGGATTGGGATTTACTCCCCCTATATATTTGAAGCCCGGAGATGTCGTGGAGTTGGGCGCCGAAGGATTAGGATCATCTAAACAAGTGGTTAAAAGCTATGAAGCGCATTGATTCACATCAGCATTTTTGGATTTATAATACGGAGAGAGACCTTTGGATAACAGACGACATGGCTGTGATTCGAAGAGATTTCCTGCCGGGCGACTTAGTTTCTGTACTAGCGTCAAATGGTATAGATGGATGTGTAGCTGTTCAGGCAGATCAGTCGGAAGAAGAAACCCGTTTTCTTTTATCTCTGGCCACACAGCATCCATTTATCAAGGGCGTTGTGGGTTGGGCGGATCTAAAAAGCGCTCATATTGAAGAGCGGCTCGCTCATTACAGTTTGTTTCCTAAATTAAAGGGTTTCAGGCATATCATACAGGGAGAAGCCAATCCCCAATTTATGTTGAGCCCAACTTTTATTAGGGGTGTGGCCGCGCTGCATAAATTTGGTTTTACCTATGATATACTCGTTAAACCGAAACATTTGCAGGCGGTGATTAAATTTTTAGATCATTTTGAAGATGATCAAAAATTTGTGATCGATCACTTGGCCAAGCCTTATATTGCTTTGAGAAAAACGGATCCTTGGTCGATAGAGATGAAAACGCTTTCCAAACACCGCAATCTGTACTGTAAACTTTCAGGAATGGTAACGGAAGCAAACTGGAAACAATGGAAAACAGACGATTTTACTTATTATATCAATCACCTACTGGATACTTTTGGCCCGGAACGATTAATGTTTGGCTCAGACTGGCCGGTATGTCTTGTAGCCGCTCAGTATGAGCAAGTGGTAGAATTGCTGGATAAACATATAACAAGGCTTTCACCCGATGAGCAAGCCTTGATATGGTATAAGAATGCAGAAAGTTTTTATAAATTAAATTAAGCTGCTTAAGGTATCGTGTATAAAGGTTTTAAGGAGCATAAAGCAAAAGCGGATAATTAACGAGTTGCGAGTTATCAGTTGCCAGTTGTGGGGGGCTGTCTCACAACTCAGAACTCACAACGCATAACTAATAAGAAATGAACCTACAACTAGAAGATAAAATAATCATTGTAACGGGGGGTGCGAAGGGAATTGGAAAAAGTATTGCGGTGGCGTTGGCACAGGAAGGAGCATTACCTGTGATCATCGGAAGAAAGAAGACTGATAATGCGGCAGTTCTCCGGGAAATTATAGCTGCCGGAGGAAAGGCCTTTGCTATTGAAGCGGAGCTTACACGACCTGAAGAGTGTCAGAGAGCTGTAGAGGAGGTGTTGACGGAATTCGGTAGAATAGATGGTTTGGTTAATAATGCCGGATTAAATGATGGCGTGAGTTTAGAGAACGGCGGCTACGAATCTTTTATACAAGGATTGCACAATAGCTTGGTTCATTATTACTTAATGGCTCATCATGCATTACCTTCCTTGAAAAAACACAAAGGTGTTATCCTGAATGTCAGCTCTAAAACGGCAGAAACAGGTCAAGGCGGTACTTCTGCCTATGCCGCTTCAAATGGCGGTCGCAATGCGCTAACGCGCGAATGGGCCGTGGAGCTCTTGCCATACAGTATAAGGGTCAATGCGATTGTGGTAGCGGAATGCGCCACCCCACAATATGATAGTTGGATTCAGACGCTATCAAACCCCGAAGAAACTTTAGCAAAAATCACCAGCAGAATTCCGCTCGAAAATAGAATGACGACCTCAGCAGAGATCGCTGCAATGGCGGTGTTCTTATTATCCTCAAAATCATCCCATACTACCGGACAACTTATCCATGTAGATGGAGGATATGTGCACTTGGATCGGGCGATTGGCTATTAGTTCCCTCTAAATGATGTGTAATTTTGACAATTGCACATCATTTCAATTTTCATTATGTTTGTGATAAGTAATTGTTTTTATAAAAAACAATTGAATTCCGTACAATAGATGATAAATGATGCTTTTACAAAGAAGTCTCAGCACGAGCTTTTGTTGTTGATTGCTAAAGGCAATGAAGAAGCATTTTCTATCATTTTTCATCAATACCAACCCAAAATATTTACAGTAGCGCTTCGCTATTTACATACAGAACCGCTGGCAGAGGAGGCTGTGCAGGATGTTTTTATTCGTTTGTGGACTTATCGCGACCGTTTGCAAGCAGTTGTGAATTTTGAAGCGTTTTTGTTTATACTGGCACGTAATGTTATTTTTAATCAAATGAAACAGTATGCCAGAACATTCGCAAAACAGCAGGAAATGCCAGCGATGATCGAAGGCGCTGAAAAATCTGCAGATACTAGGCTTTTGGATGAACAAAATCACGAACTACTGAGAAAAGCATTGGTAAAATTGCCTGCTCAGCAACGGAAAATCTTTGAATTAGCCAGAGAAGAAAACCTCTCGCATAAAGAAATTGGTCAGATATTAGATATATCTCCGCTAACGGTAAAGAAACATATGGCTCAGGCTATAAAATCATTAAAAATGCAGCTTCAAGACCATATTAAGTTGTTAATATTCCTCTCTTTTTAATTTTTTTTAAAATAAAAGTCGTTCTACTACTCCCTACTCATCTTTTTGCTGTCTTTATAAGAAATCGGTAATCATTACTGATGTTCATCACATTTTAATGGAACAAGAAAATCCGCGGTTTGACTATTTGTTAAATCAATATTTAAGTAAGAAAAGTACGCCAATAGAATTGGAAGAGTTAATGGCATTCATTCGTGATGATGTTCATGACGTCCAATTGAAGGAACATATTTTGAAGACTTTATATGAAGCAGAGGGCCGTGCGGAGATGCAACCCTTCCGGAAAGATGAAATTCTTCGCAGGGCGATTTTGCGAAATCAACCTATATACAGCCGAAAGCTTTTAAAAAGAGGATGGATTAGATTGGTTGCTGCTTCCTTTGTATTGTTTGCGCTCGGAATGATGGGCTGGCTGTTTTTCCAACCAATAAAGAATAGCTTTTCTCCCCAAATAGTACAGGAAAAAACGGACGTACGGGCAGAGCCATCTTTTATTCGTTTACCGGATGGGAGTACTGTATTATTGACAGCAGGTAGTAAATTGGTGTATCCGCCCACTTTTACGGATAAACAGCGTCGCGTAAAATTGATTGGCGAAGGCTATTTTGATATTAGCGATGATCCCTCAAAGCCATTTGTAATAGAATCCGGAACCGTGCTGACAAAGGTTTTAGGTACCGCATTTAATATTCGTGCTTATCCAGATGAAACGGCTGTAGTCGTTACGGTAGACCATGGCAGTGTGCAAGTGAATAAGGAAGCTGGAGAACCTATTGTGCTGAAAAGAAATGAACAGGTTGCCATCGATACGAAACTGGACAAAATAGAAAAGAAAACTGTAGACGTTGATGCCTTATTGGCCTGGCAGAAAAGCGTTATCGTATTGGATGACATTGATCTAAAAGAAGCGGCAGCTATTTTAGAAAGAAAATACAATATACGAATAACTTTTGCTAACGAACGAATAAAAAACTGCCATATCAAGGTGTCCTTTTTTGAAGGGGAGGACCTGGAGCAGGTGCTACATATTATCTCTGGCGTGCTAAACTTAACCTGGGAAATAACGGATAATCATACTATTTTACTCGAAGGCAGTGGCTGCTGATGAATATTGGCAAAACAGCATTTTTTTGAATTAACTAACAGAATATTGAATCAACAAACCGAACAGCTATGCAGAAAAGAATGACATAACCACCTAAGTAATAAAAAACCTTCCCCGGATCCTACCCCGGAAAAGGTAAACGACTTAATAATGAATCCATCAATTACTAAATACACAACAAACATATGAAATTATTTGTTGTGAGGAAACTGTTCGCCCTAAACCGAAGGCTGTTTTCTCACTGTAATCTACCAAACCTTACGTGGATAATGAGAATAACATTATGTTATGCTATCGTTATTGTATTGACAGCGCAGCTGCTATTTGCTAAACGGGCGGATGGACAGCAGTTGAATAATGTGAAAATAAGTGTCAAAATACAGCATAAAAGTTTAAAAGAAGCTTTACAGAACATCGAAAAAGAAAGCGGATTCTTATTCGCTTATCAACCTGAATTATTGGATGTCTATGGCATGGTTGATCTGGAATTTAAGAAGGCAAATGTAGAGCAGGTTTTAATAGAGCTATTAAAGAACACCGACTTACAGTTTAAACAGCAAAATAATTATATCCTGATTTTGCATAAAGAGCCTGTACCTAAGGATAATAAACCAATTGCAATCATGCAGCAGCATAGAATTTCCGGTCAGGTAAGCGACGATGAAGGTCCGTTGGTTGGTGCAAGTATCAGTATACAGGGAAGAACAAATAAAAGTGTTTTGACCGATGCCAAAGGCAATTTTGCGCTGGATGTGCTGCCGGGTGATAAAGCTTTTACGGTTCGCTATCTGGGATATGTCACACAGGAATTCCGGATTAACCTGGATAAGGAAAATAGCACCTATCAGATTCGTTTAAAACCGGATGCGCAAGTATTAGACGATGTCATTGTTACCGGTTATCAGACCATTAATAAAAACAACTTTACCGGTACAGCGATTACGGTGACAGGCGAGGAGCTGAAACGCATGAATCCGCAAAATGTGCTGCAAAGCATTATGGTATTTGATCCTTCTTTTAAGTTAGTAGAGAACAATCTACTTGGTTCGAACCCTAATATATTGCCCAATATCAATGTCCGCGGAACAACGGCGATACCTTCTGGTTCCGAGGGGGTATTGCGGCGGGATAACCTGGCAGGCAATGTCAATTTGCCGGCTTTTATTTTGGACGGTTATGAAGTGAGTTTGGAAAAGATCTACGATCTGGATATCAACCGGATTGCCACCATTACACTCCTGAAAGATGCAGCCGCTACGGCCGTATATGGATCTAGGGCAGCCAATGGGGTCTTGGTGGTTACCACCATCGGTCCGCAAGAGGGTAAACTACAGGTTTATTATAACTATGAAACCAACCTGAGTGCGCCGGATCTTTCTGCTTATAATGTGTTGAATGCGGCAGAGAAACTGGAGTATGAACGATTGGCTGGTGTCTACGAAAATGAACTGCTGAGCCCCGATCAGAACCAGGATCTCTATTACCGTAAAAAATACAATGTAGTGAGTGGTGTGAACACCTATTGGTTGAAACAGCCGGTGGAAACGGCGGTTGGTCATAAACATTCGGTATACCTGCAGGGTGGTTCTTCCACCATCCGTTACGGGGTAGACCTTCGCTATCAAACAATGCCCGGTGTAATGCGGGAGTCGACCCGCGATCGTTACGGTATCGGAATGGATCTCTCCTATAATTTTAAGCAAAAGCTGTTATTTAAAAATGTGCTGACGGTGAACCATGTGAAAGCCCAGGAATCGCCCTATGGAAGTTTTGCTACCTATGTGCGGATGAACCCTTATTATCCGATGACCGATTCTCTAGGGCGCTATGCACAGCAGATCGATAGTTGGAGATTTCGTAATGCAGCAGGGGTTGTTGATGATGAAGGTGTCTTAAATCCCTTGTACGATGCCACCCTGAGCAGTTTCAATGAATCTTCCTATCTGGAAATCATTAATGCCTTCTCTACTGATTGGCAAATGGGTAAAGGCTTTCGTCTCAGAGGTTTGGCAAGTGTAAATCGCAGGAGCACAGATAATGACCAGTTTATTTCGCCTTTGAGCAATCAGTATTTTAATTATTCGCCGAATCGTTATAATGAGCGTGGCCGTTATAATTATGGATCTGTGGGAGAGACTGCTTTGGATGGAAATGTGACTTTAAACTATAACCGGCAGATTAGCGACCACTTCCTTAATTTTGCTTTGGGAGTGAATGCACGCACCTACTTGTCTGATGCCAAGAGTTTTTCGGCTATAGGCTTTTCTAATGATCGTTTCACCAATATCGGCTTCGCTAATAAGTACGAGGAAAACTCCTCTCCCGAAGGGGATCTTTCCCGCGAACGTCTCTTCGGTACTTTCTTGAGTATGAACTACTCCTTGAAAAACCGTTACCTGATGGACGTATCGGTACGGGCGGATGGTTCCTCTAAGTTCGGATCGGAAAACCGGATTGCTCCATTCTGGGCGGTTGGTTTGGGATGGAATATTCATGAGGAAGATTTTATAAAATCATCGGCAAGCTGGATCAGCCAATTACGCTTAAGAGGCAGTACCGGGCTTACAGGGGCGGTCTCTTTTCCACCCTATTTGGCAAGCACTACCTATAGCTATTACACTTCTAACTGGTATTCAACGGGTGTGGGCGCTATCGTTAACCAATTTGGAAATCAAAATCTGAAATGGCAACGTACGCGGAATTACGACGTAGGTATGGATATCGGATTTCTGCGCGACCGTATTATCGTATCACCGCGCTATTATTATAAATTAACCAAAGATCTGCTGACGGATATTACGTTGCCACCTTCTACCGGTTTTTCTTCCTACAAAGAGAACCTGGGGGATATGAAAAATGAAGGCTTTGAGGTAAACCTGAAAGGCAATGTGATTCGGAATACTAACTGGGGCGTCTCCCTGTTTGCCAATATGGTGCATAACTCCAATAAACTGGTGCGGATCTCGAATGCGTTAAAAAAGATGAATGACCGTACCGATGAAGCGCAAGGATCTGCACCAAAAGATGGGGATCCTGACTTGCGGAGTGTTCCCTTGATGCGCTATGCCGAGGGGCAAACCATGAATGCGATTTATGCAGTGCGTTCTGCGGGGATCGACCCTGAAAATGGAAAGGAGTTGTTCATTAAGCAGGACGGAACACTTACCTACGACTGGGATGTCAAAGATATAGCGGTTGTTGGTGATGGAACACCGCTTGGTGAAGGTTTCTTCGGTGGTTCGCTCTCGTTTAAACGTTTTCTGCTAAACGTGACATTCTATACCCGTTTTGGCGGTGATCAATACAATCAATCTTTAGTAGATCGCGTGGAAAATGCCGATCGTCGGTACAATGTGGATAGAAGGGTGTTGGCCGATCGCTGGAAACAGCCGGGAGATATAGCGAAGTATAAAGATATCCGCGATCAGAGTATTACAATGGTAACGGATCGTTTTGTACAGCGGGATAATGTGCTGGAATTGCAGTCGCTCTACCTTTCTTATGATTTTAATCAAGAGTTGTTTAAAGGAATCGGACTGAGAACCTTGCGGGCGGCGGTGACGGTGAATAACCTTTGGCGTACTTCAACGATTGCCATTGAAAGGGGGATTGATTATCCCTTTGCCCGGAATTTTAATTTTTCATTGCAGGCCAGTTTCTAATGATCGGAGGTGTTTTGCTTAACAAAAGAGAACGAAAACAGATGAGAAAACGTATCTTATATTTTATCATACAGGCGAGTTGCTGCTTTTCGCTGACGGCCTGTTCTAAATGGTTGGATGTACAACCGGAATCGTTGGTAGATGATAAGGAGCTTTTCAATAGCCCACAAGGATTTGAAGAAGCATTAAATGGGATATATACGCGTGCTAGTCAGCGGGACTTATACGGTGATGAGTTGCTGGTGGGCCTGCCGGATGTTATGGCGCAGAATTATACCATCAGCGTGCGCGATAATGAGCATTTAAAATATGGACAAACGGCTTTGTTTAATTTTACCGATCCTGATTTCAGGAGGAGAAGGAATGATGCTTGGAGTGGTTTGTACCATGCGATTGCAAATTGCAATCTCATTTTAGAAAATATAGACCTAAAGAAAACACTTTTTGATGATGCGGCCTATAAGTTGATTAAAGGAGAGGCCTTGGGATTGCGGGCTTTTCTACATTTCGATCTACTACGTTTATTTGGCCCTTCCTACCTCAACGGTGCGAGTGCACCAGCGATACCTTATGTGAATAGCTATAGCAATAAAGTGACTGCGCTCTCTACCGTGACGGAGGTAATCAACCAGGTATTGACAGATCTGCTGTCTGCAAAGGAATTGCTGTCTGAAGTAGACCCCATTATCGGGAATGGCTATGTGGTAGGATATCCGGATGACGACAAGAGTACGGAAAGTGATGGACATAGCCTGTTCTTGCAAAATAGGCGGCATCGCTTAAACTATTATGCGGTTTGTGGCGCTTTGGCTCGGGTATACCTCTATGGCGGCAATGATGAAGAGGCTTTAGTGCATGCACGTATGGTGATCGATTCCAAAAAATTTCCTTGGACAAGGGAAATCGATTTTGTGACGGGCGATTTGACGCAGCGCGACCGCATCTTGTATCCGGAGCTGATCTTTGCTTGGTCTATTCCGAATCTTAGGGATCCATTGGCAGATAAGCTGACCGGAGCAGTAGGGCTTTATATGGACGTTAATAATGGGCGGACTTTGTATGAAGCGGGCGGTATTGGTGCAGAAGATTTTCGCTTTAAGAGTTGGATTAACCAGGTGAACAACGGCGGCGAAAGTCGCTTTGAACTGCAAAAATACCGGAGAAGCAATGATGGGAACCGACATCCCTTGGTTGCCCCTGCTCTGCGCTTAAGCGAGCTATATTACATCGCCGCCGAAAGCTCTTTTGCCAGTAATCCGCAAAATGCACAAGCTTATATGGATAGTGTAAGGATTCATCGGGGTATTGCCACACCTTTTAATATCTCATCGCGTAATACCTTTACGGATGAACTGATCAAAGAATACCGGAAGGAATTTTATGGCGAGGGCCAGGTATTCTATGCCTATAAGCGCTTGCATAAAGATATCATTGGGCAGAATAACCGTCGTTTTACGGCTTCTAACAACATCTTTGTGCTGCCCTTCCCGGAAGATGAAATTGAATTTGGTAACCGTTAATCACAAAGAAAATGATAAAGAACTACTGGATATATAACTTGTTTTTGCTGCTACTCTGTAGTGCCTGTAAAAAGGAAGAGGTAGCGATCTATGAGGGGGAGGATAGCATCTATTTTTACTTCGATGGGGATAATATAGCGGATACGGCAAAAAGACATGTTGTCCATTCTTTTGCGTATGACCTGAGCCGTGCGAGTGATACGTTATTCCTGCCGGTGCGTATTTCGGGCAATACGGTGGATCACAACCGTTATTTTAAAGTAAGTATTGATACGGGAACAACGGCCCAGGAGGGGGAGCATTACGAGGCGCTGGCAGACCAATATGTCTTACCTGCCGGTAGAGGGTTTGTTTGGCTACCTATTGTCTTGTTTAATACCGATCCAACATTGGCCGAAAGAACGGTGTCGATTCGTTTAAGGCTAGAGGAGACAGCTGATTTCCATTTGAATTTACCGCAGGCTGTCACCGCGAAAATTTCCTTTTCATCCCGTTTGGAACAGCCAAGCTGGTGGGTTTTTTGGGAATCGAGCTTAGGGGGGTATTCACGGGTGAAGCATCAGCTCTTTCTCATTTCCTCAGGCATTGTGGATATGCCTAATCCTTCTGAGGACCCGGGATTAATTCCAAAGGCCTTATACCATATCGAGCGCTACCGTACTTTTCTGAATAATCCGCTACAATGGGTGGAGCAGAACCCTGAACGGGGTTACGTTTTAAGTCCGCGTGCAGGAAGCCGCGACTATGATTTCTATTATGAAGAAATTCCCGATCGGACTTTTCTCTTGCAATACGATGCGCAGGTGAATGCTTACATCTTTGTGGATGAAAATGGAGAAAATATTTATTAAACAGTATGGTATGAAACGGATAATAAATTATATAACGATTTTTTTAATAGGAGCCTATCTCGCTTCCTGTAATAAAGACTTGGGCAATTACGATTATATAACACCGGCAGAACCCGTGATCAGTAATCTCGATACCGTGTATGAAGTGTTGGTAGGAGATACCTTACGGATTAAGCCAAGTGTGGATTTTGGAAAACCTGAACAGTTGGCATTTTACTGGAAGGTGAGTGTGCCGGAAATAGGGGGCTATTTGGATTTTACAGGTGAGGAATTGGTGATGCCTTTTGGTTTAGGCGCGCAGCGTTATCGGGTACGGTTGGCGGTGGAGGATAAAAGTACTGATATGCGTTATTTTTATGATTTCTTCATCGATGGTAAAACTGATTTTTCGAGAGGCATTGCCTTGCTGAGTGTGGAGGATGGCCATACCCTATTCTCTTTTATTAAACCAGATGGTTCGATACAAAAGGATTTATATGGGGTGTTATATGGAGAAGCCCTTCCGGGCAGTCCGCTTAGTTTGAATGTTACCCACGGCAACTACAATCCAACAGATGTGCGGAGTTATTGGATCATCTGTGGGGAAGGTGAAAATCCTGGAGTACAGTTGGATATCAATACCATGCAGTTGATCAAGACCTTTAACGAGAACTTCTATGAGACACCAACGGGAATACAACCGCAGAATCTGGTGGTAAATATGAACGGGGTATTGGCGGGTGTGATGAATAACAGACTGTATCAGGGAGCATCTACTACTTGGGATCAATTTCCGATTTACGGCACCTTTGGGGTACCCTCGGTAGGAGACTATGAATTGTCTCCTGTGATGATTTTTTCGGATGCTAGTTTTGGAGGAGATTTTAATGTTGGTTTCGAAAGAAATAGAAAGCAGCTGGTATTGTTTAACGCAGGTGCTGTTTACTTCGGTACCAACTATGACGTAAACGGTGTCGCTTTTGATCCGAAGAAGTTGGATATGGAGGTGATCAGTATGCTGAAAGTGAACTTGGGTGCCAATTACGCTTGGGCAAGAGATGCAAATGGCCTGGTGCAGGAAGTTAAATTTAGTACCGTGAGTGCTGGGGCAAGTTCGATTGTGGGGCCGATTCATAAACGCCCATTTGCAGGTGCCTCGTATGTAAGGGAAGATAGTAAATGGGCGGCCAGTCCGGCTGAGATTATCTATTTCACCAGTGGCGATAAAATATATCGTTATAATCCTTTGAATGAAGAGATACGTGCCTTGTCGGTCGACCTACAGAGTAAAAATATCAGTATGATGAAGCTAGTGGATAATGGGGCGACATTGATCGTCGGCGTAGAGGGTATTGTCTATTACCTGGATGTGAGTGCAGGACGTAATGGAAATGTTATCCGGACGTTGACTGATCTACCAGGAATGCCTATCGACTTATTTGAAAGGAATTAAATTTTATAAATTATTTAATAATGAAAAGAAGAAAACTAACAATTTTGACCGCCTGTTTAGCATACGCGGTCGCAGGTATCGCGCAGGAAACTAACTTCACCTTGAGTGGTAAAATAGGTAATGTAAACAAACCGGCCAAAATATATTTTGATTATATGCAGGATGGGAAAAGCATGTCCGACTCGGCCGTGGTGGAAAACGGTGCATTTACGATCAAAGAATTCGTTACCGGTCCGAGTGCCGTGCGCATGATTTTAGACCATGAAGGGGTTGGCGTGAATAAAATAAGAACAAAGCCTGATATACTCTATTTTTATATCGATAAGGGAAATGCAAGCATCACTTCTTCTGATTCGCTGATACATAGTACTATTACGGGATTACCCATTCACGACGAGTTTGTGACTTTTAATAAATTTATTGGAGGCACCATTATGTCTTTAGCGGATAGAGCGAATGCAACATATGCCGCTGCTACCGAGGAGCAAAGGGCGGATAGCTTATTTCTGGATGATCTGAATAAGCAATATAAAAACTGGATGTTAGATAGGGCAGAAAAGCAAGTGCAATTTGCCCGAGAGAATCCGGAGTCTTTCTTTAGTTTAGTTGGCCTCAGGGAGTCTACTTCCATGATCAACGATATGGCTATTATTGAACCTGTATTTCAAAATATTGCAGAAAAATGGAGGAATACCGATGAGGGGGTAGCGTTTCAGCAACAAATTGATGCTTCTAGATTAATAGGTGTCGGGAAAATGGCTCCTGAATTTGCACAGCAAAATGTAGACGGAAAAGTTATTTCATTATCAGATCTGAGAGGGAAATACGTGTTGATCGATTTTTGGGCCAGTTGGTGTGCACCCTGTCGTGCAGAGAACCCCAATTTGGTAAACGCCTATAATACCTATAAGGAAAAGAATTTTGAAGTGTTGGGTGTTTCATTGGATGATCAAAAAACAAAAGCGGCATGGCTGAAAGCCATCAAGGATGATGGCCTTCCTTGGTTACAGGTATCTGATTTAAAAGGATGGAATAATGAGGCCGCTCGATTATATGGCGTTCGGGCAGTTCCCACCAACTACCTGCTAGATCCACAAGGAAAAATAATTGCTCAAAATTTAAGGGGAGATGCGCTGGAAGAGAAATTAAAAGAGATACTGCCTTAATAGATAAATGTTCTGTGTTTGTTTGAAGCGTTTCCAGGGGATGTATTCTTATCCACTGGGACGCTTTTTTTTTGCGATCCTAAAAAATGAGACAAAAAAGCGAATAAAAAATTTGGTTGCTTAACCGATTAAGCTTATAATTGTACTTTATAAACCAATACTAGTTTTTTATATGTTTTACTATTCGCCGTTGATTGTTTTGTAATCTATTTGCTTAAACGATTAAACACATAATATAAAGACATTATTTTATCAGGAACTAGTCCGTATCCAATTACTATACAAGCCGTTAAGAAGAGAAGTCCTACGTACATAAAAATAGAACGGGTGATTTGTTTAAACGATTAAGCTTTAAGTGAAGCCATATATTAATTACTAACCTCTTAACCAAAATGAATGATGAATAAACAACTCTTAAAAACACTTTATTGTTCGATAGGGTGTAGATGTCATGGAGACAATAAACACATCTGCAAGATATTCAGTATGTGCTTTATGGTGCTCTTGCTCCACGGTGGGCCAGTTTTTATCCTTTCCGTCTCAGCGCAAACTTCATCCCAGACACGTACCATTAAAGGAACGGTTACTGATGAATTTGGAGAAGCGCTTAATGGGGTAAGTGTGCAGGCAAAAGGCAGTTCGAAGGCAACAAAAACAGACGATTTAGGCGTATTTTCCATTGATGTTCCTGTAGCAACCAGCCATTTGGTTTTTACGTATATCGGTAAGGAAACGAAAGAAATAGTCTTATTAGCTAGTAATACCTATTCTGTTCAGTTATTAACCGATCATACGGCGCTTGAAGAAGTAGTGGTTTCTACCGGTTACATGACGCAAAAGAAAGCAGATCTGACAGGAGCGATTAGTTTAGTGAAGCGGGAAGATTTTGTAAAGAACCCAAGCGCCAATGTGATGCGTTCCTTGCAGGGGAAAATTCCAGGCGTGCGCATTACAACGGATGGTAACCCGGCAGAGAATGTAGGTATTCAAGTACGGGGGATAACGTCTTTTAATTCGGCTCCGGCCCTGATTGTTTTGGACGGTCAACCCGTTACCATCAATCTACGGGATATAAATCCAAATGATATAGAATCCATCCAGGTTTTAAAAGATGCAGCCTCTGCATCCATTTATGGTGCGAGGGCTGCCGGAGGCGTTATTTTGGTCAATACCAGAAAAGGGAGAAGGGAAGGCACGCAGATTACCTATGAAGGATATGTAGGTACTTCTAAAATTGTAGGCGTGCCCAAAATGTTAGATGCAGAAGGTTATGGCAGGGGATTATGGCAGGCTACGGTGAATGACGGTGATAATCCATCTACAGCTATCCGTATATACGATTATGATTGGGATGTGGACGCAAACGGAATACCCGTTCTGAATAGGATAACTCCTGTACCTTGGTTAAATGCAGAACAAACCATGCCTTCGGCGAATACGAATTGGTTTAGGGAAGGTACCCGGGAAGGTATCCAAACCAATCACCAATTAACCATCACCGGAGGAGGCGAAAAGTCTACCAGTTTGTTTTCGCTGAACTATTATAACAATGAAGGAACACAGATTACTTCGTATTTCAGAAGATTGGCTGCCAGATTTAATAACGAGTATAAGCTGCTGAACGATCGGTTGACAATTGGCGAAAATCTAACACTGACGAACCTCCGTTTCCGGGACGTGAGCCGAACCTATGAATTTTTGGTCATGCCGCCTAATGTTCCCGTTTACGACAATAATGGCGGGTGGGGCGGAGTAGCGATGCCCTTGGGAATGGACGACTTTAATAACCCTATTCGCGATCTGATACTGAACAAAGATAATATAGGGAATTTTATGAAGGTGCTGGGAACTGTTTATGCGAACGTGGGCATTCTGGATAATTTGAATTTCAAAACGCAATATGGTATTGATTATAGTATGTGGTATGACCGTAACATTCAGCGTAAATTTCAAGAGGCAGGTGGTAAAAGCAATAGTATTAACGGAGTGAGACAACAAAACTGGCACGACATAGGTCAAACCTGGACCAACACACTCCTATATAATTTGGATATCGGTAACAACCGCTTTGATGTTCTAGGGGGTATAGAAACGTACAAGTTTAACAATGAAAGCATGAATGTATACAGGGAGGATATTTTATTGGAAGATCGTGATTATGCCTTCCTGTCTACCGCAACGGGAGAAAGAAGAGAGCTGAATGGTGGAGGTAATGAGCGCACCCTACTATCTTTTTTTGGTAAGATTAACTATTCCTATCAATCGAAATATTTACTCTCAGCTACCTTTAGGAGAGATGGAGCCTCTGTTTTTGGGGCAAACAACCGTTATGGTAATTTCGCGGCATTTTCAGGTGGCTGGCGTATCAAAGATGAAGCATTTTTAAAAGATGTCCATGTTATAACAGACCTTAAGGTGAGAGCGAGCTGGGGACAAAATGGTAATTCTGCCCCTTTAAGCGCAGGGCGTTTGGTGAATATTTATGTGCCTGATGTAAACGGTACATCGTATGCTATTGGTGGTAATCCATCGGGAAGTATACCATCAGGTTATCGGAGAAATAGTCTTGGAAATCCCGACCTGAAGTGGGAAACCACTACGCAGACCAATATTGGACTGGATTATGCCTTTTTGGATAATCGTCTTTCAGGGTCTTTCGATTGGTTCAATAAGAAAACCACCGATATGTTATTTGAACCTCCCTATATTGCCGCATTGGGTGAGGGAGGGTTCCGTTGGGTGAATGCGGCTAACATGACCAATAAAGGATTCGAATTTATATTGAGTTGGGCAGACACTAAAAATGATTTTTCTTATAATATAACAGCCAATTTATCAGCTTATAAAAATCAAATCAACTCCGTTCCAGACGATGTCAAATTTAATTACGGCGGAAACGGTTTACTGGACGATATTATTGGCAGGCCTCTCAACTCTTTTTATGGCCTCGTTGCCGACGGCATTTTTAAAACAAAGGAAGAAGTAGATAATGCCGCGCAGCAACAAGGAAAGGGAGTTGGAAGGATCCGGTACAAAGATTTGGATGGCGATGGTGTGATCAACGAGATTTACGATCGTACCTGGATAGGAATACAGGATCCCGACTTGATGGCAGGTTTAAATTTTGAAGCGCGCTATAAAAATTTTGATATCATGTTTTTTCTACAAGGTGTTTTCGGAAATGATGTATATAATTCATGGAAAGAGCTCAGTGATTTCTGGAATATAGGTGTGCAGAATGATCGCAATCACTCCTATCGTATTTTGGAGGCATGGAGCCCTAATAATCCCAATTCCGATATTCCGGCATTGTCCAGAAGAGATGCCAATGGCGAGAAGAGATTGTCTACCTATTTCATTGAAAATGGTTCGTACATCAAGTTAAGAACACTCGATTTAGGTTATAATTTCCCGCAGAAACTAGTGGAGCATTTGCACTTGACGCGGCTTCGGTTTTATGTGTCTGGCCAGAACTTATTCATGTTGAAAAAAACATGGGGAAAGGATAAATTCACGGGCGGAGATCCCGAAAATCCCGGATTCGGTTATCCATTGCCAAGAACCATGTTTGTAGGAGTTAATGTAACCTTTTAATGAACAATATTATGAACCGTTATATAATAAGTTGTCTTTTTTTCCTGATGCTGTTCAATGTAGCATGTCAGAAGTTTTTGGAAGTGAATCCTAAGGGCGTATTGTCTGAAACCCAAGTGGAAGGACCTGATCAGCTCGACAATTTTGTGATAGCAGCATATTCACATATGTCGTCCTTAGGTTTTGGTACCACACATAATCCGTGGATTCAGAGCGTCAGATCGGATGATGCTTATAAAGGTGGGGGCGGATTGAACGATCAGACCCCATGGTACGAAATGGAAATTTTTACTGCAACGAATCCAAATGTGGGAAATAACGACGGCCCTTGGTATTTAGGGTATGTAGGTATTAGCAGGGCAAATACAGCGATAAGGTTGTTGAATAATGTGGATGTTGCCGATTTTCCAAACAAGGAGCAACGTATAGCCGAAATGAAATTTATTCGTGGATGGATCTATCTGGGGATGAAACTTCGCTGGAAATATATACCCATCATTGATGAAAACACCCCCACAGACGCGGTGGTTGTGCAAGAGATTTCCAACCGCCCGGACGATATGATAAATGATTTGCCAATTTGGGATTGGATTATCCAAAATTTTGAGGATGCTGCCACAGTACTACCCGAAACGCAGAGCGAAAAAGGAAGGCCCACTAAGTATGCAGCGCATGCTTTTGCGGCGAAATCGTTGCTATTTAGAGCGTATGAACAAAATGATCAGCATCAAGTTGTCAATGTTAACGCGGAAACACTGAATAAAGCATTGACTCATCTAGACGCAATTATGACAGTGGATGGAGCCATATTTGATTTACAGGCTGATTTTGGTGATAATTTCATGGTCGAATTTGACAATGCCACCAAAGAATCTTTATGGGAAGTGCAATATTCCATCGATGATGGAACAACAGATGGACGGATCAATCGCGGTAACGAATTGAATGCTCCTTGGTGGGCTCCGTATTTCACCTGTTGCGATTTTAATAAAGTTTCACATACCATGATCAACGCATTTAAAACAGACGAAACAGGATTGCCCGATTTTATCAACTATAACAATACAGAGATGATCGGGCAACAATATGTGCAATTTTTTAGGGATCATGCATTCGATCCCCGGTTAAGCCATACAGCAGCCATTCCGGGTTATCCCTGGAAGTACGATAATAATTTACTATACGAAGAATCCGGATCACGGGCACCTTTCCAATATGGTTACTTTAACTCGCTGAAAGAGCAGGTTCATCCCGATTGTGATTGTATTTTCCGCCCCTTTTATGTGATGAACTCCATGAATGAGAAAGCGATACGATATGCGGAAGTATTGCTCTGGAAGGCGGAAATCCTTATTCAGTTAAATCGAATCAACGAGGCTCTTCCCTTAATAAACCGAATACGTGAGCGGGCAAATAATAGTACGCAGCGATTGCATAAACCTGACGGCAGTTTATGGATGAACTATCGTGTAGAAACCTATAAGCCGGGGGTCAATTGTGATTGGACGAACGAATTTGCATGGCAGGCGCTCATGTGGGAAAACCGCTTGGAATTTGCCATGGAAGGCCGGCGTTTCTTTGATCTCATGCGATGGGGACAATTAGAACCTGTCATGAATGCTTTCATCAATAAAGAAAGGACACGTTTTGATTGGTATAATCAAGGCCGCTTTACGGCCGGTAGAGACGAGTTTTTGCCTATCCCGCAACCACAGATGAATTGGTCAAAAGGTTCGTATAAACAGAACCCAGGTTATTAAAATTGATAAATACAAAAACAACTTGTGCTGATGAAGACGCTAACATTTATATACATGCTGTTGATTGCTGTTGTGCTCAACGCATGCAATGATAGAGAAATAATTGATCGTAAAGACGGCGATAGCTTGCCAGCTGTAAGCAACTTAGCTTTACAGCAAGACGGACCAATGGCCAGATTAACATGGGCAATACCTGCCGCTATTCCGGAAAGTATTGAGCAGCCTGTGCGGGTTTATATTGAAGTAAAAGAAATATTAAATCCAACAAGAGCCATTTCGGTATTTAATATAACGCTGTCAAATTCTCCTACGGAATTTGTATATGAAATTCCCGATGTCAATAAAACATATCACTTAACTGTTAAACTCAATGGAACAACCAAAAATAGAGACGTAAATTATTCGAGCAATATTTACTCGCTTGGGCAAACAGTTATATTTAACTAAACGAAACATATTATAGAAGAAATGATAAAAAAAATATAGGTTTTGTTGTTTGTTTAATCGATTAAGCTTATTATTGTAATGAATGTTAGATGGGCTACTCAAAACCATCTATAGCGCCAATTTTATAAACTAAATACAATGAACTATAAAAAGAACATGATGAAAAAAACAGCCTCACTAGCCTTATTGCTATTTGCCTGCTATTTTACCTATGCGCAAAAAGGCACACCTTTTAACGGTTTGGATATGAATATGGGTAATCTGTCTAAATTGTCGGATGCGAAAACACGATCTATAAGTCCGGAAAACTTTACCGGCGGAAAGGGAAAAGGGGGGATGGCCGATCCGGCGAAGCAAGCAGGGCAACGCAATGTAGCGAATGCCGCTCATGCGGCACGTGATTTAGGGCTTGGATGGAAAGTGAACCCCTTTATTACAATCGATGCCGGAGAAACCTTTACCATTGCAGAAATGGAAGGTCCCGGTGCCGTGCAGCATATTTGGATGACACCAACCGGAAACTGGAGTTATTCGATTATCCGTTTTTATTGGGATGACGAAACAGAACCTTCTATTGAAGCGCCTGTCGGAGCTTTTTTTGGAATGCCCTGGAACGATTTTGCTCCGCTGAATTCTTTGGCCATTACGGTTAACCCCGGTAGTGCCTTTAACTGTTATTGGAAAATGCCCTTCCGTAAAAAGTGTAGGATTACGGTAGAAAATATCAATTCGGAACCCATGAACCTCTATTATCAGGTAGATTACACTTTAACAGAAGTGGGCGAAGAGGAAGCCTATCTACATGCGCAATATAGGCGTTCAAATCCTAATTCAACATCGCTACACACGATACTGGATGGTATAAAAGGAAAAGGACACTATGTAGGTACGATGATGGGTGTTGGTGTAAACAATATAGGCTGGTGGGGTGAAGGCGAAATCAAATTCTTTATGGATGGCGATAAGGATTTTGCTACGATCGTGGGGACAGGCTTGGAGGACTATTTCTGTGGAAGCTATAATTTTGAAAATAAGAAAACACGTCAATACCAAGAATTCTCAACGGCTTACGCGGGTTTACATCAAGTCATACGTCCTGATGGGGTCTATTTTTCGCAACAACGATTTGGTATGTACCGGTGGCATATCATGGATCCCGTTCGTTTCGACAGCGATTTAAAAGTAACTATCCAAGATCTCGGGTGGCGTTCTGAAGGGCGATATTTACCTCAAAAATCGGATATTATCTCGATAGCTTTCTGGTATCAGCGAGAGCCGCATGCACCATTTCCTAAATTACCGTCAAAAGATGCTTTAGAAGTTAATTAAATACGGACAACGTAAATACTATCATATGGCGCTTTCTAGAAAGATAACAATATGCTTTATGGCGATGGCAATAGTATGTGCCTGTCAACCAACCGGCAAGCAATCCGGTACAAACCGGCAAAAAGATTCGGAAGAAATGAACAATAGTAATAATCGAGGTTCCTTTGCGTATGATGTGGCGTTCTTAAAAGGGAAAGATAGTGTTGTGGTACTAAAGAACAAACAAGGGACGGGTAAGGTAATCGTATCACCCAAGTATCAGGCCAAGGTTTTTACCTCTACTGCTGATGGCGATGAAGGGAAGAGTTTTGGCTGGATCAATTATGACGCCTTTGATCAACAAGAAGAGCATATGAATGCTTATGGAGGAGAAGATCGTTTATGGCTAGGACCGGAGGGTGGAAAGTTTTCGTTGTTCTTCAAGCCGGGCTCTACGATGGAATTTGAAAATTGGTATACACCACCTGCTGTTGATACCGAATCGTGGATACTCGATGCGGTATCGGATCGAGCCGCCAGTCTGAGTAAAGAAACAGCTATCACCAATTATGCAGGTACAAAGCTGAACATAAAGATAAATCGCCAGATTGAAGTACTGGAAAATGGAGAAATTGAAAAGGCCTTGCATATTCAATTAAAGGAAACTGTTAAAACGGTAGGCTTTAAAACCGTAAACAAGCTCACAAACAATGGAAACAATGCATGGAATAAACAAACAGGCGCTCCTTGTTTATGGAGCTTGGATATGTTTACCCCTTCCCCGGAAACAGTAATCATCATACCTTATAATGAGCAAGCGAAAGGGAAATTAGCTACTACCGACTACTTCGGTGAGATTCCCAAGGAGCGCATTGTATATAAAAACGGGGTGCTACTGTTTAAAGCAGATGGTAAGTCTCGTGGGAAACTAGGTATTCCACCCGATAGGGTAAAACCGGTGGCGGGAAGTTATGCATCAGATACGAAGGTGCTCACCATAACGCTTTTCGATATAGATCCAAACGCGGTTTACCTGAATCAGGAATGGACACCGGATAAAGATCCTTTCGTTGGAGATGCGATGAATGCATATAACGACGGGCCTTTGGCAGATGGAAGTCAGATGGGACCCTTTTATGAGATAGAAAGTGCCTCGCCAGCGGCTTTCCTACAACCAAAGGAAGCAATTACGCATACGCATTCAGTATTCCATTTTACAGGAGATGAAGCAGCCTTAAATGAGATTGCCCAAAAGGTGCTAGGGATTTCGTTAAAGGAAGCGAGTTTTTAAGTTGTGAGTTGTCAGTTTTGAGTTGCCAGTTGTGAGTTGCGCGTGTCATCTCGACCGGAGTGGAGAGATCTGTGACGATAATGTAGATGGTAGCTGTTTTCACTTTTTACTTTTGAATTATTGATGTATTATTAATTTTTTTCGGAATCAATGAGCCCTTCGGGGTTTTTACTTTTTAATTATGAATAAATACCCCAAAATTGGAATAAGACCCATCATTGATGGACGTTTAGGTGGCATCCGCGAATCTCTGGAAGAAACAACCATGAATATGGCCCGGGATGTAGCTACCCTCTTCCAGTCAGAACTCCGTTACCCAGATGGCAGCCCTGTTGAATGCGTTCTAGCGGATACCTGCATCGGAGGCGTGAAAGAAGCAGCCAATTGTGCTCAAAAGTTTGAAGCAGAAAATGTAGGCGTATCCTTATCTGTAACACCTTGTTGGTGCTACGGATCGGAGACGATGGATATGAATCCTTTGATCCCAAAAGCGATCTGGGGTTTTAATGGAACGGAAAGACCTGGAGCGGTGTACTTAGCGGCTACGCTGGCGGCGCATAATCAAAAGGGACTACCAGCATTTGGTATTTACGGGCGTGATGTGCAGGATATGGGAGACAGGAGCATTCCGAATGATGTAAAAGAAAAATTGCTGGGCTTTGCACGTGCCGGATTAGCCGTAGCAACGATGCGTGGGCATTCGTATCTGGCAATTGGCTCGGTATCTATGGGGATTGTAGGTTCCATTGTAAATACCGAATTTTTTCAGACCTACTTGGGTATGCGGAATGAATATGTAGATTCTACGGAAGTGCTGCGACGCATTGAATTAGGTATCTTTGATCAAGAGGAATATGAAAAAGCGCTCGTTTGGGTCAAGAAGCACTGTAAAGAGGGAGCTGATTATAACCAAACGCAAAAGATAAAGTCGAGAGAAGCGAAGGATAAGGATTGGGAGTTTGTGGTGAAGATGACCATCATTATACGCGATTTGATGATTGGCAATGAAAAGCTAAAAGAATTGGGCTATGCTGAAGAGGCACATGGACACAACGCTTTGGTGTCTGGTTTTCAAGGGCAGCGCCAATGGACTGATTTTCTTCCAAATGGCGATTTTGCCGAGGCTATCTTAAATTCTTCTTTCGATTGGAACGGGCAAAGAGCACCCTATATGGTGGCCACAGAAAATGATGCGTTGAATGGGGTTTCCATGCTTTTCAATTACCTATTAACGAATACCGCTCAGATTTTTGCCGATGTACGTACCTTTTGGAGTCCGGAGGCCGTTGAGCGGGTATCTGGTTGGCAACCAGATGGATTGGCGAAAAATGGTTTTATCCATTTGATTAATTCGGGAGCTGCAACCTTGGATGGTACCGGCAAGCAAAAACATAATGGCGAACCTGTTATGAAGCCTTTCTGGGAAATCAAAGACGAAGAGGTGGAAGCCTGTTTGGAGGCAACCACATGGTATCCCGCTAATCTCGACTATTTCAGGGGCGGTGGTTATTCTTCCAAATTCCTGACAGAAGGCGGAATGCCGGTAACCATGTGTAGGGTAAATCTCGTAAAAGGGGCAGGCCCCGTGTTACAACTGGCAGAAGGGTGGACGGTAGCTTTACCCGAGAAGGTGAACAAAATATTGGATGAACGTACCGACCAAACATGGCCCACCACCTGGTTTGTTCCAAAAACGACAGGAAGAAATGCTTTCCGTGATGTATATTCGGTGATGGCCGCTTGGGGATCTAACCATGGTGCGATTAGTTACGGACATATCGGTGCCGATTTAATCGCCTTGGCAGCGATGTTACGCATTCCGGTATGCATGCACAATGTGGAAGAAGAACGCATTTTTAGACCGTCAGCGTGGTCTGCTTTTGGTATGGATGGAGAAGGTGCCGACTACCGCGCTTGTACGAGTTATGGACCATTATATAAATAAAATATCCATGACAACGAATAAATCAGGATCACTGTTCAAAACCGCAAATGGAATCAATTATATCGTTCCATTCATCTTTATCTGTAGTCTGTTTTTATTATGGGGATTTGCGCATGGCTTATTGGATGTATTGGACAAACATTTTCAGGATACCCTACATGTTACCAAAGCGCAATCGGGGTTTGTGCAGTTTTCCCTGTACATTGGCTATTTAGCGATGGCAGTGCCTGCCGGGCTGTTTATGAAGCGTTATGGGTATCAAAAGGGAATTATTCTGGGTTTGGTTATCTTTGCTATAGGAGCGTTCCTCTTCTATCCCGCTGCGAAGTTTGAGGCGTTCATTCCCTTTTTATTGGCCCTTTTCGTAATAGCGTGCGGTTTGGCCTGCCTTGAAACAGCCGCAAATCCTTACTCAACGGTCCTGGGATCTCCCGAGGAAGAGTTTGCGGCCAGAAGAATTAACATATCACAATCTTTTAATGGTTTGGGATGGATATTGGGGCCATTGATGGGAGGACTGTTTATTTTTGGAGCCGAGCAGCAGGAGGGAGCGGAAAAATTTGATTCACTCGTGAAGCCTTATATGGGTGTGGGATGCATTGTCGTGATAGTAGCGATCGTTTTTATGTTGATACGATTGCCGGATATAGAAGAAAAGAGTGAGGAGGAATTTGAGGAAAATCCAAAGATGAGTAGGTTGTTGAAACATCCGGCCTTCATCGTGGCGGTAATTGCGCAGTTTCTATATGTCGCGGCACAGACGGGGATCAATTCTTTTTTTATCAACTACGTAACTGAAGAAATACCCGACGTTACCGGTCCGGTTGCTAATCTTATGCAACATTTAGGGTCTTTTGGAGATGTATTTATGCCCAAAAATGCTGAACAGGCTGCTTCTGTCATTTTAGCGATTGGCGGTATGGGACTTTTCTGGCTGGGAAGAATATCGGGATCGTATATGATGAAATTTTTTAAACCAAAGTACCTTTTGGCAACATATGCCATCATCAATACCGGACTCATGATATTGGTTCAACTCGCGCTGGGCTGGTTTTCGGTAATAGCACTCTTTAGCTGTTACTTTTTTATGTCGGTTATGTTTCCTACTATTTTTGCATTAGGTATCAATGGATTAGGTTCGCTCACAAAAAAAGGGTCATCCTTTTTGGTAATGGCTGTTGCCGGGGGAGCATTTTGTCCACCTATAATGGGTGTAATTGCCGATCATTCAAGCATGTCAGTGGCTTTTTTTATTCCGATGTTGTGTTTTGCTTTCATCACCTGGTATGCCATATGGGGAGTTGGTAAAACAGAACATGATCATCAGGTCGTGCTGCGTCATCATTAGGGGAGGAGTTGCGCGTTGTCCGTTACGAGAAACTCACAACTATTAATAACAAACAAATGAAATCAAATTATTGCATAGGAGTAGATTTTGGAACAGATTCCGTACGATCCATTATCGTGGACGCATCCAATGGGGAAGAAGTAGCCGTCGCTGTGCATTTCTATAAGCGCTGGCAGGACGGTCTCTATTGTGATCCCAGTCAAAACCAGTTTAGGCAACACCCTCAGGATTATGTGGAAGGACTCGAAGTGACGGTGAGGCAATGCTTAAATGAAGCGGGAGATGCTGTTCGTAGAAATATTGCTGCCATATCAGTGGATACCACTGGATCAACACCTGTTGCAGTAAACGAGGCAGGTATTCCCTTAGCATTGTTGTCTGATTTTCGGGATAACCCCAATGCGATGTTTGTTCTGTGGAAGGATCATACTGCGGTAAAGGAAGCCACTGAAATAAATGCACATGCCGCTGGATTTGGCAATAACTATTTAAAATATGTGGGAGGTATTTATTCTTCAGAATGGTATTGGGCAAAACTGATGCATGTTCTACTGGTAGATGAACGTGTTAGAAAAGCCTGTTATAGTTGGGTAGAACATTGTGATTGGATGCCTTTTTTGTTAACGGGTGGCCGTCATGTGGATGAGATTAAAAGAAGTGTATGTACGGCGGGGCATAAAGGTTTATGGGCCGAAGGTTTCAACGGACTACCGCCAAAGACGTTCTTCTCATCGCTCGATCCTATACTAACGCCTATTTATGATACCTATCCGAATAAGGTCTATACGGCGGATCAGTGTGCTGGAAACCTGAGTAAGGAATGGGCAGAAAGATTAGGCTTGCCGAATGAAGTGTTTGTGGGAGTTGGTGCGATGGATGCCCATATGGGGGCGGTGGGGGGTCAGATCGAGCCTTATCACTTAAGCAAGGTGATGGGAACCTCTACATGCGATATGTTGGTTGTTCCCAAGAACGAGTTTGAAGGAAAAATAGTAAGCGGAATATGCGGTCAGGTGGAGGGATCTATCATTCCCGGAATGATTGGTTTGGAGGCTGGACAATCAGCTTTTGGTGATACCTATGCCTGGTTTAAAAGACTCCTCTCATGGCCTTTGCACCATCTGCTTACGCAATCGAATCGAATCGATGCCGATACGGCTAAATTGTTGATAGCGGATGTGGAAGATCGCTTACTTCATGAATTGAATGGACAGGCAGCGATGTTGCCTTTGCAAATTGACGGTGAGTTAGCGATCGATTGGTTGAATGGAAGACGTACGCCCGACGCCAATCAACTGCTAAAAGGGGCTGTTAGCGGTCTGAGTTTGGGCAGTGATGCACCGCGTATCTTTAGGGCACTGGTAGAAGCAACCTGTTTTGGTGCACGAAAAATTGTAGAGCGTTTTCAGCTAGAGGGTATTCCCATTAAAGGATTGATCGGAGTAGGAGGAATCGCGCAAAAATCTCCTTTTGTGATGCAAATGTTAGCAGATGTTATAGCAATACCTTTGAGAATTCACCAATCTGAACAAACCTGTGCCTTGGGGGCGGCCATGTTTGCCGCTACCGTGGCTGGCATTTATCCTTCTGTTGAAGACGCTATGCAGGCAATGGGGAAGGGGTTTGGTAGAGAGTATGTACCCAATAAGGAGAAAAGTATTCTATATGACCAGCGATACCAGCAGTACCTTGCGTTAGGGGACTGTTTAGAAAAAAATTGATAATACCTAAATATGACGATCATGAACCCGACATGATTAATCCGCCAGTTGGCGGAAAACGCACAGGGTAATGATTATTTATTCACGGATTTTAAATGTTGCGTTTGTGTTCATGAGCCCTTTCGGGGTTTAATCATCAAAGGCTCCATCTGACCGTTAAAAAAAAAATAAACAGATGAAAAGTAATAATAGAAGAACTTTTCTACGTAACCTAACCTTGGGGAGTGTAGCGGCGACAACAGCGCCGGAGATGCTTTTTGCGAAATCGAAAAAAGAATCTGCTGGAGGCAAGGAAAGAGAGGCCGTGCAGGAAAAGCGGCTAGGCCGCGCATTCAATGCACCTTATGAAGGAAAATACTTGAATAGGATTGCTTTTCCTATAGGTGGTATTGGCACCGGGATGTTCTGTCTGGAAGGTACAGGTGCTATTTCACATATGTCGGTACGGCACCTTCCGGAAATATTCAACGAACCTACTCTTTTTGCAGCCATCAGTGTCAAAGGATTGGAGCAGGGAGCTAAAATATTGGAAGGACAAGTACCTGAGTGGAAAAAATTTGGCGGGAGAGAAACCGGCTTAGGTGGGATTGGAGGGAATACATGGGGTTTACCTCGTTTTACAGAGGCTTCTTTTCAGGCACAGTTTCCATTTGGCATGATCACACTGACGGATAAAGATATTCCACTTTTGGTAAAGATGAAGGGTTGGAACCCCTTCGTCCCTACCGATGCTGATAGCGCCTGTTTACCGGTTGGAGCATTGGAATATACGTTTAAAAATACAGCTACAGAAGCACAGCAGCTCGTGTTTTCATATAATGCCCGGAACTTCATGGCACAGGGGGATACAAAAAACTATATCAAAGCCATTCCAAACGGCTTTGCGCTGTGTGCGGATCCTACGGATGAATCTCCCGAAAAGCAGGGACAGTTTGCCATTTTTACGGATAACAACGATACCGTGACGGATCATTGCTGGTTTAGAGGGGCGTGGTTTGATCCGCTGACGATGGTCTGGAATACGATTAAAGAAAATAGCACCAAGCAAAACGATCCGGTAGAGAAGGATGCTCCCGGAGCATCTTTGTTTGTACCCTTTAATTTGGCTGTAGGTGAAGAAAAGACTATCAGGCTGTTGTTTTCCTGGTATGTACCCAACACCAAGTTGCGCTTTGGGGAGGATAACCCGGTAAATAAAGCCGCGACAGAAAAAAATCCCTTACTTCAATATTATAAACCCTGGTATAGCAGTCAATATAAAAATGTGGAAGAGATAGCGAAGTATTGGGCGACAAATTATCATGATCTGAAAAATAAAACCACTTTATTTAAAGATGCCTTTTACAACAGTTCTTTACCACCGGAAGTAATAGAAGCGGTAGCAGCCAATTTAACGATCTTGAAATCACCAACGGTTATGCGGCAATATGATGGAAGATTTTGGGCCTGGGAAGGCTGTGGCGATAGTTGGGGCAGCTGTCATGGCTCCTGCACACATGTATGGAATTATGCGCAGGCGGTTCCACATTTGTTCCCCCAATTGGAGCGTAGTTTGCGACAAACGGAGTTTCATGAAAATCAAAATGAAGAAGGCCATCAGGGTTTCCGGGCAAACCTTCCTATCAGTCCGTTGGTACACAATTTTCATTCGGCGGCAGATGGACAATTGGGTGGAATCATGAAAGTGTATCGTGATTGGCGAATCAGTGGCGACAACAGCTGGTTAGAGGCAATTTATCCAAAAATACAACAAAGTATCGACTACTGTATTCACACTTGGGATCCCAAACGTGTGGGTGTCATTGCAGAACCCCATCACAACACCTATGATATCGAATTTTGGGGGCCGACGGGAATGTGTACCAGCTTTTATTTAGGGGCATTAATGGCCATGGTACAGATGGGTAAATCTCTAAAAAAGGATATAAGGCCGTATGAAAAGTTATATGATAGCGGTAAAACTTATTTAGAAACAAGTCTTTATAATGGAGAATATTTTATTCAGAAAATACAGTGGGAAGGGCTAAACTCACCAGATCCTACCAAAGCTCAAACTTTCCATACACAGTATTCGGAAGAGGCTTTAGCTTTACTAAAGACCGAAGGCCCAAAATACCAATACGGGGAGGGTTGTTTGTCTGACGGTATTCTCGGTGGGTGGATGGCACGCGTATGCGGTCTAGAGGATCCGGTGGATAAGGAAAAAACCAGCAGCCATCTGAATGCGGTATATCGATATAATCTAAAGGCTAATCTGGTGGAGCATGCCAATCCTCAACGCTCTACTTTTGCCTTTGGGGAAGATAGTGGATTGCTTTTATGCTCCTGGCCTAAAGGAGGGATGCTCTCGTTACCCTTTGTCTATAGCAATGAGGTGTGGACAGGAATCGAGTACCAGGTGGCTTCTCACCTGATGTTTATGGGCGAAGTGGAAAAGGGACTGGATATCGTGCGCGCGTGCCGTGTAAGGTATGATGGGCGTATTCGCAATCCATTCAATGAGTACGAATGTGGTCATTGGTATGCTAGAGCAATGGCCAGTTATGCCTGTTTAGAAGCATTAACGGGTGTGCGTTATGATGCAGTAGATAAAACGCTGTATATCGATTCGCGGGTAGGAGACTTCAAGTCTTTTTTATCTACAAATAATGGTTTTGGAACGGTGCATTTCCAGGGAGGTATGCCAAAACTGGAAGTGGTTTATGGCGAAATACCTATAGAACGAGTGGTGGTGTCAGGTAAAGAAAGTAAACTGGTTTAAGAAGTATCTGCCTTCCTGCAAAGCATCTCGGGAAAGTCGGATGATACATTGTCAAAACTTACAGAACGTATGAAGAACTTGTTTTTATCAACTATTTTTGCATTTGTAGTAATAGCCAATGCTTATGCGGTATCTGCAGACGAGCTACCCATAGCGTTACGCTCTTTTCTATCTACCATAACTGTAGAAAATATAGGCCACAACGAGCCCGTTATACATTTTGAATCCATAAATGATAGCACATATAAATGCAGTGTTTCTTTTATTTTAAAAGATTCAGTACAACAGGATGATTGGCAGGTTCGTCTTTCTCCAGCATTTCGCCCTCGTTTCCATTGGGCACCGCACTTAACACCAACGGCTAACCATATTATAGCGCAGCATGTTTTTAGGGCGCCTGCACTCATGATGGCCGGAGAAGGAAAGCAGATAACGATTATTCCAGACCTTGATCTCTTACAGGATAAGCCGGCGGTTGACTGGTATATGGATCTCGATGCCGAAGAGAATAAACTAACCCTTGGCATGAGTCGGTCTGAAGTGAAAGAGCATGTATTATATCAGCGGCATGTCGGAGCTGCATACCCGGCCGGTGAAGTTAGGTTTGGTTTTTATATACTGACAGAAGATGCAGCATCCGATTTGTTCAACCCATGGAGACATATCAATGCTTTTTTTTGGCAAAGGTGGGGAGAACCGCTGTACGCTGCAGGTGAGCCCCTCTACACGAAAGATTTGCATGCTTATGTGAAGCATACGTACCGCTGGGCTTTCAATAGTTGGAAAAAGGAGGTTTGGCAAGAGTTTGAATTAGCGGGAGAAAAAGTAGGAGCACCCGTTTTTATTGTCAACGTAACCCAAAGTCCGAATTACCCCGGAGAGGTGAATGAACGGGAGTTTCGTTCTATCTGGAATCAGGCCTGGTTTAATTCCTTACGCTCTGCACAGGGGCTCTATCGTTATGCCAAAAAATATAAGAATAAAGCATTGTTGGAAAATGCTTTGAAAACAAAAGAGTTGGCGCTGTCCTTTCCACAACGCGAGGGTTTCTTTCCGGGACTCATCGCAACGGAGATGGAACTGGTGGAGATTGGGGGCAAGCAGTATAATCGTTCGAAGGGTTGGGAAACGCACTATTTTGGCAATTCTAATAGAAACCCATACAGCGGAGATCCGAAATTAGCACCTTTTCATATCTTGGATATGAGCTACACCGCGTGGCTCATGTTATCCTGGTATGATGAATTGGAAAAGGACGAACGTTTGTTAGCCTATGCAAGTAGATATGCCGATGGATTACTGACACTGCAAGATACGCAGGGATTTTTTCCTGCTTGGTTAAACAATAATTCTTTAGAGCCCTTGGATTACCTCAGGCAGTCGCCCGAAACAGCCATGTCGGTCACCTTTCTTTTAAAGCTATACAACCTCACGGATAATGCGCGCTATCGGGATGCAGCACTTAAAGCGATGCAGGTGCTGATGGACGAGGTGATACCAGATGGCAGGTGGGAAGATTTTGAAACCTATTGGTCCTGTTCTCGATACGGAGCAGAAGATTTAGTGGGGAAGAAGATTACCCGGAACAATTTGTATAAACAAAACACACTCAGCATGTATTGGACAGCACAGGCTTTGCTGGAAGCGTATAAATTAACCAAGCAAGAACAGTACCTAGATAACGGTAGACGTACGCTCGATGAGTTGTTAATGGCGCAAGCGGTTTGGCAACCACCTTATATCCATGTACGCGCTTTAGGCGGCTTTGGTGTGATGAATGCGGATGGAGAATGGAATGATTCGCGGCAAAGCTTGTTTGCCGAGCTGATACTGGATTATGGAAGCGTATTAAACTGTAAGGAATACATACAACGTGGTCTTGCTGCCTTGAGAGCATCATTTGTCATGATGTATTGCCCGGAAAATCCAGAGACAGCGAAACAATGGCAACAGGTTTGGCCATTCTTTGGTGCCGCGGATTATGGCTTTATGATGGAGAACTACGGGCATACCGGCGTCACTAGTCCGCAGGGAATAGGTATTGGAGAATTTACAATCTACGATTGGGGGAATGGTGCTGCGGCTGAAGCCTACAATCGGATTGTAGACCACTATGGAGAAATGTTTTTGCAGGAAAATTAAAAGAATGAACAGATGGTTTCGATTGTAAGATACGATAATAGGATAAAAAAGTTGTTTTGCGTGCTATTGTTGCTGCTTCTTGGGAACACTATGAAAGCGCAAACAGGCGTTTCATCTAATCAGTGGATTCAACCGAAGAGTGCACAGGATGCCTCCTTATGGGGTATTCGCAATGGTATTGTCTTTTCCCTATGGCCTTACGGTATAGAGACAGAAAAAAGTGTGTATGGTGGTGGTCCGCGCGGATTGATACGGGTAGGAATTGAGCGTGCAGGGAAAAGCTATTTGTTGAATTTTCTAGCCGTGGAGCCGGTGATAGACGGGAAGATGGAATTCAGTGAAATATCCCCCTCGCGCGTAGATGACATATGGGGTAAATTGATGTGGGCCAGTGATTGGGAAGCACCTACTGGCTTCTATCCTACTGCACTCAGCAGAGGCATTATTTCACATCCAGACCCTAAAAATCCAACTGTTGAAGAGCTTTCGTTATATGTGTTTATGGAGCGTTTTATAGCAGGTGCACATCCTTATCTACGGTTATCAATTCGAAATGATCGCCCTCAGGAACTGTGTGTGGAAGTTTTGAACAGGTCGGATAGTAAAAAAATGGATTTTTGTAATATTACAGCCACTATGGGGAATTATTCGAGATTGAGACAACTGCATTTAAAAGATCGTATTATCAATGCCAAAGCATTATACAAGGATTATAAAGGAATTGATTTTGTTGAGAAAGAACAATATGCAGCAGATCAGCTCATTGAAAGTAAGGGAGGAGACCTTTTTGCTTTTGCCACCTCAGATGAATCTTTAGTAGCACTTGCTGCTTGGCCAGACGATTCTTTAGCGCGAAGCAAAGTTAGTTGGCGTTACCGGCCAAATATCAAATTAACCCAGTATTGGCGAAAAGAAAAGGCGGATATGCGTAGCGATCTACAGTTGCGGGTCAACGGGCGCTACCGCTATTGGAGCGGCGGCAGTAGGGACGAAAAGCATTATATGCCCATCCCGGGAGGAGCTTCTTTTGAGAACTTTGAGCTTCGTGAGAAATATGCGCCGGGGCAAAAAATGTATTTTGGTATTACAGAAGAAGAACCATCGCAAATTATCCACAAATTTAATGCACAGGCTAATTAATTTTTTATTGTTTAACCCTTATCTTGCAACATGAACAAAAAGGTTTCACTAAAGGATATCGCAAAGGCCGTTGGAGTATCCACCGCTTTAGTATCGTATGTGCTGAACAATAAAGAAAAAGAAGCACGTGTAGGAAAGGAAATCGCAGAAGTTATCCGAAAAAAAGCAGCCGAACTGAATTATCAACCCAACCAGATTGCTAAAAGTTTAAAAAGTGGAAAATCATTTACGATCGGCCTGATTGTTGCCGATATTTCCAATCCATTTTTTGCCAATATCGCCCGTACCATAGAAGACGAGGCGAAGAAAAATAATTACACCGTTATCTTTGGCAGTTCGGATGAAAGTGCGGAAAAGTCACAGGATTTAATGGATGTGTTAATAAAAAGACAGGTGGATGGATTCATTATAGCACCATCCGAAGGGTCGGAAAGCCAGATCAATTATCTCGCAAAGGCAAAAATACCCTTTGTATTAGTCGATCGTTATTTTCCAAAAATACAGACCAACTATGTTGTGACCGATAACTTTCAAGCAGCTTATGATGCCACGCAGCATTTAATTGAAAATGGTTATAAACGGATCGGGATGATTGCTTACAAAAGTAACCTCATTCACATGAAAGAACGTATAAGAGGATACAAAAGTGCTATGAAAGATCATGCGCTCAAATCATTATTACGTGAGGTAACCTATAGCAGGGCTGGTCAGGAAATTCAAGAGAAGATGGGAGAGTTACTTTTCGCGAAGCAAACGATAGAGGCACTATTTTTTGCAACGAATACCCTATCCATTCACGGATTGAAATTTTTGAATAATAAGCGGTTACGAGTTCCTGATGATGTGGCGATAGTCTGTTTTGATGAAGGGGATGCTTTTGATTTTTTCTATTGTCCTTTGACATATGTCAAGCAACCCCTAATAGAAGCGGGACGTCAAGCGGTTAAGATATTGATTGATCATATTGGAAGCGCCGATGAGGCTGAAAAACAAGTTTTATTGGCTGCAGATCTGATTGTAAGGGCATCCAGTAAGAAAAATGCCAATATAGCTCAATAGTTTGCTGAAATAGCTATATGGATTATCTCCTGAGTTACGTAATTATGCATAAACCAAAATGTATGATGAGGACCGCTATATTAAATCTGTTATTTATTGCTTGTTTGACTACGACGCAAGTGAAGGCGCAATCTAGCAGCAATGCTCCGCAATGGGCAAAAGAAACACCCGAACAAAAAGAAAAAAGAATGGCTTGGTGGAGGCACGACCGCTTTGGTATGTTTATTCATTGGGGTTTATATGCTGTACCGGCGCGCCATGAATGGGTGCAACAAATGGAGCAACGCAGTACAGAAGAATATAAAGAACGCTATTTCGATCTTTTTGATCCGGATCTGTATAACCCCGCGGAATGGGCAGCCTATGCTAAAAAGGCAGGGATGAAGTATGTGGTGATCACGGCCAGGCACCACGAGGGATTCAGTCTTTGGGACACCCAAGTGAGCGACTATAAAGCACCGAATACACCAGCTAAAAGAGACCTTATAAAACCCTTTGTAGAAGCCTGTAGAGCCGCCGGTTTGAAAGTGGGTTTTTACTATTCGTTGATTGATTGGCATCATCCTGATTTCACCGTAGATGGAACGCATGCCCTGCGTAATAATCAAGAAGCCAGGGAATCGAATGGTAAACGGGATATGAATAAATATCGTCAGTTTATGAAAGATCAGATAACAGAGCTGCTCACCGACTACGGTAAAATAGATTTATTATTTTATGATTTCTCTTATCCGGGCAAAGACGGTAAAGGACATGAAGATTGGGATAGTGAGGGATTGTTGCAATTAACCAAGAAATTGCAACCGGAAATTATCGTGAATGATCGCTTGGATTTGAATGAAGGAGATTGGGGTTGGGATTACCGTACTCCCGAGCAATTTATGCCGAATAAATGGCCAGAGGAGAATGGAAAACGTGTTGCTTGGGAAACCTGTCAAACATTTTCTGGATCTTGGGGTTACCATCGGGATGAAAATACTTGGAAAAGTACGAATCAGCTGATCGCGATGTTGATTGAGGTCGTGAGTAAAGGGGGTAATTTACTACTCAATGTTGGGCCAACTGCCAGAGGTTACTTTGACGACCGGGCTGTGGATCGTCTCGAAGGTATGGGTAAATGGATGAAGTATAACAGCCGGTCTATCTATGGCTGTACAGCAGCACCGGATGATTTTAAAACGCCTGATAATTGTTTCTTGACTTATAATCCAGATACCAAACGATTGTATGTGCATCTATTGCAATGGCCATTTAAGACGCTCTATTTGCCCGGTTTCAAAGGGAAGGTAAAGTATGCACAGTTTTTACATGACGGTTCGGAGATAAAGTATACATCCAGAAGCGAACCAGGCTCGCATATGACAATCACTGCCGGAACAGAAGATTTAATTGTCGATTTACCAGTAGTGAAACCCAATACGGAAATTCCGGTCATTGAGCTGATATTAGAATAAAAATGGAAGTGTCTAAAAAGTCATCATAACGTGGTGGGACTTTTCGGACACCACTTTTTAATTGGAAAGGGAGTGGGGTAACATGAGTAAAAAAGGTAACGCTTTTGAATAGTCTAGTTCCGTATATTCCAATCCTAGTAGCCGAATGTTTGTGTAATAAGTTTGGTGCTTTTGGTAATACATTTTTTCACTTTGTAAAAACCATGCTTTTTCTCCCAGTTTTTGAGCTAAAAACCATTTTTCCAAAAGCCTGGCACTTCTGCCATTTCCGTCTGCCCAAGGATGAATCTTTACAAAGATGAGATGTATCATGGCAGCATAGAAGAAAACTTCTTCTATGGTCATCTTTGTTGAAAGTAACATACGGATGTCAGCAAAGAATTTTTGTAACTCCTTTTCAACTTCAAATGGAGAAGCAGCTACATATTCAATTTTTCCTTCAGGTGTGGAAACATACATGTGTTGCCTTCTAATCTTTCCCTGCCAAACCATTGACAATATGTGTTTACTTAATAGTTTATGTGCTTTATAAATATTTTGCTCGCTCAATTCATTGGCTTTTGCAAAAGAATAAGCATTATACAAGTCGTCTATTTTTTTTGTGTAATCAGGCAAAAATTCGATGCCGAATTTTTTATGTTTGATATAGCTGTCTAATTCAATGTCTTCCCCTTCTATCTTACTGCTATACACCGAAGAAACGGAGGTATAAAAACTGAAATGATCGGTAGAAATTTCCGCGTCTTGCAAAGCATCAAACTGCTGCTCCAAATTAGTTGGAACCTTATCTAAATAAGCTTTTAGTAAACTAGCTGAAATGATTTTTAAATTATTTACTTCCATATAAAATGGGTATTTAGAAATACTATTTTTGATTCCCGTCAAAGTTAAGATAAATCACCTTGATACCGATCTTAAACTTCGTGAGATTGTCTTTTTTTGATGTTTCACAAATTGGACAAGAACCAATTCACTTCTGAATAATCAGCGCTTATGTATAGCAAGGAATTTTATATTGTTAAGACAAATTGAGGAACTATTGATACGATACGTAGTTTTTAATCTTTGCTAAATCGTTTTCTTTGCTCTATAACTAACGTTGTGTAGAATAAGCTAATATAACGCTAACCGCGCTAAACCGTTTTATTTTAAAGCTAATTCTGCAATAAGCGAACCAGTAAATAAACGAATTCTTATGAGGAGCAACATACGCTTTTATTCTTATCGGATATCCGTCAAGCGATCTTTGATGGATAAACTGAAATCACTAATCTTATTTAAAAGAGGGCGGCTATATCTAATATGCTTGCTGATGTGCGCACCCTTATTCTATTTGCGAGAAGCTTATGCTGTTCCGCTGAATCTTACTAATCTTCCTTTCGCATCACAGCAACAGGAAATTACAGGTACTGTAGTAGATGAGTCTGGCTTACCTTTACCGGGTGTTAGTATTAAGGAGCAGGGAACAACGAATGGTACATCTACAAACGAAAAAGGCGTTTTTCGGTTAGTGCTTCAAAAAAATCAAGTTGTTGATGTATCTTTTATAGGTTATATAGCACAGACGATAACCATAGGGGATGATAAAGACTTACGTATTATGTTGAAGCCGGATAGCCAATCATTGGAAGAAGTAGTCGTTACAGGCTTTGGTCTGTCACAAAAGAAGGCTTCGGTAACCGGAGCAATTTCGACCATCGGTTCCAAAGATATCGCACGTTCTTCAGCTCCCAACGTTTCCGGAGCGCTCGTTGGAAAGGTTCCAGGCTTAAATACCCGTCAAACAAATGGCAGACCGGGTGCGGGTACGCAGATCAGAATTCGGAACATGGGAGACCCGCTCTATGTCATAGATGGTATGCAATCGGATGGTGGGCAATTCAATAACTTGGATTTTAATGATATTGAATCGATTGCCGTATTGAAAGATGCATCTGCCTCTATTTATGGCGTGAGGGCTGCCAACGGGGTGATTGTGGTGACGACGAAGAAAGGAGCGAATAACTCAAAAAACACCGTTTCCGTAAATAGTTATTTCGGTATGCAGGATAACTTCAAATTTGTCGACCCCGCAGATGCCAAGACATACGTTCATAACTATGTGCAGGGTGAAACCTTGCGCGGTACCGATAGGACCTATCCGCGCGAAGAATATGATAAATGGATGGCGGGAACAGAGGTGGGTTACCAAGGTTTCAATTGGCTGGATTATATTTGGGAAAGTGCACCCCAATACTATTTGAATGCTAATTTTAGCGGAGGATCGGATAAGTCAAATTACTACGTTTCCATAGGACGGCTAAGACAGGATGCAACGATCAAAAATTATGGTGGATTTGAGCGGACCAATCTGCAAATGAATTTGGACAGTAAAATCAATGACCGTTTTAAGGTTGGTTTTCGTATGAATGGGCGATTGGAAGAGCGTGAAAATCCGGGAGTTCCTGGAGGAGATGATTATTGGTTGCCACGATTTGCCGTGTTGAGGAATTTACCCACCCGCAGACCCTATGCAAATGATAATCCCTTATACCCACAACGACCAGGCGATGATCCGCAAACAAACTTTGCGGTATTAAACTATGACCTGTCAGGAAGGATGGTGGAAACCTGGCGGCATATCCAGTTGCAGGCAAATGCTGAATATCAAATTACGGATGGTCTAACAGCTAAAATCCTAGGAGGCTACTATTACGGTAATCGTAAGTATGATAATCAGGAATATACCTATAAGTTATATCGTTACGATCCGGCTACGGATACGTATCCAGTTGATTATTCGATGGATGATCCGTATCGCGAGCGGATTTATGAACAAATTGAAGAAGTTACTTCTAACGTACAGTTGGATTACAGAAAAAGTTATGGAGACCATAATATCAATGCGATTATGGGTTTCGAAACGATTAAAAGGAGTGATCCGCAGGGGCAGATTGTGGCTAGACCTTCGGCTAATGGTTTGCATTTGATTAGCCCGCATGAGTATCGGGTATTTAATGATCGTGGAAATAATACGCAGGCACGTATGGGTGTATTGGGTCGATTTAATTATGATTATGCGGGTAAATATCTGGTGGAATTGTCAGGTCGTTATGACGGTTCTTGGAAGTATCCTCCGGGTCAGCGTTGGGGCTTTTTTCCATCGGCCTCAGCGGGTTGGCGTATTTCCGAGGAGTCGTTTTGGAAAGATCACGGCATTCATGCGATCATTAATAATTTAAAAATCAGAGGGTCTTACGGTAGTGCCGGAAATGAAAATGTAGACGGCTATAATGCCTTTGATTTCTTGCCAGGATATAATTATAATATTGGTGCGGGGGCTGCTGTCATTGATGGTCAATATGTGATCGGATCGCGTCCCAGAGGTTTGCCGGTAACAACCTTGTCTTGGACACGATCCAGAATCTTGGATGTGGGTTTTGAGATGGAAACCTTAAAAAACCGCATGACGGCAACCTTTTCCTACTTTAACCGCTTAACGACAGGCTTGCCGGCCGCACGTTATGACGTACTCTTACCCATGGAGCTGGGTTTTGCCTTACCCAATGAAAACTTAAATTCAAATGTAGTAAGGGGTGTGGACGGTATGTTGCGTTGGGCAGATCAAATCAGTGAATTCAATTATTCCATCGGTGGAAATTTTACCTATGCGCGCTTCTACGATTGGCAGCAATATGATAATCGGCGCAGTAATTCCTGGGATATGTACCGCAACAGTATTTACAAACGTTTTGGTTATCTCAACTGGGGTTTAGAGTCAGATGGGCAGTTTCAAAGTTGGGAAGAAATAGCCAGTCATCCTATTGATAATGACCGACAGGGAAATAAGACCTTGATGCCTGGTGACATCAAATACAAAGACCTAAATGGAGATGGAGTGATTAACGGGCTCGATGAACGCCCCATTGGTTATCGAGAGGATTCAACCCCCGTTCTAAATTTCGGGTTGAATTTTGCTTTCAGTTACAAAGGTTTTGACCTCGCCTTTGATTTTTCAGGAACTGCCTTTTCTTCTTGGTATCAGCGACATGAACAGGCCGTACCTTTTCAGAATAATGGAAATAATCCCAAGTTTATTTTCGATGACGCTTGGCATTTAGCAGACGTATGGGACCCGAATAGTGAACTCATTCCGGGTAAATATCCGCTTGCCAGATTAAATCAGCAAGACCATAGTAATTACTGGTCTAGTGATTTCTGGAAACAAAATGTTGTCTACGTGAAGTTGCGGAATATCGAGTTTGGCTACAACCTGCCCAAGACTTGGTTGAGCAAGGCGAAAATTTCGGGTGTACGGGTCTATATGATGGGACAAAATCTCTTTGCTATTTCTAATGTGCAGGGGATTGATCCCGAACAAGAAGATCAGAATGGACTGGGTTATCCCACCATGCGGGTATATAATTTTGGTGTAAACCTTCAATTCTAAAACATGAATAAGCGATTTTTTTATATAGCACTGCTTGGAGGGATGTTAATCTTCAGTAGTTGCCAAGATTTTTTAGATCAAGAACCGGACACTATTGTCACAGATGAACAGATTTTTAATGATCCGAATTTGATAGAATCAGCTCTGGCCGATTTTTATAGCAGAATTAGTTGGGGACAAAGACCTGGTGGCGATCAATATCATTATACCGTACTGGACGAAGCGATCCGTTATGATTTTGACCAATTCAATAGTTTTGACCGTAACCGTTGGCGGGTATATGATTATGGCTTGATTCGTAACTTTAATCAATTCTTACAAGGTCTCAACAATACGGAAGCGCTTACGGAAACGGAAAAAGAGCCGTTTCGTGGAGAGGTTAGATTATTACGTGCCTGGTGTTATTTTAATATGTGCAGAACACTTGGAGGGATGCCGATTGTGGGAGACGAAGTGTTTGATTATACACCGGGTGTAGATGTAACGGCTTTACAGTATCCGCGGGCAACCGAAGCAGAAATGTATGATTACATCATTGCCGAAAGCCGTGAAAGTGCTGAATTAATGGGAGCTGAACCAACTATAAACAGTGCCCGGGCAAATAAATGGGTGGCTAAAATGTTGGAAGCACGGGCCGCACTGTATGCTGCTTCTTTGGCAAAATACAATAATTTAATGCCCGCGCCTATTCAGACCAGCGGCAGAGAGGTTGGCATTGAGGCCAGTAGGGCGAGCGATTATTATCAAACAGCCCTCTCGGCAGCAACAGCCGTTATAGAACAAAGTCCTTATGCATTACAAGACCGTAGACCGGAAGATAAATCACGCAATTTTTATGAAGCGATTTGTATAAAAGACGCCAATACGGAAGTGATTTGGGCGCGTGATTATATTTTCCCGGGGCAAACGCATGGTTTTACCGGTGGAAACCTGCCTACCTCCATGGCGCAAGATGCCAACACCAGTTATTTATCGCTACTATTGAACCTTATAGAGGAGTTTGAACCGCTCAATACGGATAGCCCGGGACAAGCGAGCAAGTTTGAGGTGGGGAGCTTCGGTGGCACGCCGCAGTTTTTCGAGACCGCAAGTACTTTGTTTGAAGAAAGGGATCCGCGCCTGGGGGGAACGGTGCTTTATCCGGGGTCAACCTTTGCAGGTACTGAGGTAGTGTATCAGGCGGGACAACTGAATAGAGATGGAGATGCCTGGGTGAAACGGGAGGGTACCGCCAATAGTTCGGCAAATGGACAAGTATTGACATCTGTGAACGGACCGGTCTATAATGCTGCTTTACGGTTGGTTAATAAAACGGGTTTTGGTATTCGTAAGTTTTTAGACGAGACGCCGGCAGCTGGAACGATTGGTAGGGGCTCTGAAATGTGGGAACCCCGTTTCAGGATGTCTGAAGCATATCTGATAGCCGCAGAGGCCGCATTTGAATTAAACGGTGGTAGTAATGCACTTGCCTTGGCCAACATCAACGCGGTGCGCTCCCGGGCTGGAGTACAGCCCCTAAGCGTGCTGACTTTTGAACAGATCGTACATGAAAGGCGGGTAGAATTCGCTTTTGAGGATCATCGCTATTGGGATCTGTTACGTTGGCGCCGAGCGCATCTTTTATGGAATGGAAACCCCAGAAGCGAATCTGCCTCTAGAAGGGGCTTGTGGCCTTATCGTGTGGTGGCATCTGGAGATGCTAATGATGGGAAATGGGCTTTTGAAGTGCGGAATATGGATTTTATCTATCCAAACCCCTTGTATTTTGAGCTACGTCATTACTACAGTGAGTTGGATAATGCGTGGCTAAACAATAATCCGAAACTGGTTAGAAATCCTTTTCAATAGGTCCTTTTTAAAGAAGATATATTATGAGAAAGTATGCGATATATAGTTTATTAATCTTGATCACAGCAATCATGAGCTGCGGAAAAGACAATTATGAGGAACCAACATCGACCTTAACTGGGCGTGTGGTTTATCAGGGGCAACCACTCCAACTCAAGGGCAGTAATGAAAGTGTCCGCTTGCAACTATTTCAGGAGGGTTATGATTTCAGAACGCCATTGGATGTTTTTGTTTCGCAAGATGGTAGTTTTTCTGCTACATTATTCGATGGAAACTATAAACTGGTCACTCGAGATGGTAATGGGCCTTGGCTGAATACGCGCGACACAACAACAGTAGAGTTAAGAGGATCTGCGACGGTTGATATAGAAGTGACCCCTTATTTCACCATTACGAACCCATCTTTATCTTTAGACGGAAATGCCATGAATACCTCTTTTACGATTAATCAAATTGTGGACGCTGCTCAAATTGATCGGGTGATCTTACTGCTGAATACGACTACTTTCGTGGATGAGGTCACGAATGTCGTGCGTGCTGAATTTTCAGGAGATGACGTCCAGGTAGGAGCGATGTCTTTAAGTGTTGATTTTTCGGATGAAGCGAGCGCGATGAACGCACAAACGCTCTTCGGTCGTATATGTGTTTGGCCGAGTGGTTCCGATCAGGGAATCTTTTCAGAAGTTGTTCGTCTAAAGTAGGTTAATTTATGATAAGTCAGAGAATGTTTTTTAAACGGAATTTATTGTTTGTTTGCTTACTAGTTGCGGCCTCCTGCGCACCCTCACAAAAACAAGAGATCACACAGATGGAAAGGCCTGATACAACAGTTACCAATGTAAATTACATGGCTAATCGAAAACCCTTGAAGGCCCAACATTTTATCAAACTGCCGGTAGGGAGCATACAACCAAAAGGCTGGCTGAAGAAATACCTCGAATTGCAGCGGGATGGACTAACAGGTCAGCTAGGAGAAATAAGCGCCTGGCTGGCTAAAGAAAATAATGCCTGGCTCAGTAAAGATGGCAGTGGTGATCATGGCTGGGAAGAAGTACCTTACTGGTTAAAAGGCTATGCAAATCTGGGCTACATCTTGGAAGATGAAAAAATCATAAACGAGGCTAAAATCTGGTTGGAGGCCGCACTGGCCAGCCAGCGGGAGGATGGCTATTTCGGTCCTTTGGTACTCAAAAATGGCAAACCCGATCTGTGGGGTAATATGATCATGTTATGGTGCCTACAGTCTTATTATGAACATAGTCAAGACGAACGGGTATTGCCTTTTATGGAGAAATATTTCGAGTGGCAATACAAATTGCCGGAAGATCAGTTGTTGAAAGACTATTGGGAAAATAGTAGAGGTGGAGACAACCTGTATAGTATCTATTGGTTATACAATAGAACAGAAGGAAAAGAATGGTTACTGGAGTTGGCTAATAAAATACATCGTAATACTGCCGATTGGAGACAGCAGAACAATCTTCCCAATTGGCATAATGTAAATATTGCTCAATGTTTTAGAGAACCGGCTACCTACTATCTGCAAACGGGAAACAGCGCCGACGTAGAGGCAACTTATCATGACTTTCAACTCATTCGTGAGCGCTATGGAAATGTTCCGGGCGGTATGTTCGGTGCGGATGAAAATGCACGCGAGGGATATACCGACCCGCGCCAAGGGGTAGAAACCTGCGGCATGGTGGAGCAAATGGCATCCAATGAAATATTGATGGGTATCACGGGCGATCCTTTCTGGGCAGATCATACCGAAGACGTGGCTTTCAATACTTATCCGGCAGCAGTGATGCCTGATTTTAAAGCGCTCCGCTATATCACCAGTCCGAACATGTCGATCAGCGATAGCAAAAATCACCATCCCGGTATAGATAATAACGGTCCGTTCTTAATGATGAATCCATTTAGTTCACGTTGTTGCCAGCATAACCATGCACAGGGATGGCCTTACTATGCGGAACACCTTTTTATGGCTACGCCAGATAATGGGGTGGCTGCATTACTGTATAATGAAGCGGATGTAAACGTAAAGGTTGAGGAAGGAAAAGAGATACGCATCGAATCAAAGACACACTATCCTTTTGACGATCAAATCAACTTTACCATACATACAGAAGAAGAGGTATATTTTCCTTATTATTTGCGCATCCCGAATTGGTGCAAGGATGCCAAATTAGTAATCAATGGGGAGGAACAGCCGGGATCTTTCAAAGCAGGTTCTTATGCCAAAATTGCCCGATCTTGGAAGAATGGAGATCAGGTGACGCTGAAATTACCTATGTCTATACAGGTCACTAAGTGGGAAAAAAACAAAAATAGTGTCAGTGTCAACAGAGGTCCGCTTACCTATTCCCTGAAAATCAATGAGAATTACGTGAAAAAGGATAGTAAAGCCTCGGCAATAGGGGATTCTAAATGGCAGGAGACTGCCGATCCGGAAAAATGGCCCTCGTTTGAGATTCTGCCAGCTTCACCATGGAATTATGGCTTAGTGTACAATGGAGAGGCTCCGGAAGAACTGTTTGAAGTGGTCGAAAAAGAATGGCCAACAGATGACTTTCCGTTTACACCTAAAAGCGTTCCTATTGAAATGAAAGCCAAGGGGAAACGCCTTCCGGAATGGAAAATTGATGCATACGGACTAACTGGTGTATTACCGCAAAGTCCGTTGGAATCAGCAGAATTAAGTGAAGATATTACACTGATCCCGATGGGGGCTGCAAGGTTAAGAATCACAGCTTTCCCAACGGTGAAAGAATAAAGCTACGGTCATATCGAGTGGAGCGTAGCGGAATCGAGATCTCTCCACTACGGCCATTAAGCAATGGAACCGTTCTGATCATAAACAAACAATATAAAATGAAGAAAAACCGTATTTTCTATGGTCTATTAGCAGGGCTCGGTTTGTTTGCAAGCTGCACGAATAATCCGACAGAGGAGTCAACGGGCGACAACGCTCAAGAGGCATTAAGAGCTCCGGCCTATCCTTTGATTACGCATGATCCATATTTCAGCATCTGGTCGTTTACAGATAGTCTGAACAAGGAGCAAACAAAGCATTGGACAGGCACTGAACAGCCTTTAATGGTTTTGGCGCAAGTAGATGGTCAGCTATATCAATTGGCTAGCGAACAGCTCGCTGTGACCGAAGTGGTATTGGCAACAGCGCAAAATAAACCCTATACGGTACAGTATACTTATGATAAACCTGCAGAAGGTTGGGAAAAGGCCGACTTTGTAGCTAATGCCTGGAAAAAGGGTGCTGCTCCTTTTGGTGATAGTTCAGGGGATAATCCAGTAAAACCTGCATCCTTGTATGATAAGGAAATCTGGTACCGTCGGGAGTTTTCGTTGACAGCCATTCCAGAAGATGTAAAATTGCTCATCAGCCACGACGATGCCGTGGAGGTTTTTCTGAATGGTGAATTGGTTTACGAGGATGAGGCATTTCTATTGGATTATAAACAACGTGATTTCCGTAAGGGAACGAATGCGTTGAAGGTAGGTAAGAATATCTTAGCAGTACACTGTAGAAACGATCGCGGTGGCGCCTTTATTGATGTCGGTTTGGTGCGGAATCAAAAACTATTGGATACAAAATTGGCCGAGCAGAAGTCGGTCAAATTAACGGCCACACAAACGGCCTACAGGTTTGAAGCGGGCAATGTAGGCATTGATTTAACCTTCACTTCACCCTTGTTGATCGATCAATTGGAGATACTGGCACGCCCTGCATCTTATGTAACTTTCAATACGCAATCTTTGGACAATGCAGCGCATGAAGTGAAGGTGTGGTTGGCGCTATCAGGTGTAATAAGCACAGACAAGCCGAATCAAGAGGTCATTGCGGTTACAGAAAATGTGGATGGTCAGCTGATTCAATCGGTTGGTACAACCAGTCAGCAATTGTTGGGTAAAAAGGGTGATAACGTACGGATCGATTGGGGTAAAGCTTACCTGGCAGTAAAATCTGGTGAGGCCAATAAGGCGATCATAGGCACGTCAACTGATTTCGCAAACATCTTGGGCGGTAAGGGTACGGTAGATGCGAAATCGGTAAAAGGAATCGCTTCCGACGTGTTGTTTGGTGTGGAGATGAATTTAGGAAAGGTAAATGGAGTGGTTACTGAGCATGTGACATTAGCTTATGATGATGAATATTCGGTGCAATACTTTGGTAAAAATCTACGTCCTTGGTGGAGAAGGGATGGAAAGACGGGAGCGCTAGAAATGCTAAAGGCAGCACAGCAGGACTATGAAAAACTCATCCAAGATTGCAAGCAGTTTGACGAAAAGTTGGTGGCAGAAGCAGTGAAGGCGGGAGGACAAAAATATGCCAATCTGTGCGAACTGGCTTATAGGCAAGCCATTGCCGCACATAAGGTCGTGGCGAATACGGACGGCGAGTTGTTTTTCTTCTCCAAGGAGAATTTCTCCAATGGTTCCATTGGAACGGTAGATGTAACTTATCCTTCGGCACCGCTGTTCTTGTTGTACAATACGGAGCTGGCAAAAGGTTTATTGCACTTTATCTTTGATTATTCAGAGAGTGGTCGTTGGTCAAAGCCTTTCCCCTCACATGATGTGGGAACCTATCCATTGGCCAATGGGCAGACCTATGGCGAAGATATGCCGGTGGAAGAGGCAGGAAATATGCTAACCTTAACCGCTGCGGTTGCAGTAAGAGATAGCAACGCGGATTTTGCGGCTAAACATTGGGAAACGCTTACTACTTGGGTGAACTACCTGAAGAAGGAGGGTTTGGATCCTGCCAATCAATTGTGTACAGACGACTTTGCAGGTCACTTGGCAAGAAATGCAAACCTTTCGGTGAAGGCCATTATGGGAGTAGCTTCGTATGCAAAATTGGCTGAGATGCTGAACAAGGAGAAAGAGGCGAAAGAGAGCTTCGACATGGCGCGCGATATGGCAAAGAAATGGATGGAGCTGGCGGATAACGGCGATCATTATGCACTGGCTTTTGGCCAGAAAGATACCTGGAGTCAGAAGTATAATTTGATCTGGGATAAATTATTGAAGTTGAATATTTTTCCGAAGGAAGTGGTGGAAAAAGAAATTGCTTATTATAAAACAAAGCAACAAAGTTTTGGATTACCACTGGATAGTAGAAAAACATACAGTAAATCAGATTGGATCTTGTGGACAGCAACGCTGGCCAGTGATGCAGACTTTCAAACATTTGTAGACCCTATTTGGAAATTTGCGAATGAGACGCCAGACCGGATCCCCCTAAGCGATTGGCATGAAACAACCGATGGCAAGTCGGTCGGCTTTAGAGCACGCTCGGTAGTAGGAGGCTATTTCGTGAAAATGCTGGATAAAGCAATGGAATAAACGTTTATGATTGGTCGATTATAAATGAGAGGGCGGTATTGTCAGGGATTTCCAGGGCAATCCGCCTTTGTTTTAATTTTTTCATTTGCCTGCGCTCATTGAATAAGACACTTTTTTAATCATATCCTATTTGTCTTTACCCCAACCCCTTCCGTGCTTACCGCACAGGTTTCTTACTTTGATGCACCAATTAAGCAAAGTGCATGGCTAGCTTGCTTCGTTGCAATCCGTGGCCAACATGCCTGTCGCAAAAGGAGGCACCCCTCCTCACAAAACCACGCTTCGTTCGTCTTTTGCTCTATTCTCGTTAGTTTCGCTAAGAAGCTTAAATAGGCATGTTTAGCTGCCGATTGCTTCCTTCACAAGCCTATGCCACGATGTACTTGGGGACGGTTTATGGTGTGTTCGCAACGGCCCTTCGTTTTGCTTAAAATCCGCCTTAGAGAGTTGCGGTTAGCACTGGGAAGCACTTCCGTTATAGCAACTATCTACAGCGGGAGTTTATTCACCTCGTTTATACTTTCAGCGGCGTTCATGAGCTCCCTGCGGTCGGTTTTGCTCCCCTCATCAAGGAGAAAGGAGATAAAAAAAACTATATTGAGACAATATAAAGAAATATTGAAACAAAGCTCATTTGCATTCTTTATAAGATTTGCTTTCTTTGAAATAGATAAAAAGCACAAAACCAGATGGGGAGTGCATAGGTTAATCAATTGAACTTATGAGAAGAACTACATTAGAATCAAGTTTATTTACGCTGGTAGTGGCATGCCTTTTTAGTTGCGCCCCCGCGGATAAATCAAATAGTACGGCACAGGAAACGGATGAGCAACGTGTTATCTGGACAGCCGAAGCAGCAAATACGTGGTATGACAAGCAGGAGTGGCCTGTGGGGAGTAACTTCAGTCCGAGCTCGGCCATTAATCAATTGGAGATGTGGCAGGCGGAAACTTTTGATACAGCAACGATCAACAGGGAGTTGGGTTGGGCAGCAGACTTAGGCTTTAATACGGTGAGGGTGTATTTACACGATTTGGTTTACGAACAGGATAGTACAGCGTTTTTGAAAAGGATGGACGACTTCTTGGCAATTGCCGAGCAACATCATATTAAACCGCTTTTTGTTTTTTTTGATTCTTGTTGGGATCCGGCACCCAAGCTGGGCAAGCAACGTGATCCAAAACCGCATGTACATAACTCCGGTTGGGTACAAAGCCCGGGAATCGACGTATTGCAGGATTCTACCCAATATCCACGCTTAGAACGTTACATAAAGGGAGTGGTGAACTATTTTGCACAGGATGAACGGATTCTTGGCTGGGATGTATGGAATGAGCCCAATAATCCAAATACGAGCTCCTACGGACCAGTAGAATTAAAAGATAAAAGTGATTATGTGCTACCTTTGCTTAAAAAGACATTTGAATGGGCAAGAGCCGCCAATCCTAGTCAGCCGCTTACTTCAGGTCTCTGGGACGGAGGTGATTGGTCTAAGGAGGCGGATCTAACACTGATTCAAAAGGTGCAGCTGGAAGAATCGGATATCATTTCTTTTCATAACTATGAAAGTCCCGAATCTTTCGAAAATCGTATTAAGCAGCTTCAAAAATATGGTCGCCCCTTGCTCTGCACCGAATACATGGCGAGGCCAAACAAAAGTACTTTTGAGGGGAGCTTACCCATTGCTAAAAAATATAAGGTAGGTGCCTATAACTGGGGTTTTGTAGACGGAAAAACCCAAACAAAATATGCATGGGATAGTTGGGATAAACAGTATACCAATGAGCCCTCATTGTGGTTCCATGATATTCTAAGGGTGGATGGAACACCCTATAGCGAAAAAGAAGTACAGTTAATAAAATCATTGACAGGAAAGAACTAAATCAAAATTAATATATAACATATACAGATATGATGCGAAAATCAATGATGTTATTAGCTTGTTTAATATCATCACAACTCGTAGATGCACAGAGCCAGGATTGGAAACCGGTTGCAGGGAAAATTATGTCGCCATGGGCTGAGCAGGTAGATCCGGATAAAACTTTACAGGAATATCCGAGACCACAGATGAAGCGGGGCAACTGGCAGAATTTGAACGGTTTATGGCAATACGCCATTACGCCTCAATCAACTAGTAGCATCCCATCCAATTTTAATGGGCAAATATTGGTTCCCTTTGCCGTAGAGTCAGCGTTGTCTGGTGTAGGCAAAACGGTTGGTAAGGATCAAGTGCTATGGTATAAAAACACCATTGAACTAAGTAAAGCGATCAGTAAAGAGCAGGTGTTATTGCATTTTGGTGCGGTAGATTGGCAATGTGATGTATATGTAAACGGCACAAAAGTAGGTAGCCATGAAGGTGGTTTTGATCCTTTTTATTTTGATATCACCAAACAGTTGAAGAAAGGCAAGAAACAGGAAATAGCACTGCGCGTTTGGGACCCCACAGATGATGGTCCGCAACCTCGTGGTAAACAGGTAAAGAATCCAGAAGGCATTTGGTATACGCCTGTTACGGGTATTTGGCAAACGGTCTGGTTGGAAAGCGTACCTTCAAGTTATATTACCAGCACGAAACAAACACCTGATGTAGACCAGAAAGTGCTGAAATTTACTGCAGATATAGCGGGGAGCCAAGCCGGTGATCAGGTAAAAGTGGTGGCGTTGGACGGGAAAAATGTGGTCGGTGAACAAACGGTTGCTGCTGGGACAGAGGCTAACTTAGCTATCGCCAACGCGAAGTTATGGTCCCCTAGCAATCCACATCTTTACGATCTGCAGATCTCCTTAATCCGTAAGGGAAAAGAGATAGACAAAGTAGAAAGCTACTTCGCTATGCGGAAAATTTCCATGGAAAAAGACACAAAGGGCATCCAGCGTATGTTATTGAATAACGAATTCGTATTTCAGTATGGCCCCTTGGATCAGGGTTGGTGGCCTGATGGGCTTTACACTGCTCCTACCGATGAAGCCTTGGCGTTCGATGTGGTGAAAACCAAAGAAATGGGTTTTAACATGATCCGTAAACATATCAAAGTAGAACCTGCACGTTGGTATCGCCATTGTGACAGCTTGGGTATCCTGGTGTGGCAAGATATGCCGAGTGGTGATCTAGGTGGCAATAGATGGGATAATCACCCCGCGCAGCTTTCGGGCTTTAATTTAGACAAGGAACGTTCTGCTGCATCTGAAGCGTATCACAGAAAAGAATGGAAAGCCATTATGGATGTTCTGCATAATTTTCCAAGCATTGTGGTATGGGTACCGTTTAATGAGGCCTGGGGTCAATTTAAAACGAAAGAAATTACCGAATGGACCGTGAAATACGATCCATCACGTTTGGTAAATAGCGCTAGTGGTGGTAACTTTATGAAAACCGGACACATCTTGGATATCCATAATTATCCAGATCCTTCTATTCCGGATCCGGAGATTTTTGGTGATAAACAAGTATTGGTATTGGGTGAGTTTGGAGGCTTAGGACTACCGATAGACAGCCACACTTGGCAAGAAAAAAACAATTGGGGTTATCAAAGCTTTAAAAATAACGAAGAATTGTTGCAACGTTATACACGTTTGATGGATGATCTAAAACGATTAATACCGATGGGTTTATCGGCTGGAGTATATACACAAACAACGGATGTGGAAGTAGAGACTAATGGCATGATGACCTATGATAGAAAAGTGATCAAAATTCCGGAATCAACATTGCATCAATTGCATCAATCTTTGTATCAACAATCTATTCAATAACACAGCTTATGAACAGGATAAAGCACATAGGTTTAGCCGTGGTGGGAGCGCTTCTTTTTTCGGCCTGCAACAATCAGCCGAAGGAAGAGGCATCCTCTTCCGATCTTTCTCTAGACAGCTCTAAATTCGGAGGAGAAATAGACGGTAAACAAGTAAAATTGTATACTATACAAAATGATGCGGGTTTAGTGGCCCACATCACTAATTACGGTGGTAGGGTAGTAAGTTTAACCGTACCGAATAAAGAGGGGAAACCTACGGATGTGGTGCTCGGGTTTGCGAGTGCTGAGGCTTATAAAGCTTCTTCTGAAGCCTATTATGGAGCAACTATTGGAAGAGTAGGGAACCGTATTGCGAAAGGTAAATTTTCTCTAGATGGTAAGGATTACAATGTTTTCACAAATAATGGTCAAAACACCCTACATGGTGGTAAAAAGGGATTTCAGGATGTAGTGTGGGATGCGCAGCAATTAAATGACTCTTCATTGGTGTTGACATACCGCTCGCCTGATGGAGAAGAGAACTTTCCGGGAAACCTGGATGTGAAGGTAACGTTCACAGCAACCGCCAATAATGGAATACGCTTTGATTATGAAGCGAATACGGACAAACGCACGCCGGTGAATCTGACGAATCATGCTTTTTTTAACCTGAACGGTGAAGGAAATGGTACCATTAACAACCACTTACTTCAGATAGAGGCTGATGCTTTCACACCTGTGGATAGCACATTGATTCCTTTGGGAGAAAATGCTGCTGTAACGAATACACCCTTTGACTTTACAAGCGCTGAAACGATTGGAAGCAGAGTGGAAGATGCGAATGAGCAATTAAAGTTCGGTGGTGGTTATGACCATAATTTTGTTTTACGAAAAGGACCGACCTATGGTTTGGCGGCAACGGTAACGGGTGATAAAAGCGGTATCGTGATGAAGATTTATACAGACCAGCCCGGCTTACAGTTTTATGGCGGAAATTTCATGACGGGCGAAAATACTTTGAAGAGTGGTGTGAAGGATGATTATCGCACTTCGATCGCCTTGGAAACGCAGCATTTTCCAGATGCGGTGAACCGACCGAATTTTCCCTCCATTATCCTAGATCCGGGGACTACTTACAAAACCAGTTCTGAGTATGTTTTTTCAGTTAAAAAATAGCCTTGCATGGGCTGTATTGTTATCTTCTGTTTTTGGCTGTGGCGCAAGCGATCGGAATAATACACGAGCAGCAGACACGACGTCAAAAGAGTACGTTAATCCGGTATTCGAGCCTGTGCTGGCAGATCCTACCGTGGTGCGTGATCCAAAAAGCAAGTTGTTTTACGCTTTTGGTACTGCCGATAACTGGGGAGATGAAAAAGGGACGCGTTGGGTACCCATGTTGGTCTCTCAAGACCTAACCGAGTGGAAATATGTGAAGGATGCGCTAAAGGGCAGACCCACGTGGAAAAAAAAAGGTGGGGTGTGGGCGCCTGATGTGAACTATGTAGATGGTAAATATTATATGTATTATGCCTTTTCAACTTGGGGGGATCCCAACCCTGGGATTGGATTGGCTATAGCTGATTCACTTCACGGAGATTTTGTAGATCAGGGGAAGGTATTCTTGAGCGAGGAGGTGAATGTGCCCAATTCGATTGATCCCTGTTTTTTTGAGGACGGGAGTAAAAAATATCTTTTCTGGGGAAGCTTTAGCGATTTGCCTACGCAGGGCACCTATGCGCTGGAGCTGACAAGTGATGGTAAGTCGGCCGTCGATTTAAATCAAAAAACTAAAATTGCCGCGGGCGATTGGGAGGCGGTGATGATCCACAAAAGAGGCGAATATTATTATTTCTTTGGTTCGAAAGGTTCTTGCTGTGAGGGTATTAATAGTCAATACCATGTATTGGTAGGACGAGCTAAGCAGGTGTTAGGTCCCTATCTGGATCAAGATGGGCAAGTCATCACGGAACGCGGAAAGGGTACTTTGTTACTTCAGGGGAATGATCACTTTGTGGGTACAGGCCATAATGCACAAATTGTCACAGACGATGAGGGAGCTGATTGGCTTTTGTATCACGGATTTGATATACAGGATGGGAATTTAGCAAATGGGACAAATCGTCGTGTTTTGTTGTTAGATCAACTGACTTGGGAAAATGATTGGCCGGTGATCAAGAATCAAGGTGCATCTGCCGGAAAACAAAAAGCTCCGGTGTTTCATTGATAAAATAAAGGCATGTTGCCTACCGATTGCTGCTGTCACAAGCCTAGGCCATTTTCGTCCTTCGCAACGGCCGGTGCCTGTTCGCAATACCTCTCCGTTCTCCTTAAAATCCGCCTTAGAGTTTGCGGTTAGCACTGGGATGTGCTACTGTTGTAGCAAAATCTACAGCGGAAATTTTTTGCGGACCTTTCTATGTTGTGGAAAAGCTTGAATACCTTGAAAAACAAACAAATCATGAAAAATAAAGTAAATGATATTAGCGCACTAAAAACTCTAAATCCTTCGAAACCAGTCTTAATACTTCTTCTTCTCCTTCTTTCACAAACTTCAATTTCACCAAGGCCGTTTTTCTGGGAGAAACTTTATCTTGCGAATAATGGGTATGTAAAACATATTGAAGCTGTCCGCTTTTATCTCGGAATAAGTCGCCATGCCCTGTACCGTTTACATCAAAATATTTTCTGCTGATAATAGGATTGCCAGGATGTTTCTTCCAAGGACCTGTGGGTTGAGTAGCTGTTGCATAGCCAATGGCATAATCGGGGTTCCGGAAATCATTGGCCGAATACACAAGGTAGTAGAGCTCTTTGTGTTTAAATACCGTTGGACCTTCGGCAACGGGCCAGTTGCTCTGTTCGGTATTCTCCCAGGGTTCTACGGCATCAATACAGGGAATGATCGTTTCTTCTTTTATTTGGCGGAAATCATCTGTTAAGGTTGCGACAAATATCCTGTTTCCTTCCGTTAATCGAACGTAATACAGATAGGCTTTTCCATTGTCAAAAAAGACAAAAGGATCGATTTGTTTCGTGTTACCGTTTAGGGCTTGTTTCTTGTCTTGTTTGAATGGACCAAGTGGATGCGTGCTGGTGGCAATAGCAATGTTTTCATTGGCGGTATAAGCCATGTAAAATTTATTGCCATGCTGGAAAACCTGTGGAGCCCAAAATCCTTCTGTACCGTAGGAGTCCATTTTATGTAATGCGTAACCGTTCTGCTTACCTACAGGGCCTTGCCAATGCTTTAAATCCGTTGAACTATAAACCATAAATCCGTTAGGTGCTCCAGTACCGTATAAGTAGTAAGTCCCTTCGTGATAAAAAATGGTTGGATCTGCCAGGGTTATGGTATCGGCATGGATGTTTTTGGAATTCCTTATAACACCGGGATTATTAATGGGAGAAGTTATCTGTGCGCTTAGAGAACAGTGAATGAGTAGGCAAGCAAATGAATAGAGAAAACGGTTCATATGGATTTAGCTTAAGATGAGTCAAATTACGTAAAACTATTTCGATATAACTTCTTAATATCGTATCAATTTTTCATTAAAATAACTCGTCTTTTAAAGGCAATGAAGCTTTCATGAGTTATTGACGTCTTTCTAAGTGGCAACTCATGAAGGTTTCATTAAAATGACTTGTTTTTTAATGGCAATGAAGCTTTCATGAGTAACGAATAATTATTTACGGATGAAATAGTACTTGCTCTTCTTTAAAAGAAACCTTAAGTTTGGTTATCCTAACAAAAATGATAAAAAAACTAATTGTTGTATTCCTGTTTTTCTTGTTAGCAAAACTGAGTTATAGTCAACCTTATTACTTTAGACACTATCAGGTAGAGAGTGGTTTATCAAATAATGCGGTCATCTGCAGTTTGCAGGATAGCAAAGGTTTTATGTGGTTTGGTACCCGCGACGGTTTAAACCGTTTTGACGGTTATACATTCAAGGTGTTTAGCCACGATACACAAGACTCATTCAGTCTGGGAAATAATTTTGTGCACAGTTTGTTTGAAGATGCTGATGGAAAAATCTGGGTAGGTACAGACCTCGGTATTTACATATATGACCCCCTTACGGAAAAATTTGCTCACTTTAAACACGACAGGGGAGCTGCCATTGACAATATCCAGGCAGATGCAGAAGGCAATATTTGGTATACGGCTCTTTCATCATTGATTAGATATGATGTCAAAAAAAGACAAGCAAAGAATTTTAAAAAACTAGGTACAAGTGCAATTGATGCAATAGCCGTTAGTAAAAAAGGAGTATGGATCGGTTCGAGCAATGGTGATGTCAAATTACTAGATCCACTGTCTGGAGAAACGAAAGGATATGACGTTTTTTCGTCTTCTCCAATAGGTGAAGCGAAAACAATTACCTGTTTATTATGGGATGAAGAAGCGGATCGATTATGGATAGGGACATCAAAACAAGGTCTGAAAATGCTTTCGTACAAGGATGGGCATTATCGCGATCTCATTATCTCCAGCGATGATGGACAACCCATTTATGTGCATGATATTGCGAAGATTTCGGATGAGCAATATTGGGCGGCTACGGAACTGGGTGTTTTTACCTATTCGGCAAAGGATGGTCATATTACACATATAAAGAAGGGAGAGAGCGTTCAGTGGTCGCTCAGCGATAATGCAACCTATACCATCTGTAGGGATACCGAAGGTGGAATATGGATTGGTTCTTGGTTTGGTGGTGTCAGCTACTACCACAAGCAACATACTTTTTTTGAGAAATTTTCTCCTATAAAAGGAGAGAATAGCTTGTCGGGTAGTGCCGTTCGGGAAATTAAAGGGGATAATGAAGGGAATTTGTGGATAGGCACGGAGAATGGGGGGCTGAATAAAATGATTTTGAAGAGCAGTACTTTTCAGAATTTTATGCCTTTGGGTAAACCCACTGATCTATCAGCCTTGAATATTCATGGATTACTGGTTACGGGTGATACGCTTTGGGTAGGTACGTTTCATCAAGGCTTAAACCTAATGAAAATTTCTACCGGTAAGATTTTTAAACACTATACAGCTGGCGATGGTATAAATAGCTTAAAAAGTAATTTTATTTATACCGTGTTAAGACTCAGGTCTGGGGAAGTTTTATTGGCAACCGACCGTGGTATCTATAAATATATTTTTGGTAAGGATACCTTTACATTGTTAGAAGGTTTGCCAGGAAATATATTTTACACATCGATGTATGAAGATAAAGACGGTACAATATGGGCGGGATCCTGGCGGGACGGATTGTATTATTATCATCCTAAAACAGGTAAAAAAGGGAAGTATAGCCATAGAGATCAAGATCAAAAAAGTATATCCAGTAATCGTGTAACGTATATTACCGAAACCAGTGATCGACAAATATGGGTTGCTACGGAGGAAGGCCTATGTAGGTTAGATCAGTCTACCGGTCATTTCAAAAGATATCGTTTTTATAAGGCATCACAAAGTTTTTTGGTTTGTACCATCTTGGAAGACAATAAACAAAATCTTTGGCTCAGTACGTCTAAAGGACTCATCAAATTTAACCCCCGAACCAGTACCAGCAGATTCTTTGGTGTCGCGAATGGACTATTGAGTGATCAGTTTAATTATAATGCTGCTTATAAAGCAACAGATGGAACCTTGTATTTTGGTACCGTCAAGGGCTTAATACGTTTTAATCCAAACCATTTAGAGGAGAAGAATTATGTGCCTCCCATATATTTTACAGGCTTTCAGGTGTATAATCACGAACTAAAGATCAACGAACAGGAATCACCGCTCAAGAAGTCAATTACTTTTACAGATACGATTTACTTAAAACATAACCAATCTACCTTTAGTATAGATTTTGCGGCTTTAAGTTATACGTCGCCCGAAATGACGGAGTATGCTTATAAAATGGACGGACTGGATCCCGACTGGACATATTTGCAGACCAATAGAAAGGCTTATTTTACAGAGTTGCCACCAGGAAATTATGTTTTCCGGGTTACAACGCTCAACAGTTTGAGTAAGCGGGTGGGGAAAGAGTCGTTGCTGTTTATTCATATTAAACCTCCTATTTGGGCAAGTTGGCCGGCCTATGCATTTTATCTGATGATGTTGATTTATCTGATTTATTACCTTTTTAGTTCTTACCATCAACGGTTAAGAGAAAAAAACAGAATCAAGTTAGAACAGTTGGCTCATCGGAAAGAAGAAGAAATGTACCGGACGAAGATCGAATTTTTTACACAGGTGGCACATGAAATCAGAACCCCGCTAACGCTTATCAAGGGTCCAATGGAGAAAATTATTAAACAGGTAGAACAGGTGCCGGCGATAGAGAAGAACTTACGTATTATGGAAAAAAATACGGAGCGTTTGTTACAGCTTTCTGGACAACTTTTGGACTTTAGAAAAGCAGAAGCGAAAGGTTTTAGCCTGAATTATCAGCGATTGGATATGACTTCGTTTCTAAAGGAGCAGATAGAAAGGGTGAACCCGACCGCGCTCGAGCTACATATAACAGTGAAAACAAATCTGCCAAAAGAGCATTTATGGGCATATATAGATATAGACGCGGTAGACAAAATAGTAAGTAATCTGTTAAATAATGCACTTAAGTATGCCGCAAGTAAGATCTTGGTGGGACTTTTCGTTCGTGATAACACCTTTAAGATAGAAATAGCCAGTGATGGAGATCTCATACCCCATCATTTGAGACACAAAATTTTTGAGCCTTTTTATCGTGTGCGTGGCCATGAACGATCTATCGGGACCGGTCTTGGTTTGGCCTTGGCCAGATCACTGGCTGAACTGCATGGCGGAAGTTTGATTTTGGATGCCGGAAATAAGGAAAACTTTAATATTTTTGTAATAACATTGCCAATTAACCAAGAGGGAGTTGAATCATGATGACTGTTGAATCGGTACCTGCTACAAAACCTTGTTTACTTTTAGTAGATGATCATAGCGAGATTTTAGACTTTTTAGCCGATGATCTGCAGGAACAATATCAGGTGGTTACTGCTTATGATGGGCGGGAGGCATTGGGTATATTGGCCGATGAATGTATACAGTTGATTATAAGTGATATCATGATGCCTGTTATGGATGGCTACGCACTGTGCAAGACCATCAAATCAAACGTTGAGTACTGCCATATTCCGGTAATCTTATTAACAGCAAAAAATACGTTGCAATCAAAAATACAAGGACTTGAATTTGGTGCTGACGCCTATATCGAAAAACCTTTCTCACCCGAGTATTTACAGGTACAGATCGCCAATCTGCTATCCAATAGAAATAAGCTAAGAGAGTATTTTGCATCTTCTCCTTTGGTGCATATAAAAACGATTGCGCATTCCAGGTCGGATGAAATGTTTCTGGAAAGATTAAACGCGTTTATTCAGAATAAGTTGGATAATCAGAATTTAGATGTAGAGCACCTGGCAGATATGATGTGCATGAGTCGGCCAACCCTTTATCGAAAGATTAAAGCTATATCCAATTTAACCCCTAACGAACTGATCAATATAGCACGTTTGAAAAGAGCAGCGGAACTGCTGGCGGAAGGCGGGTTTAAAATCTATGAAATTGCCGAAATGGTCGGATATAGTTCTCAAACCCACTTTGGCAGGAACTTTCATAAACAGTTCGGCATGTCTCCTTCCGACTATCTAGATGGATTGAAAAGAGTCGATTGAAACAATATGAAGAAATAATGATACTTTATGTTTCATCTGTAAACAGCTGCGTCCTCTAACTTTGGTTTTTATAATGAAGCGACTTCGCTTATTTATGCTAACCAAGGAAAATTATGAAAGAAATTCTATCATTTGCAAATGGGGGAGGACTAAGGTGCGTAGCCGTTGTTTTTATTCTTCTCCTCTGCGTATCGCCTACATACGCGCAAACAACAATCAAGGGCATTGTTAAAGATGAAATGGGAAACCCTCTTCCCGCTGTCAGTGTTCTGGTTAAAAACACATCCACAGGCGTTTCAACGGATCAGGAAGGAAGGTATCAAATTAATGTTCCAAATGACGACGCATTTTTGGTGTTTTCTTATGTAAGTTATGCCATACAGGAAATACCGATACGTGGTAGAACAACATTAGATGTAACACTTCTTCCTGAAGAAAATGCGCTGGATGAAGTAGTAGTAGTGGGTTATGGTACGCAACAGAAAAAAGATCTCACGGGGGCGGTATCGGTGGTTAAAACATCCGAATTAACAAAAAGACAAGCTACAACAATGGGGGAGGCGTTACAGGGCCTCGCCTCGGGTGTGAAGGTGAGGAGTGGTGGTAGTCCAGGTTCGGAAGCAAAGGTGGAAATTCGGGGATTGAAAAATTTAAGTGGAACGAACCCGCTTTATGTGATTGACGGAATGATTACTACCGCCAATAGGGATTTTAATCCAAATGATATTGAGTCGGTACAAATCCTAAAGGATGCTTCTGCCGCGGCTATCTATGGTTCGCGGGCAGCCAACGGGGTGATCATTATCACGACGAAGAAGGGGGCAAAAGGACCGATGAAGGTGGAATTCTCTGGTACAACCAGCATGCAGACAACGCCGCGATATAAGCTAGCGCAGACAGAGGAGTTTGCCCGACTTAATTTTATGGCATACGACAATGCAATAGTGGATAATAAGGAATTAAAACGGCAGGATCTAGATCTTAGTCAGCATACGAACTGGCAAGACGCTGCTTTCCGCACAGGGAATATGCAAGATTTTAATATGACCTTTTCGGGAGGTGGGGAGAGTGGAAATTACCTGGTTTCGGGAAATTATTTTGGAAATGAGGGTGCGGTTATCAGTACGGATTTTGACAGGTTTAGCTTTCGAGTGAATACGCAAGGTACAAAGGGTATTTTTAGTATTGGCGAGAATTTGGCTATTAGTAATGCTAAAACGGATGAAATGTCTGGGAATCCCTATGCGGATGTGGTGCGATTATTGCCTACCATCCCCATTTATAACCCAGATAATCCCGGAGGCTACGGTTACGGAAACGAAGATCGTGCGCGAACATTCGGTAGTAATCCGGTGGCATTGGCCGACCTAAACGACAGCTATACGGAAAACCTACGCATCCGGGGAAATCTTTGGTCGGAATTGAAACCAGTGGATTTCCTGACCTATCGATTTAATTTAGGTTATGAAACAAGTAGCGATCATTACGCGCATCTCCGCAAAGAAGGTAACTGGTCGCTAAATCAAGAGTACCAACCTTCTATTGCAGATGAAAACCGGGCACGATTCCAATCGATATTGGTTGAAAATACGCTCACTTTTAACAAGGCATTTGGTAAGCATTCGCTAAATGCCGTAATAGGACAAACCTATCAGAAGGATACATATGCCCGTATCTCGGGAATGAAGAGAAACTTGGTGCCGGATGGGAAAGGAGGCTATTATAGTGAACTGGATCAGGGCAATGAACCACAGGCTGGTGGTTACAGGGAAGAAGCCATTATTTTATCTTACTTGGGGCGCGTGGAATATAACTATGATAATCGTTATCTGTTTAATGCGGTGATCCGTCGGGACGGCAGCTCGCGTTTGGGTAGATCGAATCAGTGGGGCAATTTTCCTTCCATTTCTGGTGCCTGGCGTTTGAGCAATGAAAAGTTCTTCGAGAGCACATGGGTCAATGACCTGAAGGTGCGGGCCAGTTACGGACAGCTAGGAAACAGTAATATCGGTTACTGGGACTACCTGGCTGTGATTAATACGTTTTCCACCATTGCCATCGGACGTGATCAGTTGATTTCGCCAGGTGCTATTCAAGTGGCCCTGGTAAATCCTAATCTTCGTTGGGAAACACTGACGCAGAAGAACTTTGGCGTGGATGCGACGCTATTGGATAATAAGATTTCTCTGACAGCGGAGTATTTTATCGCGGATACGAAGGATGTATTAACGGCCATGCCGATTGCGCTAACCACGGGCCATGATGGTGATCCGCCCATAGCGAATGCTGCGAGTTTGAAAAATACAGGTTTTGAACTGTCTTTAGGTTATAATGAACAAAATACGGCCTTGAAATACTATATCAACACCAACATTACAACGCTTAAAAATAAGGTGACTGATCTAGGTTATGGACGCAACAATATTTTCGTTGGAAACACGGTGACACAGATTGGTGAACCCGCCGGTATGTGGTTTGTTTTGCAGACAGATGGCCTTTTCCAGTCGGCCGAAGAGGTTAATAACTACCAAAATGCAGCAGGGCGCGTCATACAGCCAAACGCCAAACCAGGTGACATCCGTTATAAGGACAACAATGGCGACGGGCAAATTACGAATGATGACAAAGTAGTAGTAGGATCTCCTTGGTCGGATGTGGAGCTTGGGATTAATCTAGGAGCCTCCTATAAGAATTTTTCGCTCACTATGAATTGGTTTGGCGCCTTTGGTGCAACGGTCTATAATGGCTATCATAGCCTAGTGGATCGCTTTGACGATAACTCCAATTATCGGGCAGGGATACAACCTTGGACGCCTGAAAATCCAAATACAGATGTTCCACGAATGTATTACGGTTCTACACTTAACTCAAGGGGGGATACAGATAGGTGGTTGGAAAGCGGGAATTTTATGCGGCTTAAATACGTCAGCGTATCGTATGCACTACCAGAAGATTGGTTAAAACGAATAGGCTTTCAAAGCGGACAGCTAATTTTATCGGGCCAGAACCTATTAACGATCACGAAGTATAAAGGCTTGGACCCCGAGTTCAATAATGCCAGTATCTACGAACGGGGTTTTGATAATTTCAGTTTTCCGAATCTGAAAACGTATTCATTGGGCTTACAATTTGGTTTTTAACGCTTATTAAATGAGCTAATGAGCATCCTTTAAAAATAGAAAAGATGAAAAGTAATCTGCAATATATAATGCTTGTCTTACTAATGGTAATGGTCAGCGCCTGTAAGAAGGACCTATTGAATATAGAAAATCCAAATACGCCCACTACGGATGTGTTCTGGAAAACGGAAGAAGATGCCCGTAGAGGTGTCAATTCCATTTATGCCATGTTTTATAAACCTGCTTTGTGGTCGCGTTGGATATATTTTCGTTTGGATTTAACCTCTGATGAGGGCTTTAGTAAAAGCCCCTGGGTTGAATTGGCCGACTGGACTCGGTTTCAATATGTGAATTATAATTTTGGAGAAGGGAACGTTTTTACTTGGAAAGACACTTATAAGGCGATATTTAGGTGCAATCAAGTACTGGATAACGTGCCGGATATTGAATTTGAAAATCAGGAGGATAAGGATCGGATTTTGGGTCAGGCTAAGTTTTTAAGGGCACTGCATTATTACTATGCGGCGCTCCTTTGGGAAAATGTACCGCTGGTGCTGAAATCTTCCCAACCGGATGATTTGCCTTTGCAAAATACCTTGGCAGAAGTATGGGCACAGATAGAGACGGATTTGAAGGAAGCGCTAGACGTATTGCCTGTTGAGTGGGATGCCGCAGATGTAGGACGCCCAACAAAGGGAGCTGTGAATGCTTATTTGGCAAGGACCTATATGCAACAGCATAAATGGGCCGAGGCAAAGGTGGCTCTGGATTATTTCTTCACAGGTGAAGGAGGTGGCAAATACAGTCTGGTTGCCAACTATCAGGATAATTTTACCCACACCAACGAAAACAATAGTGAATCCGTTTTTGAGATCCAGTTTTCGGATGTCAATAAAACACCTGAAGATGGGGATGGACCGAGCCAGATTATGAGTAGCCAACGTGCCCAGTTCTTTGCCCCGCGAAGTATTGGCTGGTCGGATGGACAGGCAAGATACTGGATGGTGGATGAATTTAAAAAGGAGCAAACAGTGGCTGGACACCTAGATCCAAGGTTGCGCTACACCTTATTTTATCCGGCCTTGGAGGCGGATTTTGGCGATAAGATTTATGGAAGGAGTTGGACCTGGGATGCGAATGAAGCGTGGTTTAGAAAGTATGCACGCGATTATTTCCGAAATAACGAGGATTATTATGCACAGAATAACTATCGCTTGGTGCGTTATGCAGATATTCTATTGCTGTATGCAGAAGTGTTGAATGAGCTGGGAAATACGGCAGAAGCAGTGCCATATGTGGATCAGGTGAGAAATAGGGTAGGAATGCCTGCTTTTGCTGTTCATCATGCGGATGCTTTACAGGGAGTGGATGCGTTTAGAGAGCGGTTGAAAGTAGAAAGAGAATTGGAATTGTGCGGCGAAAGCGTTCGTTGGGCTGATCTGAAACGTTGGGGGGACTTGGAAACCCCCGAAAAGGTAAGCGTGGTGGCTGAGCGGGATCCGGATTTTAACAATTTTGTGGTTGGAAAGCATATTCGTTTACCCCTTCCGCAGATTGAAGTACTCAATAACCCAAACTTAAAACAGAATGCAGGATATTAAAGCTCTTTTTTTATTTTTCCTGTTTCTACCCTTCTCAAGCTACGCACAGAAAATAGTTTGGGATCAACACTCGTTAAAACAAATTTCTCCGGCAGACGACGGTGTCCGTTATAGCGGCTATGCCCGCATGATTGAACTACATGATGGGTCTTGGCTGTGTGTGTATGAGTCTGCAGGAAATATTGTATGTACGAAAAGCGTTGATCATGGTAACTCTTGGAGCCAGTTGATTTCGATTGCCAAAAAGGAACGCGGGATGAATATGTGTGTGCCATCTCTATTGCAACTTCAAGATAGCTCGTTATTGGCGATGTATAACCCGAGGCCTACAGAAGATGGCACCCCAAATCGTTTTGCCATTAAAATCAAAAAGAGTTATGATAATGGCCTTACCTGGAAAGATGAACAATTACTGTATGAAGCAGGTAATAGGTTTAAAGATGGCTGCTGGGAGCCCGCAGCGATACAACTTCCTGATGGAGAGGTTCAATTGTTTTTTGCGAATGAAGGCATTTATTCCAATTCCGATGAGCAGAATATTTCGCTTTTGAGATCCCTCGATAAAGGCCTCACTTGGACCAAAGAACCTCAAGTTGTTAGTTTCCGAATGAATAGTCGGGACGGCATGCCTGTTCCCCTGTTGTTGCAGGACAATAAGCATATCGTCATCGCCATTGAGGATAACGGTAAAGTGAATTTTAAGCCGTACATCATTCATGGTTCGGTAGAAAAAAACTGGAGTCAACCAGTTTTTCTTGACAGCGAAGAGAGAGTGTATGCGTTAAAAAGACCGTTGGATGATTCGATTTATGCAGGAGCACCATACCTCTGTCAACTAAAGAGTGGGGAAACACTTTTGTCATATCAAGGAACGGAGGGGAGAGAAAATTCGATGGACTTTGCTGAAATGAAGGTCTTGATAGGTGATGTAAAGGCGCGGAACTTTGACAGCAAGTCCGTGCCCTTTCAGATTCCTCCCCGTAAATTTGCACTTTGGAACAGTTTAATGATTGCCTCTGATGGTACAATAGTCGCTTTAACCAGTACAAATGCTTATAGCAACGGAAGAGTAGAAGTATGGATGATAAAAGGACAATTTGTAAGAAATTAAGTACATAGTCGTTTTTATGACAGCTAAAAAAGGAATTTTTAATATTTATTTTTAGTTTTAAGCAATTTAACCTTTGCTTGGATATGGCTAAAATGATAAATGATAATTCGCGGAGAAAGTTTATTAAAAAATTAAGCGGAACTGCTTTATTAGCTGTTGCTGCACCTACTCTGGTAACCGAAGCGGCGACGTTTGCTGATAAGGAGGTGCAGATCCTCAAAAAAAGAAGTAAGGTGCCGGCCAATGATCGTGTCAATATTGCGGCTATCGGGTTAGGTATTATGGGGTTTGGTAATCTAAGAGCGGCTTTGAACAAGGAAGGGGTAGAGCTAATAAGTGGTGCGGATGCTTATGATGGGCACTTGCAAAAGCTAAATGAAGTGTATGGCGGAGATATCAAAACCACGAGGAATTATCAGGAAATTTTGGATGATCCATCTGTAGATGCAGTGATTATTTCAACACCCGATCATTGGCATGCACGACAAGCTATCGCCGCGATGCAAAAAGGGAAGGCCGTGTATTGTGAAAAACCCTTAGTACAAAAGATAGAGGAGGGGGAAGCGTTGATTAAGGCACATAATACTGCAAAAGTTCCTTTTCAGGTAGGTAGTCAATGGGCAAGCTCTATCGTTATTCATAAAGCGAAAGAACTGTATGAAGCAGGGGCTATAGGCCAACTTAATTTTGTAGAAGTTTATACCGATCGCTTCGACGCAAAGGGAGCCTGGCAATATTCTGTTCCAACAGACGCTTCTGCCATGACTTGTGATTGGGAAGCCTTTCAGGGCGGAGCAACCAATTTACCTTTTGATCCCATTCGATTTTTCCGTTGGAGAAACTATCAGGCCTATGGTACCGGGATGGCGGGCGACTTATTCGTGCATCTGTTTACCAGATTGCATACGATCACCAGCTCTAAAGGGCCTAACCGCATTTACGCGACAGGGGGCTTAAATTATTGGAAAGATGGAAGAGATGTGCCTGATTTAATGCTGGGTTTGTTCGATTATCCTGAAACGTCTGTGCATCCCGCATTTAATTTATCACTCCGTGTAAATTTTGTAGACGGATCGGGAGGAGGAGACAGCATGCGTTTGGTGGGGAATGAAGGAGAGATGGTTTTAAATGGCAATAGTGTAACGATTAGAAATAAGCAATTACCTGCTGCACCTGGTTACGGTGGATGGGATACTTTTGAGACTTTTCCGGAAAAAACCCAAAAGGAGTTTGTAAATGCATACAATCAAAAATATAAGGATATCAAACCAGTTGTGTTACCGGTAGGAGAAATGATTTTTCAGGCACCTAAAGGGTATGATATGCGCGTGGATCATTTTGATAATTGGTTCCAAGCGATTCGAACAAAAGGAGATACTGTAGAAGGGCCAGCATTCGCTATGCGAACAGCGGGCCCGGCTTTAGCCGCTAATATCAGTCAACAAGAAAAAAGAATCGTTGGATGGGATCCTGAAAAAATTAAGCAAGTGCATATTGCATAACTTGTTTGCATTTTTCGATAAGCCATTGATAGTCGGTGGCGTCAGTTGGTTTCTCGAATAGCTTGGAACCCATACCTACCGCACTTACTCCAGCATCGAACCAGGTGGATATGCTCGCTTGATCGGGATTGACTCCGCCTGTAGGCATGAAGCGCATATCTGGAAATAAAGGTTTGATCGCTTTTAAAAAATCCGGACCTAAGCTACTTCCCGGAAAAAGCTTTACAAGCGGAGCGCCGAGATCTTCTGCTGTATTGATTTCCGTTGGTGTCATACATCCCGGTATCCATAAGACCCCTTTTTCTAAAGTGACTGTTGCAATAGACGGTTTTATAATGGGGCTCACAATGAAATCAGCACCTGCTGCTAGATAGTCACTTGCCTGATCCGGACGTTTTATGGTGCCTATTCCTAATAACAATCCCTGTAAATGTTCATCTCGATATGCTTTGAGCTGCTTAAAATTTTCTAAGGCCTTACTTCCCCTGTTTACAAACTCGAAGACACGGATCCCTCCCTGATAGCAGGCATTTACAATGGCAATACAGGTTTCAATATCGTCATGGTAATAAACTGGTATAACGGGGTATTGTTTTATCTGTTCTATACTTTCTTGTATGGTTTTCATTTTTAAAAAAGTAAAAAGTAAAAAGTAAAAAGTAAAAAGTAAAAAGTAAAAAGTAAAAAGTAAAATTCACTAACAACTAACGCATATTAGACATAAGTAGCAAGACTTAAGACACAAGATCAAAAATATCTTGATACTTGATACTGATGTCTTGATACTATTCAACTAATAACTCCCATCACCTAAATCTCCCTTAACAAATAACTTTTTAAAACCAGCAGAGGTGGCGATGTCAATGACATCTTGTGAGGTTTTGTTATTTATGAGTGCGTGAATAAGTCCTCCCATAAAGGCATCACCACTGCCAATACGGTCAATTACCTCATTTGTTTCATATGTCTCTGATAGATAGTTGCCTTCCTTTGTGTGATAGGTGCCATAAAATAAGTTATGAGAGGGTGCATCCATAAATCTAAAGGTATAAGCAATGTGTTTACAAGTAGGGAATTTTTCAAAGACTTCACTGGCAGAAGTGCGGGCATGTGCAACGTAATTTTCCTGAGAAGTTTCTCTGTTTAATGATGTGTCTACCCATGAGCCGAGCATGGTGTTGGCCGCCCAGATATTACCCATGATAACATCGCAGTAAGCAACGAGCTGAGGCATTACGTCTAATGGCGATTTCCCGTAGTTCCACAGCTTGTTGCGGTAATTGAGGTCTACTGAAATAATCAGCCCTTTTCTTTTTGCTGCTTTCAGGGCTTCCTCACAAACGGATGCCATGTGTTCATTCAGGGCCGGTGTTAAGGCGGTCCAATGAAACCAGCTATGCCCTTCTAATATGGTATCCCAATCGATATCGCCAGATCTCAGTTGACTAAAGGAAGAATATTTCCGATCGTATACGACCTCACCTTTGCTGAGCCCATTGGCCGACAAAAGAAAATATAGTCCAATTCTGTCTCCTGTAAATAGGCATTTATCTACATCAACCCCCCTTTCTTTCAGTGCACCCAGAGCTTGACGTGTCAGGGGATTGTCTGGTATACAGCTAATATAAGACACGGGGGTGTGCATACAGGCTAATGAGGAGGCTACATTGGCTTCCGAGCCTCCGGCATAAATAGAAATACCTTCGCTACTATTGATGAAATGGCCGGTTTGTGTACTCATCCTTAACAGGAATTCACCAAAAACGGCTATTTTAGAATTTTTGTCAAAATGCATTGAAATGGTTAGTTTTTTTGTCGAAAATAGATATTTTATTGCGTATAAAAATATGGTTTTGAATATTAATTACGAAATCGATATCGTAAATTATTTGGCTCAAAATACATAAAAACGCTTTTTATTTATTAAAATTGGATACGAATATACATTATCCATTCTTGCTGGAAAATTATGGAAACCTTTTATGATCCTTTTATATTTTTTGTACGAAATGAGTATGTTATTCAGCCAAACTTATATAAAGTCAAAATAGAAAACAAATGAGTAAAACGAAATCACCGTTCTCTTTGGAGGGTAAAGTTATTGTTATTACTGGAGCTACGGGCGTGCTGGGAAAACATTTTTCTTTGGCAGTTGCAGAGGCAGGGGCAAAAGTTGTTGTCATGGGGCGAAATAAAGAACGGGCGGATGTTCTTGTTGAGCAGATAAAAACTATTGGTGGTGAGGCTATGGTTGTTTTGGCCGACGCTATGGATGAGCGTGCTCTAATGGAAGCTAAAAATCTAATATTAGCATCCTATGGAACGATAGATGGACTAGTAAATGCTGCAGGAGGAAATATTCCTGGAGCTACTATTTCTCCAGAACAGGATCTTTTTGATACCGCTATTGAAGATACCAGAAAAGCAGTTGATCTAAACTTGTTTGGGACGGTTATTCCAACATTTATTTTTGGAAAAGTCATCGCCGAAAAAGGTAGGGGTTCTATCGTGAATATTTCCTCACTTTCGGCACATCGGCCTATCACACGGGTGTTAGGTTACACGATGGCTAAAACAGCGATAGAAGGATTCACCAAATGGATGTCTGTTGAGCTGGCGCAAAGATATGGCGACGGTGTACGTGTCAATGCCATCTCACCTGGGGTATTTCTTACCGAACAAAATCGTACTTTGTTAACAAATGCTGATGGCTCTTATACCGATAGGGCGCAAAGATTTATTAATGGTACACCCTATGGGCGTTTAGGCAATCCGGAAGAATTAAAAGGCACACTGGTTTACCTTTTAAGTGACGCTTCTGCTTTTGTGAACGGAACCAGTATATTGGTAGATGGTGGGTTTAATACCTACTGCGGAGTATAATGAGTTATAGCAATCAAGATGGCAACAAATAAAAAGAAACTATTACAGAGCTGGAGATGGTATGGACCAAATGATCCGGTCTCTCTACAAGATGTGAAACAAGCAGGTGCTACTGATATTGTAACGGCACTGCACCATGTGCCTCATGGTGAAATCTGGCCAATAGAGGATATTCAAGAACGCAAAACACTTATTGAAAAAGAGGGCTTGGTATGGTCCGTTGTCGAAAGTGTTCCAGTACATGAGGCGATTAAAACGAATCGGGAAGATGCGGCTCATTACCTGGAGAATTATAGACAGACCCTGCGTAATTTGGCGGCGTGCGGCATAAAAACCATCTGCTATAATTTTATGCCCGTGCTGGATTGGACGCGTACACAGCTTGATCTAGTAATGAAAGACGGTTCAAAGGCCCTGTACTTCAATTGGACTGACTTAGCTGTATTTGACTTGTTTATTCTGAAGAGATCAGGAGCGGAAGCCGATTATCCACCCGCTATTGTAGCTAAAGCTGCACAGCGCTTTGAAAGCCTGAATCAGCAAGAGTTGGATGAATTAAGTGAAATCGTTTTAATGGGAATTCCTTCTGAAGATCCCATTGGTCTGGAAGATCTCCAGCATAGTATAACAATATATGATGCAATAGGAAGAGAAGGACTTCGGAATAATTTATTGCATTTTCTGGCGGCCATTGCAGATGTTTGCGAGGAGCACGGTATTCATATGACGATCCACCCTGATGATCCACCTTATGCTATTTTAGGGCTTCCTCGTATCGCAAGCTCTAAGGAGGATTTGCTTTTTATTATAGAAAAAGAACAACGGGATTTTAATGGTATCTGTTTTTGTACCGGCTCACTCGGTGCCGGTGTGACCAATGATATACCTGCTATATTGGAGGCTGTCAAACACAGGGTATTCTTTGCGCATTTGAGAAATGTGAAAAAAGATGAAGAGGGAAATTTTTATGAGGCGGATCATTTAGATGGTGATGTAGATATGTATAAGGTAGTTAAAATCTTGACCGAAGAAAATCAATTACGTGAGTTAGCCATTCCATTTAGACCGGACCATGGGCATCAGATGTTGGATGATTTGCATAAAACATCCAATCCGGGATATTCTGCCATAGGAAGGTTAAGAGGTTTAGCAGAACTTAGAGGATTGGAATTGGGAATTTTGGGGAGTTAAGTGTTCATAAAATATTTAAGAATGAAAGATTTTTTAGGAGAAGATTTTTTGCTTCAATCGGATGTAGCTAGGGAATTGTACCATGATTATGCAAAGGATTTACCCATTATAGATTACCACTCTCATCTACCTCCCGATGTGATTGCTAAAGACCAACATTTTGAAAATATGACGCAGATTTGGTTGGCCGGTGATCACTACAAATGGAGGGCGCAGCGCGTATTAGGAATAGAAGAAAAATATATAACGGGAAGTGCTTCCGATTATGAAAAATTCAGAAAATGGGCGGCCTGTGTTCCTTATACTATACGAAACCCCCTTTATCATTGGACACATATGGAGCTCAAGAATCCGTTTGGTTTTAACGGTATATTAAATGGGGAGAATGCTGACGATGTATATCATTTAACCAATGAGCAGCTATCGTTGCCTGGTTTTACACCCAAAGGTTTATTACAGCATTTTAAAGTGGAGATGGTGGGAACAACGGACGATCCTCTGTCAGCGTTAGCGGAGCACCAGCACTTGTCGTCTTCCGGACTTAAAACGAAGGTTCTACCTTCTTTCCGTCCAGATAAAGCATTTAATATTTCGCATGGTGATGTTTATCGGCAATATATGAGCTCTTTGGATGAGGTGTCGGGGGTTGAAGTGAAAGATTTAGACAGTCTGCTAGCGGCCTTAAAGCAGCGCATTGATTATTTTCACGCACATGGCTGTCGGATAGCTGATCACGGATTATCCCATATGCCGCCAGTTGACTTTAAACGGGCAGAGCTGGAGAAGGTATTTAAAGAAGTTTTAGCTGGAAACGACGAGCATACCTTGCTTATCCAAGAACATTTTACGGGTTTTGTACTGAATGCTCTATGTAAAATGTATCATGACAGTGGGTGGGTGCAACAGTTCCATCTCGGCGCACTTCGAAATAATAATATCCGGAAATTAAGCGAATTGGGAGCGGACACAGGATACGATTCGATAGGTGATTTTCAACAAGCAGCGAACCTGTCGGCATTCTTGAATGCCCTGGAAATGGAAGGCCGTTTGGCAAAAACGATCCTTTATAATCTAAATCCTGCCGACAATGACGTGTTTGCGGCTATGACCGGAAATTTTCAATCGGAAGGTGTTATTGGTAAGATACAGTTCGGATCTGGATGGTGGTTCCTGGATCAGCTTCAGGGAATGACAAATCAGCTCAATAGCTTGTCTAATATTGGCTTGATCTCTTGCTTTGTGGGAATGTTAACTGATTCAAGGAGCTTCCTGTCGTACTCACGTCATGAGTATTTCCGCCGCTTGTTGTGCAATTTATTTGCAGAAGACATCAATTCGGGCTTATTGCCAAAGGATATCCATTGGACGGGAAAAATCATTAAAGATATCTGTTATTACAATGCGAAGAACTATTTTTCTTTTGATATTTAACTTGTGGGGATCGTTTTTCAACGTATTGATTTACTGGAAAAACGCTCTATCAATAAAGTATCGAGATTGATTGCTTCATCGACTTCTTTATCAGTGCCGTCAATAATATCTAATAATTTATTGGCGGCTGCTTTACCTATTTCGATAGCCGGCTGATAAATGGTACTTAGTGGAGGATCAAGAGAGGCAGCCAGATTTGTGTTGGTGAAACCAATAAGGGCGATATCCTGCGGTATACGATAACCTAAATTTTTGATGATACCAATACTTTGGGTACTGATCTGGTCACTAGCGGCTAACAATGCGTTTGGAGGTTCGGGCAAATGCATTAAATCTTCAATGGCCTTTAAAATGCTCTTTTTTAAGGTGTCGGCATTGTGAAGGTCACAAGGTTTGACATAGGCCCGTTTAAAAGGTAAAGAATGGGTATTTAGTGCTTCCTTATACCCTTCTAAACGTTGTATGTCCATATTTAAACTGGTGTTGCTATGTAGAATCGCTATTTTGTTATACCCGTTTTTAATCAGATGCTCGGTGGCATTGTAAGAAGCTTGGAAATTATTGATACTTACTTTGGGTATTTCTAACTCGTTAATATAACGATCAAAAAGTACGATAGGAAGGCCTATATGCTGATATTTTTTTAGATGATCTACATTAGGTGTTTCACAAGCGGGAGAAATGAGTAAGCCATCGATAGAACGGCCATACAAAAGTTCAATACATTTTATTTCCTGAGTATGCGATTCCTTGCTCTGCATAATCATAATGTTATAACCTCTTTCGTTACAAGCAGCATCTATGCCGTTTAATATTTGCGAAACAAAGGTGTTGTCAATAGAACAGATAACCACACCTATTGTGCGGCTTTTTCCTTCTTTGAGGGTTTTGGCAATGGTGTTGGGCTGATATCCTACCTTTTTCGCATAATTAATTACTCTTCTTTTTGTTTTATCTCCTATTTCATAACTATCTCTTAAGGCTTTAGAAACGGTTGAAGTAGAGAGTTTTAAAGCTTTAGCAATGTCGCGTAAGGTCAGATTATGATAGGTCATAAAAGAATTCTTTTTTTACAGGTTCAATATACGCCATTCTTTTGGATAATAGTTGTTTACACGGTTGGGTAAAATTTTCATCCACCCTAAGGCAAAGCCCTTATAGGAAGCGAGGGCCAAGCCCGTGATGTCGGTTGTTATGGATATATCTGATTTTCTTAGATAGGTTAGGGCCATTTCTAATGAAAGGTCTATCTCTTGTATGCTTTTATTTTTGATAGTGCTTAAGGCCAGCTCGTGATGCGGAATAAGTTCTTTTTTATTCATTCTACCGATGTTTGTTCCCGCTTTTTTAATGTATAACACATTTTTAATTGCTTGGAAATTAGTCTCGTGGTGTTTTGGAAGAACTAGCAAATCTTCTTTAAACCTGATAAATGATAGGTTCTCTTGAGAATCAAGCCAGCTATTTAATAAAGATTTATCTAAAGTGCTCTTCTCGGGCTTGACTTTTTTTATATTAAAAGTGTGTTGTGTTTCTTTTTTAATAAAGCAACTCACAAAAAAACCTTCTCCTTTTACTTTATTTGGATAAAAACGATATCCGGGACAATGATGTATTGGCGAGCGGGTTTCTTCAATACCCCAAGTGTGGTCAAAAGGGATTTGTATTGCTTGCATCCCATGATGTTCTGTTAACCAGTCTGATATGTGTTCATTTTCTTCAATAGAATAGGAACAGGTAGAATAAATCAGCACACCTTGCTCTTTCAGAGTCGATATACTATCAGCGAGAATTCTTTGCTGTCGCTGGCTACAAAGCTCAACAGATTCTTCAGACCATTCTTTGATCGTTTGACGATCTTTTCTAAACATACCTGAACCAGAACAGGGTGCATCCACCAGCATGAAGTCGAAAAAACCAGGAAGCCTACTAAAGGAAGCGGGGTCGTTGTTCGTTACTACCACATTGCAGTTTCCCCATTTTGTTAGATTATCCGCCAGAATATTGACACGTGTTTTGATGATTTCATTCGATACAAGGAGTCCGTCTTGATGAAGATCACTATTGAGGAGAGTGCTTTTTCCGCCAGGTGCCGCGCATAAATCCAGCGCTACCATAGGTTCACTATTCAGTTCAAGTGTTTTGATGATATGAGAAATGAACATGGAGGATGCTTCTTGTACATAATAGGCTCCGGCATGAAATGCCGGGTCTATAGTAAAGATTGGGCGTTCTTCTAGATAATACCCCTCATTGCACCAAGGAACTTTGGATAGGTGCTCAAAACCTGTTGTTCTTTTTGCGGGATTTACCCGAATAGACGTAACCTGTTCGCCTGATTCATGCGTACTAATAAATGTATCCGTATCGATGTTAAAATCGTGTTTTAATGCTTCAACAAGTTTGGAGGGCAGAAAATTACTCATAGTAATTACAAACCTAAGGTGAAATTGCGAGAATAGGAATAGGAAGGAGAGAAATTTACAACTGCACCCGGTAAGGAGTCCGGAAAACAAAGAAGATATGGGAAGGAAGATGGTGTCTCCTACATTTGCTTGATACAAACATAGGAGACACCTTCTAGAGATTTCTTAGTCGATCAAATCATTATTAACCAATTCGTTATTTGAGATCGGCCAAATATAATTAGAGGCACTTGGCGCCACAGCCTGTGCGGGTGTGGGGCCTGGTTTTGCAGGGAAAGTTAGCAGACGACGTGTGATATCATTCGATCTGAACCCTTCGCCTAATAGTTCGATACGCCTTTCTATCAGTATCGTTGCCACCAATGCCTCACTGGATGCAAGGGAAGCGGCAGGAAATGCGTAATCGGCATCCGAGCGACTGTGCACTGCTTGTAATAAATTGGTAGCTAATTCAAGGTTTCCTGTTTCGGCTGCGGCTTCTGCATAGTTTAACAATACTTCCGCATAACGGATCATAGGTATGTAAATCAAGAAAGGGGCATTCAATCCGAATTTGGCAAGATAAAAACGTCCATTGGTGGCGTGCGCGCGGAGAAAGCCATGCCTAGCATCATCAGCACCCCATTGGCTTTCGTTGAGGATCGCTGCTGGATTCATATAATACTCTGCATTTCCATTATAGATATAACCTAACGAAGATTGTCCGCTTAACATATCAAGTTCCGTAAAGGGCATGGAAAATATGGATTCCGAGGTTGTAAAGTTATTCATCAGTGTTGCGACAATATCGCTTTGTAGGGCATGTTGTACCCCGGTGGTGGCACTGAAAGGAGCACTGGGTTGCGGTACAATTTTACTGGCTTCGGCGATCACTTGCGTCCAGTTGCCTTGATTGAGATACACGCGGGTTTTAAGTGCAATGGCCGTGTTTTTGTGTGCACGGGTAGTATTTAGAAGTGCGGCTGTTGTTCCGGTATATTGCATCGGAAGATTTTCTTCGGCATCATCTAGATCTTGCAAAATCTGTGTATAAACTTGCGCTACCGTGCTTCGGGCGAGATTGTTATTGTCCATACTCAATTCCGCTTGCAATCGCAACGGCAAACCAGGGGAAGCACCATTGCCTTCAGTATAGGGCCGCGCAAATACGGTGATCATGCTGAAATAGGCATAGGCACGAAGAAATTTGGCTTCTGCAGTGTAGGCTGCCGCTAGCTCATCACCCACGACTGCTGCATTTTCGGCTATGGAAAGGCCATCGATGAGGATGTTGGCGCGATTGATGGCAGTGTAGGCGGCCGACCATAAATTGATGATATCTGCCGACCCCGAATTATAGGTGTGTGCCCAAGCGTCGAAACCGGTGAAAGAATTAGTCGTTGTATTGATAAACTCTTCCCCTCTGACATCGGTATACATGAGGAATCTGCCGCCATAGTAATTATTTACTTTCATGGCAGCATAAACTCCGTTCACCATACCCAATATACGAGCGGGAGTGTCAAAAATATAATCGGAAACTAATTGAGTAGGAGGTACCCGGTCTAAATATTCAGATTTACTGCAGGAACTTAACTGCAAACTGATACATACAATGATAAGTACAATTATCCTGAAAATTCTTTTTGCTTTCATCTTTATTATGGTTGATGTTTTTCCTTTATATATGCTATATCTCATCTGTCTTATTTTAAAAACCAACATTTAAACCTAAAGTAAACGTACGAGGATTCGGCATCGAATTATATTCAATACCAGGCGATGTAGTACTATTACCGTTTATGGACGATTCAGGGTCGGTTCCTGTATAGCCTGTAATAAGGAATAAATTAGTTGCTTGTGCATAAATCCTGAGAGAGGTAATACTGGCTTTCGCTAATAAACGATTGGGCAGTTTATAGCCTACCATTAGGCTCTGTAAGCGTAGGAAGTCGGCCTTCTCCACATAAGCCGAAATATTCGGTATATTGGCACTCGCAAAGTTATCATTATATACCAAACGAGGCACGTCAGTAACCTGTCCCGGTGTTGTCCAGCGATCCAACACCTTTTCAGAGTTGTTAAACATCCGTTGGTCGAGCCAGGTGCCGGTATTGCCATTCATAATATAATTGCCGCCAGAATAGGTAAAGTTAAGGCCTAAATCAAAGCTTCCGTAGGTGAAGGTATTGTTGAAGCCCCCATACCATTTAGGTAAGGCATTGCCCATGGGTTGGAAGTCGGATGCAGTAATAGCAGGTGCTTCACTACCGTCCAGATAAGACCAACGGTATTCTCCCGGGCCCACTACATGGCTAAATTGCACCCTTTCGCCTGTGGCATTAATGAAGATACGCCTTCCATTTTCTGGATTGATACCATCCGTGATGGCGCCAAATAGGGTGCCAACCGGAAGTCCCACTTGCGTGACGTTGAAGATATTGGCGGAACTGGAAGAAGTACTGAGAATCCGGTCTCCTTCATTTACCAATGAAGTAACCTCGTTACTGATGCGGCTAAAGTTGATGTTGGCGTTCCAAGAGAATTTGTTTTTACGGATCACTTCACCGCTTAGGACCAGTTCCACTCCCTTATTGCGTAGAGAGCCTACGTTGTCTAGAATAGCATCATCAGGTATACCTTTAGATGGTGCTTGTGGTACACTTAATATCAATCCGTTTACATTATTGCGGAAATAAGTAAATTCAAACTGTAAGCGATTGCGAAGCAAGCCTACATCGAAGCCTATATTGGTTTGCTCACTGGTTTCCCAACCGAGATTGCTATTGCCGACTTGGTCAATGGCCCAAATGGGTGCACTACCGTACAGACCTCCACTATATAGGTTGAGTGAACCGTATCGGCTACTTAGATTTCCATTTCCTACGCGGCCCCAACTTGCCCTGATTTTAGCGTTATCAATGAAGTTGCTCAGCGAAGAGTTTTGGAAGAAAGTTTCTTCCGACAAAGCCCAACCCCCGGATACCCCTCCGAAATTACCCCATTTACGTTCATAACCCAAGGCCGAGTTACCATCACGGCGGAAATTAACCGTTAGGAAATAGCGGTCGTTGAAGTCATAGGTCAGGCGTGAGAAATAAGACAGGAAGGACCATTCTTCCAGCGTGTTTTCTGTTCTCGTGGGAGTGATGGTTCCCCAGTTTCCCTGATAGTCGGTGAAGTACGGGTCGGATGCTTGTGTCACATTGGCACCCCAGATATCATTTTTGAAAGTTTGTACATCATAACCCGCAAGTGCCGTAAGGTGGTGTTTGCCGAAACGGTTGTCATAGTTTAGCGTGTTGGTGTAATTCCAGTTATTACGTAGACCCGTAATGTTTGTAACCGAACCATTCGTGGATGAACCTGACCCCGGTACTGGACTGACAGAGTTGATATTTACTGTGTTCAAGCGATCAACGGCAAAATTGGTAGTATAGGTCAGGCCTTTTACCAGGTTAATCGTGCCGCCAATATTGGCTAATAAGCGATCATTAGTAGATGTATATTTAGCGAGCTCAAAGAGCGCCACAGGATTGTAGTATACACTGGTTACTGCATTCGCACCATTGCCGATGGGCCCTCCCTGAACGGCAAGGTTAAGGTGGGGGCTGCCATCAGGGTTATAGGCCGGCACGTTAGGATTAAGGGTGTAGGCCATTCGGGCAGCACCCACAATCAGCTGGGCATTGCCGTTTAGGGAGCCCGAGTTGGGCGATTGGTTTTTGGAGTTCGTATAGTTACCGCTTCCTGTTATCTTTAGCCACGGAGTAACCTGGTGGTCTATGTTAAAGCGGATGCCATGTCTTTTGAATTCATTCGTTTGCAAAATTCCTTGTTGGTCGGTGGTATTTGCGGAGAAGAAATAATGTGTTTTTTCATTTCCGCCACTTAAATTAAGGGCATGGCTATGTGAGACGCCTGTTTGATAAATATGATCATACCAGCTGGTGTTGACCAACGAGCCGTCCTCTCTGTAACTGGGGAAGAAAAGTGCGGAAGCAACGGCATCGTCATCCGCATTCCCACCGAGGATTTTGCTGTTTAACACGGCTTCATTTTTGATCGTCATGAATTGTTCTGCGTCCAATAGGGTAGGAAGGCGCGCCGCCTTACTCATTCCTACCCATCCATTGTAATTGACTTTCAAAGCACCCTCTTTTCCTTTCTTTGTAGTGATGAGCAAAACCCCAGCAGCGGCACGCGAACCATAAATAGAAGTAGAGGCGGCATCTTTGAGTACATCAATCGTTTCAATATCTGCTGGGTTGATGTCTGCCAAGGGGTTGTTCGGTACCGTACTGTTCGATGATACGTCTCCCGCGGTGATGGGAATCCCATCCACGACGATTAAAGGATACGAACTCAAGGATATGGAGTTGGTTCCTCTTACGCGGATAACAGGAGCGTTGTTGAGCACACCGTTGGGAATACTGATATTCACCCCTGCAGCCCGGCCCGATAGAGCCTGGTCAAAACTTTGTACCGGAATGTCTTTGACATCGTCCGCCAAAATACGGGCAGCCGACCCTGTAAACTCTTTTTTACTTTGTGTACCGTAACCAACCACCAATATTTCATTCAGGAGTTGTGCGTCCGATATCATTTGAATAGTGAATACGGAATTGTTTCCAACCCGTTGTTCGACACGTTTGTAACCAATGTATGAGAATACTAAAACCGCATCTGATGGAACATCGATAGAGAAGCGTCCATTTCCGTCTGTTGCAGATCCTTTGGTGGTTCCTTTTTGAACAATCGAAACGTTGATAAGGGGCTCGCCGGATAGTGAATCGGTTACTACACCAATAATCCGCCGATTGACCTGAGCAAATGATTGTGTGCTAATAAAAATGAGTCCTAGGAGAGCGAGAAAGTAAGATAGTTTTAATAAATTTTTTACCATGACGTGTTTGATTAAAAGTGTATATAGAAAAAATGTCAAAACAATCCCCTACAACCCATTTTTGGTTGTTTATAATGTGATTAAAAATGATAAATACCCGATTTTGAAGCTAGATAGCTTTAGTTTTTAGCTTCAATTCAAACAACATTGAATAAATTTCTATTTTATCTTTTTTTTAGAAATTATTTTCAAATTTTCGTGAAACAGTGATAAAAAAATATTGTTTGCAAATATTTTTATCACCTATATTTTGCTATTTAATTAATGGAATTACACAATTACAGTATATTTTATTGTATTTTACTGTTAACATGTGTTTTTAATAGTAATATGTAGCTAAAATTGCTACTTTTTTAGGTGATTACGGTTCTAATATAGAATTTATTTGAAATAAAAGCAATTTTTTTTAAAAAAAACAGTTTTTTCTGATATTAATTAATGATGTTAGGATGCTTTTTTTATTTTTTAAGTAAAGTTGTCTTTATCGTGCTGTCCATTGTAATCGTTCGCTGATGTGCTTGAAAGGCATGCCATACTTTCCATCAGCTTTCTCCCGGGCTATACCTTTTCACTTGGGGCACTGTTTATCTCCTGCTGGCCCGCTTGTTGCCTTTTTCTTATTAATATTTAACTATCTTTTATTAAAATAGTACTCTTCTTTTACCATCGGTCGTCTTCCGACCGTCTTTTCATCGTCTTTTGGCCGTCTTTAACACGGTGGAAAGACGACCGGAAGACGATGAAAAGAATACCGGTGGCAGAACAGTTATAGAGTTACTATAGTTTTTGGATAGGGATTATCCGTAAAAAAGGGGGAGGGAAGGGAGGGGGGGCAGGGCGCCCTGCCCGCGGGATGGGCCTGTCTCCGGAAAGGATTGTAGCCCACATGTGGGGTGCGGGGCAGGGGAAGGGGGGGGGTGTTGCATGATCGATGGCTGCTTTTTAATCGGGGGCCGATTTTACAAAAAAAAATACTGCTGGTAACCAGGAGTTTGCGCCGGGTCAAAAAAAAAGATGTCCGTGCAATTTGGA
>Ga0160438_1000034_pt1 | contig 108795 bp, 100 predicted proteins | sample HID1975K_E0MG_FD_108203 | JGI IMG/M metagenome (GOLD analysis project Ga0160438, IMG submission 108203) | Enriched soil microbial communities from UW Madison campus, WI, USA - HID1975K_E0 MG | ecosystem: Environmental > Terrestrial > Soil > Unclassified | place: USA: Madison, Wisconsin...
AGCGGAGAACCCGAAGGCTCAACGAAGTTAAATCTTTAATTTGCAATTGATTCATTAACAGATATCTCGATTTCGCTACGCTACACTCGATATGACGGCAATGGGCTTTTTAGACACCTTCTTCTAACTTTACCTATCTATGGAGTAGCTTTAGATCTTCTTCCAAGTTTTGTTTGAACACTTTTTGCTGATTTAAACCGGGGCATTCCCTGTGTATTTATTTCAGGATTGCCTACTAATGTCATCGCGCAACGGAAACCCACTGTTGAGGAAGACTCGTCCTGTTGCATGAATCTTCTGGTGGCCGGATTAAGCCAATAGGCTCGATCATTCCAGGAACCACCCTTAAACACCCTGGATTTGTTATTCACCAAGGTGGTTGTTCCATACAGAGAATCGGTTACTTCATCGTTATATCCGCGCATATCAGCATCATAACCAACGCTATCGTTTGATTGCTTTGTCTGGTTTTGTAGCTCCTCCCATGTTTGTTTTCTCGGAGCTTTCGCCATTTCCTTTATCGGGCGACCGTATTTATCCTGAGCATAAATACCTCTTTCAGCGTCCTCTAACTTTTTATTCACATAAACATTCCCTCTGAATGGATTAAAATCTTCCATATCTTCATACGTTAACTTACGATAAACATCTCCTACCCATTCATTCACGTTACCAGCCATATTATAGAGGCCAAAATCATTTGGCTGATAGGCTAATACCGGTTTTGTAATATCGCCGGCGTCGTTCAAATAACCCGCCGTCCCCATGTTGTCTCCTGCACCTAACTTGAAATTAGCCATAATAAGTCCTTGCGTCTTACGCCTACCGGAGCGAACACCCAACCCATCCCAAGGATAAATCCTATTCCCTTCTACATTCCCAGAAACCGTATTTCCAATAAGTCCGAGCGCGGCATACTCCCATTCGGCCTCCGTTGGCAGACGATAAGGTTGTTTCAGAAAACCATCCTCCAATCGAACGGGGCGTCGGGCATCTTTTTCCGCGCCAGGTCTCAAATCTTTAGGCATATTCTTCCCGTCCACGCCGTCGCCTTTGTATTGGCCATTCAAATAGATATCGGTGTTAAAGGGCTGCGCATTGCTATTGGCAGCTGTTTCGGCTTTGCTTTTATAATCCAAAAGAATTCCTTTCGACCGTAATATCTCCTCATTGACCCTATCCGTTCTCCATACGCAATAATCATTTGCCTGTTCCCAGGTAACTCCTACAACAGGATAGTCCTGATAAGCTGGATGGCGCAAGTAATTGTCAACATAAGGCTCGTTATAAGATAAAGGATTGCGCCATACCAAAGTATCCGGAAGTGCATTGTAATACAGTTCGCGGTCATCAGGGAAATTTTGATTCAGCCAATATAGGTATTCAAGCCAATCCACGTTAGCCACTTCGGTTTCATCCATATAAAAAGAAGCTACCGTAACTCTCCTTCTTTTATTATCATTCTCGTAGCCCAGATCTTGATCTAGACTGCCCCCCATGACAAAGGTTCCGCCCTCTATAATGACCAATCCAGGCCCTGGCCCCGGCTTCACCTTTCGATTTACCTGGAAACCTCCATTATGGGGATCGTTGTATTTCATGCCTGTTTTAGACGACCGATCACCCATTCCCCCTTTTTTACTACAAGCCGACAATATCACCGATACACAACAAAACACAACAATTATATGTGTAAAATTCTTCTTCATAAGATTATTCAAATACTCCACCACTCAAAATTAGCACATTAAAGCTAAACAACAACCTCGTAAAGTGGTGATCATACCGCTATAAACCAAGGAGACACCTCCCTAATGACTCTTTTATATATACTAAGATTTTAATATGTTTGAAAAAAGCGGTTAGAAGTAGCAATCCGGCACATATTTGTCATGAATAATGTATTTTTACAAGGTTAGATCCGTTAATTAAAATTAAAATACTGAACAAAATGAACAAACTTGTTTTCTCGATAGGCGTTGAGCAGGTTTGGATAAAATAGACTGAAATGAAAATAAAAGTAGGATTTGGTTTTGACGTACATCAATTGAAAGAGGACCATCCCTTTATATTAGGAGGGGTAAAATTAGATCATCATCAGGGGGCTTTCGGCCATTCGGACGCCGATGTATTAGTGCATGCCATATGCGATGCGCTATTGGGAGCCGCTAATTTAGAAGATATTGGCTACCACTTCCCGAATACCGACGAAAAGTGGAAGGGAATTAGCAGTTTGATACTGCTTCAGGAATGCATTCAATTACTTAAAAATAAAGGATGGACAGTAGGCAATATTGACGCGATGTTATGTTTAGAAGCCCCCAAGATTAAGCCTTATATTCTAGACATGAAGAAAAATATTGCCAAAGCAGCGGATTTAACAGAAGAAGACATCTCTATAAAGGCCACTACGAACGAAACCATGGGCTTTATCGGCAGAGAAGAAGGTGTGGTTGCTTATGCGGTATGCCTAATCAGCAAAACATAAGGTACTTACTTCTGAGGAACATTGGAAAAATCAGCGCCACATTTACAGTTAGCGCCACATGAGCCATCTTTTTTTGGTTTGAGGCTACTATAAAGCATTTTTCCGATATAAAAAGCCGCTAACCCGAACAGCAGAAAAACAACAATCATTTGCACATCCATGGAAACAAAGATATTGATTCTTTTTTTACCCTATGTCATTTATAGTTAATAAAATAGCATTCGACTCTCTGCTTGAAAAAAAATCTCTTCACATAAAAATTTATCAATCTGAATAACTACCTTTGCGCAAAATTTACACATTTTCGGCACTGTAACTATGCATCCCATAAGTTATTACTGCGAAAGGAATGTCTGTGTGTTTTTTGTTAACATTTGAAATATAAGTATTTGCTTGATGCAGAAAATTAGAAACATTGCGATTATCGCACACGTTGACCACGGCAAAACAACGCTGGTTGACAAAATTTTACACTTTACGAACCTATTCCGTGAAAACGAACAAATGGGGGAACTCATTCTAGATAACAATGATCTAGAACGCGAACGAGGCATTACCATTGTTTCTAAAAACGTATCTGTACGTTATAATGACATTAAAATAAACATTATTGACACCCCTGGTCACGCTGACTTTGGCGGCGAGGTAGAGCGCGTTTTGAAAATGGCTGATGGCGTTATTCTATTGGTAGATGCCTTTGAGGGCCCCATGCCGCAAACACGTTTTGTGACCCAAAAAGCACTGGGTCTTGGCTTAAAACCAATCGTAGTGGTCAATAAGGTTGATAAAGAAAACTGCCGTCCAGAAGAGGTATACGAACAGGTATTTGAACTGTTCTTTAACTTGGATGCAACGGAAGAACAACTGGATTTCCCCGTTCTATATGGTTCCTCTAAAATGGGCTGGATGTCTACCGACTGGAAGACGCCGACCGAAGATTTCACACCTCTATTGGATGCTATTTTAGAGCATATCCCTCCCGCTCCTTATTTTGAGGGCACCTTACAGATGCAAATCACTTCATTGGATTACTCCTCTTTTGTAGGACGGATTGCTATTGGGCGCGTTGCAAGAGGCAATATTAAAGAGAATATGCCTGTTTCTCTGATGAAACGCGATGGCAAGGTTGTCAAATCACGTATTAAAGAATTGTACACCTTCGAAGGTTTAGGTAAAGTGAAAGTGCAGGCGGTAGCAGCAGGCGACATCTGTGCAGTAGTCGGTATAGAGGGTTTTGAAATAGGTGATACGATTGCCGATTTTGAGAATCCTGAACAATTGGAGGTTATTCACATTGATGAACCTACGATGAATATGTTGTTCACCATCAATAATTCCCCATTCTTTGGTAAAGAGGGCAAGTTTGTAACTTCGAGACATTTACATGATCGCCTGCATAAGGAAATGGAAAAGAATCTGGCACTGAAAGTGCTCCCAACGGATTCTGCTGATGCATTTTTGGTATATGGACGCGGTATTCTCCACTTATCTGTATTGATCGAAACCATGCGCCGTGAAGGCTATGAACTACAGGTTGGACAACCTCAGGTAATTTTGAAAGAAATCGACGGTGTGAAATGCGAACCGATTGAAACCTTGGTGGTGGATGTTCCTGCAGAAGTTTCCGGTAAGGTAATCGAGCTGGTTACACAACGTAAAGGTGAACTCCTCATCATGGAAACGAAAGGCGATATGCAGCATCTGGAATTTGAAATTCCTTCTCGTGGAATCATTGGTTTACGGAACAATGTATTGACTGCCACAGCAGGAGAGGCCGTAATGGCACACCGTATGAAGGAATATCAACCTTGGAAGGGCCCAATCCCCGGTCGGGCGGCAGGCGTTCTTGTATCGATGGATAAAGGGCAGACAACCGCGTATTCAATTGATAAGTTACAAGATAGAGGTCGCTTCTTTGTGGATCCGGGTGTTGATATCTACGAAGGTCAGGTTGTAGGTGAGCATTCGCGTGATAATGACTTAGTGGTAAATATTGTAAAGGGAAAACAACTGACCAATATGCGGGCCTCCGGAAGTGATGACAACGTACGGATCGCTCCTGCCATCAAGTTTTCACTGGAAGAAGCAATGGAATATATTCAAGCGGATGAGTACATTGAGGTTACACCACAAAGTGTTCGGCTTAGAAAAATTTATTTAACGGAAAATGAGCGTAAAGTAAACGCTAAGAAATTTCAATAGATATATCTTTTTATAAAAAGGAAAGGGTAGCCCAAAAGCTACCCTTTCCTTTTTTATGGTAATTCGTGCGGGCTATGTTGTAATTTTTGTTATTATTGTGTTTAATATCATGATAAATCGCAGAAGCAGATGAATAGATTGGATGTACTGAATATGATTATAGAAAGGAAAAATGCTAAAACTTACTTAGAGATCGGCGTACAAACCGGCACTATTATCTCGAAAGTAAAATGCTTGCATAAAATTGGCGTAGATCCAGCATTTCTATTTAGCACACCATTGAAAGTAAAAAGACTTTTAGGTATTACAAAGTTTAAAACTTTTGAATGTACCAGCGATTACTTCTTTGACCATCACGCCGCTCAAGTATTAAAGAACGGTATAGACGTGGCCCTGGTAGACGGTTTACATACCTACCTACAGGCAAAAAAGGACGTAGAAAATTGCTTGAATTACTTAAATGAGGGGGGTATCATTATTATGCACGACTGTAACCCCTTAAATGAAGCAGCAGCCTATACCATTAAAGAGCATTTTAATGAGGTACGTGAAAAAGTTAAAAACTGGGATCTGCCGGGTTGGCAGGGACAATGGAACGGCGATGTATGGAAAACCGTAGCCGACCTGATCGTTACGAGACCCGATTTAAGCGTTTTTACACTGGATATGGATTATGGTCTGGGGGTAGTGAGTAAGGGTACTGCTGAAACCGATCACTCCTTTACAATAGAAGAAATCGTTCAGGGAGATTATACCTTCCTCGAAAAAAACAGAAAAGCGTTACTCAATTTAAAACATCCCAAATTCATAAAAGAATTTATTGGACAGGTTTAGCAAAAAAATCTTTCGCAATCTCATTGATATCGCTAGACAAATGCAAAACATACACCAGGACAGAATAACAGATGGTAATGGTTCCTCCTCGGATAATCGCATCTACATATAGATTATCCAACATGGGTATCCAGGTACTGATCCAATAAACCAACAGACCTACACCGATGGTGATAAGATTCTTCATGGTAAATGGCTGCAGCTTAAATTTAAAAAGGATAAATAGATATCTGGCAGCATTAAACACGAATACGGTGATGGCAGCAGCAATGGCAGATCCCGTGATGCCGAATACAGGAATCAGCAATAAATTACTGATAATCGTAACACCCACCAATAAGAGATAAAAAAGTGAGTCGTACCGATAATACTTGGATGTGGCAAGAATAGCCGCATTTACACCTGTAAGCGCATCGATTAAACTAACCATCCCTATAAAAAAAACGATATATCTACCACTGGCATACTCAACCGGTAAAATCCTGAATATATTATCAATATTTCCCCAAACCACTATAAAAAGAAATAAAGCTACTATCAATTGGTTAATGCAGCTCTTTTGATATATAGACCGAATATTTTCCATATCCTTTGTGCGCCAGGATTCGGCAATAACCGTATAGGCAATACTATATAAACTTCTAGTAGGTAGCGCAATGATGGCACCGAAGTTGGCCGCTATTACATATATTCCTGTATCTGCCAGACCAAAAAAACGATTCACCATATATCGATCAATATTATCTACCAATAAAGGCGCGGCTCCGGTAAGGATACCAAATAAAGAAAGACTGACTAAGTTTTGTCTGATATCTCCGGTTAGAAATTGAAAATTAGGCCGTAGCGAAAAATTGCCTTTACGCGCCAATCTGATCATCATCAATACCATCGGTAACATATTGGCCAATAACCAGAACCACATAAAACTTTTAAAGGTAAAAACACCAAACCAGAGTAAACACACACAGGCCAACACCAAAAGCTTAAGGGTAAACTCCCGAATCAGCCTCCCTGCTACCGCATCGAACATTAACCTGGAATATAGGTCAAACACGTTGAAATATAAGGTTGCAAAAGTTAAAGGCACCAGATACCAAAAATATTCGTTGAATAAATTACTATCTTGGGATTTCTGACTGACGATTACATCTTTAAAACAAAAAGCACCAAACACAAACAAGACGAAACCAACACATGAAACGGCACAAGCCAAAAACAAATAACCGTTATTGCTTTTTCCATCTCTAAAATAAGGAAAATAGCGCGCCGTGGCATTGAAACCTAAAATAGCAAATTGTGCAAAGATGAGCGAAAAGGAATTAAGGATATTGACCAACCCAACCTGATCGGCCGGAAGTATTTTGGTTAAAATGAATGTATTGGTTATAAAACCTATAAATACACCCAGATATGAAAAAAAAGTACCTTTTATGGTTTGTTGTTTAATTATCCCCATTTGGTAATTGCGATTTCTCTTTATCTATTGTAAACTTGCATAAAATAAGATGACAAAGATAGCATATAATGTTTGTGTGTTAACCGTAACCTACGGAAACAGATGGGATTTTTTAAAACAAGTATTAAATCGCGTCTTGTCATTCCCACAAGTAACCGAAGTGGTGCTGGTGGATAATGCTTCGGCCTATGATCTTCAGAGGTGTATTGATGAGCAGTATGACCAAAAACTTACATTACTCAAACAACAGGAAAATATAGGGTCTGCCGGAGGATATAAAAAAGGTTTGGAGCATATCGTATCAAAAAATAACGGAGATTTCATTTGGCTATTAGATGATGATAATTTGCCTGATATCGGCGCTTTGGACGCTTTGATCAATGCTTGGCAAACCATCGATCTCCCAGAGAACAGAAAGGCGCTTTACAGCTTGCGACGCGACAGAATCAATCACATCAGGATAGCGCAGGGGCATAGCCCAGCTCCATATTATCTCGTTCCCGATAATTTTATGGGTTTTCATGTATTACGCATATTTAGCAATCAATATCGGAAATTCATCAACCGCTTCCACAGCAAGGAAAGGCAGCCACTTCTTCCGGCAAAGTTACCCTATGTTCCATATGGCGGTTTATTTATTCATAAGAGTCTTCCAAAGCTAATAGGATATCCAGATGAACGTTTCTTTGTATACGTAGATGACTCCGCGTATACGTATAAAATAACAGAATCCGGTGGAGAGATCTGGCTTATACCATCCAGTACGATAAACGATGTGGATACTTCACAGGGAATAAATTATAAGACGGTTATATGGCGATCTGCTATATTGGATCTCTGGAATTTCAGAACCTATTACCAAGTTCGCAATCGTTTATATTTCTATTCCCGCCATGCCATAAAAAATAAATCTATTTTTGCATTGAACAAAGCGCTTTACTTAACTGGCTTGTATTTCTCCAGCATGATTACCGGCAAAAAAAAAGCATACAAAGCATTTAAACAAGCTGTCAATGATGGACTGAATGGAAATCTTGGCAAAAAAGAAGATAAAACGAGCTAATCCAATAATTATGCAAAAACTTGCACCTATTGCCTTATTTGTTTACAATCGCCCAGAACATACCCGGCGTACGATTAAGTACCTCCAGCAGAATTTCCTGGCAGAAGAAAGCCGGCTATTTATTTTTTCAGACGCCGCCAAACATCCTACTGATGAAGAGCATGTAAAAGAAGTAAGAGCATTAGCGGCTAGCGTGGCCGGTTTCAAATCTACCAAAGTGATTACGCGCCAGCATCATATGGGCTTAGCCAATTCCGTGATATCAGGCGTTGGTAAATTGACCGCTGAATACGGGAAGGTAATCGTTTTTGAAGATGATTTGCTGAGCTCCCCTTATACATTACGTTATTTTAACGAAGCGTTAGAAGCATATGAAAATGAAGAACGTGTGATGCAGATAGCTGCTTATATGTTCCCTATAAAAACATCAGATGCTCTTCCGGAAACCTTCTTTCTGCGGTCTATAAGCAGCTGGGGTTGGGCAACATGGAAACATGCCTGGGAGGCTTTTGAACCGGATATTAATCTCTTATACCAGCAGTTTGACAAGCAAAAAGTTCATCGTTTTACGGTGGAAGGAACGATGCAGAATTATTGGAAGCAGTTTCTTGACTATAAAAATGGCAAGAGTGATTCATGGGCAATCCGTTGGCACGCATCCGTATTCTTACAAAATGGCTTAGTATTATACCCTGCCAAATCACTGATAGAAAACATTGGGCATGATGGTAGCGGTATTCACTCCATCATTGAAGACACCTACAAGGTACATCCCTCCAGAAAACCGGTTTCTTCTTTTCCGATTATTATAGAAGAAAGCAGCACGGCATTAATGGCCGTCAAGAATTTTTATAAACACCGCAAAGGATCTCTACTAAAACGTGGAAGAAAATTTATAGTAAACAAATGGTTTAAACTCAAAAATAAATTCCGATAATGCATATTGCCGTTGTCATCCCCATATATAAAGAGTTGGCCGATATGAATGAAAAACATTCTTTTTGGCAGTGCACGGAAGTTTTACATCCTTACACCATTATACTAGCAGTACCGCAATCGCTCAACACCAGTTACTATGAGGCCTTGACGGATAAAACGTTGCAGGTGCAGCGTTTTGACGATGCTTATTTTAAGGATGTAACGGGTTACAGCAAACTGCTCACCAGTAAATGCTTTTACCAGGCATTTACTGCCTATCAATATATATTGCTCTACCAATTGGATGCATGGGTCTTCAAGGATGAGCTGGCATTTTGGGCAGCCAAGGGCTATGACTATATTGGTGCTCCCTGGCTGGAGCCCCCCCCGATAACTTCCGGGAAGAAGCCCTTATTTGATCTTTCGAAAAGATTGGTTAATAAAGTAGGTAATGGCGGACTGTCATTGCGCAAAATACAAAGTCATATCAAATGGAGCTTTTGGGCGTCAATCCTATTTAAACTGTTACCGAAAAATGAGGATATGATCTGGACACTGTTTGTACCCTTTAAAAAACCAAAGATTAAAGAGGCACTGCTATTTGCCTTCGAAAGGAATCCCGAGCGGTCTTTTGAATTAACCGGTCAAACACTCCCCTTTGGTTGTCATGCATGGGAAAAATATCAACCTCATTTTTGGCAGCGTTTTATCAAAAAATACTAACATGGCTACTGACCAGCATCTTGTCTTTAACCCAACATTGAGCGTCATTACCATTGTTTATAACAATGCAAAAGATATTGATAGAACCGTACGGTCTGTGCTGACGCAAACCTATAATCCCATCGAATATATTATCATTGATGGAGGTTCTACAGATGGTACTTTGCAACAAATAGAACCCTATAAAAGCAAGATCCATCAACTAGTCAGCGAGCCTGATAAGGGAATATATGACGCCATGAACAAAGGCTTGGCGCTTGCTACAGGCGACTACATCCTGTTCATGAATTCGGGAGATGAAATTTATGCGCCGGATACGGTGACTAAGGTTTTTGCCAGTTCGCCGGAAGCAGATATTTACTATGGGGAAACAGAAATGATCGACTCCAACGGAGAGAACCTCGGGAGAAGACGGCACCATAGCCCTGAGAAGTTTACGTGGAGAAGTTTTAAATACGGAATGAGCATCAGCCATCAGGCTATCTATGTCAAAAGGTCTATCGTGGAACCATATGATCTACACTATCAGCTGAGTGCAGATATAGACTGGATCTTAAAAGCGGCTAAAAAGGCTAAGAATATTGTTAATACGCATCAATATGTAGCCAAATACCTCATTGGCGGTATGTCGAAAAAAAAGCATCGAAAAAGCCTTCTAGAGCGTTTTCATATTTTCACGAAATATTATGGCCTAATCCCCAACATAGTCAATCACACCGTGATAGCTTTCAACCTCGTGTGGTACTATTTAAAACACAGACGAACAAATGATTAAAGCTTGGTATCAGCTTCAAGCACTTACGGTTTGCTCGGTGTACGTTTCCTATTTTCTTGCCAAATAGCAAAAGCTAATGACAGCACTAATACAATAGATGCAACAAGAGAAATATTCTCACCCATATAATAGGATTGAGGTTCGAATTTGAATTCAACTTTGTGGTTCCCGCCAGGCAGCTGCGCAGCTCTTAGCACATAATCCGCTCTTAAAATAGGTATTTCCTGCCCATCTACAAAAGCCTTCCATCCTTTATCATACCATATTTCCGAAAATACAGCCATCACATCATTGGGTGCCGAATATTCATACACCAGATGATCAGGTCGATAGTTGGTAAGCTCTATATTTGCATTGGTAGCTCTACCCAATTTCTTATCGTCAATTTTGTCTTTAAATTCTTGATGGATGAAAGCTTCTTTCTTGGGGTCAAAACTATCTATGGCATTCATCTCTTCTTCATTATCCTTTACATAAGTAACCCGATCAACAAACCAAGCATTACCCGCTGCTCTATCTCTTCGCCGGATACTCTGTGAAGTCCCCTCCCTATTATTGGTAATAACGTAACGGGTATTGAGCATATCCAACACATCCTCATTAATAGATCTGGAGAATTGCCGCTCGATGAGCTCGTTATACCGCATCAATTTAGCAGCGTGGTAACCACCTATGTTTTTATGAAAATAAGACAGGGAAGCATTGTTAAATGGCTCTACCGTTAAATCTAGCACCCGATAATCAGCGCTTTTATCCATCAGGATCAGATTATCCACTTCCCTTGGTTTAAAGAAAACCTGTTCTGCCTGCGATTTCTCCACAAAACTATCCTTGTTCAAATATCTTCTGTCTACCCCCCACAAATCAATAATGATTAATACACCTACTGCCACAATAGCCGATTTGGCCCCTAACTTATTTTTAGCGAGCATCCACATCACTCCACCCGTTAACAAAACAAATAATAAAGAACGGAAGGCATCGCTACGGGCAAGCCCAATGCGATCTTGTATTAAAGCATTGACAAGCGACTGTGTAAATGCGTTATCTTGTACTTGCTGAGCGATTGACTGTACCCATTGCTGGTGATCCGTAGTCTGAAAACTGAAAAACAGATCCGGCAGCACCCACACAATGAGGGATATACCACCAACGATGGCTAATGAATAGATAACTTTTTTATCCAACTTATCAATTGTTTTCCCCTTATTGATTATTTCTTCAATGGCCATCACTGCCAGTATCGGTATTAAAAATGACGCAACAACAAGGGTAGACTCTACTGCCCTGAATTTATTGTACATCGGGAAATAATCGAAGAATAAATCGGAAACAAAAGAAAAATGACGCCCCCAGGATAGCAAAATGCTTAACACGGTAGCCGATAGTATCCACCATTTCAATCGGCTCTGTACCACAAACAAGCCTAACACAAATAAGAAAAGTACCGCTGCACCGAAATACCAGGGACCGGAAGTGATTATTTTGTCTCCCCAGTACAAGGGAAGTCCGGTTCTCATGGCCTGTTCAGCATTCATTCCTTTACTCATCAGGAATTTTACTACATTTGAATTAGCATCTAATTGTTTTTGTGTTCCACCTCCATAAGCATCTGGTATTAAAAAGGTAATACTTTCTCCTACTCCCTGACTCCATTGATAAGCATACTCCTTACTCACACCTTGTTGATCGGAAGTTTTTGTTTGGGAGGCAATATTGGACTTACCGCGTATAGATTCTTTTGTATATTCATAGGTTGTCCAAAGCAAGCCAGCATTCACCGCAATCGCGAGAACCGCTGCTATAGCCATATAAGAAATAGCTTTCACAAAAACCTGCACCTTCTTTTCCTTGATAGCGTGATAGAGCTCGATACCTATTAATATCAATAAGGCTATAAATAAATAATAGGTAACCTGGATATGATTGAACCTTATTTCCAGCGCCAATGAGATGCCCAATAAAGCAGCACCCAACAAATACTTACCCCTTAAGCATAAGAATATTCCTGCCACTACCGGTGCAAATAAAGCAATGGCATACGCCTTACTGGCATGCCCGGCCTCTATATATATAAAGTTGTAAGAAGTAAAGGCAAAAGCAATAGCACCTACGGCCGCCAACCATGGCCTTATCTTCAGCACACTGAGCAACAGGTAAGCTCCCAGCAGGTATAGCAATACGATATCCATCGGATAAGGAAGCGATCCTTTAATACCGGCCATAATATGTGTGCCAATATTTTTGGGATAGGATACCCAGATCTGATAGGAAGGCATCCCACCAAACATGGAATTTGTCCAGAGCGGACTATTCCCGTCTTTCTCTTTAAAGTCCATTATCTCTTTCTGCATGGCCTGTGCTTGCGTCACATCGGTTTGTATCAGCACTTTTCCTTGCCAGGCAGGCGCGAAATAAATAAAACAAATAACAATAAAGATGCCGATAATGGCAAAATGAGTAGCGTTTCGGTTGAACCAGTTCTTCATTCTTTTCTATACTTTAAGCAAAGCTTCAAACCTATTACAAAAAAATGATATTTCGAACTTTTAGCGGCTCGAAATATCATTTTTTTATCAGTAATGACTAATGGACGGATTATAATGAAGAGAGGGCTTAGATGACGGGCTTTATTTAACCTCTTCGAAGTCAACAAATTCACCCACCTTTCCATTGGTTAAAGGCTTATCTTTAGAAGATTTGGGCGGTACATAGTCTATACGGACCTTTCCGTCTGGCTGCGAATGATGTGTGTTTGTATACGCACCCCCCGCTTGTTGCTGATAGTGTTTTTGAGCCTCCCGTTGCATCTTACCTACAAACATGGCCATTAGATACGGAAACAATACTGTTACCAGCATCCGAAGCGCCCATAAAACCAAAATAATAATTAATAATATCTTTAATAAACTCATTTTAACACTTTAATACAAAGGCGTATTCACCTGTGATCGCTTTCCCATTACCACATAGCCTTTATAACAAACTTACGTAATTATTGAACAAATAGTACATCGAACAAGTTACAAAGGCCCGTTATTGACAAAAAATTTACGATTCTTTGGCTTCCTGTATCGCTCTTGTCAAATCATTTGGATGCTGCGTTCCCACGACATAGACTAATCCATCGCGATCCGTTAGCCAAACAGCAAATTTACCTCCGGCATAAAAGCGTATTTTCCCTTTTTGATGTAAATTGTATACAGGGCTATTAATTAGATAGGTACTATATAAGCCATTCTCTACCTTGACAATACTATTCAAATCTATTTTAACCAAACGTGCCGTCCATAGTCCCTGTAGGATGACACTTTTATTTTTAACGGTAATTCGATAGTGCAACATATACATCATAATGATGGACACCAACAAAATGATACAACCCACCAACAAAAACAATTGTTGATTACGTTCCCGTTCAGAGCTTATATAATAAGCCGTAAAACAGAACAAGGCCATCACCAATCGCACACTTACCCATCCACGGTCTCTTCCGAGGTATTGATTTTCAACGAATAAAGGTTTCTCTACTTCCATCTGTTATCTACATTCTAAGATAGCAACTTTTTTTGTTTTATCGGTAATTTTATACCTGTTATCAATTCTATAGGGCACTATCCATAGAATGTCCCCATTTCCATTAACCACCACCGGTATCCTTTTCTTTTCCGAAAGGGGGATTTTCAGGGAAATGAAAAAGTCACTCACTTTTTTTTTCCCGGTCATACCTAAAGGTTTAAACCAATCGCCCTCCTGCCAGGTTCTGACAACTAACGGGAACACGATTCTATCGGCATCAACCGCTACCATTCCTTCTGCGTGCATCTTATCAATTTCATCACATAACCGTACCAGGATATTATAATGATGAAAATTTATCGGTTTTCCAGGCACCAGCTCCTGTTGCTGCTCCTCATCTATATACCTTGTTTTGAGAATAAGCTCATTCCTATTAATCAGTAGGCTATGGGTTTCCGAATAAAACATTTTCCCGGTGCGATTTTCCTTATGCCAAGCAACCAGTAGGTCGTCTAATACATCAGATGTAAAATGATATGGACTGAATAACTCGTATATCAACGTCTTTAACGGCCGGAGTTCCTGCAAGGCTTTTATGGCAACCCGGTATCCCCCATCGGGTTGCTGATGAAAGAGCTTTCTTCGTAAGCCATCACTATAGGTGTGCAACAATTCCTCCAGTTCTTCAAACCTATGGCTATTTTCGATAAACGTCTTTTCCAATGAAGGGTTTATTTCTTTCAAGCGCGGAATCACTTCTATTCTTATTTTGTTTCTTAAATAAGTAGGGGAAAAGTTCGTTTCATCATCTCTATAAACGAGATTTTTGTCATTAACAGCTACTTCTATCTCCTCCCGATTTAAGAACAAAAGCGGTCGGATCAAGGCCTCTCTTTTAGGCAAAATACCATGCAGCCCCGCAATGCCGGTACCTCTTATCAGATTCAGTAATACGGTTTCGACAGAGTCATTCTGATGATGCGCCAGCGCAACGTAGGAATAACTGTTTATTGATCTTATCTGTTCAAACCATTTATATCTAAGCGTTCTGGCAGCCATCTCAATGGAAATACCTTGCTGCTTAGCGTACACACTTGTTTCAAAATGTATGCTATGGAAAGGTACATGAAGTTTTCCTGCTAATTCCTCCACGAACTGCTCATCGCCATCCGCATGCTCTCCCCTGAGCTTGAAATTGCAATGTGCTATTCCGAATTTGAACTTGGCCTCTGCAAATAAATGAGCCATTAATACCGAGTCTTTACCTCCACTGACGGCTAACAATATAGTGTCTTTTGGAAAGAAAAGCTCATTTTCACTAATGAAATGTAAAAATCTTGTTAAAAGGCTCATGCTTCAAAGGTAGAAAAATTGTTGCAGAAGATATAAAACACCAGCGGTAAGACCGCTAGCATACTTAAATACGTTAAAATTTCTTAAAACATTCATACAAGATATTTATTTAGGTATTTTTGTCACGTGAAGAGATGTATTATTCTATTAACCTGGCTGTGCTGCTTACTTCCCTTCTGTGTAAAGGCACAAAAGGAATTAAGGTTGATTAGCTCCAGAGATTACGAGGCAAGGAAGGAGTGGGGTGTTAATAGATTTTACAAACCCGTATTTCTGCATGAGGGGAGTACATTATCGGCCGATAGTTCCGATTATAGTCCAGAAGAACGTTTTTTTGACGCTTTTGGTAATGTTGTCATTACCCAGCCAAACGGAACGATTGTATATGCCGATAAACTCCATTATTTAAAAGACACTCGCATTGCCATTCTCACTAATAATGTACGTATGGTGGATGTAAAGGGCGCTGTGCTCACTACGAATCACCTCACCTACAATCTAAACACAAAAATAGGCACCTACATCAACGGTGGCCGCATTGTTAACGAGCGCGACACTTTAACCAGTAAAAATGGGTCTTATTTTGAAAATAGCCAAGATGCCTATTTCCGGTATAATGTAGTGGTACGCACCCCAGAAACCAACATCTTTACCGACACACTGCGTTATAATTCTGGTTCCAAAATGGCCTATTTCTATGGGCCTACCAATATAAAGGGTAAAAACGGGGGAAATCTATATACGGAAAATGGTGATTACCATACCGAAACCGACCGTGCGCGGTTTGGGAAAAACAACCTCTACACGGAGGAGAGTAAGTTCTTAAAGGGTGATAGTCTTTATTATGATGGTAAACTAGGTTATGGCAGGGCAATAAAAAACGTTGTTTTTATAGATACGGCACAGCAGGGAATCCTGTATGGGCAACGTGGTATATATCTCAAGAAAGATGAAAGCATTACAATGACGGAAAGGGCTTACATGATCATGGTGACGAAGAACGATTCAACGCAAAAGGCTACTCCAAAAGACAGTATACCAACCGACAGCGTGGACCAGAGCCCTGTTGCCAGCGATTCTTTAATGACTGATTCTTTGTTAAGCACAACCAAGGATGCTGAAACCGATTCTATTTATATGGCAGCGGATACGTTATATTCGCGTGTTATATTGCTGAAAGACTATGAGCCTATTGAGCTAAACCTACGTAGAGACGGTGGGGATCTCGACGAGGAGGAAGAAAACGAACGGCTTGAAGAGACACTCACCGATAGTTTGGGGAACGACAACGTTGATCTGGCAAGCGATTCTATCGGGTCAACACCACCGGACGGTGTGGAAAACCTTAGCAAAGAGAGTAATCAACCGCCTCCAGATAGTTTGGCAACAGCCCTGGCCACAGATAGCTTAGCAATAGCTAAACCACCCGATCTTTCTGCCGATTCACTAATTAAAATAGCACTAAAAGACAGTACAAACAGGAAGTTAATAGCAGAACCAACGGAAGATGCTATAAAAAAGGCCGTTGCAAAGTCTTCCAAACTTCAAAATGATACGCTTGTAAAAACACAGCGGGAATTAATCAGTAAAGAATTGGCTGCAGATAGCTTATTGATTGATTCTGCAAACATGCCTAAAATTGGACAGGCGGATAGCTCTTTGATGCTGGCAAAACGATCCGCATCGACGTTTAATACTATATCATCTAGGGACTCAAGCGCATTGGACACGGCGAAAACGCGTATCGTGAAAGCTTATCATCATATGCGTATTTTTAAATCTGATCTACAGGCCAGAGCAGACTCCGCATATTACGGATATCCCGACTCTATTATTCGCTGTTACGGTAGCCCCATGATCTGGGCACAGGGATCCCAATTATCCGGAGATACCATTTATATGCAACTGAAGAATCAAAAACTGGATAATATGTTGCTAAAAACAAATGCGTTTATCGTGAGTACCCAACTGGATTCTGTAAAATTTAATCAGGTTAAAGGAAGGAAGATTACCGGTTTCTTTACCGACAATGCATTGGAACGCATGTTTGTTGATGGCAATGCCGAAAGTATTTATTACACCGAAGATAACAACAAGATATCAGGCATGACTAAAAGTATAGGTAGCCGTATTAAAATTTTATTTAATAATAATGAGGTGAGTGAAATCATTAATATCAAAAAAACGGAAACCAGCTACACCCCGGTTGTTGCTTTTGATCCTGACAAAGAAATATTACCTGGTTTTATCTGGAAGCCTAAAGACCGCCCAACCAGCAAAGAAGAAATCATCAACCCTTTAACACTTGCAAGTAATAGCGCGCAAGACACATTGAAAAGCACGCAACAAGATAGCACAAAGGTAGACAGCTCGTTGTTGAAAAAGCAAGAGGTGAAAACCCCGGAAAGTAAGCGTCCGGCTACTGAACAAGAAGACCAGAAAAAGCAACCGGACGCACAACCTTTGCAAAAAGAGGTTATCAAGCCCGAAAGTGTACAGGATAGTACTAAAAAAAAGGAAGTGCCTTCAATTACTAACTAAGGTGCGACAAAGTATCAATCAATAAAAAAGGCGGTATCCAAAATTGGATACCGCCTTTTTTATTGATACTTCAATGGAAATTATAGTTTTCTCTTCACTTCCACCTGTTCGTAAGCCTCTACAATATCACCAACTTTTATATCATTAAAGTTATGAATACTTAAACCACATTCATATCCTTGAGACACTTCTTTAACATCATCTTTGAAACGCTTCAAAGAAGCCAACTTGCCGGAATAAACTACTACACCATCACGTATCAAACGGATATCATGATTACGGTTTATTTTTCCATCAAGCACCATACATCCGGCGATCGTACCGACTTTGCTGATTTTAAAGACATCTCTGATTTCTACGTTAGCGACAATCTTTTCTTCAAACTTCGGTGCCAGCATACCTTCCATAGCCGCTTTTAACTCCTCTATAGCATCGTAAATAATGGAATATAAACGAATATCAATCTGCTCTTGTTCTGCTAGCTTACGGGCATTCTGCGAAGGACGTACTTGGAAACCAATAATGATCGCATCGGAAGCTGAGGCTAACAACACATCTGATTCCGATATTTGTCCTACTGATTTATGGATAATATTTACCTGAATCTCTTCTGTAGATAATTTCAGTAATGAATCTGATAACGCCTCGATAGAACCGTCCACATCACCTTTTACGATAACGTTTAATTCCTTAAAGTTTCCAATCGCTAAACGGCGGCCAATCTCATCCAATGTAATATGCTTCTGTGTACGAAGCCCTTGCTCACGCTGAAGTTGCAACCGTTTATTAGCAATTTGACGTGCTTCTGATTCATTTTCGAGCACATAAAATTTATCACCAGCGGTAGGTGCACCATTCATACCCAATATTTGAACTGGAGTAGACGGGCCTGCCTCTACTACTTTCTGGCCACGTTCGTTGGTTAGCGCCTTAACTTTACCGCTGTGTGAACCTGCTAAGATGGCGTCACCTACCCGAAGGGTTCCTCCTTGAATTAAAACGGTGGTAACGATACCACGTCCTTTATCCAAGGCAGCCTCCACTACAGATCCAACTGCTCTTTTCTTAGGATCCGCCTTCAATTCCAGCATTTCAGCCTCAAGAAGCACTTTATCCAGCAATAGATCAACGTTCAAACCAGTTTTACCTGAAATTTCCTGCGCTTGATATTTCCCACCCCAATCTTCTACTAAAATATTCATGGTAGATAATTGTTCCCTGATTTTATCGGCGTTTGCACCAGGTTTATCTATTTTGGTAAACGCAAATACAATCGGCACACCTGCCGCCTGGGCATGGTTAATGGCCTCTTTTGTCTGAGGCATCACACTATCATCCGCAGCAATTACGATAATGGCAATATCCGTAATTTTTGCTCCACGTGCACGCATCGCTGTAAAGGCTTCGTGACCCGGCGTATCTAAAAAGGTAATTCTTCTGCCGTCATCCAATTTTACAGCATACGCACCGATATGTTGTGTAATACCGCCGGCCTCACCACCTATTACATTTGATTTTCGAACATAATCCAAAAGAGACGTTTTACCATGGTCAACATGCCCCATTACGGTAACAATAGGAGCCCTCGGTATTAAAGCACTCGGATCATCTTCTTCCTCTAAAGTATGCGTTTCTTCATCCTCAGGTTTTATAAATTCTACTTCATAACCAAATTCATCTGCTACAATCGTTAAGGTTTCAGCATCTAAGCGTTGATTAATAGATGCAAAAATACCGAGGCTCATACACGTTGAAATAACTTGGGTAACGGACACGTCCATCATATTGGCCAAATCATTCGCCGTAACAAATTCAGTTACCCGCAGCACCTTTGATTGCATTTCGCGTTCCAAAGCAGCTTCTTCAGCAGAAGAGGCAACATCGTCCCTTTTTTGGCGACGCAGCTTAGCTCTTTGGGCAAACTTGCCGGATTTACCCGCACCACTTAAACGTGCAAGTGTTGCTTTGATCTGATCTTGTATTTCCTTTTCAGAAGGTTCTTCTTTCGGTGTTTCCGTATGACGTCCACGGCCTTTAAAATCATGCTTCCCTTTTCCTTTAAAATCTGGACGCGGAGCACCCGGAACACCTCCACCAGGATGAGGCCGATTTGGTTGGCCGCCTCCAGGCTGATTTCCTCGTTGCTGCTGTTGTGGATTATTATCTCCCTGACCACGGTGTTGATTTCCACCGACAGCATTATTATTACGTTTGCGTTTGCGTTTATGATCTGCGGCACTATTGGCTCCCGACGAGGAAGCAACCGGTTGATCTTTACGTTTCTGAGGAGTCGCCGGCAATTCAATCTTACCTATTACTTTAGGTCCACTTAAATGCTCCGCTCTTGCTCTGATTACTTCATTGTGCTGAGGTAACGGAATTTTTTCTTCCTGCTTCTTTTCTGTGTTCGCAGGTTGTTTTTGCTCAACCTTTGGTGCTTCTTGTTTCACTACTTCAATGGGTTTCTCTATCGGTTTTTCAACCTTCGGTTCTTCCTGCACTGGAGTAGCGCTCACTGAAGGCTCAGATTTCGCTATAGGTGTTTCCTTTTCTTCTGGTGCTGGAGTAGGCTCGATGGGTTTTTCCACTGCCTTCTCTACCTTGGGTTCTTCCTTTACATAAGGTTTTTTCTCCGGGCGATTCCGCTGGTTAATGCTCGAAAGATCAATCTTCCCAACTACTTTTACGCCCATTGGGCTTTCAGGACCAGCTTCTTTACTTTTCTCTTGCTGATCATCAGTAGCAGGAACATTTTGTTGTGAGGGGTAGATATTTGTTTTATTATCCTCAACAGAAGGGGTGAAAGTGCTATTGTTTTTAATTAATATTTCATCATTCTCAACTTCTGATGGCGTTGTTCTTGATGCAGCTGTTTCAATAGGAGTCTCTTCGCGACGGATCTTACCAATAACAATCTGATTGGCCTCTTCCTTCACGATTTTATCACCTTGAAACTCCCTTAAAAGAACATCATACATATCACGGTCCAACTTTGTGTTGGGTTTTGCCTCAATATCGTAACCATTCTTGGCTAAGAAATCTACAGCAGTACCTATACCTATGTTCAGTTCCTTCGCAGCTTTCAGTAAGTTTATGCTTTTGCCTTCTGTCATTTAATCTATTTACCTCTTAATTTTATTTGTTATATTACAAAAGTATGCTTTTTAGTTGTTTATTACTAAAATTAATAAATAAAGCATTCGTTTGTTTGGCCTTTGGCCTGTTAAATTATTCGAATTCTGCACGCAAAACATTTACGACCTCCGATATCGTATTTTCTTCCAAATCAGTACGCCGCACCAATTCATCAGTAGATAGCGCTAATACAGATTTAGCCGTATCCAGTCCAACTCGTTTGAATTCGTCTAAAATCCATCCATCTATTTCGTCTGAGAATTCTTCCAGATCCACATCCTCATCATTTTCACTACTTTCCCTATAAACATCAATTTCATATCCGGTTAATTTTCCGGCCAATTTAATGTTATGTCCTCCTCTACCGATCGCAAGAGATACCTGATCTGATTGAAGATACACAGCAGCTCTTTTATCTTCGTCATCCAGTTTAATAGAACTAATTCTGGCCGGGCTCAATGCCCGCTGTATATACAGAGAAACATTATTCGTAAAATTAATAACGTCAATATTTTCATTGCGTAACTCACGAACAATACCATGGATACGCGACCCCTTCATACCAACACAAGCACCAACGGGATCTATACGGTCATCATATGATTCAACCGCAACCTTCGCCCGCTCTCCGGGTTCACGCACAATTTTCCTGATAGTGATCAATCCGTCAAAAATCTCAGGAACCTCCAACTCAAATAAGCGTTGTAAAAACTCCGGAGCAGTACGGGAAATGATAATCTTTGGCGTTGTGTTCATCATATCTACCTTGTATACCACTGCTCGGATAGAGTCTCCCTTTTTGAAATAGTCAGCAGGAATCTGTTCCGTTTTAGGCAGGATCAATTCATTTCCCTCATCGTCTAAAACCAAGGTTTCTTTTTTCCAGATCTGATAAACCTCACCTGTTACGATTTCGCCTACACGATCTTTATATTTCTTGAATATTTCATCCTTCTCGAGCTCCAGTACCTTTGAAACCAAGGTTTGTCTTGCAGCAAGAATAGCCCTTCTTCCAAAGCTTTCTAACGTAATTTCCTCAATAAAATCATCTCCAACTTCTAAATCCGGATCTACCTTCCGTGCTTCGGCAAGCTCAATTTCTAAATCATCATCTTCCGAAAATTCATCCTCAACTACGGCACGTGTCCTCCAGATTTCAAGATCCCCATTATCTGGATTAACAATTACATCACAGTTTTCATCCGTTCCAAAACGTTTACGTATCATACTTCTGAAAACTTCTTCAAGCACACTGATAACCGTAGGACGGTCGATATTTTTGAAGTCTTTAAACTCCTGAAATGAGTCTATTAAATTTATATTGCTCATTTTTATTTAAATGAAATTAAAACCTTTGTTTCTATTACCTGATCTAGCGGGACAGCTTTTTCAACCTGTATCGCCTTTTTACCTTTTTCTTTTATCGTTTCCTCGATCAAAACCTGGCCTTCAAGAACTGCTAGTAGTTTTCCTTCCAGCTTATTCCCATCCATCATCTTCAAGGAAATGGTTCGCCCTATATTTTTTTGATATTGTCTTAATAGTTGGAGCGGAGCATCAATACCTGGAGAAGAAACTTCTAAGTTATACGCATTCTCGATAACGTCTTCCTCTTCTAAATGAAAACCTACATGCCTACTGATGGCTGCACAATCTTTAATGTTTATCCCTTCATCACCATCAACCAGGATGATAAGCTTACCATTGCTATGCATTTTCACATCAACCAAAAACAACTCCGGCCTATCTGAAATCTTTTCCTCAACTAATTCAATTACCCTTTTCTCAATATCCATAATGCATTCCACAAAATTTCTTGTAATAAAAAGAGGGGACCATGCTGTCCCCTCCTTCACCTAAAGATATGCAAATGTACGACAATTATTTAAAAATTCAAATAGTTGATTTTCTTGTAAAACCGTCATGAAGGCTCTGTTCGATTGATAATTTCTAAACAATTTCACATTTAACTCGTTTGAGTAATAGCTAAACAAAAATATTATGAGATTTATCATTGAATTAGTCATCACTGGATTGGCGGTCATGCTGGCTGCTTATGTTATACCCGGAGCTGAAGTTGCTGGTTTTTGGAGTGCCGTACTGGCAGGCATATTAATTGCTTTGGCAAATGCTACTGTGGGTACCATATTGCGGCTTTTTACCCTGCCCTTAAATATTCTCACCTTAGGACTCGTCTCTTTTATCATCACCGTCCTGATGGTGATGCTGGTCAGCAATATCATGAGCGGATTTTCTGTTAGCGGATTTTTTTCTGCCATGTTTTTCGCCATCCTAACAACCATTATTCAAATTATTTTTAGCAATATTTTTGGCATGAACAAAAAGGAATAATGGACTGCTTTATCGTCTTATCGATATTTTATGTATAATTGATTTTAAAAAAATGTATGAAATCTATAATCGCCCTCAAAATGGCCATGTGTTTTACCATTTTACCCGTCTTGTTAAAAGCGCAGCATACACCTATTCATTTATTGGTAGGGACATATACCAATACCGGTAAAAGTGAAGGTATATACGTTTATTCGTTTGATCCCTTATCTGGCAGCTTAACGTTAAAGAACAAGGCAAGTGCCGAGAACCCTTCTTTTCTGGCGATAAGTGCCAATAAGAAGTTTGTTTACGCCGTGAATGAGCTGAATAAGGGAGAGGGTCGTGTAAGTGCTTTTGGATATGATAGGGACACTGGACGTTTGACGTTTTTGAACACGCAAACGACGGGAGGTGATGATCCCTGTCATGTAATAGTCGACAAAAGCGGCAAACATGTAATAGCCTCCAATTATTCGGGCGGTAACTTCACCGTTTTTGAAACGGATAATCAGGGGCACTTGACAGAAAAAAAACAACTCATTCATCATGAAGGGAGCGGACCAAATAAGGATCGACAAGAAAAACCACATGTGCATTCTGCATTTTTTTCCCCAGACGAACAACATGTACTGGTTCAGGACTTAGGAATTGATCGAATTCAAGTTTATGACTATCGCGTTCATGATGATCAGCCAATATCGCTGTCCAACATACAAGACGTTTCTACAACGCCCGGTGGCGGTCCACGCCATATTACTTTTTCTAAAAACGGCAAATATGTTTACCTGATTCAGGAAATGGGTGCCTCAGTAAGTGTTTATGCGTATAATAACGGTCTGCTCAAACCTATTCAGGAGATATCCATACTCTCCAAAAACTTTAAAGGAGATGTTGGCGCGGCAGACATCCACCTCTCTCCGGATGGCAATTTTTTATATGCTACCAATAGAGGTGAAGCAAATGATATTGCTATTTATGCTGTCAATACTTCCACCGGTAAACTTTCTCATGTAACCAATCAATCGACTGGCGGTAAGGGGCCAAGGAACTTTACTATCGCTCCAAATGGAAAGTTTTTGCTGGTTGCCAATCAATATACAAATAACGTGGTAGTTTTCGAAAGAGATATCAACACGGGACTCTTAAAGAACAACGGCACCTCAATAGAAGTAGGTGCACCCGTATGTTTAGTGTTTGATGAATAGTGCTTAGACATCACCCAAGGAAGTATAGGTAAATACTTTCTTGGGTGATGATTCTACTCAAAAATGCTCAGTAGGTTTCACGAGAAACATAGCATCTATTTGATGAGGTTGTCCTCATTTACTTTATTGATAACTTCTTGATAATAATTCTCGTAAATGGGAAGAATCAAACTCAGTTCAAATGTTTTCGCTCTTTCTAAGGCCGCCAACTTAAAGGTTTCCAACCGTTCATTATTCTCAAGAATATAGATAGCATGATTAGCCATACCATCTATATCCCCCACTTCATCCAAGTATCCAGTAACTCCATCTACATTCAGTTCAGGCAAACCGCCAGCATTGGAAGAGATTACCGGCACACCACAAGCCATTGCTTCCAAAGCCGCTAAACCGAAGCTTTCAGACTCTGAAGGCATAATAAATAAATCTGCTACAGATAGTATTTCCTCGATGGCATCCTGTTTTCCCAAAAATCTAACATCGTTACATACGCCGAGATCTCTACAGAGTTGCTCTGCATTTACGCGATCAGGACCGTCGCCAACCATCAATAGTTTACACTTTATCTTTTCTTGTATCTTATGGAAAACCCTGATCACATCACTGGTACGTTTTACACGCCTGAAATTGGAAGTATGAATAAGAATTCTTTCATCGCCCGGAGCAATTGCCTGTTTAAAATGCGCCCGGGGCTTCAGGCTAAAGCGGTTCAAGTCTATAAAATTGGGTATGACCCGTATATCTCTTGTCACCTCAAAATGATTAAATGTATCTTCCTTAAGGTTCTCAGAAACTGCCGTTACCCCATCCGACTGGTTGATGGAAAAGGTCACCACTGGATTGTAACTTGGATCTTTACCAACGAGCGTGATATCCGTGCCATGCAACGTAGTAACAACGGGGATCTGGATACCATACGTTTGTAAGATCTGCTTGGTCATGTAAGCGGCAGACGCATGTGGGATTGCGTAGTGAACATGGAGAAGATCTAACTTCTCAAACCGTACCACATCTACCAATTTACTTGCAAGAGCCAGCTCATATGGAGGAAAATCAAATAAAGGATATTTAGATATGCTCACCTCATGATAAAACAGGTTTGCTGAGAAAAAATCTAAACGAGCAGGCTGACTATACGTTATAAAATGCACTTGGTGACCATTTGCTGCCAAGGCTTTACCTAATTCGGTAGCAACTACGCCGCTGCCACCAAAGGTTGGATAACAAACAATGCCTATTTTCATATGTATACAAATTGTTTTTTAAATGCCATATTCCTGCCTGATGAATAGTTAATAGTGTCAAATTTTGCTGCAAATTAAAGCTTATTTTCTATAGTAATTGTTATGTGTATGTCAAGTGTTACTCTAGCCCTTCCGCAATAGCTTCGTAAATTGCATCCTGGATTCTGGACCGGATGTTAAGATCCGATAATTTATTGGTTACCGTGGGATGTACTCTGTTAGATAAGAAAATATACGTGAGTTGATGTTCTGGATCTATCCAAATGCAGGTTCCGGTATATCCGGTATGCCCAAAAGTAGCATTTGAAGCTAGCTTAGAAGGATACATCTTTGTTGTATCGGGATCTTTCCGGTCAAATCCCAGTCCTCTGCGGCTTACAAGCGACTGTTTGCTGGTAAAGACTTCAACAGTGACGGGTGAAAAATAAACCTCCCCACCATAAGTGCCTTTATTGAGCAACATCTGTCCATAAATAGCCAAATCATTCGCAGTACTGAAAATACCTGCATGCCCTGCTACACCATTGGCCATTGCTGCTCCTTGGTCGTGCACAAAACCCTGTAGTAAGGTATCCCGAAAGTCGGTATCGTTTTCTGTGGGCACTATTAAATTTTTAGCAAAGCGTTTTCTAGGGTTATACCCCGTTTTATACATTCCCAGGGGGGCATAAAATTGTTCCTGTACATATGCTTCGATCGGTTCAGAAGATTGTTGTTCTACAACTTCTTTCATTACATACATACTAATATCACTATATACATATTTCCCCGGGCTTTCGATCTTAGACTGAAGCATTTCGGGCCACATAACGTCCTGATAGTAATTCGTACGCAAAAATCGGCCGTCTGCTAGCTTCACGTTGTGCGAAGCTGACGAGTCCCTACTGATGTCACCTGGGGCCATGTTTTTATAAAAAGGTATGAAGGGTATAAACCCGGCCTGATGAAGCATAACGTCCCGTAGTTTAATATTTTCTTTGTTGGTATGCCGTGCCGGTAAGAGATAATGCCCGATGGTTTCGTCTAGGTCGATCTTTTTTTGTTCCTGTAAGCGCATGACAGCTAGTGTTGTAGCAGTAATTTTGCTCACAGATGCCATATCAAAAATATCCGACACCAATGTTGGTTGCTGGTTATCATAGGTATGAAAACCATATCCCTGCTCAAAAATAACTTCACCATTTTTAATCACCATGACAACACCCCCGGGGGTGGCCTTTTCGGCAATCGCTTCACGCATAATCTGTCCTATTGGCTCCGATAAGTTGCTACTTTTAATGCCAACCATTTCCGGCAAACTATAGCCCAAGCGTGTCTTAATGGTATTAAAACCGCTTCCCGCTGGATAACGGGGAGAAATATTTTCTGATAGCTTACCCGCAATTACCAGCCCTCCAAAGATCCCCGAAGCAGCGCAATTGGCAGCTGCTTCTGTCGTATCGGTACTCCAAATGATAGGCACGTCTATGTCATCCAAAACAGCCAACCGATGTGGAGATCCAAAGCCACATAAAATCAACTGTTTACTCGTCTTTTCGTGGTTAATAAAATCAAGTACATACTTGCTTGCCATCACATCTTTTGCCAATTGAATAATCAACAGATTATGATATTTAACTTGTTCAGTTAATACTTGCAATTGTTTTATATCCGTACTCCCGGTAAATGTATCTACAGGAGCATAGTGAGCCAGCATTTCATTAAACGCATTACCCTGATCGAACCCGATATTTATACTAGCCGCTTTGACTGTTTTCAGGTTAGTAAGTGGTATAATGCTCTGCTCATTGTTTAAAACTACAGTTGCTGCTAATATCTGTTTTGTTTGCTCTAATTCGTTATTGATATTAACCTGTTGAGTACTCTGGGCACAGGCATGACAGCTAATCAAAAAAAAAGCGAGTAAGGAATGGACATGTTTGTCAAGACGCATAGTATCTGGTTTTATAAGAATATCCGAAGATAAGAAGTTTTAACCTGAATTCGATTATTCTTTATTAACTCAGAAATTCAATAGCAATGCTAGGCAAGGCGCCTTTGTAAGGTTTATTCGTTGTTGTCTGCATACATCATCGAACTCAGGTTTTTAATATTTTAAGATACTAAAATGTGTAAAATCAAGCAATGACAAAACGAATCTCTACCTTTGTTTAATGGAATACTTACCGGAAAGTTTAAAATGGTTACTCCATCAACTAAAGGCCAGATTTGATATCGATGCCTCCGTCTTACAACAATCAGCAGAAACTTTCCAGATAAACATCCATCAAGCCTCTTTAGTTATTCTGTTTTACAGGAGTCTGAGTTATCCTATTGTACATGTGGATAAACAGCTGACGGATAATACAAAACTTATACATATAGATGAAGATCTGCTTTTATCCAGAAAAGAGGTGGTAATAACCCGGATTGCGGTAGCTGCCGGGAAAGCAAGAAAAATATACGCCCGTCATACTGTTCTGTTGCGCGTCAATAAAGAAGATGCCATGGAATTTCAACGCAATCACCACCTGCAAGTATCGCTCCCCGGTAAGTATCGTTTCGGCCTTTATAACCAGGGAGAGCTTGTTTCCATAGCCGTCTTTAGCGGTGGCAGAAAAATGCATCAGCAGCCAGACAGTTACCGTTCATTCGAATTACTTCGCTTTTGCCACAAATCGGGATATCTGGTGATTGGCGGATTAAGTAAATTAATCCATGGAATGATTCGGCATTTCAATCCGGGTGACATTATGACTTATGTAGATAGAGACTGGTCTGATGGCCGTAATTATGAGAAGATCGGCTTTCATCCTGTAGGAAAAACCGCATCACAAAAGTTTTACATAGACCACATAGACGGCACACGTTATCAGGGTAAAGCTCACACTGAACTCATTAAAAGCACGGCCAGAACCAGTCTGGATGAATATTCTACTGTAATCAACCTTGGGAGTATTAAAATGCGCTATTCAGTTTAGTTATAGGATTCTTTTTGTTATTTTAGACCACTACTTATTTTTTGTTCGAATAAATTGATTTTAAGTGGCGATGAAGCGTGTATGAACTGGACTTATTCATGCCCTTTTTTGAGCGGTAGCTCATACAAGTTTCATTTATAATGAATGCGATCTAAGTTTGAAACCAATTTAATATATTAAAATAGATAGAAATGAAAAGAAAACTTCGTATGGGCATGGTAGGCGGCGGTATAGATGCCTTTATTGGGTCGGTACACCGTATCGCCGCCAGAATGGACGGCTTGGCTGAACTTGTTTGTGGTGCTTTCAGCGTGAACCCCGAATTATCTAAACAATCGGGTGAACAGTTGTTTATCGATCCAAGCAGAGTTTACAGCACCTATCAGGAGATGATAGAGCAAGAAAGCCAGCTACCAGAAGACATCAGAATGGACTTCGTAACGATTGTTACGCCAAACTTTGTTCATTTTGACCCGGCCCGTTTAGCTTTGGAAAATGGCTTTAATGTGGTTATCGAAAAACCGATGACTTTCACACTGGAAGAGGCTAAGCAACTGAAAGAAATTGTTGAAAGAACCGGACTTACTTTAGCACTGACACATACATATAGTGGATACCCCATGGTGAAACAGGCGAAAGCCATGGTTAAAGAGAATCAACTTGGAAAAATAAGAAAGGTAATCGTAGAATATCCACAGGGCTGGCTAAGCCGCTTGAGCGAACGCGAGGGTAATGCGCAAGCAGCATGGAGAACCGATCCGAAACGTTCTGGAAAAAGTGGAGCAATGGGCGATATTGGAACGCACGCCGCACATTTGGCCGAATACATTACCGGACTTAAAATCACTGACATCTGTGCGGATTTGAACACCTTGGTAGAGGGTAGACTTCTAGACGACGACGGCAACGTACTTTTACGCTTTGATAATGGAGCAAACGGTGTACTAATCGCTTCCCAGATTGCTGCTGGAGAAGAAAATGCCGTCCGCATCAGAATATATGGTGAACAGGGTGGACTAGAATGGATACAGGAAGAGCCTAATAGCCTATATGTAAATTTACTAGACCATCCCAAACAAACATACCGTACAGGGAATGCCTATTTAAGCAATCTTGCCAAACATAATACACGCATTCCTTCAGGTCATCCGGAAGGCTTGCTAGAAGCCTTTGCCAACATATACCGTAACTTCATATTAACGGTTTCTGCTAAGTTGAATGGAGAGCATCCGACAGAAGAGATACTGGATTTTCCTTCTGTAGATGATGGAGTAAGAGGCATGGCTTTTATAGATAATGTAGTGGCAAGTAGTGCCAGTCAGGAAAAATGGACCAAATTCGTGGTTTAATAGTTATTCTTGGACCAACAGCCTCCGGAAAAACCGCCCTGGCTGTTGGCCTTGCCAAAAAACTTAATGGATCGATTATCAGCGCTGATTCACGTCAAGTTTTTAAAGGGATGGATATTGGTACCGGAAAAGACCTGAACGAATACGGCGAAATAACACACTATCTGATTGACATACGCCATGCCGGGGAGGAATACCATGTTGCCCATTTTCAAGATGACTTTCAAGAGGCTTTGCTAACCATACGTGCGCAAGAGAAAACACCCATTTTATGCGGCGGTACAGGTATGTATATCCAATCGGTGCTGCAAGATTACGCATTTACGGCCGTTCCCAGAAACCAGGAGCTCCGCAACCATCTTCAAAATAAAAGCATAGAAGATCTCGAAAAACTCTTTTTATCTATGCATAAACCGACTTCTTATAAAGCGGACATCAGCACCAAAAAAAGATTAATCAGGGCTATTGAAATCATCAGCTGGCTCAATACCCACCCCGAAATAAGCATCATGCCTTCGCGGAAACTAGACGCTCAGGTATTTGGTATTTCTTTACCGCTGGAGGAACGGCGTAAAAGAATAACCGTTAGATTGAAAAAGCGCCTAGAAAACGGGCTTATAAACGAGGTAAAAGGTTTGCTTGATCGCGGGGTAACGGCCGAAAAATTGATGTTTTACGGTTTAGAGTACAAATATGTTACCTCTTATTTATTAGGTAAACTCTCGTACGACGAACTGTTTATCAAACTAAACACAGAAATCCATCGTTTTGCCAAAAGGCAAATGACCTATTTTAGAAAGATGGAAAAAGACAACATTCCCATCCATTGGTTAAATGGAACTCACACCATTGCCCAGAACTGTGAAGCCATCCTAAAGAAACTGGAGGGAGAGGGTGGGTATCGCCCCTATTATTAAACCTCTTCGAATTGCTGCATATCTACCAATCGCTTATAAAGCCCCCCCGATGCCATTAAATTATTATGGTTCCCCTGTTCCACAATCCGCCCATTATCGAGCACGACAATCATATCGGCCGATTGTATGGTACTTAAACGGTGAGCGATAACCAAGGTGGTTCTGCTCTGCATCAGTTTATTTAGGGCATCCTGTACCAGCTTTTCTGACTCTGTATCCAGGGCAGATGTGGCTTCATCCAACAGTAAGATAGGGGGGTTTTTCAGTACGGCTCTTGCAATACAGATCCGCTGTCGCTGCCCTCCGGAGAGTTTAACTCCCCTGTCACCTATATTCGTATAATACCCTTCATCCGTATGCTCTATAAACTCGTGTGCATTTGCTATTTTAGCAGCCGCAACAACCTCTTCCAGGCTAGCATTTTGTGTACCAAAGGCTATATTGTTAAAAATAGTGTCATTAAATAAGATAGACTCCTGATTCACTGTTCCCATAAGTTGCCGTAAAGAATCTGTTTTGATATCTCTGATCTCTATATCATCAAACGTCAGCTTACCCGATTGTATCTCCTGAAAGCGAGGGAGTAGATCCATCAGCGTCGATTTACCACCACCCGAAGGCCCCACTAAAGCTACCGTCATTCCTTTTGGAACTTCAAAACTGATATTGTCCAACACTTTTTTATCTTGATAAGCAAAGCTTACCTGCTCAAACCGAATACCCTTATTAAACTCGGTAATCTCAATAGCATTGGGACGGTCATGAATAGCCGGCTGTTCATCAATCAATTCGAGTACCCTTTCGCCAGCAGCAATACCAGAATGTATATTACTGAAAGAGTCGGTAATTGCTTTTGCCGGCCGCATCACCTGAGAGAATATAGCAATATAGGTAATAAAGGAGGCGGCACTCAACTCTTCGCTCCCGGAAAGCACTAGATTCCCTCCGTACAACACCAAAATCGCTACCATTAAAACGCCAAGCAGCTCGGATACCGGAGAGCCCATCTGCTGACGCCTTGCCATCCGTTTACCTATTTTAGAATAATATACGTTTTCATCATGGAATCTATTCTTCACATAATTAACCGCATTGAAAGCCTTGATAATTTTTATGCCAGAAAGGGCTTCATCCAGGTAGCTGATCATTTTACCATAAACCTGCTGCGCTTCGGTAGCCTGTTTCTTCAATTTACGCACAATCAGCGAAATAGAAAAAGCAGATATAGGGATTACCAAGATAGCGAAAAACGTTAGTTTATAGCTAATGCCAAACAACCATATTAAGTAAAAAATCAGTTGTAGAGGCTCCTTAAAAACCACTTGCAATGTTGCTGTAACAGAAAATTGTACTACCTGAACATCAGAAGCTATCTTGGAGATAATATCTCCTTTTCTTTGATTATTAAAGTAACCTACATGTAAATCCATCACATTGTTAAACACCGTCTTCCGGAGATTCAATAAGGTATGGATCCGTAAATTCTCCATGATACGTTGCGCGAGATAGCGGAATAAGTTACTGAGCAGTACCGATATCACGATGACCAATAACACCCGCTGCAAAGTACCGTAGGCACCAAATTGCTGGTTCATTTGCTGCGAAAAATAATTAAATTGATCAATGAGCTCATACCAGTGATCTGGTTTAGCCATTAGTTCTCCCTTCCCTCCCTTTATAAACAAAGTATCCAATAGGGGCATTAAAAGCGCCAAATTCAGTGTGCCAAAAAATACGGTAACGAGCGTGCAAAGAATATAAGGTATAGCGTACTTCTCTATGGGTTTAGCAAAAGATAATAATCTCAGATAGGTCTTCATTCAATATTTTTAAACCAAAAGTCCAAAGGTAACAAAAAAGCTTAAACACTTTGTAATACAACGATCAAACTGGGCCAATGTGTATATAAAACTTACACAAAATAACCATAGTAACCCACAACCCTTGAGCAATAAACGTATAGATACCGCTTATTTCAACTAATTTAGTAAATTAGGCCTCTCAATTTAAATAAAATGTTTATAGAGGTTGCCAAAAGATTACAACATACGGAAGAGTATTATTTCTCCAAAAAATTAAGGGAAATAGACGAATTAAATAAAAAAGGGGCAAAAGTGATCAACCTTGGTATTGGAAGCCCCGACTTACCGCCCCATCCTTCGGTTATTGAAGCCTTGAATCAATATGCAGCATTGCCAAACACGCATGCCTATCAGGGCTACAAGGGTGTTCCTCCCTTACGTAACGCTATTGCTTCCTGGTATAAAAAGTATTACGGAGTAGACATCGATCCCGATACAGAAGTACTTCCTCTCATAGGCTCCAAAGAAGGCATCATGCATATTTGCATGACCTATCTTCAGGAAGGAGATGAAGCACTTATACCCAATCCCGGATATCCTACCTATAGCTCTGCTGTTAGGCTAACCGGTGCAACGGGTGTATATTATACGTTGAAAGCGGAGAATAACTGGCTGCCGGACTTAGAGGAATTAAATAAACAGGATCTCAGTCGCGTAAAAATCATGTGGATTAACTACCCACATATGCCAACTGGAGCCAAAGCAAATGAGCAGGCATTTAAAAAACTAGTTTTGTTTGCCCGAAAAAACAACATTCTGATCTGTCATGACAACCCTTACAGCTTTATTCTAACCGACAAACCAACCAGCTTTATGTCAATAGAAGGCGCTAAAGAGGTTGCACTTGAGCTGAATTCATTCAGTAAATCAAGCAATATGGCGGGATGGCGGATAGGGATGCTTGTTGGACATCAAGAACGGATCAACGAAATCATGCGCTTCAAAAGCAATATGGATTCGGGCATGTTTTTACCTGTACAAATGGCGGCGGTGAAAGCGCTGTCGCTCGAAACAGACTGGTATCGAGAACTGAATCACACCTACCATGAAAGGAGGGCAAAAGTGTATGAATTGCTTGATCAGCTATCCTGTACGTATGATCAAACACAGGTAGGCATGTTTGTTTGGTCAAAAATCCCGCATAATTATAGTAATGGCTATGAATTGAGCGATGAAGTGCTCCAAAAAGCAGCGGTATTTATTACACCCGGCGGAATCTTCGGCAGTGCCGGAAACACTTATATCAGGGTTAGCTTATGCACCCCGATTAGCATATTACAAGAAGCTATTGATAGAATAAAAATAATGAAGTAAAACCTGTTCAGAGAATGAAAATTGCCATAGTAGGTGTGGGATTAATAGGCGGCTCTATTGCTTTAACACTAAAAGAGAAGGCCTTTGCCACTAAAGTTATAGGAATTGATAAAGATGAGAATAATTTAAAGAAAGCATTGAGTATAGGCTTTGTTGATGAGATTAAAACACTCGAGGAAGCAATAGAGGAAGCTGATGTGTTTATTTTGTCTATCCCCGTAGACGTTATTTATAATATTCTGCCTGGTTTACTTGATAAGATCAACAATCAGCAGGTAGTGCTGGATATGGGGTCTACTAAAGAAAAATTATTGCTCGCTATAGATGGGCATGAAAAACGGGGGAGATTTGTAGCATGTCATCCCATGGCTGGTACAGAATATTCAGGTCCAGAAGCCGCTCTACCCAATCTTTTTACTGGCAAAACCATGATCTTTTGCGATGCCACCAATAGCGATGAAGATGCCTTTGATGTAGCGGAAAGTATTGTTGACCAGCTAGAAATGAAAACAGTATTCATGAATGTTAAGGAACACGATGTACATACTGCCTACGTTTCGCATATCTCACATATCACTTCTTTTGCGCTAGCGCTTACTGTCTTGGAAAAAGAAAAATCACAAGGTAGAATTTTCGAGCTGGCCAGTTCTGGATTTGAATCTACCGTCCGTTTAGCTAAAAGTTCGCCAGACATGTGGGTGCCTATATTTAGACAGAACCGTAAAAATGTACTCGATGTACTCGAGGAACATATTCATCAATTGAAGAACATGCAACAACTCTTAGAAGCTGAAGATTACCCGGCTTTTTATAAGCTTATAAAAAAGTCAAACAAAATTAAGCGTATATTGAAATAGAAATCTATTGGCGTTAGGCAAAAGCTCAATCCCTATTTGCAAGATTAATCTCCATACAGGCATAGAGAGCAGCCGTTTCTGTTCTTAGACGCTTATGGCCTAAACTAATCGGCCTGTACCCCTTTTCTAGGGCTTCTCTGATCTCCTGCGTACTAAAATCTCCCTCAGGACCAATTAGCACACAATAATCTGCTTTTGGGATAAGCAATTGTTTTAAAGTGCTTCTTTCCAGATCAACACAATGAGCAATAAAGCGCTGGCTATTCTGGTCTACTCTCTGCAGAAAATCGGCAAACTTAATCGCCTCATTTAACTTTGGATGATATGCTGTTAACGATTGCTTAACAGCGGCAGTGATCACCTTATTTAACCTATCTACTTTTATGTCCTTACGCTCAGAATGTTCACAGATCAGGGGCGTAATCTCATCGATCCCAATTTCTGTTGCCTTTTCAAGAAACCACTCAAATCGATCATTATTTTTAGTAGGAGCTACCGCAACGTGAAGATAATGGTTGCGTTTCCCAAATTCGGGTTTTATAGATAATACACGAACCTGCGTTCTCTTAGGATGAGCATCGATAATCTCGCAATCGAAATAATTACCTCTCCCGTCAATCAATGCAACGTGTGCCCCAATTCCTAGGCGTAAAACTTTGACACCATGTTTGCTTTCTTCCTCATTCAGTGTATATTCCGTAGTGCTGGGGGCAATATCAGGCGTATAAAAAAGATGCACTTTTTAACTATTTAGAGCTCTTCCTGCTCGTTCTCATTGGTTCTTGGTAATAACTCCAGCTTAACATACTCTATATTTTGCTGAGTTTTCTTTAATATCGTGAATACATAGCCATGATATTCCTTCCGTTCACCCACATCCGGAATTTTATCAAAAACGGTGATAACCAATCCAGATATCGTATCGTAGTCGGAGCTTTCAGGCAATTCAAGCGGTAAAAATTCATTTACATCATGTACACTGGCAGAGGCTTCAACAACATACTCGGTATCGGAAGCTTTCTCCACAATCGGTTTCTCTTCATCGTATTCATCTTGTATTTCGCCAACCAATTCCTCCACAATATCCTCCAATGTAACCATTCCCGCTGTTCCACCAAATTCGTCTAAAACAATGGCTATCTGAATGCGCTTCAACTGAAATTCACTCATCAGATCATTGATTTTTTTGTTTTCTGCAATAAAATATGGTTTACGGATAATCGTTTTAAGCACAAATTCCTTGTTATTGACCATCAAAGGCAATATGTCCTTTGCATGCACAATACCAACGATTTTGTCAATTGTTTCTTCATAGACCGGTATTCTCGAATATCCTTCACTGATGATGGTTTGTAAAAGCTCTTCTCTTGGACTACTCAATTCAATCCCTACAATCTTCGTACGTGGTACCATGATGTTCTTTACCACTCGTTCGTTAAAATCAAAAACATTTTTGATCAACTCATGTTCCACCATATTGAGTGCGCCACTCTCCTTCCCCTGATCTAAAAGATATTGAAGTTCCTCTGTCGAATGGTGTGATTCATGTGTATTGACTCCAAACCCTAAGATCCGCAATATAAAATTGGCAAAACCGTTAAGAATCCAGATAAATGGGCGAAAGATTATATAGAAAAATCGAAGGGGTACGGATAAAGCCATCGTCGTACCTACCGGTCGCTGAATGGCAATTGATTTTGGTGCAAGCTCCCCGAAAACTATATGTAACACTGTAATAATAGAAAAGGCAAGCACATGCCCCATATTTTTAGCAATATTACCCGTTAGCTCTACATTAAATAAGCCAAAAACCTTATGTACAATTTCGGTCATAACCGATTCACCTACCCATCCTAATCCAAGTGATGCAAGCGTTATTCCCAGTTGCGTTGCCGCCAAATAGCCATCTAGATGCTGTGTAATGTGTTTGGCTATTTTTGCTACGCTATTGCCTGATTTGGCTTTCACCTCAATCTGAGAAAGCCTTACCTTTACAATAGCAAACTCGGCGGCCACAAAAAAGCCGTTGAGCAGTACCAGGAATAACGTAACAAAAATCTGGAAACCCATGTACCTTATTTGTTAATAAACGTATTTCTATAGAGTTCTTGACTCTCCTGTATACAGGTATAAGCAAATGATTTACCCATCCATTTCTCGATGGTAACATTTTTACCTTCAAGTGCTTTATAATCCTGAAAAAAACGTACAATTTCTTTCATTGTATGCGGGGGTAATTCAGATAGGTCGTTGATATAGTTAACAGACATATCATTTTTTGCTACTGCAATAATTTTATCGTCCTGTTCTCCACCATCAACCATGTGCATGACACCGATTACCTTCGCTTCAATAATAGACATCGGAATTACATCTACAGAGCACAGTACCAAAATATCTAATGGATCCTTATCGTCACAATACGTTTGGGGGATAAAGCCATAATTAGCCGGATACATAACGGATGAGAATAGAACGCGATCGAGTTTCAGCAATCCACTATCTTTATCGATTTCATATTTGGCTTTGGAGCCTTTGGGGATTTCTATAATTGCGTTTACGGAAGAGGGGACATCATCGCCCGGAGATACATTGTGCCACGGATGTGCGTTATTCATATAATTTAAAACTTAACTTACGACTCTTTATCTTCGTTTATATCTTTTTTAGGATGTTTACTCAAACCCTGCCTTACAAGTGCAATAATAATTGGCGAAGCAGTTAAAGCTACAAAACCAATAACAATGTACTCGATATATTCAATAATTTGTGGAAATTGCCTGCCTAAATAAAAGCCTGCCAATGTTAGTGTTAACACCCATAAAAAGCTTCCTATAACATTGTACAGAACAAATTTCTTAAAATCCAACCGCACAATACCAGCAAATATGGGAGCAAAGGTACGTATTATTGGCATAAATCTTCCTAAAATTAAGGCAGCTCCTCCATATTTATTATAAAATTCTTCAGCCATAACGATATACTTACGCTTAAAAATCCACGACTCCTTCCGTTTAAAAAGCATTGGTCCGGTACGTCTCCCAAACCAGTAACCGACAAAATTGCCCAATATTCCCGCAAGGATCATTCCTGCACACAACGTAACGATTGAGACATCCAATAAGCCCGAAGCCGTAAATAACCCAGCAAGAAAAAGCAAATAATCTCCCGGTAGGAAAAAACCGAAAAAAAGACCAGTCTCCGCAAAAACAACGAACAAAATAAGGTAAAAACCTCCTGAACGGATCATGGTCTCAGCATCGAAATATTGAAAGATTGACAGCCAGAAGTCTTGCATATATAGCTATAACGCTAAAATTATAATTCCAAACTTACGAAAAATTTACCGCTCCCACGCTATGCAAAAGTCTATTGTACCGTTTATATTAAATTCGTAAGCCAATTGGGATAAACACCTATTATAAGGGTTAAGATGGCTGCTATAAATAAAACTGTTTTGTAGTTGGTGCCAACAGAAACCACTTCCTGCTCGCCTTTTCTGAAATACATATTAATAATTACATGGAAATAATAAAAAACACCAATGGCCGCATTTACAGCAGCCAAGAGGACAAGAACAACATGGAAATTATTGATCGCTTCAGAAAACATCATAAATTTCCCAATAAAGCCAGCAGTTAAAGGTATTCCCGCCAAAGACAACATAGCAAGAGTAAGAATAAATGCCAGGAAAGGATTTGTTTTTCCCAATCCATTAAACGCTTCAAAATGTTCGCTGCCCCTGCTCCTCTTTACTACAATCAACACAGAGAACGCTATTACAGAGGCAATGGAATAAGCTGTTGCATAAACCAACATGGCTCCACTTGCTTGTGGTCCTAAATGCAACAGCGCAAACAACATATACCCAGCATGAGAAATACTCGAATATGCCAACATGCGTTTAAAACTTTGCTGAACCAGTGCACTTATATTCCCGATAAATAAGGTGGCGATAATTATTAGCAACAATATCGGTGCCCAAAAGGTCTGCAATTGACCGAAACAAGTCATGAATAAACGTAGGAAACCCGCAAAAGCTGCAGTTTTAACAACTGTACTCATAAAAGTAGTTATCAAAATTGGCGAACCGTCGTAGACGTCCGGTGTCCAGAAATGAAAAGGAGCAGCACCAACTTTAAAAGCTAACCCCACCATTAACAACAATATTCCAGCATAAAACAATGGCGAAACTTGTGCCCCATGAGCAGTCACATAATCGCTGATCAACACCAAATCAAATGTGGCACTTGCACCATAAATTAATGCAATACCGAACAGTAAAAATCCGGTAGAAAATGCTCCCATTAAAAAATACTTTAAAGAGGCCTCATTTGATGCCGGATCTTTTTTCCGAATACCCGCTAAAATATAAAGGGCTACCGACATGATTTCTATTCCAATAAATAGCATAGACAGATTATGGAACGAAACCACCAACAGAGCACCTGTTAAAGAAAAAAGCAAGAGCGTATAATACTCTGCTATATGTGTACTCGTATGATCGAAATACCCTTTAGACAGAATAAATATGAATACAGTAATAAAGATAAGCAGTATCGAAAAGGCCAAGGAAAACTGGTCAAATATAATCATGTTGCTGAATAAGGGAACTGCCTCCTGCTGCCATAGGCCGAATTCAAAAAAGATGGCTAATGCCAATCCTATTAGTGAAACAGGCAAAAGGGCCTTATACGCCTTAAATAGACCGAGATATAAAACAAGTATTGCTAATAATGACAATGTTATAATTGCGCTCATCTGTGTTCTTTATTTTCTATTCAGATAACCCCTGTTATCTGTTCTTTTCTTCTTTAATAATTAATCTTTACCTGCTCAACCAGACCCGTAACCGCAGCTTCCGAAATATGTAGAAGTGGTTTGGGGTAAATCCCAATGGCCAAAATTAGTATTACCACTACACCCAAAACAAGTAAATCTACACCCTTTACATCTTTAAAGTTCGCCGTTTGTTGATTGGTCTCTCCCAACATCACCCCTTGATACATTCGAAGCATATAAACGGCCCCCAAAATTATGGTTAAGCCCGCAAAAACAGTTGTCCAGATACCTGCTTGATAGATCCCTATCAATAATAGGAACTCACCAACAAAACCATTGGTAAGTGGAAGGCCTATTGCTCCCAACACGATAATCAGGAACGTGATGGCCAAGGTAGGTGCCGGTTTAGCAATACCACCCAATGATTGTATTTCGCGTGTTCCCAGTTGCCTTTGAATAAGGTCAATCACAAAAAATAATCCAACAACACTGATACCGTGATTAATCATTTGTATCATGGCTCCCTGTAAACTTTGGACATTCCAAACAAACACGCCCGTGGCGATCAAGCCGACGTGTGCTATCGACGAATAGGCAATTAAGCGTTTGATATCTCTCTGCTTAAAGGCGATAATCGATGCATAAATAATACCGATGATAGCAAGCGCAAGTGCAATTCCCCCATACTGCTGAACACCCAAGGGAGCAATGGGCAGCAGCCACCGAATCAATCCATAAACACCCATTTTCAACATAATGCCCGAAAGCAGCATCGTTCCTGCTGCTGGAGCCTCCACGTAAGTATCCGGTTGCCAGGTATGTAATGGAAATAAAGGCATTTTAATAGCAAATGCAATAAAGAATGCCCAAAAGATATATCTCTGCGTCTTCTCATCCAACGCCAATTCATAGAAAGATTTTAGTTCATAGTTTGCGGTAGGCACCTGCGTATATAAATAGATAATGGCAATTAGCATCAGCAAGCTGCCAGAAAATGTGTATATAAAGAATTTCAATGTTATTCGGGCCCGGTTATTTCCACCCCATAATCCGCATATAAAATAAATTGGAATCAGGGCGAGCTCCCATCCAACATAAAACAAAAAGGCATCCAATGCGGAGAAAACTAATAAAAGCCCTGTCTGCATAAACAAAACCAGCGCATAGAAATTTCCCTGATACGTATCCCGAAAAGTAGAGAGGACGATTAAGGGTATTAACGTATTGGTTAATAGGATTAATGGTAAACTGATGCCATCCAAACCGACATGAAAATGAATACCCAAAGCAGGAATCCAGGGAATATTCTGTTCAAACTGTATACTTGCATCAGGGATGAAAGAGGTGAGTAAAAGAACAGTGAAACCGAACGCCACGATGGAAGAAACCAGAGCGATGAATTTAGCCGTGTTTGAATTCTTTACAAAAGCAAGAGGAATTGCTACTATTATGGGTATAAGAAGAAGTAAAACTAAGTTATTCATGAATTTTCAATTACCTTATCAGACTAAATTATAAACAAACCATAAGTAAGTACTGCTATAATTCCAATTACCATATAAAAAATATAATACCCCACGTTCCCCTGTTGAATCAACCTCAGTAAACTTCCGGCCTTTGAAGCTCCGTTGCCAATATAATTGACAAAACCATCAATGATCTTTCCATCAAATACCCTGAAGAAAATAACAGACAAATTATTGAGAGGCTGCGTAACGATACGATCATAGATCTCATCCACGTAGAATTTATGGTATGATATCCTGGCAAGCACGCTTCTACCTTCATGATCGCCCACTGGCACCGTCTCTTTACTTACATAAACCATATAGGCATATACGGCCATGATAATTGCTGCCAGGGCAGACACACCCATTAATATATATTCTGTTGCATGCGATAGATGCGTGCCATCACTTAACCCAACAGCGCTGGCGAATACCGGTTCCAAAAATTTGGCAAGCCCCAGATTTCCGCCCACTACCTCCGGCAGATTTAGACACCCACCAACCGCAGATAACACGGCCAATATAATTAAAGGAATGGTCATGGCCAAAGGCGATTCGTGTACATGTTTTTCCTGTTCAAAAGTGCCTCTAAATTTTCCATAAAACGTAAGGAAGAGCATTCTAAACATATAAAAAGACGTAAACAATGCGCCAATAAACCCGGCAATCCATAAAGCTTTATTATGCATAAAGGCATGCGCTAATATTTCATCTTTAGAAAAGAAGCCCGATAAGGGTGGAATACCAGCAATGGCCACTGTGGCTATAAACATGGTTATAAATGTAATCGGTAGTTTTTTCCGTAAACCTCCCATTGCACGCATATCTTGTTCATTGCTCATGGCGTGAATCACTGATCCCGCCCCCAGGAACAAAAGTGCTTTAAAAAAAGCGTGCGTAATCACATGAAAAAAAGCCCCCGTAAAGGCCCCAACGCCTAAACCTAAAAACATATACCCTAATTGGGATACGGTTGAATATGCCAACACTTTTTTTATATCATTTTGCGTAACAGCGATAAAGGCTGCCAGCAATGCTGTGGCCAATCCAACCACAGCAATAATATCCATCGTAATCGGTGACAGAACAAATAAAATATTTGACCTTGCTATTAAATAGATACCGGCCGTTACCATTGTTGCGGCATGGATCAGTGCTGAAACCGGCGTTGGTCCTGCCATGGCATCAGGCAGCCAAGTAAATAATGGGATCTGTGCAGACTTTCCCGTTGCCGCCACAAAAAGCAATAAAGAAATCAATACAACCGAAGTGTCGCCTAACGGAATTTGAGCAGCTTTTGGTAGTACATTCGTAAATTCAAGAGAGCCAAAGGTATAAAACATTACAAATAACGCTAAAAGGAAACCCAGGTCTCCAATTCGATTCATTACAAATGCCTTTTTAGCGGCACTTGCATAATCCACTCGATGGTACCAGAAACCGATCAGCAAATAAGAGCATAGGCCCACTCCTTCCCAACCGATAAACATAACCACGTAGTTAGATCCCAGCACTAGAAGAAGCATAAAGAAAATGAAAAGGTTGAGATAGGCAAAGAATTTGGCGTATCCATCATCATGTTTCATATAGGCGGTAGAGTATAAGTGAATCAAAAAGCCTATACCTGTAATAATGAGGAGCATAATCGCACTTAGCGGATCTACCAAAAAGGACAGGGAGATTTGTAAATTTCCGGCACTAATCCATTCAAAAACATCATAGCCAAATGAAGCCGCTTCTCCCGCCCCTCTAGCCTCATAAACTAAACTAAAAATATGGCAGCTAAGTAAAAATGAAACAAACACTGTTCCACATCCTATGATAGCCACTATTGCTTTTGGTAGTGCCTTTCTACCCAATCCGTTTATTAAGAATCCTATTAAAGGTAAAAGTACAATCCAAAGTATTCCGCTCATAAGTAAGTTTTTATCTGTTTTTCGTTATTCCTGTTATCATGTGATAGCTTGTTGACCTACACGCTACATTACTGTCCATCAACAAGGTTCTTACCATTTCAATTTATTGAGTGAATTTATATCTATTGATTTCGTATTTCTATATACCATGATGATGATAGCCAGACCAACTGCCACTTCTGCCGCAGCCAGCGCCATCACAAAAAACACAAACACCTGTCCTGAAGCATCCCCATGATAAGCCGAAAACGCTGCGAGCAGCAGATTAACCGCATTTAACATCAATTCTACAGACATCATAATGATAATTACATTTCTTCGGATAAGCACTCCGATAACCCCTATAGAGAACAGTATACTGCATAATAAGAGGTAATGATTTATCGGTACTCCTTGCAGGTCATTTACAATTGTTTCCATTATATACTTTTAGATTCTTTCTTAGCCAATAAAACAGCTCCTACCATTGCAGTCAGTAGAAGAATAGATGAAATCTCAAACGGCAGAAGAAATTCATTAAATAATACTTTACCTAAGTTTCCCACCAATCCTATATCAGGGTTCTTCAGGACAATTGGATTGGACACCTCTAAAACACGGATAGAGCCAGCAACTGTAACCAGCAAGCACATACCAGCCACAACCCCCATCACCTTTACCAGTACGGACTTCATAGGTTCGGTTTCTTTATTTAGGTTTAACAACATCAGCACAAATAGGAACAACACCATAATGGCTCCCATATATACAATGAAATTAACAACGGCCAAAAATTGGGCATTCAATAATACATAGTGCACCGTAAACGTAAAAAAAGTGATTACCAAATAAAGAACACTATGTACAGGATTCTTGGTTAGAATCACCATTAAAGAAAAAAATATAGAAAGAAAGGCGACAAAATAAAATAAGCTCACGATTTCAGGTTTATTTGTTCATTATTAATTTATTTGATGCATTATTGGTTTACTTATCAGACCGAAAATCAAAACGTTCTTCTACCAGCTTATCCTTTCCGTATATAAAATCTTTGCGGAGATAATCAGCCGGTACATGTGGTCCATCCAAATAAATCGCTTCTTTTGGACATGCCTCCTCACACAGACCACAAAAAATACATCGCAGCATATTAATTTCATATACGGCAGCATATTTTTCCTCTCTGTATAACTGTTCTTCACCTTTTTTCCTTTCCGCAGAAATCATGGTAATAGCTTCTGCGGGACAAGACAAAGCACACAGACCACAAGCGGTACAACGTTCCCGCCCATCCTCATCGCGTTTAAGTGAATGCATCCCTCGATAATTTTTGGAATATGGACGTTCTACCTCCGGATAAGAAACCGTCGCTTTCTTTTTAAAGAAATGTTTTATCGTAACGTTCATCCCCTTTAGAATCGCAGGAAGGTAAATCCGTTCCCAGAAACTCATGGGTTTTTGTTCCAAAACCTTTTTTCTATTACTTAAAGACTCCATCTTTTTTCTTTTTACTACCAATAGGTATCTTTTATCAATGTGATGATTCCTGTTAACACAATATTTCCAATTGCCAGGGGTATCAATATCTTCCAACCTAAATTCATTAACTGATCATAGCGGAAACGTGGAAGAGTCCACCGAATCCACATAAAAAAGAAGATAAAGGCAAATATTTTCAAGAAAAATACCAGCACCCCAATAACAGCAATCCAATTTTCAGAAAGTCCCAACTGGTACATGAACGGGAAATTATATCCGCCGAAATACAAGGCAGACATCACCGCGGAAGAAACAAACATATTGATATATTCAGAGAACATATATAGGCCCAATTTCATGGATGAATATTCAGTATGATATCCGCCGATCAATTCGGTTTCACACTCAGGCAAATCAAAAGGCACCCGATTACATTCCGCAAAAGCACAGGTTATAAAAATCAAAAAACCTAGTGGTTGTACCCAAATATTCCAATTTACAAAACCACTCTGCTGTGCAACAATGTCTTTCAATGATAATGTTTGGGTAACCATTAATAATGCGATGATAGAGAGTCCCATCGCAATTTCGTAGCTGATACTCTGTGAGGCTGCTCTTATAGCACCCATCAACGAAAATTTATTATTAGAGGCCCATCCACCTAGCATGATGCCGTAAACGCCCAATGCAATGACACCAAAAATGTAAAGAATTCCAACGTTAATATCGGCAACCTGCAAAGAGATTACCCGCTCACCGATGGTAATGGGCTGGCCCCAGGGAATAACCGCACTACTAATGCACGCCGTGATAATGGCAATCGTGGGCCCGGCAATAAATAATCCTCTATGTGCGCCCGCTGGGATAATTTCCTCTTTAAAAAAGAATTTTCCTCCATCTGCTAGCGGTTGTAGAATGCCAAATGGTCCGGCCCGATCAGGTCCCTTGCGATCTTGCATAAACCCAGCCACTTTCCTTTCCGCTAAAGTTGAATACATGGCTATCACCAGTGTTAGTACAAAAACAACAACGATGAGCACCATCTTCTCTATAATAAATGCAGTTTCCATTACTCTTTTCTTTTTCTATTTATAACCTAACGGAACGTTCAAACTGATGCTTATTTGCTTCCTTCAATTGGAGATTTTCTTTAACAACCGGCAGCGGTTTAAGTGTTTGGTAGTGATTGGAAGAAATAACGGACGTATGAGCCACATTCCTTGGTCCTTCGATTACCCAATCGGACGCTTTCTTTTTATCAAATCTGCACGTATTGCAAATAAATTCTTCTACCTCACCATATTCATCTTTACGGGCGGTTACCCGTAATACTTCTTCGCCTTTATACCATAAAGTAACTTTACCAGAACAGGTGGGGCAATCACGGTGGGCATCAACCGGCTTGGTAAACCACACCCGGTTTTTAAAACGGAATGTCTTATCTGTTAATGCACCCACAGGACATACGTCGATGACATTACCTGAAAAATCATTATCGATTGCTTTTTCAATATAAGTGGATATTTCAGACGCATCACCTCTTCCCAAGATACCATGTACCCGTTTATTGGTTAATTGGTCTGCTGTATACACACATCGATAGCATAAGATACATCTCGTCATATGTAACTGAATCTTATCCCCTATATCTATCTTTTCAAACGTTCTACGATCAAATTCGTAACGCGTATTGACGGCGCCATGCTCAAAACCCAAATCCTGTAAATGGCACTCCCCCGCTTGATCGCATATCGGGCAATCCAACGGATGATTAATAAGCAACATTTCTACTACGCCTTTGCGTGCTTCGACCACCTCATTGGAAGTTATGTTCTGCACTTCCATGCCGTCCATAACAGTCGTACGGCAAGAGGCTACCAACTTAGGCATGGGTCGAGGGTCTTTTTCCGACCCTTTACTTACTTTTACCAAACAGGTTCTGCATTTCCCACCACTTCCTTCCAGCTTTGAATAATAGCACATAGCAGGCGGAACAATCTCCCCACCTATTTGCCGTGCAGCATTCAATATGGTAGTACCTGGAGTTACTTCCACTGTAATCCCATCGATACTTACTTTTATTTTTTCATTATCAGCCATCTTAATAGTACTTAGTGTTTAATATGTAGTACTTCGATTCCCCTCTGCATCCATCCTCTTTTTATATGCGCAACTATTCCCTTTAATCAACCCTACTCAACCAGTGTTAATGGATCTGCGTAATGAGCCAGACCGAAGTTGCGGTTTTGTGCTTCATCACCATGCGTAACATGCCATTCAAATTCATCTCTAAAATGCCTAATGGCACTGGCCACAGGCCATGCAGCGGCATCACCTAATGGACAAATGGTATTTCCCTCAATCTTTTTAGAAACATCTACCAATAAATCGATATCGCTCCTATTTCCATGACCATATTCTAATCGATGCAGCACCTTTTCCATCCAACCGGTGCCTTCTCTGCACGGTGAACATTGACCACAACTTTCATGGTGATAAAATCTCGAAAAATTCCAGGTGTTACGTACGATACATTGATCCTCATCAAACACCACAAAACCACCAGATCCCAACATCGTACCGGTCGCAAAACCGCCGTCGGCCAACGATTCATACGTCATCAAACGATTTTCTCCTTTAGCTGTTTTCAAAATCAGGTTGGCTGGCAGAATAGGTACAGAAGACCCGCCGGCCACGACTGCTTTTAGGCGTTTTCCATGAGCGATGCCACCACAATATTCATCAGAATAGATAAACTCCTCCACTGACACGCCCAATTCTATTTCATAAACACCGGGTTTATTAATATTACCCGAAGCAGAAATCAATTTAGTTCCTGTGCTTCTTTCAATACCTATCTTTGCATATTCCTCACCACCCATATTTAGTATAGGAACAGTTGCGGCAATAGACTCCACATTATTGACCACGGTAGGACAATTATATAAACCGGCAATTGCCGGAAAAGGCGGTTTAATTCGTGGATTACCTCTCTTACCCTCTAATGATTCGAGCAAAGCGGTTTCTTCTCCGCAGATATAAGCACCACCACCTGGCTGAACATACAACTCCAGGTCATAGCCTTTTCCCAAAATATTTTTGCCTAAAAATCCTGCGGCCCTTGCTTCTTCAATCGCTTTCTCTAAAATCCGGATTTGCGGCATCATTTCGCCTCTTACGTAAATATAAGAGGTTTTGGCTCCCAAGGCATAACTTGCCACAATCATTCCTTCTATTAATGCATGTGGAATATATGTCATGAGATACCGGTCTTTAAATGTTCCCGGTTCAGATTCATCCGCGTTACAAACCAGATAGCGAGGCACACCCTCAGGCTTAGCCAAAAAGCTCCATTTCATTCCGGTAGGAAAACCGGCTCCTCCTCTTCCTCTAAGTCCCGATTTCTTCACCTCTTCCACTACATCTTCCGGACTCAGTTCTTTCAGAGCCTTCTCAACCGCCCTGTACCCGCCGTTTTTCCGATAAACCTCCAATGTGTTTATTCCTGGGACGTTGATGTGTTCAAGTAATAATTTCCGCGCCATTGTATTCTAAAACCAAGTTTAAAGTAAGCCATTAGGCTTGTTTATTCTTCAATTCGTTAATCAGCTGGTCTACACGTTCTTCCGTAAGATTTTCGTGATAAGTATATTCCGGCCCAATTTGCAGTACAGGACCCATTCCACACGCTGCAACGCACTCAATGCCTCGCCAGCTGAACAAGCCGTCGGGTGTCACTTCATTCTCTTTCACTCCTAAACGTTGCTCGATATGTTTCATAATACGTTCCGCTCCAACCAAACAACAAGGACCTGTTCGACACACTTCGAGCATGTACTTACCCTGAGGTTGTAAAAAAAACATGGTATAGAAAGTCGCCACTTCATATACCTCTATTGGATCTATCTTTAAGTATTCCGCTACTTTATCCATTGCTTCTACACTTAGCCATCCAAATTGCGCCTGTACTAAATGTAAAATAGGTAGTAGAGCAGATTTATGTCTACCCTCTGGATATCGCCTCACCACTTCGTCAAATTGGCTAATTAGGCTATCCTGAAATTCCACTGGTTCGTTTTTCTTTACATTAAGCATCTAGTTCTCCAGCAATAACGTTTAAACTACTCATGTTAATAATCGCATCAGAAAGCAACATCCCGCTACTCATAGGTGCATACATTTGATAATTAATAAAAGAAGGTCTTCTAAAATGTAATCTGTAAGGAGATCTTCCTCCGTCGCTGATCAAATAAAAGCCCAGTTCGCCATTTCCCCCTTCCACCGCATGATAGACCTCTGTTTTTGGGGTATCAATTTCGCCCATCACAATTTTAAAATGGTAAATAAGTGCCTCCATATTGTTATAGACCATCTCTTTCGGTGGCAAATAGAATTCAGGCACATCAGCGTGAAACAGTCCTTTCGGCTCTTTTTCTATTTTCTCCAGAGCCTGTTCAATGATCCGCATACTTTGCCGCATCTCTTCGTTACGCACCATATAACGATCGTATACATCCCCATTCTCCCCAACCGGAATATCGAAATCGAAATCTTCATATGAAGAATAAGGTTCATTGGCTCTCACATCATAATCCACACCAGTAGCCCTTAAGATGGGGCCGCTCCAGCTATAGCTCAAGGCCGTTTCTGGATCAACGGCCGCTACCCCAGAAGTACGATCAATAAATATTCTATTGCGGGTAAACAGATCTTCAAACTCATTCAATACCGATGGAAAACGCTTGATGAATTCTTTAACCTTCGCAAAGGCAATCTCATTAAAATCGCGTTCAAAACCGCCTATTCTACCGATATTAGTGGTTAAGCGTGCGCCGCATATTTCCTCAAAAATCTCATAAATAAATTCCCTTTCCTGCATCACATAAAGGAAACCCGAGAAAGCGCCTGTATCTACTCCCAAAATCCCATTGCAGATAATATGATCTGTTATGCGCGACAATTCCATAATGATAACACGCATATATTGCACCCTTTTGGGAATTTCGATACCTAAAAGCTTCTCCACTGTCATATGCCATCCCATATTGTTGATGGGAGAGGAACAATAATTAAGACGATCGGTAAGCGGAGTAATTTGGTAATACGGCCGATGTTCGGCTATTTTTTCAAAAGCTCGATGAATATATCCAATGGTAGAAATGCCACTAACGATTCTTTCACCATCCACTTGTAAAATATTCTGGAACACTCCGTGTGTAGCGGGGTGGGTAGGCCCTAAATTGAGGGTCACCAACTCATCTTGCGGGTCGTTATCTTCAAAAACAAGATGATTTGTAGTTAATTTCGGTCTCAACTCGCTCATATCTTTCATTTATCTACCAAAGAAAAAGTCCTTTTTATCTACTCGATTTGGATCCTCCAAGGGATATTCTTTCCGCATGGGGAACACTTCCATGTCATCTACATTTAGAATCCTCCGCAAATCCGGGTGTCCAATAAAAATCACTCCAAAAAAGTCATACGTTTCTCTTTCCATCCAATTAGCGCCGTTCCATAATGCGGTGGCCGATGGTATTTCCGGTTTATCGCCATCTAAGAATACTTTAACACGGATCCGAACATTATACACCAAGCTATGCACATGATATACAACAGCAATGCTTAACTTCTGAGCAGGATAATGTACCGCTGTGATATCCGTTAAATAAATGAACTGTAAATCCTTATTTGTTTTCAGAAACTGGAGTACTTCCAATATACGTTCCTTTGAGGTTTCAATAGTCGGTAAACCGAATGGTTCTCCTTCTACTTGAATATCGCTTGCAAACTGTTGCTGGAGATGCCCAATGAGGGTTTGATTATCTAATTTAGCCATGTTTGTGTATTCCGTAACTTTCTAATAAGGCCTTGTATTCCTCTGTTTCTCTTCTCCGCACGGATTCGCTCCTCACAATGTCCTGCAATCGCATCACACCATCTAAAATAGCCTCCGGCCGTGGCGGACACCCTGGCACATATACGTCCACCGGAACCACTTCGTCAATACCCTGTAACACAGAGTATGTATCGAATATACCACCGCTCGATGCACAGGCTCCTACAGCAATGACCCATCGAGGCTCCGCCATTTGAATATATACCTGTTTCAATACAGGACCCATTTTTTTGGCAATGGTTCCCATAACTAACAGCATATCAGACTGTCTTGGAGAGAAGCTTGGACGTTCAGCACCAAATCTTGCAAGATCATAAGTTGACCCCATAGTGGCCATAAATTCAATTCCACAACAAGAAGTAGCAAAGGGTAATGGCCATAGGGAATTTGCACGGGCAAGCCCAACAGCTTTATCGAGCGTAGTGGCGAAAAATCCTGACCCTGTAACTCCCGGAGGAGCTGGGGCTAATTTTATATCACTCATAACTAAAGGTATTAAAATGCCAAATGGTCATGGCATATCCATCGTAAAATTGCCACTGCTTCTAAAAGCAGACACATTCAAATTTACTAATTAAACAGTCAGAAAAGCACAAAATCGGGTATTTAGAATGGTTCTAATAAAGAAGGATTTCTTTAATCCCATTCCAAAGCACGCTTCTTAATGACATAGATAAATCCCAACAACAACAGGCCCATAAAAATGAACATTTCTATTAATCCATCCATCCCAAATGATCTAAAATTAACGGCCCAGGGATACATGAAAATAACCTCTACATCAAAGATGACAAATAGGATGGCTACTATAAAGTATTTAATAGAAAAGGGTTGTCTGGCATTACCGATTACCTGAATGCCCGATTCGAAAGAAGTAAGCTTGTTATCTGTTCGGAGTTTAGGCCCTATTAAGTGGGTACCGATTATCGTGGTTACACCAAAACCTATTGCCACAATCATCTGAAGGAGAATAGGTAGATAATCTATGGGAGTACTTGTTGTTACGGCTTCCATAATTTCGCTTAGTTAGTTATCTGATGAAATGCAAACATAAATGATACTTCTTAAAATATCAAATTCTGAGCAAGATTTACCTATTAAAAAAGCGCCAGCTGTTAAACAACTGGCGCTTCCTATAAAGATTCATCCGTGATTCTTATTTCTGTTGCGCTGAAGGTTGATTAGCGGCAGGTTTTAGCTGCTCTAAAGTCTGTCTAGCATATTCATCATTTGGATTAACCTGTAATGATTTTTCCAGCAAATCGCGCGCAGCTTGATAATCTTCCTTATTTACAAAATCGGCAGCAACAACATCATATGCCTCTGAAAGACTTCTCTTCACCGTAGCGGTTTGTGCATCTGCTCCCTTTGCCTCTACCACCTCTATATATTTCTTAAAGGTTTCAACGCCCAACCCCTGCGGATCATCCGGGCTATCTAATAACCTTTCTGACCTCGCTTTAAACAAATAAGCTTCTGCCATATCCGGTACTACTTCATTTACCTTGCTAAAAGCAACAATAGCGTCTTCCAATATTCCTTTTGATGGATTTGTTTGTGCTTGATAAGCCATTGCATAGTTAAAATACTGTGCATAACCCCAATAGAATATATCGTAATTATATGTTTTTGACTTAGGAGCCTGTGCAGCAGCCTTAAATAGCGCACCTGCTAAACTCCATTGCTTAGCATCAAAAGTTTTCTTCGCTTCTCCACTCAGGTCTTCAGCCAATTTCCAGGTAGTGTCTACTTGAACTGCCTTTGTTAAATTAGCCACGCCCTCGGCTAAAAGTGTTGTATCTATAGCTTTTGTCGTATCAGTCGCAATTTGAACTTCCGAAAGACCTAAGAAATAATAATCCTGAGGAATAACACGATTTTCTTCTACTTTAGAAAGGAAATCAGTTATTGCTTGCTGACTATTAGCATAATTACCATTCTCATAAGCGGCATAACCTAAATAACGCAAGATACGCGGATTTACTTTATCCAATTTAGCCATCTCGTTTGCCTGCTCTTCCAAAGCTTGATAATCTTTCGCTTTGATCATAAAGTCAGCATAACGCATCCTTGAGTCTAAAGAATAATCCGTTAGATCCATGTATTGTTTGTAGAATTTAAGCGCTTCTTGTACACGACTATTATAATCTTCCGATTTAGTGGCAAACTGTGCATAGGCATTATATGTCTCTGCCAATTCTCTATACGCTGGAGCATAATCAGCATGCTCTTGTGTGATTTTAGTCAAATCTTCGATGGCCTCTGGAAAAGCTCTCGCTTGCTTTGAGATGATGGCCATTTGTACACGTCCGCGTGTAAAGGCATTATCTAAATCATACGCATCACGGAAACTCATATACGCATTACTATTATCGCCAACACCCAAGTAGGCATCTCCTAAAGAAGACGGAATGAGTGCGTCTTTTTGATTAGCAGCTTTTGCCTTTTCCAAATATGTTAACGCTGTTTTATAATCAGGATTTTCCAGATTTGGATTCATGTAAGCGCGGCCAACGTACAGGTTTTCCAGATAATCTTTTTTCTTAGCTTTTTCGGTAGCTTCTGTAAAGAGTTTTTCTGCTTCGGCTGTATTTCCAGCAACAAGTGCTACTGCTCCCAATCCCACCTTATTCAAATTCACCTTTGGATCGGCCTCCAAACCTTGTTGAAAAAAGGTTTTTGCCGAATCTGGGTAATCTGTTACCAAATAGATGTCTCCCAAGTAAAAGTAATTCTCGGCATCTTTTGGCTTATTCTGTACCAGATTTTTTAAAATCGATTTAGCCTTTGCGTATTGCTCCGCATCAATTGCTACCTGTGCATCTTTCAGACTTTGTGCATAAGAAGCTCCTGAAGCCATAAAAGCAATGGCAAGACCTACACCTGCTGCTCTTTTTATCATTTTCATTGTCTTGTGATTTATTTAAAGTCTAATTTATTATTTCCTTATTATTATTTCTCTGGTCGGAATACTGTCTGGCAATAGTCCTGACTTTAGAATCAGTCGTTGGCCACGCTCGCCATAAAGAAAAGCTGAAAATCCCATTCCAACCGCTTCTTTCCCTTGCACGTTAATACAGTACAACTTCCTGGTAAAAGCATACAAATTTAAAGCCAAGTTCGCCTGACTTGGTTTGTAAAAACCGTCATCTCCAGGCTTACCAGCTAGATTTTTCACCCCCATCAGTTTGATATTTTCCACATAAGGTGCAACATCTGCTGGTGGTTGTAAAATCCAATTTATACCCAAAACGCCTACGCTCTGTGGATTTTCATTCACATATTTTAAAATGTCGGCGTTACCTTTTAACGCATATACCCCGCTTGCTGGTAACTTATCTACACCTGCCAAGGCTCTAAAATAAGCCAATGTACTGGAGTTTGCATTATCAAATACCAATGCCTTTATCCCTTCCACCGGCTCTCCTTTCATTAGTTGAACGATCTCTTCAGCACTTATGGTTGAATCTACATTGTTTTTGTGCGTAATAAGGCCGATAGCATCGGTAGCAAAACGCACGGTCTTCGGATTTATTGTCTTCGCTTTAAAAAATCCTATCTCTTTCTCCGTCAATTCTCTTGTTAAGACAGCCAGCTGTGCAGAATCTTTTAATAGCTTATTCACTATTTCGTTTTCAGCTCCCACCACCATGGTTAATTCGGCATGCGTATAACTGCTTTCGAAAACATCTATCTGATCCTCGATCACCGGGGCAATCGTTTCATCGACTAGTATGGTTGCCCTACCCATCAAGATACCTTGTTTATCTTTTGAAGGCTGATTATTACAAGCAATAAAACCAGCAAAAATCAAAAGAACAGTACAAAAAATCACAAATCCTTGTTTGTTTATCATGGTGTTTAGGTACTATGACGGGTAAATTTAATAAAAAAAAAGTAGAATTGACCTTTTTACTTAAAAACTACATTCATTTCAACTTTTTCTTCTTTCTATCCGCTGGTTTTGCCATAGTCTGGCAAATCGTAAAAAAGAATACACAATAAGTAATAACCCGAACAAAACTCGGTAAGTTCTATCCAGTGTTAGTGGAAAATCGTCCCAAAAAATAATAATCATCCCTAACACAAAATAGAACCCAAACATGAAAAGTCCTAAAATAGACAGAAATCGCTTTGCGGGCGATTTCTGTCTATTATTACTGTTTTTACGTTCAAGCATCAATTACATTCCTTGAAGGTTCAGCTTAATAGGAAGCGAGTATGACACCCGTACTGGACGACCATTTTGGATACCAGGTTTCCATTTCGGCGATGACTTCAGTAATCGCATCGCTTCTTCTCCTGTTCCATATTTCAGGTCACGGAGCACTTTAATATCTGTTAAAGAACCATCCCGCTCTACGACGAATGAAACATGTATAGAGCCACTCACCCCTTGTTCTTTTGCCATTTGCGGATAGCGGTAATTATCTCCCACCCACTTATAGAAAGCGTTAAGTCCACCAGGAAATGATGGTGGTACTTCCACCGCATTGAAATCCATCACACCAGAACCTTCTTCTGTTACCTGTGCATCTTTAGGACCTTCGCCAACAGGCATATCGATCCGTATATCTGCAGTTGGGTCACCAGCGATCGTTTTCGGACCTGGATCTGCTTTTTTCAATTCTTCCACGGTTGGTGGTTCCTCATCTCTCACCTGTTCAGCAGGTACTACCTTTGGAGGAGGCATACGCACCTGATCCACACGTGGAGGAGGAGGTTCAACTGGTGGCGGCGGAGGAGGTGCCTCTTCATTTACAGGAGGTGGTTCCGAAAGAACAACCTCTGTTTCAATTACCTGATCCTGTTCTTCAACCACATCACCTTTAATTGCCTTGATAATCATAGGGGAGGTAATCAACCCCACGAATAACAATACACCTATAAGCAATGCTCTTGCGGTATATTTAGGCGAAATGATGCGTAAATCGTAGGCGCCATAAGCTTTATTACGACCTGCGAAGATTACATCTAGCCACTGTGGTTTAAATATATCTAATTTAGACATTCTAATATTATTTTTTGGGGATTTAACCCTTGTTAATAAATTCCCTCGCGTTTTAACAATTCAACCTCTGGTTTGCTGATATCACCAATCATATACTGAGTTGCATTAACGATCTTCATCTCATCAAGTATATCTACCAAGTTTCGATAATTGGAAGTCTCACCCGGTCTAATAATGATAATGATACCCTTTCCAGTTGAAGCTTGTACCTGTTTCATCTTTTCCAGTATAACAGGCCGAATACCGTCTTTTCCATAATCTACAATGGTTGGCCCTCCTAAAGGATTCTCCAATTGCCCCATGTAGTACTCAATCTTATTCTTAGCTCCTAAAAGAATCGTCATCGACCTATTATCTGCAACGTCCAGATTATCATCCTTGTTCTCCTTATCCTTATCCGGCATATTCACATCCATTGCATGTGGCTTAGATAAACTGGTTGTAAGCATGAAGAAAGTGATAAGAAGGAAAGCTAAGTCTACCATCGCGGTTAAATCGACCCTTGGCTGCTGTTTACCGCCGGTATTTAATTCTGCCATTTCTAATTTTTTTTATGCTTTTTACTTTTCCTCAGCCCTTAGATTAGTTACCAAACTAAACTTATTGACTTTTTGTCCCTGGAGAATATCGATTACTTTCTTAATAGAAGGATATTGCTCTTTCGAATCACCTTTAATGGCTACACGCATCTCCTGGTTATTGATTTCTTTCGTAGCGTATCTAGCAGCGATAATCCATTCATGCAATTCTGATGGGCTGTTGCCAACCGAGTCTGTCGGGATTCCCGGTTGCAAACCCGGCTTAATCCGCTGACTATTATCCATGTCAATGATTTGCTTCAGATTACCAAAAGGTACCCCGAAACCCTCCATAAGTGAAAATCTTTCTTTCTCTTTTTGAGAGAATCCAACACTATATTTTTCTGACATTCTCTCCAGCATACGTACCCTGATATCCGGACCGGCAACACCAAAAAATACTTTACCATCCCCTCCTACAGTAATGGTACCTAAATTACCATCTGGCACCTTAATTTGTACTGTAGAAGCCGGTGTATCTACTGGCAGAGGCTCTGGTTGACGAGCAGTTGCGGTAAGAATAAAGAACGTAAGCAGCAGGAAAGATACGTCGCACATAGCAGTCATATCAATCGTTGTACTCGCTCTTTTTACTTTAATCTTTGGCATCTCTTTACGTTTATAAGTAAATAAAAAATTCTGTTTCTAAAATAGTGATGCAAATTCCATAGTCTTTCCATAAATACCATGGCTTTTTTTCACATTTTTTTTATTTATGCTTAGACGCGTATGTTTGAACGATAGAGAAACCAGCCTCATCAATAGAATAGGTTAATTTATCTATTTTAGAAGTAAATACGTTATACATTACAATAGCGATGGTAGAAGTAAAGATACCAGTCGCTGTATTGATAAGTGCCTCCGAGATACCGTTTGCTAACTGCGCTTGATCGGGTGCACCACCGGTTGCTAAGGCCCCGAAGGCTTTGATCATACCAGTTACCGTTCCTAATAGCCCGGTTAACGTACCGATAGAAACTAATGTAGCAATAACGGTTAAATTCTTTTCTAACATAGGCATTTCTAAAGCAGTCGCTTCTTCGATTTCTTTCTGGATAGCCAATACAGAATGCTCCGTATCCAAAGTGCTATCTACAGAAGCTTCTTTATACTTACGTAAGCCGGATTTAATTACGTTTGCCACAGAACCTTGTTGTTTATCACACTCGCTGATCGCTGCATCTATGTTGCCGGCTGATAAATAACTTTGCACTTTTGTTACAAAAGCGTCTACATTGCCTTTTCCTGAAGCTCTGCTGATAACAAAGAAACGTTCAAAGGAGAATACGATTACCATGAGTAATAAACCCAATAATACAGGTACAACAACTCCAGCCTTGTACACCATACCAAAATAGTTACCAGTTATTGGGTGACCCTCTGGGTCTCCACCTTCAAAATTACTTGGATCTCCCATGACGAATTTCCATACTAATGCTCCAATAATAAAACAGATAATAATTGCCAGACTTGCAAATACGTTAGAACCTTTTGAGCTGCTCTCTTTTTTAGCCGGGGTTGGTTTTGGTGCGTTTGCCATTTTTTTGATTTTTTTAGTTTTTAGTTTTTATGGATTAATTTTAATTCTACAACATTCTTTGCCTTTTCTTCAATCGACAAAAGGCAAAAGCAAATTTATAATTTTAGATTTAAAAACAAATTTATGCAATATTAACTTTTCTATTCATCTTCTTTTATGACGTGCAACAGCGGCATCAACGCCCCAAAAAAAGCCTTTATCATAAGCATTGCCCCGTTTTTACCTGAACAATATTCTGCAATAAAAACCATTTTTTTTTGCAATTGCAAATAAATGACATAAAAAAAGAACGATTTCAACATTTATTTTTCTAAATTCTTTGCAAAAAAGCGTCAACCTAACACCTTTAGGTTTCTTCATAAGCGATTACTAGCTAACGTCATAATAATAGTGTATAAACAACACTAAGATGGCGCTTTTTTCTAGCTTTTTCTCCTATTATCGGCAATTTCAGGTCAAATGTTTCTTTTCAACGAAGTTCTAAACGTTCATAGCAACGTATATATTGTGCTATTTGCGACATTTCTTCACCTGGTGTCATAAAATCGTCATCCACCAACAAGTTTTGCGCGATATCCTTGCTGCACCAAGATCGTTAATATCTTCTGTCTGAAGTCTCCTTGTATGAGAATCTCTCCATCTTTAACAGATCCCCCAACTCCGCAACGCTGTTTTAAAATCTTACCTAAAGCTTCCAAATCAGTAGCATTCCCAACAAAACCGGCAATTAAAGTCACGGCTTTGCCTGCGCGCTGCTTTTTATCTAAAAGCACCCTCAATTGCTGCTTCTGAGGTACTAACGTTTCTTCCTGTTGATTTTCTTCACTATATGCAAACTCTTGGTTTGTGGAATAAACAATTCCTTCATATTGTTGCCTTTTATGCTTAGCCATATCGAACCTTTCTATCTCAAATTTTACAAAACAAAACCTTATGTAATACTTTTGTTAAACTAACATACTACTTGTAAAGAAGAAGGCAATACCTCTATTTCAAGTCGTTCGCCCAGCTCCAGGGGCTCCCCATCAAGATGCACTGGTCCTTTACCCGATCGTTCTATAACAATTCGTTTACCCTTGATAATCTCCACGTAATCTGACTGGTGAGCGGTGCGGCTAAATAAATGATAAATCATCACCGGAAACTGAATCATGGGGAATTGTTTGATAATACAGACATCGAGTAGTCCATCATGGGCCGAAGCTCCCGGGGCTATATAGGCATTGTTGCCGTATTGCGGCGAATTTGCGATGCTGATCATAAAAGCTTCGCGCTGCAACTCCTGGCCGTCTATATGGATCTTATACTGCTGAGCTTTATAGCGGTTAATTTCTGTGAGCACTATTTTCAAATATCCTACCGGTCCCCTTGTTACGTTTTCCGCAAATCTATTGCTGATCAAAGCATCGAAGCCCATACCAGCTACGTTAAAAAAGGCCTTTCCATTGATCAATCCGCTATCAATTGTCATCGTCTTATAAGCATTTATTTTCGCAATAGCCTGCGATACATCACTGGAAATGTTTAGATAACGTGCTAAACCATTCCCAGAGCCTTCCGGAACAATAGCAAGTGGTATATCCGTATTTAATAATACTCTGGCAATCTCGTTAATGGTGCCGTCACCCCCTACCGCTACCACCAAATCAACCTGTTGCGAGATAGCTTCTCTTGTCAATTCGGAGGCATGATTTGTACGTTCAGTAACTTTAAAATCTGCCTCAAACAATTCCTTATTTAAAAACTTCCTCGCCAATTTTTCAAACCCTTTTTTGTTCTTCCCACCCGAAATAGGATTTATCAGAAATTGTACTCTCTTTTTTGCCATGGACAATACCTTGTCCAACAAACTTAGATAAACTTAGTTTCATATACAAGTTTACAAAAATGGTATATAACAATAAGTATATTGATCCCTCATCAGCTATTGAGTAACAAGCTCATAGATAAAAAGTAAAAAATTAGTATGGAGCAGCACCTATGAAACATTAAGATTTAATCGACATATACGAAGATACTTGTTCCTATGCATACGCACCTAATCGTCGAACTAATTGCTATTCCCTTTTAAATTATGAAAATGAATTGTACTTTTGCAGAGTAAAATGTGGAATGATTTGCGTGCCAACAAGATGGCGAGATTGCAACCACAGTAAAAAAGTGCTAATAGCTGCCTTTCAATTCTGTTTACACTCCGCTTACTTATCAAGCATTTTACGCAAAAACACAATAAGTAACCATTTATTTGATAAAATATATTTATGCCATATTTATTTACTTCGGAATCCGTTTCAGAAGGACATCCAGATAAAATAGCTGATCAAATTTCAGATGCATTAATAGATAATTTTTTAGCTTGGGATCCCGATTCACGCGTTGCCATCGAAACATTGGTAACTACCGGCCAAGTATTTTTGGCTGGAGAGGTTAAGTCGAGAACTTATCTGGACGTACAGAAAATCACCAGAGCTGTTATTGAACGGATTGGTTATACTAAATCTGCTTACATGTTTGAGGCGAACTCCTGCGGAATACTTTCTGCTATTCATGAGCAGTCGGCAGACATTAATCAAGGCGTAGATAGACAGCAAAGACAAGATCAGGGAGCCGGTGATCAGGGAATCATGTTCGGTTATGCCAATAAAGAAACAGACAATCTGATGCCTTTAGCACTTGATCTATCGCATAAGCTATTGTTTGAATTGTCGGCGTTGAGACGCGAGGGAAAAGAAATTACTTATTTACGCCCAGATGCCAAAGCACAGGTCACCATTGCCTATAATGACGACCACACCCCTCACCGAATTGATACCATCGTGATTTCTACGCAACATGACGAATTCGATAGAGAAGATGCGATGTTGAGTAAAATCAAACACGATATCATCCATATATTAATACCACGAGTTAAAAAACAACTAAAACCCGAACTGCAACAGTTGTTCGACGATCATATCACTTATCACATCAATCCTACCGGTAAATTTGTTATTGGGGGGCCACATGGTGATACTGGATTAACGGGAAGAAAAATCATTGTTGATACTTATGGTGGTAAGGGAGGGCATGGCGGAGGAGCTTTTTCTGGTAAAGACCCTTCAAAGGTGGACCGTTCTGCAGCCTATGCAGCCCGGCATATTGCCAAAAATTTAGTGGCCGCGGGCGTTTCTGACGAAATCCTCGTACAATTGTCTTATGCTATCGGCGTTAAACATCCTATGGGAATCTATATCAATACCTATGGTAAAAGCAACGTGAATTTGACAGATGGAGAAATTGCAGAAAAAATCAACAGTCTCTTTGACTTAACGCCTTACGGTATAGAGACGCGTCTTAAGTTACGTAATCCTATATACGCCGAAACGGCCGCGTATGGCCACATGGGAAGAGAACCCATTACCGTCAAGAAAGTATTTGAAAATTCCATGGGTGAAACGAAAACCATGGAAGTGGAACTTTTCACCTGGGAGAAATTAGATTATATCGAAAAGGTTAAAACCACTTTTGGGTTATAAACAACCATAGAAAAACATTAAAAGGCCCCGAAATAATCGGGGCCTTTTAATGTTAGGATACCGCATAAATTATTATTTTTGCCAAACTCAATAAGCTCATCTACTTTGTTCTGTGTACTGGTGTAGGCACATTTGAGCACCTAATTATAACAAAATGAATACATTTTTCGGATATATCTTAACTCCTCTTCATTATATATATTTCGGCCTTATGCTGCTCATCTTTCACCCGATACAGTGGCTTTGCTTAAAATTGGGTGGATACCATGCTCATAAAAAATCGGTAGACATTTTAAACTGGTTTCTAACAAGCTCCTATTATCTCTTAGGGAATACTGTCAGATTTATGAACAGTAAAAATTTACCGTTAAACCGTCCGATTATTTTTATAGCCAACCATCAAAGCATGTACGACATTCCACCACTGATCTACTTTCTGAGAAAATATCATGCAAAATTTATTTCAAAAATAGAATTGGCGAGTGGTATTCCCAGTATATCATTCAATCTTAAACATGGTGGGGCTGCCAATATCGACAGAAGTGATCCAAAACAATCTATCGGAGAAATTCTGAAGCTGGCAAAAAACATGAAAGAGAAAAACTGGTCGACTGTCATTTTTCCAGAAGGCACTCGCTCCAAAACAGGGGTAATGAAACCTTTTGCTGTTGGCGGCATTGCTACCATATTAAAAAAAGTTCCCGATGCCCTCATTGTGCCCATAGCAATCAACAACTCATGGAAAATGGTGAAACACGGATCCTATCCTTTAGGTTCTTTTATTGCTATGCGCTGGGAAGTGCTGGATCCTATTAACCAAAAAGAGTTAACCGCTGAAGAAGCTGTAAAAGCCGCTGAAGAAGCCATTCGGGCAAAAGTAGTCATCTGATTTATTTGACCATTCGGCCCTTCCAGTGATATTTACCGGTATTGCCAGCAATGCCGATATATACCATATAAAAAATGTGCAGCACGCTTAACAATGGCAAATTAGGCAATAGTTTACTTCTCCGGGCAAACTGAGTAATCGGAAACAAAAAAAGGAACTCCGCGGCTATTTTCAGCATAAAGGTTACCAAAAAAACCAACAAAAACGCTGGTAGAAATATCCCCAGCAGAGCGTTCAGTAATAAGAAAAAATTAAATAACCAGATACTAACCCCTAAAACCACTATCTTTTTTTCCTTATATTTCGTACTTTTAGATGCCCATCTCCTACGCTGTCGTAAAAATTCCTTCAGGTTCTCCTTTGCCTCGGTATAAACAACGGCCTCTTTTGATTTACAAAAACCAATAGCCTCTGGATATTTACTAGCTACTTTATGCAGAAATAATTCATCATCTCCACTGGCCAATTCATCTATTCCCTGAAAACCTCCTAACTCGTAGAATACATCTCTTCTATAGGCAAGATTTGCTCCATTACAAGTTGAAGGTTTACCGACCCCAATAGAAGCAGCCCCTAAACCTATTAAATACAGGAACTCCAGGGTTTGTAAGCGCTCGAAATAACTTTTCTCCTGATGATATACAACTGGTGAGGAAATGAGCTTATAACCTTCCCTTTCATATAGATTCACAATAGAGCGCAACCAATCAGGTCCCATTAAGCAGTCGGCATCCGTGGCCACTATCAATTCACCACTTGCCTGGGCAATAGCCTCGCTGATCGCTTTCTTCTTATAGGAATTTAATTTTCTGGTCTCATTGAGCTGGATCAGTTTAACTCCCCGCGCCTCAAATGACGCAATGATAGCTCCCGTCCTGTCCGTCGAATGATCGTCTACAACAATTACTTCCAATAGCTCTTTTGGATAATGCTGCGCTAATATCGCTTCAATTGTTTCCGCTATATTTTTTTCTTCATTACGTGCTGCTATCAGTACACTAACGGCGGTATTACCCTCACCTCTCAACAAATCGTCCTGAAAGGGCAATTTTTGCCATCCTTTGTACAAAACCAAGAGTGCCGCTATATAAAATGCACATAAAAGAGCCGTAACCGTACTAATTATCAGAATGACCAAAGAAATTTATTTTAAAAATAAAAACTGAACCTATAATCGCTGGAATGATCAAATTAATAAACCATATAGAGGCCGCGGATGCCATAACAGCCAGTTCCTGCTTGGTTATAAATGCAAATAAATAACCGGCGGTTAAACTGCGGACCCCTACGTCCAAAAAATCCAAAGAAGGCATGGCCGACTGTATAAAGAACAGTAAGAAAACCATCAATACCATCGGAACAACAGGCAACCCTGGAAGCAAAATCTGCATGATAAGTGCATATTGAGAAGTAAACACCATAAATCTCGCCAGAGATAAAAAAAACACGTATCGTAATTCGGCAAGGCCATATCTTTCCAATAGGCTAAAAAAACGCTGTATTTTATTCAACCACCGTATTTTTTCAATCCATTTATTTAGCAAGCTTATCCGGAAATACATCAACAACATCACCGCAATGAACAAAACGGCCAAAAAACAACATAAGATAAACAAAGTAACAGAAAGATGTTGATAAGATCTTAAAAACCACACAATGGCTATTGCCCCCATGATATTGGTAATCACCAACTGTGCAAAGGCTCCTACAGCCATCGCCACTACTCCAAAAACACGTTTCCGCGGTTTTAAAAATAGTACACGCCCACCATATTCGCCAATTCTATTCGGCGTAAAAATAGCCCAACTCAACCCACAGAAAACCGACTCAAACGCTTTGAAAAATGATATTCGCTGAATTGGCCGACAAAGATATTGCCATTTCACGCATTCCAACAACCAGTTTACCATCATCAAAATGAGTAGAAAGAGGATAGTAAAGTACACTGTATGAGGAGTCAATTGGACCATCATGGAACTAAAGTCCTGTAAACTTTTATTATCATTAAGTTTTTTGTAAACAAACCAGACCACCAATAACAAGGCAGACACCTTTATGACGATACTCAGTATTTTCTTTCCTCCTGTGCTCAATGATCAAATTATTTTCTGCAATGTTACTAAAACTTACATAAATTATCTTATCACTTACTATAAAACCAACAAATAGTATTGCCTTCTTTAACGCGCGCAAATTATTGGAGATGAAATGTACACTGCTGCTTTCGATCGCAACCGAGTAAAACGAGCTGATACCGTTGAAAACAAACACGTAATGAATAATACCACTTAAAATAGACAATGGCGAATAACTAATTCACATATGAATTCGTAATATTGCACTATGTTGAACAAGGATCTAAAGGAGCGGATAATTTTAGGGATCGACCCCGGCACGAAAGTGATGGGATACGGCCTCATTAAAGAAACAGGCAAACAATTAACTTTGATAAGCCTAGGTGTTATTAAATTAGGACATTTAGATGATCAGGCCTTAAAATTGCAGCGTATTTTTGAGAAAGTATCTTCTTTAATTGAACAATATAACCCAGACTGCATGGCCTTGGAAGATCCATTTTATGGAAAAAACATACAAGTAATTCTTAAATTAGGAAGGGCCCAAGGGGTGGCTATGGCCGCAGCACTGACAAAAAAAATCGAAATCGCCGAATATGCTCCCAGAAAAATAAAACAATCGGTAACAGGTAATGGAAATGCATCAAAAGAACAAGTTGCAGCCATGCTGAAAAATCTTCTGAACTTCCAGGAAAGCCCTGAATTTTTAGATGCCACGGATGGTCTCGCAGTAGCCGTTTGCCATGCTTTTCAAGGTAAAAACGGCCTCACTGATGGAAAAAATTATTCCGGCTGGACCGCTTTCGCAAAAGATAATACGCACAGAATCAAGTAACTTTTATTCCTTAGCAGTTAATATAGCTAATGCTTGCCTGATTTTTTCAGCATGCTCTTTTAGCTCTTCTTCGCTTAAGGTTAATTTTTCTTTCGCGAAATTAATATCTCCTACATGATTAATGGGTACTAAATGGATATGTGCATGAGGCACTTCCAATCCTATGACAGCTATCCCCACTTTCTCACATGGAAAAACGGACTTAATTGCTGATGCAACTATTTTAGCGAACATCCAAATCCCCATATACGCGGCGTCTTCCAGGTCAAAAATATAATCTATATCCTGCTTGGGAATAACTAACACATGTCCTTCGGCCAAAGGATTTATATCAAGAAAGGCTAAAAACTCATTTGTCTCGGCCACTTTATGAGCAGGAACTTCTCCAGATACAATTTTCGAAAAGATAGTAGGCATATCGATAAGTAAAAATTAAGTTAAAAATGAATTCCTTCGGAGTTTTTGATGTTTGTGCGGTTATGGCAGCAACCGCACATAACCGCTCATATTTATCGCGAAATCTCCAATATCTCTAATTCGATTTTCCCCGCAGGAACCGCTATCTCCGCTTTATCCCCTACAGACTTCCCTAATAGCCCCTGTGCTATAGGTGATTTAACGGAGATTCTCCCGGCCTTTAAATCCGCCTCTGTTTCAGAAACTAATTGATACGTCATAATAGCCCCATTTTTCGTGTTTTTCAATTTCACGATCGAAAGCGCTAAGACTTTACTAGCGTCCAATTTAGATTCGTCTATTAGCCTAGCATTAGATAACACTTCTTCTAATTTGGCGATTTTTGTTTCATGCAAGCCCTGTGCTTCCTTAGCAGCATCATATTCCGCATTCTCTGATAAGTCTCCCTTATCCCTAGCCTCTGCTATCGCCTTAGCAATGCTTGCTCTTCCTTCAGTTTTAAGGTATTGAAGTTCTTCCTTCAGTTTTTCCAATCCTTCTTTACTATAATATGTTATGTCTGCCATAAAAATAATATATTAAGGTTACAGTATAAAAAACAAGCAAGACCACGCTTGTGAACAAAGCGTGGTCTTGCTGATAATTACGAAGATAGTGGCTTTTTATTAAAAAAACAAACTTAGATAAAATCTCACAACAAACTTTAACACATATTAACGTGTTAGGTTTCCGCTATAAATTTATAGCCCATTCCTCTCACTGTTTGTAGATGATGAGGCTTATCAGGATTGATCTCAATCTTCTTTCTAAGCCTAACAATGTGCATATCCAATGTGCGTGTGTTTACATTAGAGCTATACCCCCATACTACTTGCATGAGTTCATCTCTACTGATTACTCGATCCAGATTCTGCAAAAAATATAGCAGAATTCTGTTCTCGAGTATAGTAAGCTCTATTTTCTTTCCTTCCCTGATAAGAGAATGTGTATTCGGGTGATGCTCCGTATTACCAAAGAATAAACTGTCGCTGGCATTATTGACAAAAAACTTTACTTTGTTTTCTATCATTGCCACCAAAACATCCATATTAAAGGGTTTCGTGATATAGTCCGAAACGCCGAAGCTATAGGCATCAATTTTATCCACATCCTGAGATTTGGCCGTCATCATAATGATGAGATTGTTAAACCCAGCTTTCCGCAAATTTACGCATACCTCAGAACCCTGCCTGCCCGGCAACATCCAATCCAATAATACAATATCCGGTTTCTCTTCTAAGATTAACGTTTCAGCATCTTTTCCATTACCCGCCTGTATTACGTCGTAATGTTCAGATTCTAACCGGTGAACCACTAAAAAACGAAGATTCTCATCGTCTTCAATTACAGCGATTTTTGTGTTTTTTTGCATAATTTTACTTCTGTGCTGTTACTTAAAAATTAGTCTACAAATGGCAGAACTACTATAAATGTTGAACCTTTTCCTTGTGTACTCTGTACCTGTATATCTCCGTTCATAAAAATCAACAATTCTTTGCAAAATGCCAAGCCCAATCCAACACTGCCTTGCTGATTATATTGGCTTTTTACCCTGTAAAATTTCTTAAATATATTTACAAGTTCGCTTTTAGGAATTCCTATCCCCTTATCAACAAACTTAAACATAATTTGCTTTTTTTGTTTAAAAATTGTAATTTTTAGTGATTTATTACCCACTTCAGAATATTTGTACGCATTATCAATCAGGTTCTGAAAAACACTTCCCAACAATACGCTATCTGTATAGAAAAATGAAAGCCCTTTAATTTCATACTGTAGGTCAAAATCAGGATACTTAATTTTATAACTATTTATTAATCGCCCACAAAACTCGTCTAAATCTATTTGCTCGTATTTCAAGCGGATAGACTTATTTTCGATCTGTGTAAACGAAAGTAACGTATTTAAGAGGTTATTCAACTTATCCGCTTCCTCATCCAATATTTTCCCATAATGCCTGCGTGTTTCGTCTTTTAATTCTTTGGCGCTACGGATATTGTTTCCAGCAATTTTTATGACGCTAACAGGAGTTTTAAATTCATGGGTTAGATTATTCACAAAATCATACTGTAATTTAAACATCCTGTTATTAAAGCTAATATTTCGATAGATTAAATACCCAATAATGAACAAACAAAGGTAGCCCACCGAAATCATCAAGGCTAAAGGTAAAAACCGTTTATTAATCTCACCCGTTAGGAACCCCCTGTTTGCACTAAAATATATTTTATAAGCGGCAAGCGCCCCTGGAAGCGGGCTCTCCGTTGTCAGCAGATCTGGGTCGGTATCTAAAGTAGCATAGAACAATGGCTTTATTTCGATCAGCTCATATAGTTCGGGATGATTATTTTGCAACTTAATTTCCTGTGGATCGATGTAATAGGTAAAAATATCATGTTCATAAACCGATTCATTGTCGGTATTATTATTGAGAAACTGTTTATAAACTTTAATATCCTCTTTGCGAGGAATATTCATATATGTTATCTTTTCGGGTATTACCGTGTAAAAAAACTTATTGATTTCATCATTGTTAATGCTTCTCGTGGTATCGGCAATGTCAATAAAATTGGCAAGCTTATTCGCCATTGTGTTGAAATCATCAGCAACACGGATATCCAGTTTATCACTCCTTCCGCCCGTATAAATGACTTCTCCTTGCCGATTGTGTTTACTAAATTGATACACAGCCTTTGGTAGGACACCTAGGCCCTCTGGAGTATGCTTTACGTTCACATCAAAAAATAAAACCCTATCCACAAAAGGGTATTTATTTAGTATGGATTCAGCGTATAGGGCCGCAGCCGTCGAATCCAGGTATCCTTGATAAAAAGATACTTCTGGAACTTTGTTAAAAAAAAAATCATTATAAGCGGCAATATTCTCCTCTAAAACATCCACTTTTTTGCCAACAAATTCATTTTCTACTAGCTTACGTGCATATTTTTTTGTGAAACCCAGGGCTATAATAAAAAGAACGGAAGCTAATACTGCGAATGTAAAAATTAGCCAGTAGTTTTTTCTATAATGATTATTTTGTGCCATATCGCTTTCAGATCAGCATTAATCGTTTCCTAGGTTATTGGAGAAAAATGTTTCTAGCTGCTGATATAATGCTAACCGTGCCTGTTCATCCTTAAAATAATGCCCTTCTTTTTCTTTTAAGAAATAAGTAATGGCAATATTTTTACCTTTTAGCTCTCTCACCATTTGGTTAGTTTCATTTACATTTCCCCTATCGTCCTTCCCGCCCTGTGCAATCAAAATAGGTCCTTTAATTTTATCTGTATGAAAAGCTGGAGAGACGGCTCTAAAGTAATCGGCTTGTTTTTCGGGATTACCTATGATTTCATAATACATCTGCAAATAAGGTTTATAATAAGGTGGGATTTCTTTCAAATACGTAAAAAGATTGGTAATACCCGAATAAGAGGCTGCGCATTTATATAGATCATTATGAAAACAGGCGCCGTACAGCGCGCAGAATCCGCCGAAGCTATAACCAAATATGCCTATTTTATTAGGATTAGCAATCCCCTTTTCAACTAGATAGCTTACCCCATCGGCAATATCTTCCTGAATCTTCCCCCCCCATTCTCCAAATCCTGCTGACCAAAATGCTTTACCATATCCTGTGGAACCACGATAATTAGGTTGAAATACGGCATAACCACGATTGGCAAGAAATTGTACTTCATTATTGTATTCCCAAACATTCCTCGAAGAAGGCCCATTATGCGGCATAACGATCAGTGGTAAGTTGTTTTTCTCTTTATTTTTTGGAATGGTTAAGTAACCATTTATGAGCATACCATCACGTGCAACATAACTAACCGGCTCCATTCTGCTCAACTTCAGTCCATTCAATGAAGGATTCACGTCTGCCAATTTTATCAATTTATCTTCCTCTAGACTATAGAGATAAAACGCGCCCGGATCATTATCGGCATACGTGCGTACGATAAATCTCTTTTCTGCATCATCTTTGTCTACCACACGGATCCAGTAATTATCTAAGCGTTTTCTAAGATCTAGGTGAATTTCCTCAATACGCTTATTAAAATAGTGTCTTTCGGGTTTCCAGGTATCATAATCTATGTAAGCTACTCCTTCGGCACTAGCAGAAAATCGTACATTATCAACATCTACTTCTGGGTGTACATAAATGGTTTTTATCTCCTCTCCCCTTTTTAAGTCGATCACCACCAGGGCCAATTTATCACGGTTGATATTGGATAGTGCATATATATGATTAGCTTCACCGTCTATAAAACGCAAGGGCCGTACGGTTGTCTTAAAGTTATTCTCAAATACTTGTTTAAAAGGCTTCCCTTCATGCTCTCTATACAATAGCGTTTCATTTACTCCGTCGCTTGCAATAGCCAGCCTTATTTTACCATCCAAATCGGTAAACCAACTACTGATATTTCCGGGATTCTTCGCAATCATCTGTAAATTGCAATCGTGGATATTTAAACGATAAACGTCAAAAACAGACGAATCTCTTTTATTCAATGAAATGAGCATTTCATCTTTATTGACTGGTTTTTGATTGATCCATCTAAAACGCATTTGCTCTGGAACGATTAAATTCCGAATCGACATCGATTCCCAATTTACCGCATATATGCCCAAATTATCATCCTGTAACCGCTCTTTCCAAAAAATCAATTCATTATTGTCAGCCCAAAAATAGCTGATGATATTCTTGTCTAGTTCGGTTGTAATACGTTTAGATTGGTCATCCGCTAATGAGGTGACGTAGATATTCTGAACCCCTTTATAAGGCTCCAGGTAGGCAATATACTTTCCATTGGGTGATATCTGAAAACTTCCTTTTGCAGATTTCTTAAAAAAACTCTCCAAAGGTATTTTATCTTCCGCACTAAAATACTTACAGGCACATATGCTAAAAAGAAAAAACAATAGCACAATGGGGGTAAAAATCCTCATATATCTCGCAGCTTAAATATTTCCAATATCCTACACAACTTTATTCATTTTGTCAATGGTATATTATGCATGGTTAAGTTAGCAAAATATGCCCTGTTATTCAAGCCAAACGCGTAACATTTAAAGTACACGATTTTCCTCCAAAGATAGATTCTCATAAAAATGCCACAGTATTCTTATCTTAGCAGCATGATTCTATTTAATATTACGCATATCATCTCTGATGAGAAGGCCGATCAATACATAAACTGGCTTCAGAAAGAATATATTCCACTAGTTAAAGAAAATATTCAATTTAAAGAGATAAAGCTATTTAAAATTTTGGATTCTCCAAACGAAGGGCATTCCTTTAGTTTGCAACTTTTTGTTAACAGCCAGGAGGATATCTCCGATTTTAAAAAGTCCTTGTTTCCTCTTCTTCAAAAAAAAATGCTGGAAGAATTTAAAGGGCACCTCTTATTGTTTGATACAGCTATGCAACACATTGACTAACAAATGCATCAGCCCTGTAAGCCCTGGTTGCTTGCGATGATTATGGCAAGTACGAACTAAATAACAACGAGCGGCTAGGCTTCATATATACCATGTAAAAAAAATACAACATCAATAATAACATACATATGAATTTCATCGAAACACCGATAAAGGGATTGATCGTTATCGAGCCAAAAATATGGAGAGATAACAGGGGAGCATTTTTAGAAACTTACAACGAACAATTATTCAAGAGGAACGGGATTGACGAACACTTTGTGCAAGACAATCAGTCGCTATCCTGTAAAGGTGCTTTACGCGGTCTGCATGCTCAAGGAGGGCCAGATGCACAAGGCAAGCTTGTTAGAGTAGTAAAGGGAATGGTTATTGATGTCGCCATCGATATTAGAAAAGATTCATCGACTTTTGGCCAAAGTTTTCATATTGAACTAAGCGAAACGAACGCAAAAATGCTTTGGATTCCGATTGGTTTCCTACATGGCTTCGTTTCAATGGAGGAGGACACTATCTTTTCTTACAAAGTAACCGGAAAGTATGATAAGGAAAATGAAATAGGAGTGCGGTACAATGACCCGGCATTTAATATTCAATGGCCCCTGCCACAAGAGGAATTGATTTTATCGGACAAGGACCTTGCGCTACCTCTATTAGCAGACATAGACAACCCATTTTAGTGAGATGCTATGAAGTCATAGCGTTGTAATAGTAGTTGAGTAGTACTAGTAGTTAAATCGTTTATTAGCTAATTATTCACATTTATTGTTCCCAAAGGTGTTCATGAACTCAATCGTTCGGTTATCACATTGGCTAATCTACTAAAACCCAACTCAACTACTTTATTAATTCATAAAGCTCATCCAATTTGGGCGAAAGCACAATTTCGATCCGCCTATTCACGCTTCTTGCCTCTGGCGTATCAGCTGTATCAACAGGGGTAAATTCTCCTTTTCCGGTAGCAACCAAGCGTCTGGCGTCAATTTGTTGATCTTCCGTTAAAAACCGTACAACCGATGTGGAACGAAGCACACTTAAATCCCAATTGTCTTTAATCTGCCCTAAACTCCTTACCTTCTGATTATCGGTATGCCCTTCAACTGAAATATTTATTTCGGGTTGCGTATTTAAGACTTTGGCCAGTTCCGCTAGGGCTTGTTTCCCACGATCATCAATAACGATACTTCCAGAAGAGAAAAGCAACTTATCTGTTAGCAGTACATATACCTTACCTTCTCGCATATCCACTGTCAAACCACTTTCCCGAAAACCAAGTAAGGCCTTTTGAAGCTTATCCCTCAACAGCTTACCAGCCTCCTCACGTTTGCGCAATATCTCTTCTACTTCTTTCAGGCGCTCTTCCCGTTCGGCCAAATTAGAAGCGAGCTTTTTAACCTCACTCGAACTGGATGAAAGATTCCTTTCAAGTGCCATCAACTTCCGGCCCAAAGAAGCGGTGTCTGATTTTAATTTGGCCAGTTCGTCTTCTAGATGATCATTCTTTATCTGGGCCGCTTTCCATCCTTGATTTAATGAGTCCTGCGTGTTTAACAATGCTTGATATGCTCTGGGAGACATCACCTTACATGCACTTAAAAATAAGCTAAGAAAAAGAATGAAAAAAAAATTCCGACTACTGAACATCATACATTTAATCTAAATAGAAAAGCTACTAATCCAACCCGTCCTCTTGATATTTTGGATTATATTTTATTTTTGGTGTGAGATAAAACAATAAAATCAATCGGGAATACCGGTAATTAAAGGGAGCTAAAAACAATATAGAGAAAAATAACACAAAGGAATAAACCCACGGCGACTCACTCGCACTAAATAAATAAGTAAGCAGTCCGATTATCAACACTTCCAAAACAGCCATGGCATAGCTAACATACATAGCCGCATAAAAGTAACCCGGTTCTATTTCAAACTCCAACCCACAATAAGGGCATATATCATTTGTTCGCTGCTTTCTAAACCCATATGTTCCCCCTACAAACATTTTTCCTATCCTGCATTGTGGGCAGCGAGCCTCTATTAACGCCCGTAATTTATTTTTGTGGGGCATTGTTGATTGGATTAATTCAGATGAGCAGGGTCATGTTTAAAATCAACCCCTACCTGCTTGCGTCTATATTTTTTGTACCATAAATAGCCTACCGCACCAACAGCCAAATAAGGCATAGCTAATAAAAAAAGTATACCCTTATTCAGCCCCTTGCCCTGGGTATTGCCATTTTTAACGGATTGCTCCGCATTCAGTGTACACATCGCGCACTGTGCATAACTTGGCTTAACATTTATAGACAAAACCGCTATCAGCAATAAAAATGTTAACCCGAATACCTTAATTATTTTTCCCATGACACAACTATATTGAAGCTTCGCTTCTTTAATACAAACGAATTTAAATACCAAAAATTGTCATCCTACGACTCTATATCTCGACAAGCATCTATTGATAATAAGGAGCCATCATTAAATATACGATTACACCTGTAATCGTTACATATAGCCAAATAGGAAAACTCCATCGCACTAATTTACGGTGTTTCTCTACCTGCATCTTCATCCCTCTGTAAAAACTCAATAAGACTAACGGTAGCACTGCTGCTGCCAAAATAATATGCGTTATCAAAATAAAAAAATAGATGGGCCGGATGATTCCCTGACCGCCAAATTTAGCCTCATTTCCAGTGGAATGATAAATAATATATGACACCAAAAAAAGAGCAGACAATATAAAAGTAATTATATTCAGTTTTTTGTGTGTGCTGACATCTCGTTTCTTGATATAATAAAAGGAGGTCATCAATAAAACAGAGCACGTGGCATTAATAATAGCATTCAGTTTTGGAAGGAAAAAAACCCAATCTGGAATCACTTGCCATGTAATGATCTTACTCTGCAAAAGCACGACAACTACGAATACAAATATAGAAACGCCCCAAACGAGTCTAAATATAGCCTTGTCACTCATATTAATTTACACTTAAATTTCTAAATTCTTCGGTTAACAACAACATGATCTCGTCTCCCAATTTATCTACATCTTCCTTAATAAGACTATCATAATATCCCCTAATCCTTCTTTTAGAATCCAACAGCACGATTTGTGAGCTATGTACAAATGCGGGTTCGCTATTTGGATCATAAACAACATCTAACAAAAACCCTTCTCCTGCTATTTTAGCTACTTGCTCAGAGTTGATGCCCCTCAAAAAATACCAATGCCTATAATCTCCCCATTTTCTCTTATACGATAATAGCTGCGTCAAAGTATCTGTAGCGGGATCAACTGTCAAAGAGTAAAAGTTCACCATGGTGTTTTTCTGAAAACGTTCTGCCATTTTACGCATAGCCGCATTTATGGGCGTTGAAAGCGCTTCATTAGCCGTGTAGAACAAACTTACAACAGCTACTCCTGAATCCGGGCCAAAAGTGAGCTTCTTACCGCTCGCTTCTACCATTGTAAATGGTTCGACGCTATGATAAATTGTATCGGGTATTTGCTTACCTCTTTTACTGTGGAAGGTTCCCGACAAGGTTTTTTCTCCATAAAAAGGAAGCGATTTATATCGGTTTTTCCCTTTTTCCTGCAGTAAATAATAACAAAATCCTGGTAAAGCCAATATGATTACCAGGATTAAGGTCTTTTTCAACGAAAATGATTTCGATTGATCTTTCATTACGAAATATCAGTTCTTATTTAACACCATGCCGCTTAGCTGAAGACATGGTTTAAATGTATATTCAAGTAAGATCCTTCCGTTAGAAGAAGAACAATGAAATAAATAATAAAAACAAAAACGATTAGCGTTGATACTATAAATCCCATCTTCTCAAATTTCAAATGCATAAAATAGGCAACAATATAATACGCTTTTACCAACGTAAGCACAATGTATATAAAGTTAACCAATGGTCCCTTTTCTAACGGTCCATGGTAAACTAAAGCCAACGCAATAAAAAATTCCAAACAGGTAATCGCTAGCAAATAGAAAAAAACCTTCCAGATTAGCTTCTTAGACATATCAGCATGATGTTCCTCATGCGCATGTTCCAAATGTGAATTATTCTCGCTCATTTTTATAGTGTAAAAACAGTTAAACCAAATAAAAGAAAGTAAATACGAACACCCAAACCAAATCTACAAAGTGCCAATAAAGACCCACTTTCTCAATCATTAAATAGGAACCTCTCTTTTCAAAAACATTGAAAACAGTCATGAAAAGAATGATTATATTAATAATGACTCCCGTTGTTACGTGAAATCCATGGAATCCGGTAATCGTAAAAAACAGGTTGGCAAACTGCTGGGCGCCTATTTTATCAATCCCTTCATAATGAGCTGGAATACTTCCCCACCAATAGCCTTCATGATGTAAATGAGACCATTCCAATGCTTGGCATCCTAAGAACATTAAACCACCAATGATGGTAGCGATCATCCATCCGATAACCTCTTTTCTCGCATTTCTATGCCCTGCCTCCACAGCCAACACCATGGTAACCGAGCTCATGATCAAGATGAAGGTCATGATTCCCACGAATACAAGTGGATACCCATGATCAACAATTCCTGGGATAGATTGGAAAACATCATCTGGGTTTGGCCAGGTGATCTGAGCAAAACGCTGTGCTCCATAATAAATCAAAAAGGCGGAGAAAGTAAAAGCATCTGATACTAGGAAAAACCACATCATAATTTTGCCATATTCCAAAGCAAAAGGAGATCTACCACCATTCCATGGTCCAGATTTCACTTGATCTAATTGCGATACAGTAGTACTCATTTAATTAGTTTTATTGATTCAAAAGTAAGAAAACATATATATATATCCATAGAATATCCAGAAAATGCCAAAATATTGTGGCAAGTTCCATTCTAAAAGTATTCTTGATTAAGGGCTGCTTAGATCCCGCTTTAAAAAGAGCATTTAATAGTACAACAAGGCCGGCAAAGATATGTGCCTGATGAGCCCACACAAACACGTAAATAAACGATTGAGAGGCATTGTTGTTAATAAACATAACTCCATTACGTGCCAATTCCATCCATGCACTGTACTGGAGAAAAAAGAACAGACAGCCCAAGAATATTGTAAATCCAAGCCACAAACGTTGTTTAGCAAAATTGCCCAATTTAGCTGCTCTGTAGGCTAGATGCATACAGCCGCTACTAATCACAATTGCCAGTGTACTGTATATAAATGTCTGGGGCAACAACGTTTTGATTCCCTTATCCTCGCCCCCCGCAGAATAAACAATAAACCCGCTTGACCACGCCGCGAACAGCATGAAGGATACTACCAAAAAAACATACATCGAGAACCTCTTTGCTTTCAAAGAAGTCAGATAATTATTATCATCTATTGGTTGGACCATGATCATATCTTTATAAAATCAAACAACAACGTCAATTGCATCAAGGGCAAAATAAAGAAAGAAGTAAACATTACTCTTCTTGCTGATAATAAATCTCTCTTCAGAAACAGCTGAAAGGCAAAGTAAGTAAATAACAGACACGAAAGCAATGAAACCCCTGCTAAAGCATAACCTGCAAATCCATACCAAAAGGGTAACAAGGAAACAGGAATCAACAATGCAGCAGATAATAACACCATAAAAGCGCTCATACCGTCTCTCTTTGTTGTTGGCAATAACCTGAACCCAGCGTTCTTATAATCATCATCCAATACCCAGGCAATACTCCAAAAATGGGGAAATTGCCAAACGAATTGTATCCCGAATAAAATCAGTGGAATTTCGTCTATATAAGGCTCCTTAAAAGCCGCGAAGTATCCAATCAACGGTGGCAAGGCTCCCGGAAACGCTCCCACAAAAACTGCAATGGGCGACTTTTGCTTTAATGGTGTATACAAAAACGCATACAACAAAATGGAGAATACCGAAAGAACGCCAGTCAAAAAATTCAGACGTACCAATAAAAGAGTACCCACCAAACCCATTAATAAACTAAGTACCAACGCCTGTCCCGAAGTCATTCTACCCGCAGGTAAAGGCCTATCCGCAGTACGTTTCATCAGTTTGTCCAAATCACGTTCTATGATTTCATTAAAACCATTTGCAGAACCCGTTACCAGCAATCCTCCTATTGTCAATATAAGCCAGTTTGTCCAATTGATATCCCCTTGCGCCTTGCTACCTACCAAAAAAGCAATGGATGCCGAAAAAACCACCGTGAACGATAACCGAACTTTTATTAATTGCTTTAAATCGTCTATAAAACCTTTCACTTTAATCAATTTACTGCCCTACATATTCGCTGGTTTTCCCAAGCAAAAGCATTAGATAAAACTGGGCGCCAAACAATACACTCGCTAAAACCAAATGAACTGTTTGAGCATAAGCGGGCACCCCCAAATAAGATAACACAAAGCCCGAACCCAATTGCAAAAGTAATACGGCTATTACTACGTTAACAAGTTTACTCTGCACACTTCTATGCGCATAACGCGTCCTAACGAGAAAGAAGAGAATAAGCCCTAAAACGAACACACCTATAGCTAAATCTCTATGAAAATCAAAATAATGGCTCAATTGAGCTATCCATTCGGATCGGCTATCGAAAGAACCGGCAATAAAATCTATTTCTTCTCTTACAGTTGTCCCAATGGTAACCTGTACAATAATCAGTGCCAAAATAACAGTTGCCAAGATTTTAGTACCTCTGCCACCTCTATTAATAAGTAATGCGCTATCCCTCAAAACTTTCGCCTGGAAATAGGTATAAATACATATTCCTAATATAACCAAGGCCAACAGCATATGAACGGTAATCACCCACGCTAATAGATTCGTTGAAACAACGATTGATCCAAGCCACGCCTGAAAGAACACCACCAGCAGATTTAATAGACTGAAAAAGAAAATCCGCTTCTTGCTTTTCAGGAAGGCTGTAGAAAACACCACACATAACAATAAAAAGAATCCTGTAATAGCTCCTACTAAACGATTAATATATTCCGTCCATGTTTTTGCGGCATTGAACGGCTCGTGTTGTAGAACGCTCTTATCATCTCTCAATGCATGTGCCAACTCGCCAAAACCAAATAGATCTAATGTGCTGGCAAAACGCTCGTTTTTCTTTGCTCTATTGTCAATGTACTTTTGCTCATAGCCTACAGGCAACTGAGACTCACTTGTTGGGGGTATATACCTATCAAAGCATTTAGGCCAATCTGGACACCCCATACCTGAACCGGTACTTCTTACTACGCCGCCGGCCAGTATCAGTAAAAAGAGAGACACAATAGTAATTTTATTTACTATTACAAATCGCTTTTCACCAGGTAAATAGACACTCATTTAACATAAAAAAAGGGGCCCCTTTAGCAAAAAGCTTAGGTAAATACCCCAAAATAATATTCAAAATTCATTAATGATTCAGCTCCCTGACAACCCCATGCTCTTTATCCCAATTACGTTGAACCTGTTCAGCAATAGCATCACCCTCGAAGTCGTGCGGCAAGTTAGAACTCATTGTTTCAGAAAAAGGTACTGTTTGCGGGATGAAATCTTCATCATGCCCAGGCTTACTGTAATCATATGGCCAACGGTATACCGTAGGGATTTCGCCTGGCCAGTTTCCATGTAAATGTTCTACTGGTGTAGTCCATTCCAGTGTATTAGAATTCCAAGGGTTTTGTGTAGTTTTCTTACCAAACCACATCGAATAGAAAAAGTTAAATAAAAATGCAATCTGACCAAAGCCAGCGATAATCGCTGCCCATGTAACGAATACATTCACCGTCAACCATTCTTTCATGAAAGGGAATTCCGTGAATGAGTAATAACGACGTGGAACCCCATCAATCCCCATGAAGTGCATTGGGAAGAAAACCAAGTATGCACCGATAAATGTCATCCAAAAATGCAGGTAACCCAATTTATCATTCATCATTCTACCAAACATCTTTGGATACCAGTGATACACACCGCATAACATCCCGCAGATAGAAGCAGATCCCATCACTAAGTGAAAGTGAGCAACCACAAAATAAGTATCATGTAAATTGATATCCAGCGCGGAGTTTCCTAAGAAAATACCGGTTAGTCCTCCTGAAATAAAGAATGAAACCAAACCGATAGCAAATAGCATGGCTGGTGTAAATCTCAAGTTTCCTCTCCAGAGTGTAGCCAAGTAGTTAAAGGTCTTCACAGCAGATGGTACTGCGATGATCAATGTAGTGATCATGAACACACCTCCTAAGAAAGGATTCATTCCGGTAACGAACATATGGTGCCCCCATACAATGAAAGACAACACCGTAATACCGATCAACGAGTATACCATAGCATGGTATCCGAAGATAGGTTTACGTGAATTTGTAGCAATCACTTCGGAGGTAAGCCCTAAAGCAGGCATCAATACTATATACACCTCAGGGTGTCCTAAGAACCAGAATAAATGCTGAAATAAGATAGGGCTACCACCCTCGTTTGGTAGAATTTTACCGCCGATGATAATATCCGACAAGTAGAAACTGGTTCCCATACTTCTATCAAAAATCAACAACACAACAGCTGATACCAATACAGGGAATGACAGCAAACCAACAATAGCGGTCAAGAAAACAGCCCAAATGGTCAAAGGCATTCTCCATAGGCTCATCCCTTTGGTACGCATATTTAATACGGTACTGATATAGTTGATACCCCCCATCACCTGAGAAGCAATAAACATCACCATACTAGCCAACCAAAGGGTCATACCCGTACCGGATCCCGGGATAGCTTGCGGCAAGGCCGATAGCGGTGGGTAAATGGTCCATCCCGCACTCGCCGGTCCACTTTCAACAAAGAAAGAAGCCACCATGATCACACATGCTGTAAAGAAGAACCAATAAGAGAGCATGTTCATAAATGGCGACGCCATATCCCGCGCTCCTAACTGCAATGGGATCAGCAAGTTACTAAATGTACCACTCAGACCAGCTGTTAACACAAAAAATACCATGATCGTACCATGGATCGTTACCAACGACAAGAAAAAATCCGGTCTTATTCTTCCTCCTTCAGCCCATCTTCCCAAGAAAACCTCGAGAATAGGGAAATCTTTTTCCGGCCAAGCTAACTGAATCCGAAACAAAATGGATAAAAACATAGCAAAAAAGGCCATGATGATACCCGTAATTAAAAATTGCTTAGCAATCATCTTATGATCCTGACTAAAGATATATTTGGTCAGGAACGTTTCATGATGATGTCCATGAGCATCATGATCGTGATCGCCTGCATATGGAATTGCTGTACTTGACATAAGCTCTTGTTGTATATATTAATTATTTAACGCCAATTGTTTATTATTCTCCGATTCCTCTACTGTTTGTGCAGTCTGTTTCGCCTGAAATTCTTTCTTCACATCTTCCGAAAAGAAATAAGTTTGTGTAGCTAACCATTCCTTGTATTCCGCTTCCGAAACAACACGCACTTTCTTCTGCATATTGTAATGTCCCTGTCCGCATATCTTGGCACATAACATCACAAAATCAAATTCAGGATTATCAAGTTTTTCGCGCATTTCTTGCGTTGTAAAACGTGGAGTCATTTGAAAATGGGTTGCCATACCGGGAACAGCATTCATCTGTACCCTGAAATCAGGCATATAAAAGCTGTGCAAAATATCCTTAGAATTGATGGTAAAACGCACGGGTTTTCCTACAGGCAATACAATCTCAGAGCCTAATATATCATCCCAAGCACTCTTATCATTAAAATCAATTCCCAAACCATTAGTTGGTGTTGTTAATTTTATACTTCTTTTACCGATCGTATTGTCTCTACCGGCATAGCGCACCGTCCACGCAAATTGTTCACCGGTAATTTCTATCTGCAGTGCATCTTTAGCAACATCATCCGGCACATTGGTAATACTTCTCCAAGTAAAGAAACCGAACAATACCAATATTGTGAGTACAATCGCAGGAACGATCGTCCAAACTTTCTCAACTAAATTGTTGTGAGGGTAAAAATATGCTTTCCGCTTACCTGTGCTTTTATAAAGGAAAGAAAAACCGAATAATAAAATATGCGTTAATACGAAAACGATGGTTGTTATTACCGTTGTGGTAATAAACATGCTATCAATTTTGGCTCCGTGTTCAGAGGCAGCGTCACGCCAGGCAATACCTCCATGATGCACATACGACCAATATGTTCCATACAATCCGAGAAAAAGAATAATCAAAAATAATAATCCATGGAATTTATTCCAGTTAACTCTTTTCCCTTTTCCTTGCATTTCGCGGGTAAGTTCATAAACTTGTATGATTTTACCTACTATCCCAACAATGACGCAAAGCAAGAAAAACAATAAGACATAGTAAAAGAAATTCTTATATACCTGCGGATCTATTCCTTTTTCTTCTTCTTGTGCTGCTTGAACGGCATTACTGGAAGCACTAGTGCCTTCAGGAGTTTGCGCAGCCACAGCGTTCCCTGTTGTATCAGCTGCATTTGTACCAACGGCTTCTGCTTGTTCTTGTAGTTCAGAAGTAGAAACAATCGCGCTTGTATCATTATTGGTAGCCGTACTATCTACAGATTGAGCAAAAGCAGGGCTCTGCATTGCCAGCAGAGTTGCCATTACTAAGCCGAAGATCGTCTTAAAATTGATGTACTTTTTATATCTCATTTCAATATTAAAGGTTATTCGTATTTCCATTTACTGTCCCTTACAATAAGGAGACTATATTTGATGATGTAAACTCTCTTCCAAAAACGGATGGTTTTTAGGTGCCAGAGAATGTTTACTTAACTTGTTTAACATTAAGAAGGTAAATAACCCAACAAAACCCAATGCAGCACCGATTTCGCTCAGTCCAAGTCCTCTATGGTTTTCAACGGTACCTGGCATGATCATGATATAATAATCCAGCCAATGACCCAATAGCAATAAGATACAAACAAAAATCATTACATTTTCTTTCCTCTTCGCGTCGCGATCCATCAGAATCAACACCGGCGCTACAAAGTTAATAATTACCGATAACCAAAACCAAGGTTTATACTCAGGTTCCCACCTTTTATAGAAGTATACAGTTTCCTCCGGAATATTGGCATACCAGATCAACATAAATTGGGCAAACCATACGTAAGTCCAAAAAATAGAAAATCCGAAGATAAATTTCCCTAAATCATGTAAATGATTTTCATTCACCCACGATAAATGGCCGGCACGTTTCAAAAGAATAATCGTTAAGGTAATGGCACATAAACCACTTACCCACATGGCGGCAAAATTATACCAACCGAACATAGTTGAGAACCAGTGCGCTTCCAAAGACATCACTGTATCAAAAGACCATATAGGTGTGGTAAATCCAAATATCACCAAAAATATAGCAGAGAATTTAAAGCTCTTTTTATATGAATTTAAACTGCCCTCTAAATCTTCCCTATAAGAAAGTTTTGCCAATGCCGCACCCAAAATACTATAAGATCCTAAGAAGATAATCTGTCTGGCAAAGAAACCAGGAACATTTAAAAATGCAGATTTTCCAGCTACCAATGCATCATAATGGGGGCTATTCGGATCGGTAATACCTTCTGCATGCCAATGATGATATAGATTGTGCGTATATAAACCAGCAGCAGTAATCACCACCAAGATAATGGATGCGATGGGCAATACACTTGCAAAAGCCTGCGGGATACGTAATAAACCGGTAGACCAGCCCGCTTGTGCAACAAATTGGATGGCCAAAAAACAAGCGCCCGCTGCACACACGCAAGTAAAATAATATCCCATCAATAATAGGTTGGCGAACGTACGGTGACCCCCTTCAATGAAAAAACCAGCTATTATTGCAATAACGCCTATTATTATTGCAGCCAAGCTCCATGTTCTGGCCTTTCCGGTAAATTCAAAGCGCTCGTCAAAATTATATGTAGTGTGACTATGAGTTCCCATTTGATATTTAACTATTTATAATATTATTTTTTTTGCAATTCGTGAACATACATTACCACTTTCCAACGTTCCTCAGGTGATAACTGTGAAGCGTGAGATCCCATTAAGTTCAACCCGTAAGTGATTGTATGATATATTTTACCATCTGTTAAGTCCTTCATCTGACCACCACGGGATGAACTGCCCGTTGCATACGATGGAGGTGGAGGAAACTTCTCCATATTCACGATAGTTCCGTCACCATGTCCCTGGGGGCCATGGCAGGGAGAGCAAAATGCCTGGTATAAATGTGCCCCATCTTTCAAATTCTTCTCAGTACGTTCCAATGGGCTGTGTACGCTTGCACTCGCTGCTTCATACCCTTCCATGGTATTTGGATAATCGAAACGTTCAAAACCTACTGGAGTAGTTCCCGCCGGAGGTAGCTGAGCTGTTTGTCCGTTTGCAAAATTCTTATTTGGTTGGTCTGGATTATATCCTATCGGATCGTACATGTTTCTCGAGAACTCCCACCCCGTACTACGCGTCGTTTTATCTCCACAAGAAGATACCAAAGCCGCGAAAGCTATTGCAAAACATGCGGTTCCAAACAGTTTAGTCTTATTCATAGCTAACATATTTCCTTTTATTGTACAGTACATCTACTGCACCTGCATCTTTTAATAAGCTGTCAATTTTTTCGTGATCCGTATTGCTTTTTGCATCTATTGCAATCACAAATCGATCGTTCGTTGCACGTAAATCCATCACCCTTGGCGCTCTGCCAGGGAATAAATGACTTCTAAAATAAAACGCCGCAACCATACCCAAAGCGCAAAATAAAATAGTAAGCTCGAATGTAACCGGAACAAAATCTGGCATCGGTAAGGTAGGTTTTCCTCCAATATTCATTGGCCAATCTTTATGTAACGTATAGTACAATAGGCTAATACCAGATAATGTACCTGTAATACCGCATATAAATGCCACAATTGGCAAACGCGATGGCGGCACACCCAATTTAGCTTCTATTCCGTGTATAGGCATCGGCGTATACACATCATAAATAGAGATGTTACTCTTTTGCAACTTATCTATTCCATCCATCATATCATCTGGATGTTCAAAATGTCCTAAAATATATTTTGTGTCGCTCATCTTTTTATTTTGCTAATTCTTTAATTTCTTCCTCGTTAATACTATCGTATTTGTCTAACGATTCTTTATAGAACTCAACCTGCTCAGCATTTAAATGTCCTTCCTTCACCAGTTTCAGCTTTTGCTGGTGACTAGCGGAATGCAATAACAATTTAACCTCTGCAATTGCAATACCTGGCAGTACTCGCAAGAATAATAAGAACAACGTGAAGAATAAACCGATTGATCCCACAAAAATACCCACATCGGTCCAAGTAGGATAAAACATAGCCCAACTGGAAGGAAGATAATCACGATGTAAGGATGTTACGATGATTACGAAGCGCTCAAACCACATACCGATATTTACTACGATCGATAAAAACCAGGAGATTGGAATACTCGTACGGATTCTTTTGAACCAGAACAACTGCGGTGAAATCACATTACAAGTCATCATCGACCAATACGCCCACCAATACGGTCCGGCAACCCGGTTTGCAAATGCATACATTTCATATTCTGAACCCGAATACCAAGCTATAAATAACTCCGTTAAATAGGCCACCCCAACGATTGAACCCGTGGTCATGATGATTTTATTCATTGACTCGATATGGAACATCGTAATATAATTTTCGAAGTTCAATACCTTACGGGTAATCAGCAAAAGTGTTTGTACCATCGCAAAACCAGAGAAAATCGCTCCAGCCACAAAGTATGGAGGGAAAATAGTGGTGTGCCATCCCGGAATGACCGATGTAGCAAAGTCCATGGATACAATGGTATGCACCGAAAGTACAAGTGGCGTAGAAATACCCGCTAAAATCAGGGAAACGATCTCAAAACGCTGCCAGGTTTTTACATTGCCTGTCCAGCCGAACGAGAATATAGAATAAATTTTTCTTCTTAGACCGGTTGCTCTATCCCGTACGGTTGCAATATCAGGAAGTAAACCAGTGTACCAAAAAACTAAGGATACCGTAAAATAGGTAGAGATTGCAAAAGCATCCCAAACCAAAGGAGAGTTAAAGTTTACCCAAAGTGAACCAAACTGATTTGGCAAAGGGAAAATCCAATACGCTAGCCAGGGCCGTCCCATGTGAGCTACTACATAGGTAGCGGCACAGATTACGGCGAAGATGGTCATCGCCTCTGCCGAACGGTTAATGGAGTTACGCCAATTTTGACGGAACAATAAAAGTACTGCGGAGATCAGCGTTCCAGCGTGACCAATACCTACCCACCATACAAAGTCGGTAATATCCCACGCCCAGCCCACAGTCTTATTAAGCCCCCAAGCACCTATACCTGTCCAAAAGGTGTAGCTTACACTAAAAACCCATAGTAGCGCACCCAAAGCTGCTACAGTGAAACCAATCCACCAAGCTTTATTTGGTTTGTTTTCTACAGGAACGAGAATATCATCCGTTACCTTGGCATAAGTAATATTTTTACCGGTAACTAATGGTTCTCTAAGTATTGATTCATTATGCGATGACATATTCTTATTTTTTCAGATCAATAAAACCGATTAAGCTTCAAAAGTATTTCTAACCTTAGTCATGTAACCAATGTTAGGTTGAACGTTAATTTCCTCTAGCACATAATATACACGTTCGCTTCTCAATGCTTTAGATACCTCTGAATTCGGATCGTTCAAATCTCCAAAGATAATTGCATTGGCAGAACATGCTGAGCCACAAGCCAAGGTGATATCTCCATCTTTTAATGGACGTTTCTCAATTTTGGCTTTCAATTTCCCTGCTTGAATACGTTGAATACACATCGAACATTTTTCCATTACCCCACGGGAACGAGAAGTAACATCTGGATTCAACACCAATTGCGTAAATTCGTTATTCAAGTAGTTATCAAAACGAGAATCGTTCCAGTAGTTAAACCAGTTAAAACGACGCACTTTATATGGACAGTTATTTGCACAATAGCGTGTACCGAAGCACCTGTTATAAGCCATGTGATTCAATCCTTCAGAAGAGTGTACAGTAGCTAATACAGGACAAACTGTTTCACAAGGAGCATGATCACAATGTTGACACATCATCGGCTGATGCACAACACTTACATTATCCCATAAACTCGCATCTGCTGCCTGTAGTTTATTGATTTCGCTCTCTTCTGTAACCTGTTCGCCATCATGCGCAAAGCTATAATAGCGGTCAACACGCATCCAGTGCATCTCTCTACGACGGCGCACTTCGTCTCGGCCTACTACCGGAATATTATTTTCGATGTTACAAGCTACGATACATGAGCCACAACCTGTACACGCATTCAGGTCGATTGCCATTACCCATTTATGACCTGGGGACTCATATTTGTTCCACAAATCATAGGTTTTATGCTTCTCTCCATGGTTTCCGCTGCCATGAGAGGGATCTTTTAAATAATCTTTAAAACTGGTTTCACGAATAACATTCCGTCCTTCTATAGTGTGATGTGTTTGCGTTTGCGCCAGTTCATAGGTACGGGAAACTTTCTCTATCTTAGCTGTTGTAGTGAACTGTAAAGTACCATTAACAATACGTGCAAAAGGATAAACATTTTGACCTACTTCATTACCGGCCTTACCAACTTTTGTACGGCCGTAGCCTACAGCGATAGAAACCGTCCCACTCGCCTGACCGGGTTGTAACAATACAGGTAACTCTACAGAATAACCATTTTCGCCCGAAACTTTGACTACACTATTTTCAGCGAGCCCTAATGATTTCGCGTATCCTGGGGATATGGCAACATAATTATCCCAAGTTACCTTAGATATTGGATCTGGCAACTCATGTAAAAAAGCATTATTTCCTTGCTTACCATCACGTAAGGCGATGCTTTGATACAATTGAACTTCTACATCTTTAGCTAATGACTTGCTGCTATTTACAATTGCGGCGGCGGCATCTGCTACCGAAGCATTAAAAGTTACCGGAGTAGCTGCCTGCTCTCCTTTATATTCAAATCCAGTTTGAAGTACATCTTTCCAGCTACGACCAGTGTCTGCTAAAATATTTGTTTCCCAGTATTGTTTAACAAAATCATGGTAATGTACGTCTGAGCCAGACCACACCAAAAAGCCCTGTTCTACCTGACGGGTATTATATACGGGATTAATCGTTGGCTGAACAACGGTATAGTATCCTTTGAGTGCGTTTGCGTCGCCCCAAGATTCCAAATAGTTATGATTCGGAGCAATCAAATCCACTAAAGAAGCGGTTTCATCTTCACGATCAGCAAAAGACACCTTAAAGCTAATCTTCGCTAGTGCCTCTTCAAAGCCCTTCGCATCAAAGAAATCGTAAGCGGGATTGGTGTCATAGAAAAAAGCTACGCCAACATTACCCGCTTTTGCCTCTTGTAAAAAGGTGGCAAAGTCGGTGTCATTACCTTTATATTGATAGGATTCATTATCTAGATCAATGGTTGAGCCGTAGCTTCCTAAAGCTACATTGATGGCGTTCACCAGCGTCTGCGTTGCAACGTCATTGCTACCTGCCACCACCAAAGCCTTACCCTTTGCATTAACCAACTCCTTAGCTGCCAGAGAAAGTGCCTTCTCTACTTTTGGATTGTTGGAAACACCACCAGCAAGAGAAGCATTTGTAATCGCGTTATATAAAGAGATCAATACGGCACCCTGCTCTGATAATTTAACAGTGATCCGTGCATCCGCGTTAGATCCGGTTAAACTTAAACCTGTTTCAAATTGAATCAAGCGGGACATTTTTCCCTTTTCCAGTGATTTATAATCCCTGTTAGAAATAAATTGTTGTGTATATTCTTCGCTCGCCAACCAAGTGCCCAGAAAATCAGCATCTACACTTACTACTACATCCGCTTTATCAAAACGATAATGGGGAAGTGCCGCTTTTCCAAAGCTAACTTCATTCGCTCTTATAATGCCCGCATAGGAAATCGTATCTACTTCTACCAATTTTGTCGTAGGATATTTAGCTGTCAAACGCGCGATGGCAGCTATAGTAGAAGGACTATTAACAGTAGAAGCAACAATTCGGATTCCCTTACCAGCGGCATTTGCAGCATTAAGGGCAGCAATTACTTGTTGATCAACTTCTTCCCAACCGATCTCTTTTCCTTTCAACTTAGGCCCTTTCAATTTGGCCATATCATAAAGATCTAACACAGAAGCCTGTGTTGCAGCATCCGTTCCGCAGTTTAATCCTTTTGCAGCGGGATTAGCCTCGATCAGGATGGGCCGGCCTTCGCGTGTTTTTACCAGTATACTCTGTCCTTTATAACTGGAAGCATAATAGTTAGGAATACCAGGAGTTACTTCCTCTGGTTTAATTAAATAAGGTATTGATTTATGTACCGGCGTATTCTGGCAAGCAGCTAAGGAAACTGCTCCCAAACCAAATCCTAACGCTTTTAAAAAGTCGCGACGCGGAGTTTTTGTACTTAAACCGGCTTCGGTTAATACGTTCTCTATAGGAAGGGGTTCTGCGAACTCGCTCTTGCTATTTTTAACAAAAGCAGGCGTTTGTTCCAGCTCTTCTAAGCCTTTCCAATATTTCTTGTTGCTATCCATTTAAGCTATATATATTAAGATGCGTATCTTAGATTTTTATATTAATAATGACATTTACCACACTCTAAACCACCTAATGATGCGGCGGTAATTTTGTCGCCTTCTTTTAATTTTTCGTGGGCGGCAATCAGCTGATCATAGTAAGCATTGTCTTTGTGATTCACTTCGGTTTCACGGTGACAGTTAACACACCATTTCATCGTTAGCGGAGAGTACTGATATACTTCTTCCATCGTTTCAATCGGCCCATGACATTTCTGACACTCTACTCCCGCAACTGAAACGTGCTGCGAGTGATTAAAGTAAGCAAAATCAGGCAAATTGTGGACTCTCACCCATTGTATAGGGCGCTGATTTGGCCCGTATTCCTGACCATCCCAGTCCAGAGCATTATAAATTTTCTGGATCTCCGGAGAGGTTTCGCCATTATACTTTTCACTTGCCGTCACGTATTTATGACAGTTCATACAAACGTTAGCCGAAGGAATAGAGGCATTTTTTGACTTGAAAGCACCGGAGTGACAGTATTGACACTCTATTTGGTTAACACCAGCATGCAATTGATGCGAGAATTTGATAGGCTGTACTGGCTTGTAACCTTCATGCACACCAACATTCCATAATGTTTTCCAACCAGCCGCACCTAAGAAAACAGCCAAACCTAACACGAAGAAAAATACAAGCTTTTTATTCTTAGCTAATTTTTTGATTGTTCCGAGGTAATCTTTTCCTTCTGCTTCTTCCTCTTCCTCCTCTATCACAATATTCTTGTTCAGGATGATACGTTCCAATGTACGGATAACCCTGTTTAAAACAACGATAACGATGAAAGCAATAACGATAACGGCTATGAGGCCAACCAACATAAAATCACTCACATCATCATTTGCAGCAGCAGCTGCTTGTCCGGCCTGGTCTGTACCACCGGCAGGCGCATTCGAAGCCTCTTCTATATAAGCAAGAATGTTTTTGACATTATCGTCAGACAAATCAGGGAAAGCAGTCATAACAACATTGTTATGCCCCTCGAAAAGCGCTACCGCCTGCTCGTCCCCTGCTGCCACCAACGCTTGAGAATTCTTAACCCACTTAATCAACCATTCTTCTTCATGTCTTGCATTCACTCCTTTCAACGCCGGACCAACCATATCTTTGTCAATAGCATGACAAGAAGTACATTTCTGCTTAAACAGAGTTGCCCCTTCTTTAACGTCCTGTGCATGGACAGACACTGCTGTCATACTTAGTACAGCTACTAAGATCAAGGACTTCACAACACTTCTAAAAAGTAACGAGATGTTTCTCATATTGAGAGCTTTATACTATTTTATTTGAATGTAACTTAACAGATTCAAAGATGCACTGGGCATACCTCTTCAAAACCTGAGCACAAAAGTATAACTAATTAAGATATCACTGACAATTTCGTGACTTTAATTATCAATTTATAATGATTCTAAATTGTTTCAAATCCCTCTTATTTCTTTTGACAGGCCGTTTTTGAAAGAATTGGGAAGCAAATAAACGCTCCCCAAAATTCATCAAATTTTGAAATATCAATATATGTTTTTATAATAAAAAGAGACTTCGCAAAAATGCCCCCACTAAGCATCTAACTCGTTGGGGGCAGTACATTAAAAAACAGCTCTATTCTGTCTTAAATACTTTTACTGTCGTAACAGCCAAGCAAAAATAAGTGGAGCCACAATGGTTGCGTCCGATTCGACAATGAACTTCGGCGTATCAATATCTAATTTGCCCCAGGTAATTTTCTCATTGGGAACGGCCCCGGAATAGGAACCATAGGATGTAGTGGAATCAGAGATTTGACAGAAATAACTCCAAAACGGAATATTCTCCATCTCCATATCCTGATAAAGCATCGGAACCACACAGATCGGAAAGTCTCCTGCGATTCCACCACCGATCTGAAAAAACCCAATACCTTTTCCGTCGCTGTTTTTGATATACCAATCGGCTAAATAGGTCATATATTCTATTCCACTTTTCATTGTAGAAGCTGCGAGTTCTCCTTTAATGACGTAGGACGCAAATATATTCCCCATGGTACTATCTTCCCAACCCGGCACAACGATGGGTAGATTCTTTTCCGCTGCGGCCAACATCCATGAGTGCTTCGGATCTATTTCATAATATTGCTGAAGCACCCCGCTGTTTAATAACTTATACATGTATTCATGTGGAAAGTAACGTTCTCCCGAAGCTTCCGCATCTTTCCAGATTTTATGGATATGCTGTTGAAGACGCCTAAATGCCTCTTCTTCCGGTATACAAGTATCCGTCACACGGTTATAATGATTTTCCAAGAGTTCCCATTCGTCTTGCGGACTCAAATCTCTATAATTCGGAACTCTTTTATAATGAGAGTGTGCTACCAAATTCATGATATCCTCTTCTAGGTTAGCCCCGGTACAGCTTATGATAGAAACCTTGTCCTGTCTGATCATCTCTGCTAAGGAAATTCCCAATTCAGCTGTACTCATAGCTCCTGCCAAAGTAATCATCATTTTGCCTCCGGCATCCAAATGCGCTTCATAACCTTTCGCTGCATCTACTAAGGATGCGGCATTGAAATGTAAATAGTTTTTCTCAATAAACTGTGATATTGGGCCTCTTTCAACACTCATTACAATAATATTTTGATTTTAGATCACAAAGATAGGGATTTCTACAGTACATCGTATGGCACGCTTCTATTTGGATATAGTGAACCTAATTCCATAAACTAAAAACAAAAATCTCTTACCTTTGCTACATGAAGAAAAATATGGTAATGCTTGCCCTCACGTTGGCTTTGCTTTTTATCTATAACGGGAGCTTTGCATGGGGTTTAACCGGCCACCGCGTCGTTGCAGAAATTGCCGACCACTATTTGAATCACAAAGCCAGAAGAAATATTCAAAAGATACTGGGGAATGAATCTTTGGCCATGGCAGCCAACTGGCCCGATTTCATCAAGTCTGACCCCGCCTTTAATTATCTTAATAGCTGGCACTATATAAATTTCAAAAGCGGGTTGAATGCCGAACAGTTAAACCAACAGCTTGAACAGGATACCACCGCCAATGCCTACAATAAGTTAACTATGCTGATAAGGCAACTTAAAGGGGTACCATCATTGGATCAAAACACAAAAATCATGTATCTCCGTTTGCTTATCCACATCGTGGGAGATATTCATCAACCTATGCACACGGGACGTCCAGAAGACTTAGGGGGTAACACCATAAAATTGTACTGGTTCAATCAAGCTACTAATCTCCATAGGTTATGGGACGAACAATTAATTGACTTTCAACAGCTCAGTTATACCGAATACACAAGATCCATCAATTTTGCGAACAAGCAGCAACGTGCCGCTTGGGAGCGGGACTCTATTGATCAATGGCTGTACGAATCTTACCAAATAGCCGAATCTCTTTACAGCGAAATTCAACAGGAAGAAAAACTGAGCTATCGTTACAACTTCGATCACATAGCAACATTGAACCAACAGCTATTGAAGGGTGGTATACGTTTGGCAAAACTGCTAAACGAAATCTTTGGTTAAATCTTCAGCGTATTCATAGGCGTCGCCGCTTGATTAAAATGTCCAGACCTTTTCTGGTGTAACGCACTTGTCCAATGGTATATCATGAGATTCGATGTCCAAAATGGCGTCAACTGGATCGAATAGTGAAATACCAACTTTTTGTACATCTTTTTTGCAAGAACTCAAAAAAACGTCGTAATACCCTTTGCCATATCCTACCCTGTTCCCCTTCATATCAAACGCCAATAAGGGAAGCCAAACCATATCGATAAGCATCATATCCCGGATTTCTTCTGCTGTTTCATCTGGCTCTAAAATTCCCCATTTATTGGTAGCCATTTTCATGTCCGGATGGAAAAGATAATGCTTCATTCGGTTGGATCCCAGCTCACTTTTCGACACAATCAATTTAATCCAGGGAAATTCCATGCGCAGATATTCTATTAGCAAAAAAGTATTCGGCTCTTTCTTAGAGAAGATGGGAAGAAATGTGTGTAAGTAGTATACCTTATCAAGTGGCAGATTCTTAAATGTATGTACGAGCTGGCCATTTAGACGATTGTATTCACTCTTATCAAGATGATCGCGCATAAACTTAAAGCGCAGGCGGCTTTCCTCTTTGGTAAACATCACTATAATTTGATTGCTCAATATACAAAAAAAACGGTTTTGAAGAAGAGTTCTCCAAAACCGTTTAATTAAGCCAAGCCTATAAACTTAACAATTATTTCACACGTTCGATATAGTCTCCTGTACGTGTATCTACTTTTACCCGATCTCCCTGATTAACGAACAAAGGCACCCTGATTTCTACACCCGTCTCCACGGTAGCACTTTTTAACGCATTGGTAGAGGTATCGCCTTTCACCGCAGGTTCAGTATACGTAATTTCAAGCTCAACCGCTGTTGGAGCTTGCGCCATAATGGGCTCATCACTTTCAAAAGCTATCAGCACATTCATCCCCTCTTTTAAGAACCGTGCTGAATCTCCAAAAAGTCCTTTAGGAATATTGAACTGTTCGAATGAAACATTATCCATCACAACGAAAAAATCGCCTTCATCATACAGATATTGATAATCATTTGTTTCTACTCGTGCAATCTCTACCTCTTCATCCGTACGGAAACGATATTCAACAAGTTTTCCCGTTTTAACGTTCCGCATCTTCGCTTGATAAAACGCGCGCAGGTTGCCAGGTGTTCTGTGAATATATTCATCTACAGAAACCAGCTCACCGTTGAAACGTAATATATTGCCCGTTTTTACTTCTGAAGCTTTTGACATATTTTAAGATTTTCGTGAAAACAATTTTGGTGGGGCAAAGGTACTTTTAAATTTTATATTTTCAAAGCTGGGTGTACAATGGGTTATCACCTACTACTTAATTCTTTATACGCTTCAATGTATATTCTATGTGTACAGAAGCTGTATTCATGTTCTTGATTGGAACAAATGATCAGCAATTTATCGCCGCCATATTGTTGAATCAGTTTTAGATACCACTCAATACCTTTTAAATCCAAATTAGCAGTTGGTTCATCTAGCAACAAAACAGGGGTTTTAGCACAACACGCTAAAGCGAGTTTGGTTCTCTGTTTCATGCCAGAGGAAAAATAGCGTATTTCTTTATTTACCGAGTGTTCCATACCCAGCAACGCTACTATTTGTTTCACTGTAAGCTCATCTGCCATCTCCTTAAAGGAAAAATGAAAATCAATCAACTCTACTAAAGTGAACTCTTCAACCAACTCCTGATAGGGGGCCGCTAAAGACACGAAAGAGAAAAAATCATCGGCCTCCAGTGTTTTTCCGCCAGCCAAATACTTAACAACACCCTCTGATGGACTTAAACTGGAAGTGATGAGCTGCAATAGTGTTGATTTACCAGATCCATTAGCACCCAAGATGGCATAACTATTCCCTTGAGCAAAGTGGTAGTCAACTTTCCTAAAAATCCATTCCCTGTTGAAACGCCTTCCTATATCTTGCAGTTTAATTTCCAAGTATAATCGGTATAGTCAAATAATCTACTTTAATTCCTGAATCTATTAAAGCGCAACCTTTCCTTGGCCAAAACCCTTCATAACCCCGCGGTTAGAGTTACGTACAAAATCAAGAATTTCATCGCGAATTTCAGTTGCCTGACACTCCGTTTCAATGATGTCCAATGCTTTCGTTAAATTATTATTCTTCACAAACATCGTTCGATAGATATCCTGAATTTCGTTGATCTGTTCGGAGGAAAAACCACGTCTTCTCAATCCTACTGAATTGATACCCACATAAGACAATGGTTCTCTAGCAGCTTTCACAAATGGGGGTACGTCCTTTCGGACCAATGATCCCCCTGCTACGAACGCGTGAGAGCCAATATGACAAAACTGATGCACGGCTACCATGCCGGCCAGCACAACATAATCGCCCACCGTTATATGGCCAGCAAGCGTGCTACTATTGGAGAAAATACAATTATTCCCTACATAGCAATCATGCGCAATATGACTATAGGCCTGAATCAGGCAATTATTGCCTACCACCGTTTTCCATCGATCTTTTGTACCTCTATTGATCGTTACACATTCTCTTATAGTTGTATTATCACCGATCTCAGCAGTCGTTTCTTCTCCGGCAAACTTTAAATCCTGTGGTATTCCACTGATAACAGCACCAGGAAAAATACGACAGTTTTTTCCTATTCTAGCGCCATCCATGATCACCACATTAGGGCCTATCCAAGTACCTTCCCCGATCTCCACATTCTTATGAATCGTCACAAATGGTTCTATTACCACATTGTCGGCAATTTTTGCTTGTGGATGTATATATGCTAATGGTTGGATCATCTTTTTAGTCTTTATTTGCTTCCTTTACTCTTACGATTTGCGCCATTAGTTCTGCTTCCACCACAATTTTCTCCCCTACCATGCCTATTCCTTTCATTTGCGCTATACCTCTTCGGATCGGCTGTAGTAGATTGCAATGGAAAACAACCGTATCTCCAGGCTTAACCTGCGCTTTAAAACGGGCGTTTTCTATTTTCAAGAAAAGTGTAATATAGTTTTCAGGATCTGGCACTGTATTGAGTACTAAAATGCCACCCGTTTGTGCCATAGCCTCAATCTGCAATACTCCGGGGAATAACGGTTCGTTTGGAAAATGTCCCATAAAAAGATCTTCATTCATGGTTACATTCTTTAAGCCAACGACATGCGTTTTGGTAAGTTCAAGGATTTTATCAATCATCAGCATCGGCTGCCTATGCGGTAAAATCTTCATGATCTGTGCAGTATCATACACAGGTGTCATATTGGGATCATAAATCTTTACATATTTTTTATTCTTCTCCCGACTGATCTGTGCTTTGATTTTCTTTGCAAAAGCCACATTCGCTGCATGACCTGGCCTAGCGGCCATGATATGCCCTTTTAGGGGTCTCCCCACCAAAGCCAGATCGCCAATCATATCCAACAATTTATGACGGGCTGGTTCATTTTGATGGCGCAGTTGAATATTATTTAAAATACCCTCCTTTGCTACATCAATATCTTCCCGGTTAAAAAGTTTAGCCAGATGTTTCAATTCATCTCTACTAACGTCTTTATCTACTACTACAATAGCATTATTTAGGTCGCCCCCTTTGATAAGATTATGCTCCAGCAACATTTCCAGCTCATGTAAAAAGCAAAAAGTTCTAGAAGAAGCAATTTCCTTTTTAAATTCACTGATGTTGGTAATTGCTGAATGCTGGCTTCCCAATACAGGCGAATTATAGTCGATCATGCAGGTAAAGCGGTAACCATCTAAAGGCATGGCAACCATTTCTACCTTGCGGTCAGATTCCGTATAGTGTATATTATGCGGAATTTCATAATATTCGCGATCCGCATCTTGGTCTTTATATCCAGCTTTATCAATAGCATCGACATAAATCAATGCACTACCATCCATAATCGGCACTTCCGGTCCATCAATTTCAATCAACACATTATCGATTTCCATCCCCACCAATGATGCTAATAAGTGCTCTACAGTGCTCACACTTGCTCCATTTTGCGTAATAGTAGTCCCCCTTGATGTATCCGTTACATTGTCTACATCCGCATCAATAATAGGCTGCCCCTCCAAATCCACACGTTTAAACTTATATCCATGATTAACAGGTGCTGGCTTAAACACTAATGTAGCGTGCTTACCGGTATGCAATCCAACCCCCGAAATAGTGATCTCTGAATTTAATGTTCTTTGTTTAACGTTCATTTCTTTATTATAATTTTAGCTGATCGTTACTCGATTTAGTCAGCCTTTCTCTCTCTCTCTCTTTAATTTATCCTTCATTAAGTTTTTTTACCGCCTTCTCCAATTGCTCCAGTCGGCGATCCAAGTCGGGCAAACGTTGCAAAACAACTTGCGCCCTCATTTGCTGATGGAACTGACTTGCGGGTGTTCCTGCCCATTTGAGCCCAGGTTCATCTATAGATCGATTGATCCCCGATTGAGCCTGCACTTGCGTACCGTCTGCTATATTGATGTGTCCAACAGCCCCTACCTGTCCACCTAGCACCACCTGTTTGCCAATTTTTGTACTGCCCGAGATCCCTGTCTGAGCGGCAATTACCGAATTCTCGCCCACATCCACATTGTGTGCAAGCTGAATCAAATTATCTAGTTTTACACCTTTACGAATAATCGTATGTCCCATTGTAGCCCTATCAATGGTGGTATTCGAACCTATCTCCACATCGTCCTCGATCACTACATTTCCTATCTGGCTGATCTTCCGGTAGGTTCCGTCTTCCTGTGGCGCAAAACCAAATCCATCACTACCTATAACCGTGCCCGAATGTATAATCACTTGCTTGCCCAACACACAATCATGATACACCTTTACCCCCGGAAAAAGAATGCTATCTGCTCCAATCTCCACATGGTCTCCAATATAAACCTGTGGGTAAACACTCACATTATCACCCAACACAACGCCTTCCCCGATATAAGAAAACGCACCAATATACACGTCTTTTCCTATCTGGACGGAAGGATGAATGAAAGAAGGCTGCTCAATCCCCGTTTTATGAAACCGGAATTTGTTATACTGGTCCAATAATAATGTTATGGCTGTATAAGCATTTTTTACCCTGATGATGGTAGCGTTTATTGGCTTCTCTAAAGCTAAGTCGTTATTTACAATAACGACAGATGCTCCTGTTGTATACAGATAGTTTTCATATTTAGGATTTGCCAAAAAGGTGAGACCTCCTTCACCAGCCTCCTCTATTTTCTCCACCTTTGATATGACAACATCTCCATTCCCCACCACAGAGCCATCAACGATTTCGCTAATTTGTTTCGCAGTAAATTGCATCGCGCAAATTTATATGTTAAATATTTATGAACAAATTTTTAATTCTTTAGTCTACCAACACCTTGTGATTTAAGCAGACTTAACGTAACTCTTTCGGGTACGCAACCATAAATTTCTTTACCTTTTTTGCCAACATTTCCAAATTGGATAAATCGGAAGCCGTTGTAATATCTTGTATAGACCCGTCCTTCATTAGTATATTAATGCTCCCCTCACTTAGGTCATAAGCACTATTTTCTACGGATTGCGTAAACACAAAATAATGTACGTCTTCTTCCGAAACATCAAATAAATCAATCGCGGCCTGCCGCAAATCATCTATCCGCTCTTTAGTAGGCATATTATTACTTAACTCAACGTGATACAATTTCCTTTCCATAAACTGTTCGCACAGTTTAGATAAGACAGTATCAGCATGTTTTACCCCTATCTTAATAGTCGATAATACATCGGTATCATCCAGCCTCGTAAAAAGATCCAAATGGATCTTATCTCTCAAAAAATCTTCCGCAGTAACCGTGTTGTTTATAAAATGGGCTAAATCCGGTGTTGCAAAAACAGCCTCGCCTTTATCGGTCAACTCTTTGGCCCGTTGCAAAATCTTTATCAGCATCTGCTCTGCGCTGAGTACTGTTTTATGCAGATACACCTGCCAATACATCAACCTCCTGGCTATCAAAAACTTCTCAATAGAATAAATCCCTTTCTGCTCAACAACCAGCCCATTATCAGCCACATTTAACATTTTAATAATTCGATCAAAGCTAATCACACCTTCTGAAACGCCGGTAAAAAAACTATCTCTATTTAGATAGTCCATCCGATCTGTGTCCAGTTGGCTTGATACCAATTGATGCAGGAACCGTTTATGATATTGACCTTTAAAAATATCAATAGCCAGCGAAAGCTTTCCCCCAAACACTTCATTCATCTCGTTCATTATTAACGACGAAATGTGTTCGTGTGATACACCCTGTACTAAAGTATGCTCTAAGGAATGCGAAAAAGGACCATGTCCTATATCGTGCAGCAGGATCGCTATGATCGCCGCTTCTTCTTCTTCCTGACTAATCTCTATCTCTTTCCCTTTTAGCGTTTCGAGCGCTAAACCCATCAAATGCATCGCTCCTAAAGCATGTTGAAAACGCGTATGCAATGCTCCTGGATATACTAAATGAGTCAGGCTAACTTGCTTGATATATCGAAGCCGTTGAAAATAACGATGCTGGATCAGATCAAACACTAAGTCGGACGGGATAGAAACAAACCCATAAACAGGATCATTGATGATTTTCTTCTTATTCAACAATCAAAAATTTTAATGCACAAAGGTGCTATTTTTTAATGAAACATTTATGCCATATAGAAGTATGAAATCACATGAGCGTTCCGTTAGACTTTAAAAACCCACCTAATGGCCAACGGATCATACATGCACAAAAAACACACAGCACTAAATTTACTTAAGTAGGACTCATTATGCCGTCCAAAAACTTTGATTTCTCCATGAAACATTCATACCTTAAAATATATAAACAGCATATCTAATAAATGTTCCGTTAAATCTTAAAAAACTATCTCTTTACGAATAAACGATCATGCCCGATAGAATATTAAAGACATAGCTTAAATCGCTCATTAACATTCTATAACATCAAAGCTACTTTGATTTCACATACATCGCTGTTAATTTTTGTTAAAAAACGCAAAAGCCTCCAAACAAATACGTAAGTTCGTGACTCTTATAAGTAACAAGATATAAAACACCCGTATCAAAACGTAAGACACCATTTGTTGGCGAAGTAAGCAAAATCCTGACACCTGATACTGACATCTTGATACCTAACATTAAATATATGCAACAAACAAATATATTGTGGGCAGATGATGAGATAGACTTGTTGAAGCCACACATCATGCTGCTGAATGAAAAAGGTTATTTTGTAAAAACAGTTACCAACGGCCATGATGCTGTTGAAGCCTTTAAAAGTTCATTTTTCGATCTTGTATTTTTAGATGAAAACATGCCCGGTCTTACCGGATTGGAGACATTAGGAATACTAAAGGGTATAAATCCTTCCATCCCGATGGTAATGGTTACCAAAAATGAAGAAGAATTTTTAATGGAAGATGCCATTGGTTCACAAATCGATGATTATTTGATTAAACCAGTAAACCCCAAACAAATTCTTTTAACCATTAAAAAACTAACAGATAACAAACGTTTAGTGAGTGAAAAAACGTCAATGGCGTATCAACAAGAGTTTAGGACACTCGGTATGACATTAAACGACAACCTTGATTTTAATGAATGGGTAGAAGTATATAAGAAATTAGTGTACTGGGAACTTTCCTTAGAAAAACTCGAGGACGAGGGGATGCACGAAATTCTGACAATGCAAAAGGCTGAAGCAAATGCGCAATTTTCGAAATTTGTGGAAAAAAACTATTTAAAATGGATAAAAGAGCCTGAAAGCGGTCCTATCACATCTTCTCAACTGTTCAGAAAAAAAGTATTTCCAACACTGGATGATAAACCCACCTTCTTTTTTCTGATAGATAACCTGCGGTATGACCAATGGAAGGTAATTCATGATATCATAGGCAATTATTATCGTACAGATAGCGAAGAGACTTATTATAGTATCCTACCCACCGCTACACAGTATGCCAGGAACGCCATCTTCAGTGGCATGATGCCGGTAGATATGGAAAAACAATTTCCTCATTTATGGCAGAATGACGAAGATGAAGGCGGGAAAAATCTGCACGAAGAAGCCTTCCTTGCTGCACAGATAAAAAACACCTTTAGAAAAGAATGCAAATTCAGTTATCATAAAATATTAACCTTGGAACAGGGAAGGGATATTACAGATAATTTATCCAATTTAATGGGTAATGACCTGAACGTGCTGGTGTATAATTTCGTGGATATGCTGTCGCATGCCCGGACCGATATGGCGATGATACGGGAGCTCGCCAATGACGAAGCAGCCTATCGTTCACTTACCGTATCTTGGTTCAAACATTCACCTCTGTTGGATACATTAAAATGGCTTTCTCAGAAAAATGTGCGCGTAATTATTACAACCGATCACGGCACCATTCGCGTAAAACACGCCAGTAAGGTCATTGGCGATCGTAATACGAATAGCAATCTACGCTATAAACAAGGGAAAAATCTCAATTTCATCGATAAGGATGTCTTTCATATCAAAAATCCGCAAGAAGCCAAATTACCCAAACTTCACGTAAGCTCCAGTTTCATATTTGCGAAGGAAGATACTTATTTTGTGTATCCCAATAACTATAATCAGTTTGTGAATTACTTCAATGAAACTTTTCAGCATGGGGGAATCTCCTTAGAGGAGGTAATCATTCCTTATGTAACGTATAGTACGAAGTAATGCCGGTAGCTACATAACAATCTATATGAAGGTGTCTAAAAAGTCGTCATTTCGACCGTAATGAAATGGAGTGGAGAACCCGAAGGCTCAACGAAGTTAAATCTTTAATTTGCAATTGATTCATTAACAGATATCTCGATTTCGCTACGCTACACTCGATATGACGGCAATGGGCTTTTTAGACACCTTCTTTTTTGTAATCCTTTCGTTGGTTTATTGAAAAAATTCTTACGTCTGAGTGCATTAAACACGATATTCCTTTTGAGTGTAACTTGATGAAGTTTTGTTGGTTATAAAGGAACCTTTTATTTATGCGCTAAATGCGCAGGTCTTTCTACTTTGTCCGCAACAAAGTAGAGCAAAGTGCCTGGCTGACTTGTTCCGTTGCAATCCGTGGCCAATATGCCCGTCGCAAAAGGAGCCACGCCTACGTATGAGGCCATGCTTCGTTCATCTTTTACTCTTATTCCAAAGCTTCACTCAAAAATAGCCAATGGGCATGTTAGCTGCCGATTGCTGCCTTCACAAACCTATGCCATTTTCGTCTTTCGGAACGTGACTACCTGTTCGCAAGGATCCTCCGTTCTACATAAAATCCGCCTTAGAGAGTTGCGGTTGGCACTGGGATGCACTACCGTTCTAGCAACTATCTACAGCGGGAGTTTTTGCGTCACTTTTTGCGGAAAAAAGTGACAATAAAAAAGGTTCTTTTTATCTCGACTAGCAGAAAAGTTAATGTTTTTATGGCTCTCCCACATGAAACCTGCTTGATCCGATTTCTTGAATACCACGCATTTTATCTAAGTTTGTGCTATGACAATTACTATCGAGCACCTCTCAGAACTTCCCAAAGCGGCAGAACAAATGCTAGATTTTATTGCAGAAAATCGAGTAATTCTGTTTTTTGCACCCATGGGAGCTGGTAAAACCACACTTATCAAAGAACTTTGTAAACAACTAGGGGTATACGACCAGGCAGCCAGCCCCACATTTTCTATCGTGAATGAATATGCCAGTCCTTCCGGGCCGATCTATCATTTTGACTTCTACCGGCTAAAAGAAGAACAGGAAGCTTTTGATTTAGGCTATGAAGATTATTTTTTCTCCGGTCAATATTGCTTTATCGAATGGCCCGAAAAAATACCAAACCTGCTTCCAGAGGATGTGATCTCCATCAGCATTTCCGTAGCAGCGGATGATATCCGCAAGATACAAATCCAGAAAGGCCTTCCCATCATCTTATACTGAGCCCTCTTCTTCGTTTACTGTTAGACCATATACATCTTCCGACTTCAATAAATCCCTTATTTGGGACTGCTTCCTACCAACGTATATATTGACCTAGTAAAAACAGTGTTTTAGCAAAGGGTTGACCTAGGGTTAACCTAGCTTAACCTAAGCTAACCCTAGGTCAACCCTTTGTCAACTCCTTGTTAACCCTATGTTAAATATAAAGAAGATATGAAGTTGATAAGACGATGTATAGGGTTGTTTCGAAGCATCGGCAGCGCAGCTAACAGACTTTAGAATAAAATTATGGATAGTTTTTCGTAAATTAACCCGATTTTTTTGTGTAATTGAGATCTATATGACTGAATTATCTAACTTGGCGAGGCAAGCCATGATGCAGCCGCAAGAAGCGCTGCTGGAGACGAGTAAAAAGAAAAACAGTTTGCTGATCGGTATTCCCAAGGAGCTAAGCTTCCAGGAAAACCGCATCGCCCTGACGCCTTTATCGGTCGCTCTTTTAGTGGAAAACGGACATCAGATCATGCTCGAGTCTGGGGCTGGAAATGGCGCTAACTTCCTCGACCATCATTATAGTGAGCAAGGAGCTATCATTGTGAACGAAAAAGAACGCATTTATACGTGCGACATTATTATCAAAATTGGGGCCCCTACCCTGGAAGAAATTGATATGATGAAAACCGGCCAGGTATTATTTTCCAGTCAACAACCATCCCTCTTAGGCTTTGAACATTTGAAGGCAATGATGAAGAAAAAAATCACTGCCCTCTCCTATGAATATCTACGCGATGAAGACAACATATTAACCGTCGTAAGAGCGATGAGCGAAATTGTTGGAGCGACGTCTATTCTCATTGCCGCAGAATATTTAAGCAACGTTTTTGATGGCAAGGGATTGATGCTGGGAGGTGTAACCGGCGTACCACCAACAGAGATTGTCATTATTGGCGCCGGTACTGTTGGCGAGTACGCTACCAGAACGGCCATTGCCCTCGGCGCACAGGTAAAAGTGTTTGACAGCTCTTTATACAGACTCAGGCGCCTGCAGAATAATCTCGGGAATAAAGTGTTTACATCGGTCATACAGCCCATTGTGCTACAGAAAGCCGTGTTATCCTGTGATGTTGTCATAGGAGCCATGCGTGCCACCAATGGAAGAAGCCCCTGTATTATTACGGAAGAAACGGTTTCTAAAATGAAACCCAACTCTGTTTTGATTGACGTGAGTATAGATCAGGGTGGATGTTTTGAAACATCGCAAATAACCAACCATGATGAGCCTGTCTTCAGAAAATACGATGTCATCCATTATGGTGTGCCAAATATCGCCTCCAGGGTGGCCAGAACGGCGACGTATGCGCTAACAAACATTTTTGCACCCATTCTGTTAGATATTGGAGAACAAGGAGGATTATTAAAAATTATTTGGAGCAAGCCTGGTGTTAGAAACGCCATCTATCTTTATCAGGGACAGGTAACCAATAAAGACATGGCCAACAAGTTTAACTTGACACCGAAGGATCTCGAACTGCTTATTGTTTCTCATCGATGAGCACCCATAAAGGCTGCAAGATAGAATATTATACATGAAGGTCTTAAAGAAAAAATTTTACAAAGACTCTTTTACATTACTGAAAGCTACCGCGCAGGGCTTTGGGAACGATAAGGTTTCTAAAATGAGTGCGGCACTTTCCTACTATACTATTTTTGCTTTGGCTCCCTTGCTCATCATTATTTTAGCAGTGGTTAGCTTTGTTTTAGGAGATGATGCGCAGCAGGGCCGGATTTTTCAACAGATTAATGAATATGTAGGGTCCGATGCAGCCGCATTGATACAATCGCTCATCCAAAATTTATCAACGGGAAAAGGGTCGATCATCGCTTCCATTATAGGTATCGGAACATTGATTTTTGCTTCTACTAAAGTTTTTGTAGAAATGCAGGATTCGTTGAACATGATTTTTAATGTAAAACCGAAACCAAGGCGTGGATGGGTGAAGTTATTGACTGATAGGGCCCTCTCTTTTTCTATTGTATTAATATTAGGGTTTTTACTGGTGGTTTCTTTATTACTTAATGTTATCATATCGTTCGTTAGTACTACGCTGATCAACTATCTACCAGACCTTACTCTTTTTGGATTAAACTTATTAGACGAAACGACTTCGATTGTTCTCTACCTCGTCAATACCTTTATTACCTTCATTGTCCTTTCCGTTCTTTTTGGATGCATTTTCAAATTTTTACCAGACGTTAAAATCAGGTGGAAAGATGTGCGATCAGGGGCCTTTTTCACCGCCCTACTTTTCATGATTGGCAAATGGGCCATCGGCCTTTACATGCAATACGCAGCTCCCGCCTCCGGATATGGAGCAGCGGGATCTATCGTGATTATTCTATTATGGATCAATTACACCTCTTCTATTCTTTTCTTTGGAGCAGAATTCACCGAGAAAAATGCAGAAATGTTTGGAGAAGGTGTAAAACCTTCGTCCATCGCTGTACGGATCAATCAAACAGAAATAGCAAACAACCAAAAGACAGACATCCCCCCAACTGTTAGTTAATTTCCATCACCTCTTTTTTCTTTCTGTTCTTAAATCGTTTAGGTAAAATTTCCATGATTTCATATTTTAAGGCTTCGATCGCTTTTTTCTTTAAAAAGTTTTCCTGCGTAATTAAGCTTATTTCGCGTACCGGCTCAGGAGACTTAAAGTAACGTACTTGATCTAATTCCTTCACGGTAAACTCTGCGATGCTCAGCTCGGGCATAATGGTAACACCTGCATTCGTATCTACCATTCGTTTCAACGTTTCTACACTACCTGTATTATACTCAAACGCATCATCCGGATGCATAGATTTACGTCTATTGCATATATTTAATACCTGATTACGCATGCAATGCCCCTCATTGAGCAACCAAAGTTTCTCACTCAAAATATCATTAGCTGTGACGGATTTTTTCTTGTTCAGTTCGCTTCCCTTCGAAATATAAGCTACAAACGTTTCATAAAATAATGGATGCTCCTGTAAATCGGTCTCCTGAATAGGAGTTGATAGTACACCGCAATCTAAAAGACCTACTTTTAACTCACGAATAATCTTCTCGGTAGTATATTCCCACACATGCAAATGCAGTTTCGGATATTTCTCCATGAACTTACCCAATACTCTTGGCAATAAATAAGGCGCTACTGTTGGTATGACACCTATTCTTAACTCACCCTCCAGCTCACCCTTTTTGTAGGCTACAATTTCCTTTATTTTTTGACTCTCCAAAACAGCAATCCTTGCCTGCCTGATAATTTCTTCTCCAATCTCTGTTGGTACTACTGGCTGCCGGGTTCGGTCGAATATTCTAGCGCCCAGTGAATCCTCTAATTTCTGAATCTGCATACTCAGCGTGGGCTGTGTAACAAAACATTTTTCTGCTGCTGCCACAAAACTTCTATACGTATCAATTGCTATAACGTATTCTAATTGAACAAGTGTCATGTTATCGATTTTGTTTATACAAACATAACAAATTTCGATGTAACTTATCAATGCTTATCCGTTACCTTTGATAACATGATAGTCAAATTATTCACACTTAACTAAACAACACCGTGGAAGATAAAAAAAAACTTACTACCGCATCGGGCATACCTGTTACAAACAACGAAGACTCTATGACCGTCGGACCGCGTGGTCCGATATTACTTCAAGACTTCCATTTACATGAAAAAATGGCCCACTTTAATAGGGAGCGGATCCCTGAGCGGGTAGTGCATGCTAAAGGTTCTGGCGCCTACGGTACTTTAACTGTAACAAATGATATTACGGCTTACACAAAGGCCAAGGTATTCAGTGAAATAGGAAAAAAAACACGTTTGTTTTTACGCTTCTCTACCGTTGGCGGTGAGAAAGGATCTGCTGATACGGAAAGAGACCCCAGAGGTTTTGCTATTAAGTTCTACACGGAAGATGGCAACTGGGATCTTGTAGGAAACAATACACCTATTTTCTTTATCAAGGACCCTAAAAAGTTTGGCGACTTTATTCACACGCAGAAAAGAGTGCCTCAGACAAATCTGAAAAGTGCCACCATGATGTGGGATTTCTGGTCGCTTAACCCCGAAAGCTTACATCAGGTACTCATACTCATGTCAGATCGGGGTACACCTGCCGGATACAGACACATGCACGGGTTTGCCAGCCACACTTTCTCTTTTATCAATAAAGATAATGAGCGCGTATGGACTAAATTTCATTTTAAAACCGAACAGGGTATCAAAAACTTTACGGATAGTGAGGCCACCCGAATGAAAGGGGAAGATCCTGACTTTGCACAACGTGATCTCTTTGAGGCGATTGAACGCGGTGACTTTCCTCGATGGAAGATGTGTGTACAGATCATGACCGAAGAACAGGCTAAGAACTTTAAATGGAATCCATTCGACCTCACCAAAACCTGGCCTCAGGGAGAATATCCGCTCATTGAAGTTGGTATTCTGGAACTGAATCAAAATCCAGCCAATTATTTCGCCGAAGTTGAACAGGTGGCTTTTGCCCCCGCACATGTGATAGATGGCATCAGCTATTCGCCTGACAAAATGCTACAAGGCCGGATCCTATCTTACCCGGATGCGCAGCGGTATAGACTAGGCGCTAATTATGAACAGATACCGGTAAACAGATGCCCCTTTATGGTGGCCAACTATCAGCGAGATGGTGCAATGCGCGTTGATGGAAATGGCGGATCGGCACCAAATTACTTTCCCAATAGCTTTGATAATATCTATGAAGATGAGTCTTATAAACAGCCGGCATGGTCATTGGAAAGCGATATTGCCGATTGGTATGATCGTAATGCTCCGGGAGAAAACGACCACTATACACAGCCCGGAGACCTCTTTAGGTTGATGGACCCGGAAGCGAAAAAGAATACAATCCACAATATTGTTGGAGCGATGAGCGGTATTAATGGCCCTAAAAGAGAGGAGATTATCAATAGGCAATTGTGCCACTGGTTCAGGGCAGATATACAGTTAGGGATTGGGATAGCACAGGGACTGGGCCTCAGCATGGAAGCACTGAGCCAGCACATGCCATCTCCCAAATAAGTAATCCTATTTCTTTACCAGAGATCTTACTAAAGTTGATCTCTGGTAAAGAATGGATTCTGTATATAATTTGTTTTGATTTGGTGTTCGCGAATGTCAGGCAATTTATCTAAGTTTGTTCTAATGGATTTCCATAAACGATATAAGGTGTAGCAGTATACCTATGAAAATCCGTTATGTACAAAATTTCATTCAGAATGAATCGTGTAGTTTCTTTTAGCTTATTCCTTTTGTTTATAGGGATTGTGTGGATTGCCTGTAAACGTGTTGACGATGAACCACAGTATCCTCCCACTCCCATTTCGAGATTATATTTATCCTATTCAGACCAGGAGAGTTCTGATACCCAGCAACTTTATAATGTGGAAGTATTCGATCCGGCGGATGGTGAGGAACTCCCCGCGGTGCAACGAACACGTACCCGACCGAACCAGGGGATGGGCATTACATTCAGTCCGGATCTAGGTCTGGTATTTCAGGTAAGTCGGTTAGACACCACCATCATGTCTTTTGCCGTCAGCGAAACCGGCAATTTAACACCATCGCGTACCTTTAAAGACATCCTCTTTCTAAGCAGTCCACGCTCCATACGTTATGATAATAGATCCGATCGTTTGTTCATTACAAACGACAATGCTGATTCTGCATCTTTAAGCATCTACTACAATCCTGTTCGTTTAGTGAACCAACAGCCCCCCACCAAAAAAATCCGGCTATCGGCGGCTCCCTGGGGCCTCTCCATTGCCGCACCCAAATCGTCTCCAAACGATTCACTGGTTTTATTAACCATGCGGGGTGAGACGGGACAAATTTGGGGTTTTAATAAACGTTCGTTAATAGGTGGAGAACAGTTTGTTTCGGCCGATCCCGACTATACATTAACCATTAATGGTGCGTCAGACCTGCGCGGTATTGCCTATGCCCGGAATCTGGATATGCTCTTTGTAACCGATCTTGGCCCGGAAACAAACAATGCCACAGCAGACGGGAAAGTGTATGTTATTGAAAATGCAGCGGAGACTATTAGAGCAGGCGGCGCTATCACCCCGTCCCGTATTATCAGCGGCAATCAAACTACGCTCGCGGATCCTTCTGACGTGGCTGTTGCCGACTCAACCGATCGCAATCAGTTTATCTATGTGTCAGACAGATTTAACAGACGCCTTTTACGTTTTGATATTGATGCAAATCGGAATGTGTCTCCCAATGCCAACACTTTAACGAAATTAACATTAACACCAGAGTTTATTTACCTTGATGTGCGGTAATTATTCAGGCAATAGCTCAAGCAGAAGCGAGACCTAGCGTTGTAAGATCATTTAGTGGATACTGTCATGACTATACAAGCAAATCCTTAATCAATTGCGTCAAAGGACTTATTCAGCTATCAATCGCCCTCTTGCGGATAAGAGTTACATTTCTAATATTTGGATCAAGCAAATTTTCTGGGGGGAAGATAAAACATTTACGTTTCAACCGTGCTTCCTCCGTTCTCTATTCATGCTCTATCCGTGTTATATCCTAGTAATACCCTATAATACTCCGATAAAA